>Ga0208783_10000348_pt1 | contig 28825 bp, 34 predicted proteins | sample DEB19_08_DNA_2_FD_184529 | JGI IMG/M metagenome (GOLD analysis project Ga0208783, IMG submission 184529) | Aqueous microbial communities from the Delaware River and Bay under freshwater to marine salinity gradient to study organic matter... | ecosystem: Environmental > Aquatic > Marine >...
GGAAGATTTTTTTCGACCTTTTTGGATTTAAAGGTCGATTTTGGTTTCAGAGAGGACTTGCATAAGAAAGTGTTTCTTCATCCAATGTAGCACGAACGAACTCTAGCACATTCATAAACTCCTCAACCGTTTCGCAGGTTACTTTTTCTTCTGACCCCTCACTGGAATAAATGTACACAGTTCGTTTGATTGGGTCCACTACGCAGTGTGAGAGGTACTCGTCTTGCATTCGGTCGTCCGTTGATTACCCATGTATCATAGCACGGTCATGGGTCCGTGTCAAGGGGTATATGGGACGACTTCTCCAGGATAATCTTTAGCACTCGTTCCCTCATACTCACTAATGTTCCTTGGCACATCTTTTCTCTGACCATAGACAACATATGAACACTTAATAGGACCTCCTAGATTATTTTTTATAACGATTTTTTGTCCCCATTCAATTTTTTCAACAAACAGTTCTTGATAAACACCAATCGGGGTTAGTGTAACACCAACGGTTTCAATATCAACTAAGTTTTTCCAATAATCCGGAAGTTCAATTATGTTAGAACTTTCTAACTTCCCTCTCAAATATACTTCTGCTTCTGGACCTTCTAAACAAATATAACGAAGACGATAACCTTCTTTTGCTGGGTGCGGAATATCGAACGCCTTTACTGATCCAACACTATTTCCATACCAAGTACCAATAAAATTAGTAGCAGTTACAGTTCCGCTAAAATTTGTGTTGTTTGCTTCTACATTAAATGTTGAAATGGGACCAGTATTTCTTTCCAAAGTAACTGTTGATGTACTAGTACCATTCAAGTGCATATACACATAATCTGCGGGAGATGATGTGGTATTGACCAGACACATTGAAACATCACTTAGATTAAATGTTGGATCCTCATAGCTTGATATGTCAAAGTCATTATTATCCCTATAATCAAAGGGAGTTCCAGGACCAGCAAAAGTTCCGTAATTTCTAAAATCAAAAGCCATTATTCATCAACCTCCGTAACTAATCTCTCCACATCTTTTCTTGTTGCAAAGATATGATAGAAACAATGTATTGGCATTCCACCTTTTGATTGTAGATGTATTTTATCAGCATCAATTCTTTTCACTATAATATCTTGATGAGATCCTATTGAAGTGAGAGAAACAGTGATCGTTGTTTCATCAACCAACCCACTCCAGTATTCGGGAAGTTCAATATAGTTTCTGTTTAGAACTTTTCCACGAACATATACACCATTCTCTGGACCTTCTAGACAAGTATGAACTAACTTCTTTCCAGGTTTTGTTGGATGATCTATCACAAAGTTTTTGATAGATGCTTGAAGAACTTGTGTACGAACGATCTTTGCTTCAATATACTTTGATTTTAACAAAGTATCAACACGAACAAACTCCTGAAATCTAGCGTATAACTTACACCACAGTGAATATAGTGGTGATTGAGCATCGGAGTTAAATGTCCTACCAACCATCAATGTTGCATCAACAGATCCAAACTCCTGAGCACCTCCTGTTTGCATTGGTCCTTCAACGAATGCAGAACCATTGATTTTTCCTGGACCAACACCCATCATAGATGGAAGTCCTGCTCCAACCATTAACTGTCCACCTACAGCAATATCATCTTGAGTAAATGCCATTTATACCTCCTAAAATATGTTTTGATTGACTTGGAAGTTTCTACCTCCAGTTTTTCCATCTTTATTTGCTACTGCATCAGTAACTCCCTTTACAATAGAACTATAAATTTTCATGCAACTATTTGCAGAGATTTGCATAGTTCCTGGAGTTGCTAACCTTAAGTTAGTCTTTGCATTGACAGATACTTTTTTACTGTCAAGTTCTATATTTTCTGTTGCCTTCAATCGGATGTTTCCTTTAGATCCACCCTCACCGACAGCAATCAGTTCAATGTCTGTTCCTTGAAGACGAAGTTTTCCATCTTGAGCAATAATACAAATATTACCATGCCAAGAATGAATAAACAAGGTATCTTCAGTTTCCGTGCGATCTTCTCCTGCTTCTATTGAAATCCTTCCTGGAGCAGTGAGTTGAGTACATCCTTTTCTTTGCCCATCTTTATCTAGAGCAATAGAGTGTCTTCCATCAGATGCCTGCAAAAGAATGTCTGCAGTACAATCTCCCATTTTATGAACATGTCCAAAGTTAATGGAACCATGATCATTACCATAACGAAGACCTGTGTAGTTCTTCTTAGAAGTATTATTCTCCGGAAGAGATCCAGTAGCATAAGCAGAACTTCTAGGAGCTCCTACTCTTGTATTAATTCTATTTTGGGAAGTTGCCATTCCTATTAATCAATATAATCTATTTAATGAGGTTTTAGATAAGATTTTCTGGAGTACCTGGAATATTAAGTTTGGGATTATTTGAACTGAGTTCAGTGTCCGTACCAGATCTCTCAATAGCACTTGCAGCAGTAGTGACTTGAGCATTAATGCTATCCTGGAGAGTGTCATAAACTTGAACAAGTTCACCTGGAGTCTCATAGAATCCAGCATATCTGACTCCATCTTTATAGAATACAGACCCATAGTATGCTCTACCATCAACATATCCATTTTGCTTAAGACCAACAAGATCTGTAACTTGAATCAGTTTTTCTGGAACAGTTACTATCGGATCTCTCACAACCTCAAACTGAGGTCTGAATGAAGCATTAATGCCAGTAGGAACTGCCCCAGGTGGTGATACCATTTGTATCTGAGGATACTCAGTAAATCCAAGACCAGGATTTAAAACTTTTACTTCTTTAATCTTTCCGAAAGAATCGCAAACATAATCTAACACAGCACCGTTACTTGGGGTGATTTGTATTTGATCAACTCCACAGTTGTAATTAATGCCAGGATTTTCTACAATAACTTCTCTGAGTCTTAATCCTGCAGGATAAGAACCTTCTCCTGATGGTGGAAGATATCCATTTCCAGGATCTTGAATAACAACTTTTTTAACTACTCCTTTACCACTCAACTTTTTGGGGCAAGGTGGAGGAATTAATATCGCAGAAATACCCATTGGATTTGACGACCAAGGAGTTTTATTTTGATCTCTTATTGTTACATCTTTACGAATAACAACTCCAAATCCAGTTGGATTATTGTTGAAAACATCAGTTCTATCTTTTATATTTTCAACTTCAACTATAACATCATAGGTTCCTGCGCTGATATTAACATTTTCAAAAGTTGGTGTATCTTTAAATGAAGTAGTGGTTAGTACTTTTGTTCCTCCAATATAAAGAGATCCTATATTATCTGCCTGAAATGCTATTCTATATTGCCCACTTTCAGGAAACTTAACACCTTTCCAAGTATATTTTTTTGTTCCGTTGATTTTTGGATTAGCAACATCAAAAGGTGGTAGATAGGGAGATACCGAATGATTATTCATAAACTCTCCCCATCTACTATCAGAGTAGTGGAAAAGAGATGGGCCCTCATAAGTAATCCCATCCTTCACAGTTCCACTACTCAAATATCCACCAGTGATTGATGTTGATGTTGATGTTGTACTCGTACTTTTAGTGTCGGTTATAATGAGTTTAATATTCTCATCAGTTCCATCAGCATCAAGTAGACCAAGTTTATTATTAGAAACTCTTGGAGTTCCTGCACCTAAATTTGCACCTATTATTTCAATAGGACCATAAGTTTTACCCGCAGTAAACTTACCAGATTTTTTAATAGTCTCTTTTTGAGGAATAGCGGATTCTTGTATGCGTAATATATTTGGATCATTTGTGGTGCCGGCGGGAAAAGATGGAACAGATCTTTTAAAACTAATCTTATTACCATCACTAGGCAAAATAACTTCTTTTGCAGCAAGACCAGCAATATAAGGGGCATCATCAACTTCCATGACAAATTCAATTTCACCAGACCCTGATCCAGTAACTTCAAGGTAATACTTACCATTTTTTTGAATGAATTTTGGTTTGATATTACCTTGATTGACACTAGTAGAAGTAGAAGATATACCAGCAACTTGCCAATCTTTTGTCCCGAATATTTTTTGATCTATTGTGTTTTCGGTAACGATAGGTGTATTATAAACTTCGGCAGTAATTGTGTGTCTTCCTTTTGTAATAAATGTTTTAACCAGTTTGGGATCATCTACATTAAAACCATCAAGTTTTGATACCTCATTATTGTCAATTAAAATTCTTCCAGTATTATCTCTGGTCCCCTTAACACCATAGAATCCATCATAAGGTATATCAATATCCCATGATGTTGAATAAGTTGCACCAGCTTTATCGCTACCGGGAGTATCCAATGGTTTAACTGGAGAAATTGCATAGCGATTCATAAATCTACTCCATCCAGGAGCATCAAAAGTCCTAGTCGAAGTCGTTGTACTATTCTTAGTTGTTGGTGCGGCATCAAATCTATAAACTAGATCATAGGTGCTTCTACCACTGTTCTTTGCTTTTCTCTTGTTGGAACTCGTAAACGTTCCTACAGCTGCTGCGATTTGAATATCATCATTATCATTTCCAGATTTAATATAATCCGCAAAGATTTTATTGGAAGTCCCAATACCATTTTCTTTTGCTTTAGTTCCTCCTTTTATTAATCCCTGCTCAACTGAACTAAACTTAGTAGAATCTTCTTTTGCAACTACAATGTAGTTAATATTTGGTTTTATTTGTACCTTATCTTTTCTAGTTTTCTTATTTTTATCCACTCCATATAAAGTAAATGTATGAGATCCATCAACTGCAGTAAAAACAAATGAAAGATCTCTAAAAGCTCCCTGACCATAAACAGAAAACTCAACTTCTTTTTTCTCTAGCGTAGGAGTTGCAACATTTGTGGTGACGATTTCTGTTATTGTTCTTGGTCCAGGGAACTTTACTGGATACCATTTTTCTGTTTTTGTGGGGAATCTAGTTGTCCATATTGGATTGTTTGGACATCTACCTTCTTGTGCAGGTACTGGTTCTTGAGGAACAGTAGGTTCAGGGGCATCTATCGTAACAGAGATTCCCATTGGATTTTCATTCCAAGACTTTGGAGATATAACCTCCTGAGTTGTTGTAGCAACAGACACCTCCACAGCAAGAGCCATTGGATTGATATTTTTACCCTCAGCAAATCCAAATTTTCCCCCGGGTATTTGCTCTAGGTCTGCGATTATTTTATATTTTCCAGCCTTAAAAAATCTAGTCTCTGTCGTCTTTCCGGTGCCTTTACTAGGAGAACTAAATCCTTTCTTAGATATTATAATATCTCCTTTAGATCCGCTGAAAGTAAGTTTAACATTATCATCAACTTCAATATCTATTGAATAACTTCCATCAAATGGAAAATCAATATTGTCCCAAACAATCCTATGAGTCCCTGCATATGGATTATCCTTCAGTTGAACACTAGTATCAAATGGACATACACCTTGTTCATTTATAAATCCACCTCTACCATAAACATTAGTTCTCCAAAGTTTTCTGTTTGCCTTATTAATATAATCTACAGTATTAAAAATTTTCTTTGTTTGGATAGTGGAGTTTGATGCTGTAGAAGATGTAGTATCTACAGACCCTTCTATGAAAAAAGTTAAGTCATAAGTACTTCTACCACTATTCTTTGCAGTCCTCTTATTCTTAGACTGGAATTTACCAGAACCTGCAGTAATCTGTATATCATCATTATCATTTGCAGAACCAATATGATCTGCAAATATTTTATTTGAAGATCCTATTCCACCTTCCTTATTTTTCTTACCATTCTGTATGATACCCTGTTCAGTTTCTGCAAATGTGGAGACTGCAGCAACTTTATATTTTGTATTTGGTCTTACTTTAACCGTTTCATTTCTACTTTCTTTACTTTTTTTATTACCTAACAATACAAAGGAATGTGACCCATCCTCAGAGACAAAGGAAAACTTTAATTTCTCAGTTCTTTTACCTTCACCATAAACAGTAAAACTAACATCAACTAATCCGGATGGCAATTGAGAGGTAACTTTTTCTTTGATAGGAGCATTTAATAAATCAACACGAATATTATGGATACCCTCTTTGATTGTTTTTCTAATATCATTTACTGGACCTTTAAATCCACCAAGATCAAAAAGTTTTTCATTGTCAATATACAATTGTGCTATGTTATCACACAATCCCCTAAAAATATATTCTCCTGTTGTTGGAAATTCTTCATTCCATTCCATCGTAAATAATGTTGCTGCATAATCACTTCCCTTAACATTGGAAGGTGGAACTGGGGATACTGCATATGAGTTCATAAACTCGGACCAAGAATCACCAAAACTTACTTTATAAGCTTGAGTGGTTGTTACTCGGGGATCACTTGCTGTTATTTTAGTTGGTCTGTTTCTTCTTGTACTCCAAAAAGGTTTCCTTTCAGCAGCTCTTACTCCCCTTTCATACTTTTCAATTTCAGTTCTTATAGGATCTATACCAATCTTTGTATATGCGTTCGGTTCCCATGGACCCAAATCTTCTCCATTTGGGCCATACCTTCTTCCAAATCCAGCATCATTTGGATCGCAAATTTCATATTCCTCAAAATCCGTTTCATCAGTATAAGTTTCAAATCCATCAACAACTTCACCAATAACTGCTGTTAAAACTGACCCACTTCCATAGTTGCAGTTATCATTAGCAGATACTTGTGGTGGATATTGATACCCATACCCCCCACTAACAAGATCAACTGCCAATAAAGACCCATCTATACCAATAACAGGATTGCCAACAGCACCAATGCCACCCCCACCATAAATCTGAATAGATGGTGGGCCACATTCCTTTTTCTGATTTAATCCATCACATTCTTGATTGGTTTCTAACTCTTGAGGAGTAAGTGAGTTAACTTCGTTTATATTAATATATCTTAAAACTTTATTCCCATCCTTAAATAAAAATGTAGTTCCAGGATTTTCCTTAGCATACTCATTTGCATCACAAATGGTTACATCATTGACATACCCAAGCTTTGGATCTATATATCCAACTCTTATATCATTCTTTGAAGGTTGTCCGAATAGGTTACTTGCCATCAGAATATATTAAATAATCTCTCTACAAAGAAGCATATGTATATTTATTGAGGTTATGCAATATTAGAATTTGCTCCGACTGTAAATCCGGAAACAGTACTGGTAGGATTATTAAAATTAAGATCCACTGTAGTCTTGGCTGGTTGTGCAAAATCAACTCCCGGAGAGAAAGCAATCTCGGTTGCAGATTGAACATTCTTAGCGACTGAACTATAATTTGGAGTCTGCGATTCTTCTCCAGCACCACCACCCTTATGCAAGGTATAATAATCCGAAACAGGACAACTTGGTTTCAAATCACACCCAAAAACATTCAACTTAATATTTTCAAAACTCAATGCAGAAGTAATGCTGCTGGTTATAGAAGAAACACTTGCAGAAATGTCAGACAAGTTTGAACTAACTTGGGCGAGTTGAGATTGGATATCTGACAAGAATTTGTTGATGATATCCAGTATATCATCAATACCTTGATTTATATCATTTTGATTTGTCGCAACAAGATCTCCGGTCAGTTTTTCAACAGAACACATATCAACCTTCGGTGCAGCATTATCTGGAGAAGGTGTTTTAGTATCCAAAATATTATTCAATGCGCTTTGTATTTGACCACACAGATTATTAGTTATCTTATTGAAAATGCAAGTGATCAACTCAGTGATCGTCTCTTTAACATCAAGAAACTGATATCTTTGATTTGGATACATTGAGTCCACTGTTGGTGCAATAGATTTATTAATCTGCTTCAATATAAACTCAAGTATCTTATCAAAAACAATTTTCATATACTTCGCAATCTGACACGCAAAGTCTGCAATCAATCTTTGAATATCAGATAAAATCTGAGATGCTGCGTCAATATAACTTTGAGCTGCTTGTAAGATCTTATCTATTTCTTTAGTCAGATTATCTAATAATACCTGAATAGCTTTTAAAGCAGATGATGTAATATCACAAGGACTCAACATTATTCTCTTTTTCAGATACAAATCATTTCTTTTTGTATCTGCATTAGTTTGAATGTGATTATCATCAGGGTTTTCAACTGTTGCTCCAGGTTTTGATGGTGCAGATGGTGAGTTTGCTTCTTGGCATCTTGCTTTAATACCATCGGCAACCTTACTTTGAATGAAGCGACTTCTCTCAGTTCCTGTTAAACCTCTTGCCTGTGCTTCAGCAACTGCGCTTTGTTGATCGGCAAACTGTTGAGAATTTAATGATTTATCAGCACGAAGACCAAACTCATTAACAGCAACTCCTGGTGGAGGGGGAGCACACTCAGCAGACTGAACAGGATCTTTTGGTTTTGTTACGCCGATTCTATCATCAGGAACTGTTGGTTTTGCCGATCCAACTGGTGGATCTTTTCCTTCAGCAAAACCACTGGTCGCTAAACTTCCAGGAGTTTCATTTGTAACTTGTTGAGTCTTGGTCCAACTTGTTGCTAGTTGTGTCTGGGCATTATTACCAAGAACTCCCATAATAACGGGAACTTGTTGATCCTGCCCATCAAGAAAGAATCCAAATACAAAGTTTCCTTGACGGAGATTTGGAGTCTGAGAAGAACCTGTTTGTCCACCACCTGCGGTGATAGGATACATCACCTGAGCCCATGGAAGTTGATCAGAAGGGATTACCTTCTCTCCTTGATCGTGTAATCCTACAATCCTTACCTTATATCTTCTTCCCCATCCAGGTATTTGCTCAGCAGACTCGTGCTTTCCTGGAAGAGAATTATCTCTCCAAGTGGAATCATCAGCGATCTGACCGACCCACCAGTTAAAATGTACCCCCAGAAACCCTGGATTAAAAAGAGATCCGCCTTCCATTAATTATCAATCATCATAAACTCTACATTCAAGTGCATCTGGATGTTCATCACAGTACATTTCAAATCCCGTAGGATCATGATCAGTATCTGGATGATTAATTTGATACTTTTCTAGATGGTCTAACTCATCTTGAAGATGTCTGCGGCGCTGGCCATTAGTTGTGGGATTATCAATCTCATCTCTATCATCATTAATGTGCTGTTGAAGTGTTCTGTCGCTCATAATGGTATCTTGCCAGAAGTGTGATTTCCAGTTCTACCAAAAGAATCTCTTACTAAGTTAAGTTTAGTATAAGTTTCTTTAGTAGAAATATAGTGACATAAATCTGCTATAATATATATCCCACCATAATCCTTGTTTACTTCTTCATCAGCAGTTGAAAGTTCTTTAGCATCTATAAAAACAACATCCCCAGCGTGCAGTGAAAAGTCTCCTGGAATTGTAACAGTACTTTTTGCGGAGAAGAGTTGATTGTATCTCATTATTGATTGATTCAAAATATTCTTATACTCAAAGTTTTCCTCTTTAGATTTCCCTATCTGTTGCTTTGTATTCCCCGAAGGCAAAGTTCCCTTATCAAGAAAGTAATAAGTTGTTCTAGAAAACTCTTGATTCTTACCATCTCGGTTAAACTCAGGATTTAGAGTAGGTAACTCCTTTCCCGCCAACTTTAGATCTTTCTCTTTCTCTTTAGCATTTGGAGTAACAACTTCATAGTAACAAGTGAATGGATCAAATAAAACTGTGCGTGTAGAAAAAGCACCCATCTTAAGTTTTTCTTGAACATCAACACGATTATCTTTTGAATATTCAAGTGCCTTTACATCATATCCGGATGGAATATTATCCCCCCTGGAGTCTGGTGTTTGGTTAAAAGTTATAGACTTCTTCTTTTCTTGACTCAATAAAGAATCAATTGACTTAAACTTAAATCCTTCTGATGTTTCAAAGAAGAAAAACCCTGCGGTATTACCCTTTGCATTCTGAGTGTTTGGAACTGCTTTTTTAGACAACCAGTTCATTGCATAATATGGTTTTCTATTATTTCCTACAAAATTATAGTTGTTTGATGTTTCCTCCACATCAGTTTTCTTTTCAGTTCCAAGATATTTTTTATCGGTTAATATCCTCTTAATATGATCAGATATCTTTCCATCAAATCTACTATTCAATCTAACTTTCTCATTTAAAATAAATTCTTTTGATACTAGATCAAGTTGAACCATTGATTTAGTAGTATCTTCAGAAAGTGGGGTAACTTTGTTAACATACAGAACCAAGTCTAATGTTGAGTTATTATTATCTTTAAACTTAACATAAACTTTTTCCTGACCAACAATAGGCAATCCAGCAAGTGCTGTTTTATTATCAATAGCAGTTCCAGAATCAGCAAAAGTTACAGTTGCTTTGATAGTGTCTTGAAGAATGCTTTCATAATACATCAAACGAATAGTTCCCCCAGTAACACTTACCGTCTTACTTGGATCTTTATTAGAAACTATATCCAGTCTTTCTATAAAAGATGTTTCGGCACTTTTTGAGATTATTGGATTTGCCATTTTTTATTACCTGATACTTTATTTAACTACCAATCACCAGAGACTCAAATGGATCTTCTCCACCACCCCTCATTACCAGGGAAGATCCTAATGAAGAATAACTAGTATTGCCAGTATCACTAACTTGCATTTGTGGCACAACTACAATTTGTTCCGACCCAAATTCATAGTACGCAAAGTTTCTCAATACATTAATAGCCTGATCATATTTTGCATTATTCAATGCTCCTAAAAATCCAGGAAAAGTTTTTTCAACAGCAGCAGTAGAATCTGCATCAATGACAAATTCCTTTCCTTTTTCACCAAGCATTGCCATATGAGGACGACCTAATGTTAGACCTCCCTTCTCAAACTTTACCACACCACCACCAGTACCACCCATAAACTGCTTTAAAGTTGCTCTTACTTTTGCAGATCCTGCATAATCTCTAGCGCCAATGGCACCAGATCCACCCCATTGAGCTCCAGGGACATCAAATGCAAGTCCAGAATAGTGAAGAGATCCGGTAGCATGTCCACCAACTGGACCATATCCTTTAAATTCAGTTACTTGTATTCCTTTAGATCTGAAAAAATTAAATGCCCTTTCTGCAGTTCCTCTATCTTTAAACCCAATATGATCATGGTAGTTGCTAGTTGTTCCATGCCCTGCTCTATCAAATGTTCCAAATGGCGTATTAGGATCTCCGGTAATATACTGAGCAATAGAACCACCCACACCACCTCTATTCATTCCCACATTACCAAGCTCTCCGGATGTTGGAATTTTATATCCCCCACCAGTTCTAAACTTTTCAAGACTTGCAAGATACTCTCTATGTATTCTAGGTCCTTCTGTATTTTGAATATATTCTGCAGGTCTTTCCCACTTTCTCATCCACCAATCCGCTGCTTGTTGCGGTGAAGAAAAATTAGTAGTCAAATATAGTTGTCCAGGTTCACCAGATTCTCTTAATGCATAATCAATTTGTGCTTTCCAATTTGATGCATAGTCAGGAACTGCTCTTAAGAAGTTGGATTTTCTGGGTTCACTTGAATATTGAAATAATCCAACACCAGGACCACCAGATTGAGAAACACCTGGTCTAAATGAACTTTCTCTGGATATATTTGCCATGATACCAAGAGCATGAGTATCATCCATTTTTTTTGAAAGTAGATACTTGTAAATATCCCCTTGCAACCCTTCAGGCGAAAAATCTCCTGCTGTTCCTCCACCCGTACCAGATTCTGGTTGAGATTTTCCTTGGTCTTGTTCGCTTTTTTTCAACCTCAAATTTTCTTGTATCTCTCTTAAGGTCTTTTGTGCATTGGATTCTGTCGCATCTTTAAATGAAGCAGCAACCCAATCACTAATATCTCCACCTTGAGAAATGGCATCTAATGTTTTTGGATCAACAAATCCACCTTCAGCAAATGCAGCAAGTCCACCTTTTAATTTTCCATCGTCTATTCCCTTTGCAACCAACATATTAATTCCCAAACCAACATTTTTATAATCCTGTTGAGTTGGTTTTTGCCCCAAAAGAATTTTAGAAGTGATAGCAAGTATGGGACCAAAATAATCACTCTTACCAAGTTCTTTTCCAGCGTTTTCAATGACTCCAAATGGATTCATAAAACCAGGAAGTTTTGGTTTTGGAAATATTCCAAATATTTTTTCTTCTCCACCAACATCAGCACCAGGTTCTATCTGAACATCTCCTGGTTTTTTTGGACTGAGTTTTCTTTTATATTTTCCTTTTTTACCAACAGAAATAGTTCTTTTTACTCCTCCCGTTGCTTTTCCACCTCTGGTAACACCACCCCCTCTCATACGTTTGGGTTTATCTTCAAGTCCAAGTTTCCTAAGAAGAGCATCGGAACCTACAGAAGTTGCCATAGATGCTCCAGTTGCTAATACACCACCACCAAGTAAAGTAGCGATAGCAGCTGGAGTTAAAGTTCCTCCACTAAACACTGCTTCAGCAACAGCAGCTGCTCCAGTTGCACCAAAAACCCAATTAAAGACTGCCATACTTAATCCGGCAGTTACGATTGTTCTAGATGCGTCTTTATATCTGCCTTCTTTTAATAAATTGATAACCTCAAAAGCTGCAGGAACTAATGCAATAAATCCAAAACTTTTTCCAAGGACACCCATAAATTTACTACTTCCAGACGGAAGTTTTGGAAGACTTGGAAGTTTTGGAAATCTAAAACCACCTCTTCCACCTTGACCTTGTGTTATTCTTGCTCCACCAAATGGCAATCTAAAACCACCTCTTCCACCTTGACCTTGTGTTATTGTTGGTCTCTCTCTAAAAGGATTTCGTATATCAATACCACCAGCACGACCACCTCCACTTGTTGTTACTCTAGGTCTTCCTCCAGTTCCCGGTCTGGTACTTGCACCGCCACCACCTCTTCTTCCACCACCTCCTCCACCAGCAGAACTAGCAGCAATCATTCCTGCAATGATTGCAAGATTTAGAAACTTATTTAATAAACTAGAAAGTTGATCAAACTGCTTTACTCCACTATCACCAAAAAGATTCTTTACAAATCCACGAGTGGCATCATATGCTTTGTATCCCCAATCAACAAATGTTACAAGACCATTTAAAAGTTTTCCGCCGAGATCTAATACAAAATCAGTTGCTTTCCCTAAAAACTTAACAATGGGAATTATTTTTGGCAAATGATCTACTAATCTTACAGCAAAATAACCAAGAATAATATTACCAATAAAGTTTTTTATCCAATCCAAAAATCCCATTCTAGGAGCACTTGGTGTTTTTACTTTACCGGATTCTGCTTTTGGTTTTGTCTCTAACTTTTCTTCTATCTTTTCACGTCGTTTAGAACTTTCTTGTTTTTTTGCTTCATTTAACTTTTTCTTTTCAGAGGCTAGAGTTCCCTTCAATATACTATCAATCTCAATTACCTTAACCTTAATAACTCCAATATTTTTTACAGAGTTTTCACTTAAAACAAGAGAAGAAGATCCTTTAACGGCAATCTTATTGGTCTTTACGATTGCTCCTCCTTTTGATGATGGTAAAAACTTTTGAGTGTTGATTGCCATTTATATCACCTGTAAGAAGCCTGACTGTGACCATGAACACCCAAAATCCTTGTTTTATGATTAGATCCTGCAGTAGTGGCACTAAAATTTGGTGGTCTTGAAGATGATGTATTATTTCTTGGTTTTGTTGAAGTTACTGGAACTGGAGGTCCATAAACAACTCTAGGTCTTGATGCTGGAGGAGGGTTAACGGGTCTCACTCCCGCATTTCTTGGACGAGCAAATCTTGATTGATATGGTCCAGATTGGTTTCTTCTTGGGTCATTAGGACCATATAGTGTAACTGAAGACTTAGGTTTTGTTGGTGGTATTGGTTTTCCTTTATCATCAGTCGGAGTAAACCCACCACCCAAATCAATACCAGCACCACCAGGTCTTAAATTTCCCCAACCAGTGTTTTGATTAATTCTCAAAACACCAGAAAGACCTTTAAACAGTGCTCCCCCAATATCTCCTTTTCTTAAATCAGATCTAGCACCTTTAAAATAATCCGATGCAGGTCTATTTCCCTCATAAGTATCATTAGTTATTGCTCTTCCGTTTTTACCTACTCTAAAATTAAATTGACCAAGTGCAAGATTAGCAAGTTTATCTCCCATCAATCTATTATAATCAGCCTGCCCTAGTCCAACAGCACCTACTCCACCCTGCCCTCTCCTCTGAGCTTCAAGCATTGCGGGTCTGACATATCTTCCCAAAGAACCTCTATCATCAATTCTAAATGCTTTTCCTAATGGTCCGGCAAGACCTTTAAGTGCATATTGAAGTCCTGTTATTTTTGCCCCAAAATTTTTAACTCTTCCACCTGATATTCTTTCAACAAATTTTTCTGTTCCTTCCTCCTTTAATCCAAGAATAGCAAGTGGGTCAGCAAACAACCCCTTGTTTTGTATATCTTGAAATCTTTCTTTAACAGATCCAACAAAACCCTTATCTTTTTTTGGATCATAAAGACTCTTTATCCAGGCATCACTCTTTTCAAGATTTGATTGTGTAGTTTTTGTTAAAGCTGCATCTGGTTTTAATTCACCAGATTTAATCAATGCATTTTCACGTTCTGTTCCATATTTTTCAAGAGATGCTAATGGAGAATCCAAAACACCAAATAAACCTTGCGGGAGTTTAACAAGATCTTGTGCCCGATTTGCTAATCCTTGGTAAGAGCGAGGATCTAAACCAGACCTGACTACTCCTTGTGCCCGATTTGCTAATCCTTGGTAAGAGCGAGGATCTAAACCAGACCTGACTACTCCTTGTGCCCGATTTGCTAATCCACGCAGTTCCTCAAATATACCACCACCTACACGACCAAAATTCATATTAGGTACAGAACCCCTAGATAAACCAGAAATTCCTCCAGAAAAAGATGTTCCCCAAGTTTCTGGTTTATCTACATCATATCCAAGTTTATATTTTATAAACTGTTTAACATTATCTATTAATCCACCACCGGCAGCATAAATTTTACCACCCATAATTTTTGGTTGGTTTGTTCCACCACCAGCAGCATTCATTGCCTCCAGAGTATCAACTCCATACTTGGCAACAGCACCAGTAGACATAACAAACTCACCATCACTAAGCATCGCAGGGACTTTATCTACCCCCTTCTCACCGCTTACATATCCACTTGCAAGTCCGCCACTAAATCCCCCACCATTAAATCCATAAGATTTTGTTTGCCCTGTTTTTAATGCTGATATTTGTTCATCAATTTCAGATCCAACACCTTGCATTCTTTGAAAGATGTTTAGATTGGCTTTTTGTTGTTCTAATGCTCTTATCTTATCTTCAGTTGATCCTGGTTTTGATTTGGTTTGCCGCTCCTGCTCATCAACAGTTCCCGGGAACATTGCAGGTATTGTAGCTCCAGCAGTAAACAATCCAATAGCAGCAGCTGCTCTTGGATTCCTCGCAACAAATCTTAAAAGAGATGGTATTGCAACTTTACCAATGCGGAAAATAAATCCGCCTATCATTTTGGTCAACCCTAAAGTCAATCTACCAAAAGAAGTTCCAAATAAAATATAAGAACCAATAAGTGCTGGCCACCAATCTTTTACAAAACGAATAATGGACTTAACTTTACTTTCGTTTTTGGGATCACCTAACCACTCAACAAGTTTATAAACTATTCTTCCAAGTATAATATTTGTAAAGAATTCAATTACCCTATCAAGTAAAGATTTTACTGGCGCTATTATTTTTTCAGCAATTTTCTTTAAACCTTCAAATCTTTTTTCAAGTTTACTTTCAGCAAGTCCTCTTTTTTCCTGCTCCGCTTTTCTCCTATCATAAGCAGATGTATCGTCAGATATTTTCTTCTGCTGCCTTAAAGTTTCACTTATTGAGACTACAGCAGAAGTAATCGCAGAAATATTACTTTCTAAACTTTTAGATAATGGAGAAGCACTAATAGCAGTTCCGGGTAAAGATTTAGTTGCTGTTCCTAATATTTTTCCTTTTACACTGCCAATGGTAAATGACTTACCAGATATCTTTTTTTTCTTTACTTCAAATCTACCTTGATCTTTTTTGCTTTTAACTCTCTTATATTCATTGGTTAGCAGTTCAACTTCTTCGGTAGGAATGGTTGTTTTTGCCATCCTACCTTTAACCATTGCTTCTTTAAGAAGAGTCAGATAAGTTTCATAGTCTAGATCAAAAACATCATCAAGCCCAATAAGCCTTAAAATTCTAGAATCAATTTCTTCTTTTTGATTAGAAATGGGCATTGCTCATCTGTTGTTTTTGTTTTAACTCTTCATCTTCAAGATGCTGTTGTAATAAAGCAACATAGATGTCTCGTTCCCAAGGCATCATATTCTCAATCTCCGTTAATGAATATTTATGGTACTGCATCAAAGAAAAATTGAGACGAAAATAATTTTCAAGGTCCATATGGACCATTCCTATGCGAAAAAACTTGCTAAACCTTCCAGCGTAACTTCACTTTCAATTTCAGTAACTGGGTTTCTAACTGTAATAGTGTGAGAAAGTTTAGGCATTGTTTCAAAGAACTTTTCAATATCTTTGAACTGTGAAGAGTTCATTGATTCTAGAAAATCACTAAGTTCCTTTTTAGAAACATCAGCAGCAGCCCAGACTTCATCTTCAGTAAAGATTTTATCAATACAGGATGCGATAAGATCAAACGATTGATCCATTGCATTCTTATCATTAAAATCAAAGTTACTCTTAATAAACTGATCTAGGGATGGATACTTCATTTCCATCATGATAGATTCATCTACCTTGATTCTCTTGCTATGTTCATCATTTTTTTGAACTTGGATGTCATCAAGATTGATTTTTACAGGTACTTGAGTTTCACCATCATCTGGACAAATAATATTAACCTCAATCTCTTCCCCAACAGACTTACCACGAATATTTAAAAACAAATATTCAATATCAAAGGTGGGAAGTGCTTCTACTTTGATATTCTTGGTCAGAATACAGTTTTTAATAACTGTTTTAATTGCTGTTGTGATTTGCTTCGTATCTTCGCTTTCTAAAGCAATCACAAGAAGTTTTTCTTCCTTAACAAGAAAAGGTCTATATTGAATTGTTTCTCCTGTTGATGGCAATTCAAGTTGATATGATGGTGTTGCAATCTTTGGTAAAGGCATAATGTCCTATAGATTTTTCAGATGTGATTATTTATAGGGTGTGGACAGAAGAAAAAGTGTCCACTCATGTCTTCAAACAAGACCTTTTTGCCCTATAATAAGGAGGTAAACAAGCAACGCAATGAAAAAACTGTTCTTCACCCTAGTTTTTCTATACGGTCTACTTGGGTCTTCATATGTAGCATATGAAACAACAAGGGATATGAATCTTCTAGAAAGTGCTGTGAGAAATGGAGAAAACCATGCGGAGATGCGTCATCGCACTAATGTAGCAGCAGAAGGAACCTGGTTTCTTCTTGGTAACTTGATTACTATTGCAGGTGTCTTCGGTATGTGTCAAAAAAATGATTAAAGATATAATCAAAGTTGTTGGAATTATATTAGTTACATATGTAACTATCTCAAGTTGTACTGTCGCATCAGTATTTGTTTTGGATCAATCACTGAAAAATACGAAGTCATCTGAACTATTTCCAAATTGAGGGTCTTCGGACCCTCTTTTTTTATATGCCAGCAAACCTAGCAGTAGGTCCTCTGTTTCTTCCAACATATGGAAGTCCTGCCTCAACTCTTCTATCAATAACATTACCCGATGCAGCTGCTGCAGAAGTAGGAACCCCACCAGTTGATAAAGCACCCGCACCTTCAAGACCAGGTAAAGACATATCACTTGTATTGAACTGAGCATTATTAAATGCTGCTTGTTGTTCTGGAGTTGCTGGTTGTTGAGTTTGACTTTCCGTTGACTTTGTACCTTGAACCAAAACATATCTAAGATATGTCATTGATACAGTACACTTTAATAGTGAAGAAGAATCATAAGAAACTGGCATTGAAGAAATACTGATTGGAAAAGCTCCAACAAATCTATATTCCAAACTATTACTAGTCGTCTCAAAGTCCCTCTCAAATTTTCTAACAACTAGTCCCTGTTTAGCAACATACTCATCTGGATATCGGATTCTATAAAAATATTCCATAGATTCAGATCCAATGCCTTTATTTTCACCTTTATCCTTCTGTGGACCCATACTTTCATCCACAGCATATTTAATCCAAGTTTCAAAATAACGAATAGGTAGATAGTTCTGAGCATCAACATAAAATGTCAGGTCTATTCTATCGTCATAAACTCTTCTATAAGCGTGTCTTTCCGTAACTCCATGAAAATCATTTGTGAGTTCTAAAGTAGCTAGATTAGATCCAGGTAGAGTTGCCTCACTACACAAAAAGTTTAGGTTTTCAGTCCCTAAAGGTCCAAAATTTGGAATATTATTGTTTAAAAAGTCCTTCCAATCACTACCAGTTGGTTGAGGAATCTGAACTTCAAAATGAGAAGTTAGGGCAGGTCTAAGTAGGTTTGCTTTGATTTCTGCTAAAGTTTTTGCCCTTGGCATTTATAAATACAGATAGTCTTTATATATTATGTAGTAGGGATAATGGCAGAAAGTATTAAGAGTAAATACAAACCATCATATCCTAACAAATATAAAGGAGACCCAAATAACATCATATGCAGAAGTAGTTGGGAACGAAGATTCTGTAGTTGGTGTGACTTAAATGAAAATATTGTTGAGTGGGGAAGTGAAGAGTTTTGGATACCATATGTCTCCCCCGTTGACAACAGAGTTCATAGATACTTCCCGGATTTTATTGTAAAGGTTAGAGAACAATCTGGGCAGATTAAAACCTATGTGGTAGAAGTAAAACCAAAGAAACAAACCGTACCACCAAAACAAAAATCAAGAGTGACTAAATCATACCTATATGAGTGTAAAACTTATGCGGTAAATCAAGCAAAGTGGAGAGCGGCAAAGGAGTTTTGTGATGATAGACTCATAGATTTTAAAGTGATCACAGAAGAAGAGTTAGGTCTAAAATAATGGCAGAAGGTTTCGGAAAATATACAAACATTCCACCCAGAATGAAAGAGTTGAAAAAAAGAATATCAAGTTTAGGTTCAGCAGATCCAGAAGATTTGATGTTAGTGATTATGGATGTGTTGAAGAGAGAAGTCCTATATCCAGAACCAGGAAAGTTTTATACCTTTGTTTACAATCCCAAAACTCCAGACATTGAATACGATCAACATCCATTGATTGCCTGCACAGAACTACAAAAATGGGGGTTCAAAGCGATCAACTTTCACTGGAGAGAATCAAGAAACTATACTTGGGAAGAAGTTGCAGGAAAACTTCATATAGTTGAATATGACGAACTTGATGAGATGCTTTCTATACCTTATGCAAAATTCCGTCTAAATAAATAAAAAACTCTGTCAATGTCTGAGCATTTAGGACAACAAATCTTCACTTGTCCCTCTGGTGGGGAGGTTGTCTGATGGCGACTAAAACAATAAACAGCGATAAGTCAGAAACGAAAGTAGGAACTTCCGAAACAAAACTATTCACATCAACAAGAACAACATACAATGTTGATGCAAATGGAAAAATAGATCCCAAATCAGTTAAGCATGAGTTAATATATTATGATGCTCCATTAAGTCCAGGCATTGTTGCTGCCACAAGCACTGGAACATCAAACGATTGGAAATTTGAAAAGAATATAGCAGGTCAACCAATATTAGGTGCAGACGCACAAAAGTCTCTTAAAGAAGGTGCCCTAAAATCCACGACACAACAACAAATTCAAACAGCAGCAACAAAAGAAAAGATTTCACCAGAACAACAGAAAGCATTATCAACAAAACAAGTTAATACAGCACCAGCACAAGAAGACGCTGAAAAACAATTAAAGGCAGAACTAGCAAAGGAAGTAGCAGGCACTAGAAATTCTTTTCCAGGAGCAAATGGAGGAACCCCTCTAAAGTATCCAAGGAATCTTGCAGATACAAAGCAAGATGTAATCAAGTTTAGAATGGTAAAGTATTCACCAAAACAACTTGATAAAAATAATGCAGATAAAGATTTGAGGCCATTTTCAGATAGAAGAAAGATTGATGATAAAAATACAATAGGTGTAGTTGTTCTCCCCATTCCAGCAGGAATCGGTGATGCAAACTCAGTTAACTGGGGATCAAATGAGACTGGAGTTTTTGGATCTCAATTATATAATATTGCCAATCAGTTTATAACTGGCGGCGGAGATAGTGGCGCAGAAGCTGCAGGTGGAGCAGTTGAAGGAGTTCAAAATAATTCAACAGATGTTAAAACAGCATTATCCACTAAGTTTGCAGAAGCAGCATCTGGAACAACAAACATGCTCTCAAGAACTCAAGGAGCAGTTTACAATTCAAATATGGAACTCCTTTTCAATGGTCCAACACTAAGACCATTTAGTTTTACCTTTAAGTTATCTGCAAGAAGCAAAGAAGAGGCACAAGATATTAGATCAATAATCAGATTCTTTAAACAGGGAATGTCGCCAATCAGGACCCAATCACAACTATTCCTAAAAGCACCACATACATTTCAACTTGAATATCTCCACATAGGAAAGTCACATAGTTTCTTAAATAGATTTAAAGAGTGTGCTCTTCAATCATTCACCGTTGACTATACCCCAGAAGGTCAATACGCAACATTTAAAGATGGTGCGATGGTTTCCTACCAAATTACAATGCAGTTCCAAGAACTAGAACCAGTCTTTAACGATGATTATGCAACGATTGATCAAAATAAAGATACCGATATAGGTTACTAAGATGCCAAGTTACTTCCGCCAGGTTCCAGATTTTGAATATGTTAGTAGACTACCAGATGCTAAGATCGGTGATTACTTCCCTGTCAAAAATCTATTTAAGAAGGGAAAGTTAAGAGAAGACATTTTTCAAGATCTAGCATTCTTTACCAAGTACAAAATAGAAGGTGATGATCGTCCAGATAACGTTGCATTTAAAGTCTATGGAGACTCAACACTTGATTGGTTAGTTTTGATTTGCAATAATGTCGTAAACATTCAAACTGAATGGCCATTAACTCAGCAAGAATTTGATACATTTCTTCTGGGAAAGTATGGTGATTATGAAACTCTTTATGGTGGTATTCATCACTACGAAACTCCTGAAATAAAAAATAGTCAAGGGGTAACAATAGTGCCCGCAGGACTTCAAGTTCAATCAGATTATTCTATAAGTTTTTATGATTACTTCATAGACTCAATAGAAACTTATAACAACATTGCAATTCCAGTTACAAACTATGAGTATGAAGAAAAGATTGAAAATGACAAGAGAAATATATTCGTTCTGAAACCAAGATACCTAAATGTAGTTATTGATGATATGCAAGACATTATGGAATATAAAAAAGGTTCCAGTCAATATCAGACTGAAACCCTTAAGAGAGGAGACAATATTAAACTCTACGAATAATCACTCCTCAGCAAGACGTTGAAAATATGAAAGTGCATCATCTTCATCGTCATCAGTTTCCTGAGTAATGTTAGGAAGTGAAGGAGACTTGGTGCGAGCATAGGATTGCTCAAGTTCTTCCACTACACGATTCTGAACTGAAGAAGTTTGATCATATGCTTCAAGTTCATCTTCTTGCTCCATAACAGCACGAGACTGAGTGGGGGAAGTTTTTTGACCCAGAACATACTTCAGACGCTTCTCAAGATCTTCATAAGACTTGAACTGATCAGGAGCACTGATTGCAGTCAATGAATACTCTTTCTTCCAGAGGGTTTCAAGAGCATCGTCATCATCCAGTAGTGGTTCAACTGAACCAAATTCTGACTTGTCGTAGTTCCAATACCCATCTTTCTTTACGATTTTGAGTTTGAAGTTAGCACCCTGCCAGAAGTCAAAGGGATTGATAGGAGTTTCATCCTCAAACTCAGGTTGCATTGCTTCCATGATCTTATCAAAGATCTTCTTACCATACTTAAACAGGAAGACTTTACCTTCATTTTGAGGGTTGGTGGGATCTTTTACAACGTAAATGTTGCTGTAATAAGACAGTTTACGCTTCTGTTTACGAACAGTTTCTTTGTTTGCTTCTGTTCCACTGTTCCACAGTTCACGATTATACTCAGAAACAGGATCTTTCTGACCAACGGTAGTCAGAGAGTTTTCAATGTACCAACCACCAGGACCTTGGAATGCATGAGAATACATCTTTGCCCAAGGAAGTTCTTCACCTTCAGGGGCAGGGAGGAAACGAATCACTGCGAAACCATTACCTGTTTTATCCATTTCTGGTTTCCAAAGACGCTCATCAGCACCTCCAGAAGTTGTACTCATCTTCTCAACTTCCTTTACCAGTTTGGAAGTGAGAGAACCCAGTTTGGATTGTTTTTTGAGATCTGAAAAAGACATACGGATTACCTCGTATTAGTAGGATTTGGCTTTTGGACGTTGCTTAAGGGATTGTCTAGCCCACATCTATTCTACAGGTCAGACCCTGTTTTGTCAATCTGCTCCTTCATCACCTCAAGCATCTTAGACATGTTGTTAAGAATGATATTCATGTCAGTGCCAGGTGGCATACCCATCATGATTGCAGATTGAGTAACTCGTTCTTTCATTTCAACTGCTTCGGGATCATCAGACAAACTCAGTCTTGTGTAAAGAACTTTTTGTTTATCCAAAAGGGTTTCTAGAACTTCAACATGCTCAAGTTTTTCTTGCTTCGTCATCGTAGGAAACTTAAAAATGTTTCCATAGATTTGCTCTTGAAGTTCTGCAATCTCAGTCATCTCTGCACGGACGACTTCGGAACTAAAGAAACTCATTTATCCTCCAAAACAATCTCTTTTAAAATTTTACGAAAACGAAATATATCAATATTTAGAAAAGGATTGTATTTTTTAATCCTACGACTGACGGTTTCCCACACTGGGTCTTTGAGTTTCTTATCAAAGGTATTCCCGTACAGGAATATTCTATCATATATCACCATGGTTTCTAGGCTAATTTTCCCGCTCAGGAACTTTTTGAGTAGAGGAGGATGACCCTTTGAGCAACTAAAAACTTCTTCAAACTTATGTTGATCAAAGAGTTCCTGGGTTTCTTCTTTGAAAATATAAGACAATGACTGAATCTTCTTTTGCCATTGTTGATATCTACCCTCACCTTCTCTCATCATTTCACCAATCCAAAGTGACTCTGGATCAGGACAAGAGACAAAGTTAGCAACGAAAAACTCTACAACTTCTTGATCTGATTTTTGTCGTGCCACTTTCTCAAACCACATTCTATCTTTCCGTTTATAGAATGATTGAACAGTTGCACGACTTTTACCACAGTATTTGTGGTAGTCATAACTGTCTTTAGTGAAGTGATTCTTCAAAGACAGATAGCACTTATAGGCGTCAAAAGGAACCACAGTAATCATTCAAAAAAGTAATATAGTGAAATTAAAAAACCAGTTTTGCCCGTGAAGTTTTCTTAAGGAAGTTGAGTTCCGTTGCTTCGTATTTAATCTTTTCCTTTAGAGGTTTTGAGATTAGTTTAGGAACCGATTCAACATCAATGTTATTCTGCTCACAAAAATGAACTATCGCATCAATATAGTTCATATCTGAACTATGAACAATCCCCTCAATCTCTTGGGCAAAACGAGATGGGCAGAAGAATTTACTTTCTAATACTTTCTCTAATTCATTCTCCATCTGACCTAATATTGTGATGTACAAATTCTTTGATATAACGAACTAATAACTTAATATAATCCCCTTTGTTTCTTTTGTCAAACACCTTGACTTCTCCACCAGGGGTAACCATTAAAGTAATAAGTTTCTTTACTACTTTACCAGTCAGTTCGTAATAAGCAGCAGCATAGAATGTCTCTTGAACAAAATAGTTTTCGATCCATTCTTCGGGTTTGATTTTTTCTGAGGTCTTAAAGTCAATGACCGCTAACTCTCCATCATATTCAGCAATACAATCAACTCGTCCTGCAAGTCCTAGGTATTGAGAATAAAGAGTTCTTTCAATTGCATGAATATTATTTATCTTATCAAGTTCTGGTTTTAGATGATAGAACATGAACTTTGTCATGGGTTGATAATCATCCCAGTTCAGTTCTTTGTTTTCCAGATAGTCTTGGCAGACTTGGTGAAAATCAGTTCCTCTTGCAGTTGCTTTTCGTGTAATACGATTTGCTTCTTCAAGTCCAACTCTCTCTCGCCATTTTACAAAGATCTGACGATTATAGAAAGAAGTTACAGATGTAATAGAAGGCACCCACTGTCCATCAGGAAGATTGTACAAGCGGATACCATTTGTTTCTTTCTTTTCTAGTTCAAGATCACCTAAAAAATTACAATGAATAAAACTCATACTCCGATTTCCATTTTAGCAAGAATATACTCTTTAACAAATCCAGACCTTACGATATCGTCTACACCAAATTCAACAATATCAATAGAAGGCATGATACGAAGAACTTTCATGAAGTCAATGATTCCATTCTTTTCATTCGTCTTAATAAGATCAGATTGAGTAGCATCACCACAGAACATGATCTTACTGTTTTCACCAACCCTAGTGATTATACTATCAAGTTCATGATAATTCAAGTTTTGAAACTCATCTACGATAATGATAGAATTGTCCAGGGTGGTTCCCCTAATAAAAGAAGTGCTCCAAAAACTAATCGTTCCTTGAGTTTTGAGGTTTCCATAGAGCATCTCAAAGTCTGCATCAGTTGGCATCTGAAACATATACTTTACCATGTTCTTGTAAGGAATCTGATAAAGACTGGATTTGTCCTCATGATCGCCAGGAAGAAAACCAATTTCACGAGTAGCAACAAGAGACCTAACGATATAGATTTTTTCGTAAGGAGATCTTTCATCTAGAACATCTTGCAGTGCATTGTAGAGAGTAATGAATGTTTTACCAGTGCCGGCACATCCATAAGCAACGATGTGTTGACCCCTTTCATATGCATCATATAGAAGCTTTTGATTTTCTGTGAGAGGTTCAATATCTCTCATTAAATCCACACCGATTGGTTTTTTGCGTTTCATTTGTTTCGCAGTCATTCCAACTCCAATCGGCTGGTCATCTACCCTCTTTCTTCTTGCCATAGAATGATTAAAATGGTTTTACTTTTGAACCTGGTGCTTTTGATGCTGTTTTGAGAACATCATTCCATCCTGGATGTTTGGAGACAAGTTTGTTTTGCCAGTCTCCAACTTCTCCAGGAGTGGCACATCCTTCAGACCAATCTCTTTGCCATTCGGGATTATCTTTATACCACTGCTGAATATCGTGAATACTCATTTCAACGACTTTCTTTTCACCAGTTTCTTTGTGGACGATCGGATAAATTGCCATAAGTTACATAAAAATATAAGAATATTTATTCAATAGTAATAGAAGGAGCATCTACACATTCGGTACATCCTTCACGGCTCCAACCAAGTGCTTCAGATACTGCAGGGAACTGGCAAGTAAAAATACAACGAATCAGTTCTGCAATCTCCATATGTTCCTTTTGAGTACCGTGTGCAGAACGCAGATCAATGTAATGTATCCATGACCTTACAGAACCGGTCATATAGAGGCGTGTGGGCGTTGCCAGGGGCAGTACAAACCTTGCACACTCCTTTGCCACTCCCTTCTCCAGAAGGCGGTTGTAGAGGCGTAGACCCTGCTCAAAATGCACTCTGATGTCTTCAAGCAAAGTCAGTTTGAGATAGTCGGGAAGATCATCAATACTGTTCTGACGATTCTTGATATCCTGACGACGTAGTTCAGGAAGAGGAATAGTCTTATTCAGAAGATTGGCGTCTGCATACCGTTGTGAAAATTCTTGATATGTAAAAGACCTATGACGAAGGATTTGAGCTGCCAATCCACGGGTGGTATTAATCTCAACCGTCATAGTTGCTTGCTCAAAGATGCTCCAGTGCTGATGCTGAATGCAATATTTGAGGAGACCCGAAAACTTCTCATTGTCTTGATTAGCAGGATTACTCACCCGAGCACAGTATGCCATATGCTTTTCTGCGTCTGGAGTAACACTGATCAGTTTTACTTCTGGTTTCATAAACTCAAACTCAGTCGGGATATCCATCATCGTCTCCTTCATAAAATACTTCGTCATAATCACTAATGTAAGGTGCTATTTCTTCGTAACTTGCTTTGTACGAATCAACATCAGAATAAACCTCTGACTTCAAACATTCTACCAGAGATTCAAGGTTTCTGACAATCAGCTTAAGCTTTTCTCTATCCATCTTTATTAACCCTGACAAAGGTAATTATACACAAAAAAAGAGGTGAAGTCAAGTCCACCTCTTGTTCATTAGTTTTTTAACACTTCACTACAAAATCCTTTCGGAGTTCTAATAATAGTCGGTCCTCTATTTTTTGAATAACTACATCGTCGTTTTTAACGATGTCCATTAGTTCCATCGCGGTGTCACAAGAAACAGAAACCTGTTGGATACTGGATACTTGTGGCGCTGAAACAAAGAGGAAAGGAACCCATGCTAAAAGCAAAAGTGCTTTAGACATAGGATGAACTGTAGGAGATTACTATACTCCTAATCAAACTATATATGCGACTATCGTTCTATGTAACTTAAAGTATGATCTTGAGCAAAAAGTTGTTGAATGATAATATCACACCCGATCTTTGGATTACAATCACCGCAAGTATAAACATCCACTGCTGCCTTACCTTCTTCTGGCCAAGTATGAATACTGATATGACTTTCAGATAACAAACAAATTACAGTGACTCCCTGTGGATCAAACTTTTTTGAAATAGTCTGAACCACAGTAGCACCACTAGCAACTGCGGCATTTTCTAATAGATCTATAAGACAACGCTCGTCGTCCAAAAGGACAAACGAGCATCCATATAGGTTAAGTAAATAATGCTTTCCCATTTACAGTGGATTATCCTCCGCTTCCTTAATCAGTGATGATATAATATCTTCCTTTCCATATAGTGTTTTAATCTGATGAAGATTTGATTTTTGATATTTCTTTATTTTTTTATATTGTTTTAGAATAACATCAATATTATCTAAGTCAATTGTAATTTTGGCATCCTTACCAAGTCTCCCTTGGTTTGGATCACCTCCAAATCCTGCTGTCATTTTTTCCTTTTCTTTTCTGGTTGTTTATATCCCCAAAGTTTAGGGTTAGTTCTTCCATATCCAAAGTCAATCCTTTTGATTGAACCTGGACCATACTTATCATAATACATGTCAAAGATACGAACTCTAGTTCCTCTTGTCAGATCAATATAATCTTTCCCACCAACAGTATACCATATTAGATATGCATCATTTGGAAAAGAAGAATCTTTTGCTCCATCCAAAGTTGTCTTTTCTAAGAGAATATCACAACCATAACTACTGGGCAGAATATTTTTTTCTTCTCTTCCGTACTCTGCCATATTTTTCTCCGAAGTAACAGTTGCTGTCATGAACGACCACCCCAGGTAATGTCGGGGTATGCCTCTTTGACATTCTCAAAACTTACCTTGTATTTATCGGTAAGTTTTTTATCCTTTGTAAGAATCAATACTTCTGCTTCACGAGGATGTAGTCCTTGCAGAAGATTAATAAACATCATCTCCCTACGAATTGTAGTGAGACTATTATTACCACCCTTTACATAGTGATAAAGATTCTGATATTCTCTGCGAAGAGATGTTTTTCCTCTACCATCAAGATCTTGTCCTGTAGCAGACTCTCCACCATACGCTTCTTTTCTTAGATTATCCGAAAGAGTTCCAGAATAAACGGATTGCTCATCTGCATTAGCATAAGGAACATCACCCTCCGGAAGAAGGCTGATAACAGACTCATCAAAGTTCCAAATAAAAACCGACTTCAGAGAATCATGCACATATGTTTTCAGAACTTCAACTTTTTTTGCATTACTTTTTTGTTTTGAAGCAAGTTCTAAAACTTCAAATACAAAAGGATTTGTGGGAAGAATTTCAATCGGTTTTTCAGTCGTTGTCTTCCTCGTCTTCGTCGTAGTCATAATCGTTTTCAAATCTTACAGAAACTATTTCGTCAGGTATCACCTGGCCATTTTCATCAAAAAACTCTGGATGCAAATATGGAGGTCTCGATTCCAATAAATGCCTATACACTAACCATCCTATTATACCCCCAGTCATAAAAAAGAGCAAAGTGAACATTACCGTGAATGTTATTACATATGCCGTTTCCATTTGTTTTCTCCAGAGAGCTTATTTTTTCTTTATATCAAAATGGAATTCTATGTAAAAATGAAACTCTCTACGGAAGAGAGAAATCATTTTACCAAATCTCATTTGAAATGTTTTTGGTTCTAATGACTTCCTCCTCCTATTGCGTAGTAATAACTCAATTCCCCGATTAATCTGGGGTTCTGACTTATTTAGTTTGCTTTTTCCTTCTTCCTGGTCGTTTATCATGACTATATTTCCAGGCATCCTCTAAGATGCCATACAAGTAGTTACGAATCTTTCTTGCTTCTGGTTTGGGAATGTGCCCATAACCTTCACGAAGTTGTTTATGAATTTCGTCAGCACCACCCTCAAGATAGTCATCTAAATCCATTACAAGACTACTGATTTCGCTAGCAGTAGCACTTTCAATAAACTGCTCAACTTCTATTCTCTTTGTTCCACGAACCTTTAGATAGTCATAAAACTTTAAAACAAACTGCCCATTAAAAGCATAATCAATTGCTTTTTCAACATCATTATAAACTTCGTGAAAGTTGCTATCCATTAAACCAAATTCTGCTCCTTCAGA
>Ga0208783_10000351_pt1 | contig 28702 bp, 21 predicted proteins | sample DEB19_08_DNA_2_FD_184529 | JGI IMG/M metagenome (GOLD analysis project Ga0208783, IMG submission 184529) | Aqueous microbial communities from the Delaware River and Bay under freshwater to marine salinity gradient to study organic matter... | ecosystem: Environmental > Aquatic > Marine >...
CGTGTCCATGTTGACCGCGGGGGCGATGCCGGCGGCGGCGGTGCGGGCCACGTGGGCGGCGAATCCATCCCAATCGACCGAGTGATCGGCCTTCATCGGCAACAGGATCGCCGACATGCCGGTGATGACCCGGCGCGGCCGCACGAGCGACATGGGATCGATGGGGGCGGAACGGCTCATGACACCTCTGTGCAACGTGAATACTATCGAGCCGGCACTCTACCCGATCATGCGCCGAAAGCGTACCGCCGCGAGCGCTTCGGGGGCGTTTGAGTGGGCACAGGAGCCTCGAGTTCCGTATGCTCTCCCGGCCCCGTAGGAGACACCATGTCGAGTTATCCCCGCATCGCCCGCTTCCGGTCGGTCGCCGACCTCCGCGCCCACCTCGCCAGCATCGACGCCCCCATTCCTCTCGACGACGCGCCGCTTTCGGCCGCCGAGGGCTCGTGCCTTGCCTCGCCGCTCACGCTCGGCAGCCGCACGGTCGGCAATCGCTGGTGCATCCATCCCATGGAGGGCTGGGACGGCAGCCCCGAGGGGGGCCCGACCGAGATTCTGCTGCGACGCTGGCGGCATTTCGGCCTCAGCGGCGCCAAGCTCATCTGGGGGGGCGAGGCGGTGGCCGTGCTCAACGAGGGCCGGGCCAACCCCAATCAGCTCTGCGCGCCGGCGTGCGGTCGCGCCGGATTCGAGCAGCTGCTCGCCGCCGTTCGTGACGCCCATCGCGGGGCCTTCGGCCGCGACGACGATCTGGTGGTGGCCCTCCAGCTCACCCATTCCGGCCGCTTCAGCAAGCCGGTGGCGAGTGGCCGAATCCCGCGGATCGCCAACCACCACCCGCTGCTCGACGCCCGCCACGGCGTCGATCCCGCCGACTCCGGCTGCGTGCTGAGCGACGACGACGTCGAGCGGCTGATCGATGCGTATGTGGTGGCTGCCAGGGACGCCGCGGCCGCCGGGTTCGACATGGTCGATCTCAAGGCCTGCCACGGCTATCTGATTCACGAGTTTCTGTCGGCCCGCCGTCGCCCGGGCCGCTGGGGTGGGGATTTCTCTGGCCGAACCCGCCTGCTCGCCACGCTGATCGACCGCGTGAAGGCGGAGTGCCCCGGGCTGCTCATCGGCGTGCGGCTGTCGCTCTTCGACGTCGTGCCCTGGCACATGGTCGAAGGCCATGGCGAGCCGTTTCCCTTCGCCGACGCCCTCCCCTACGACTGCGGCTTCGGCGTGGATGAGCAGAACCCGCTCGCCTACGACCTCGCCGAACCGATCGCGCTTCTGAAGCTGCTGCGGGATCGTGGCGTGTGCTCGGTCAATCTCACCGCGGGCAGCCCCTACACCGTTCCCCACGTGCAGCGGCCGGCGGCGTTTCCCCCGTCCGACGGCTATCCGCCGCCGGAGGACCCGCTCGTTGGCGTATGGCGGCAGATCGACGCCGCCCGAAAGGCGAAGGAGGCCGTGCCCGACCTTCCGCTCGTCGGATCGGGCTACACCTATCTCCAGGACTACCTCGTGCATGCGGCCCAGGCCGCCGTTGCCCGTGGATGGATCGATTCCGTGGGGCTCGGCCGCATGGTGCTGTCGTATCCTGCGCTGCCGGCCGATGCCCTCGCCGGAACACCGCTTGCCCGCGGGTCGATCTGCCGCACCTTCTCCGACTGCACCACGGCCCCCCGCCACGGCCTCCGCAGCGGCTGCTACCCGCTCGATCCTTACTACAAGGCCCTCCCGGAAGCGGCCGAGGTGAAGGCCATCAAGGCAAAAACGGGATCGGAATCGCCGTAGCGTGCCCTCGCCATCGTCGGCGGAAAAAAACACCCCCCGCCCTTGACGGCATCCCCCCGTTGGTATGATGTGATTTCAGTGAATCAGCCCCCGGCGTCGCTCGTTGACGTTTCGGTGGGTTTCAGTAGTGAAAGGAACCGCTCCTGCACGCATCCCCAACGCCGAGTTTCTTTGGAAACAACGGCCCGCTTTGGGCAGTCGATGCGCAGGATCTGGTTCATCTCCCATTCGGCTTCACGTCGAACGGATGAGGATCCCCAGCGTGCGCTCCCCTGCGGCTGCGGTCCGTCCTGTTTGCTCCAGATTCTCTTCCGCGGGGGTGCCGTGCGCACCTGTGGAGATCAGCATATGTCTCGTGAAGTATCGATCGCCCCCGGCGGCCTGTGCCGTTCGGTGGTGATGGGTTTGACGTTTCTGCGCACGACGTTCGCCGGAACGGCCGTGTTCGTCGCGGCCGCCCTCGCCCTTGTGGTTGGGGGCAGGGAATCAGCCCCACCTGTGTTGCCTGGCGCCATCGCACCGGAAGTCCCCGGGTCGATGGGCGTGGAAGTGCCCACGCGGCGATTTGTGATCGCGGGTGCCCTCCCGGCACCGGCGTTTCTCGTCAGCGGTCTCGCCGGCGCGGTTTGCTTCGGAATCGCACGACGACGATCGCACGACTGACAGGGTGGACAGAGGGCGGCGTCCTCTTTCAGCCTTGTTCACCGTGGCCGAAACCATCGGCCGGCGCGGGTGGTGAGAAGGGCTGGCAGCACCACGAGATCGCCCACCAGCGCCGCCCACACGAGGAGCGACAGCATCCACGCGAACCGACGCGTGGGCGCAAAGGGGCTGGCCGAGAAGGCAAGAATGCCGAGGCCGCAGACCATCGCCGTCTGAAGCAGGGCGCCCGCCGCATGGTGGAAGGCGCGATGAATGGCCGAGACGCGTTCCTCGCGGCTCGTGCCCCCTGCCCGGCGAGGGAGCGCGTGGCGGAAAAAGGTGAGGAAGTGGAAGGTGCCGTCCACCGCCATGCCGAGCGCCACCGACGCGGTCATCACGCTGCCGATGTCGAGCGCCGCATGCGTCCAGCCGAGCACACCAAAAAGCAGGATCATCGGAAAGACGTTCGGCACAATCGCGATCAGGCCGGGCACCATGCCCCCCTCCACCGCCATCGTCACGAGCGAAATCACGCCGCAGGCCGACACGAAGCTCACGAAGAGATCACGAAGAAGCGTTTTCTGGATCGCGTTGATGAGCGGCATCGCGCCGGTGAAGTCGACCATGACACCGCGGCGAGCGGAACCATGCCGGGCCACGATCGGCTCGACCACACCGCGAACGTCCTGAAGCAGATCGCCGTAATCGAGGCCGGCGAGCGCCGAAGTGCGCGCCGTCACCCGCCAGAGCTGACCGCCCTCCACGTCGCGCACGAGCCGCATGTCGGTGAGGCTCGTGAGGGCGGCTTCGAGGCGTCGGGCGATCACCACCTTCCGGGTGGTCGCACGGATCGGCGCGGCACCGGGCAGCTCGGGCAGGAACAACGAGGCCGATGTCACGCCGGCCACGGGCGGAAGCGACGCCAGCGCCTGCCCGATCTCGCCCACGATGTCGAGCCGCTCGGCGGAACGAACGGGTGACGCATCCTCAAACCGCACCACCACCTCCATCGGCACGAGCGGGCCGATCTCGCGCTCGAGCCAGGCGTAGTCGCGGATCACGCGGCTCTCGGGCGTGAAGAGCGTGTCGATCCCCACCGACGTGCGAATGCCGGGAAGGCCAACCCCCGTCGCCACGATCGCAACGAGTGCGACCGCCGTGACGAACCCGCCGTGGCTCGTGATCCATTCGGCCCAGGGTGCCACGGCCTCGTCTCCCCCCGCCTCCACCCGACTCCGGATCGGCCACCGCGCAAACACGCCCGGGAGCACGAGAAAGAGCACCACGAGCGTGCCCATCACTCCCACCGCCGCGTGGAAGCCAAACACGCGAATCGGCTCCAGCTCGCTCACCGCCAGCGACGCCAATCCCATCGCCGTGGTGCCGGCCGAAAGACCGCAGGGAAGAAAGGCCACCTTCACAGCCCGCCAGGCGGCCCCCCGCGCCGGACCCCGGCGATACTCCGCGACGAGATAGTTCACGAGATGGATGCCGCCGGCCACCCCGAGCGTCAGCACCAACAGGGGCATCACGATCAGCACCGGATTCATCCGGTCGCCCCAGAGCTGGAGCGAGGCGAATGCCAGCCCCACGCAGCCGAGGGCGAGGAGAAACACCACCACCGCATACCGCAGCGATCGGAGGGCCAACCAGGTGAGGGCGAAGACGATCACCGCCGCAGGACCGCCATACACCCGCAGGCTCTCGTCGCTTGCGGCATCCACGGCCACGTTGTCGATCACGGGGCCGGCGAGGTGGAGATCGTCGTCGCCCACCGAGGCCATCTCGGCGAGCGTCGCGCGGATCCAGGCCACGGCGAGTCGACGATCGGCCAAGCCCTCGGGGGTGAAGCCGATGATCACGCAGGTCTGGCGACCATCAGGCCCGACAACCACGCCCTGCAACCGTTCGATCGCCATGGCGTGCGGAAGCGCCAGCGGCGGCGCCGTGAGGCGCTCCATCGCCTGTCGACCGCTCGCAACCGCGTCGAACCACCGTTTGCCGGCCGCATCGCACGGGGACTCTGAGCCCGTCGCCTTGTCGATGAACTGCTCGATCACCGGCGCGTCGATGGTGCACCCCGGCCAGGAGGCGACGACGACATCGCCGCTCTCAAACTCGCCGGTGAACCGAACGTAGGCCTGCCGCGCCTGAAAGGTCTTGGGAACCCACTCGATCGGCGTGGTCGATTCGACGCCGAGCATCGCGATCGCCGCCCGCGCCACCCATGGGGCGGCGATGAGCAGGGCGAGCGTCGACACGATGCTGATCCGAAACAACATCGCCGCCGACGCATCCGACCACGATCCGCCGCGCCACGACGCCCGAGTCTGCCGCTGCTCCGCCTCGTCCTGATGCCCTGGGGAAGACTTCACCGTTTTCACATGCGTCGTCAGATGTCGGGACTACACCCGAGCAACTTCGTAGCCTTCCCGGGGCTTTCGCGACATGAATGCGGCCGCCTCGTCGTCGCCCACGATCGCCTCCGTTGCCGGATCCCAGGCGATCGCACGGCCGAGCCTCGCGGCGATCGCGGTGAGGTGGCAGGTATTCATCGCCACCACGTGGCTGAACACATCCGACACCGGAAGGCCTCCCTCGCGGATGCAGCGGTAGAAATTCTGCTTGTGTCCCTCGAAGGGCTTGCCCTTGTAAAGGGTCTTCACGTCGTCGTCGGTGTACCGATCCTTGTCCCACTCCTCCTCGATCGGCTTGCCGGTGATCTTTTCGCGGTTGACGAAAATTCGACCCTTGTCCCCCTCGAAAAGGATGCCGTTGTCGCCGCGGCTGGTCACCGTCATCTCGGCGCCGCTCGGGAAGGTGCACTTCACCGCGAAGTCGTTGGAGGTGTTGTAGCAGTCGTCCACCGTGGGATACCCGTGCTCGAACGGCACGGGATGGGAGGCGTCGGTGCCGTCGATCCGCACGGGCCCTCGTCCCTTCGCGTCCTCACGAAGCGCCCACTGTGCGATGTCAACATGATGAGCGCCCCAGTCGGTGAACTTGCCGCCGGAATACTCATACCACCAGCGAAACTCGTAGTGGCACCGCCGCTCGCGATAGTCGACCCGTGGCGCCTGGCCGAGCCACATCTCCCAGTCGAGTTCCTTCGGGGGCTCGGCCACGGGAAACGGCCCGCCGGTGGGGCTGCCATTGATGCCGACCGTCACTTTCCGGATGTCGCCGAGCAGGCCCTTGTGCACCATGTTGACCGCGCGGAGAAACTGCTTCCGCTGGCTCCGCTGCTGCGTGCCGATGAAGAACTGCAGGTGAGGAAACTTCTCCGCCGCAGCCCGCGCCAGCCGATTCTCCTCGAGGGTGAGCGACAGCGGCTTCTGGCAGAAGACGTGCTTGCCAGCCTGGAGGGCCTCGATCGCGATCTTCACGTGCCAGTGGTCGGGGGTGACGATGCTCACCACGTCGATGTCGTCGCGGTCGAGCACCCGGCGATAGTCGCGGTAGGCGTCGGCCCGCCCTTTGCCCGCCTTCTCGTCGTTGCGGCATCGCTCGGCGTGGCGGTTGTCGACGTCGCATACGGCCACGATGTCGCCGAAGCGGGCGTGGTCATGCGCGTCGCCGGTGCCCATGGAGCCGGTGCCGATGCAGCCGATCCGAGGACGATCGTTGGCGGCGCGGTTGGCAAAGGCCGGCTGCGTCCAGGCGAACGTCGGGATGAAGCCGCCGGAGGCGGCTGCGGCGGCCGTAAGGCCGCCCTTGAGAAACCCCCGTCGCGTGGCACCGCCCGCTGCCGTCGTCTCGTCGGCCATGTGTCGTCTCCCATGTGGTCTGAATCTCGTCAGACACGATACCCCAACGGCACGGCGAACGTGACGTGAACGCGCATCCACCGCGTGGCAACCGGTGCCAATGCCGCGATCAGACCTGGCCGGAGGCGGAGGGCCCGGTCGGCGCCACGCGGGCCGCTTCCTTCGCCACCCGGGCGACGATGCGGTCGGGATCGTCGGCGGCGGTCACCCGAACGACCGCGTCGGCCCGCTCGTCGGCACCGATCGGCTCGAAGGTCTCGAGCTGCCGCCGAACCACCTCCACCGTCGCGTCGGAGGGATCGTCACCGCGGGACTGCCGCGCGGCCACACGAGCCAGCACCGTCTCGGCCGGCAGCTCAAACCGCACCCACACGATCGGCACACCCCGCGAAGCCGCCACCTCGGCCAGCATCGACCGCTGCCATCGCTGCCCGCATGCGGCATCGACCACCACGCTCCATCCGCTGTCGAGGATGCCGCCGGCGAGATCCCGCAGCCGCCCGTAGACGCGACGGGAAGATGCGTCGTCGTAGATCGCCGCAGAAGGCCGGGTGTCGTGTGGCCGCTCCATCGGCCTCAGGCCCGCAAGCCGTTTTCGTTCCACGTCGCTTCGAATCCGGATGCCGCGAATCGCCCCGACGAGTTCTCCCGACACGATCGACTTCCCGCTTCCCGACACGCCGCAGGTGGCCACCATCACCGGCTGATCGCGGAGGGCAAGCCGGTCGGCGAGGTCGAGGTAGCGGAGGGCTTCGGCACGCGCGGGGGCACTGTCTTCGCCGTTGCGGATCGCGGCGATCGAGGCCCTCACGATCGCCCGATAGAGTTCGTAGGTTGGAATGACCGCGAGGGCCGCATGGTCGTCGGCGGCCTCCACCCAACTGCTCACCACCTGCGCCGCCAGATCGGACCGGCCCCGCGACTCCAGATCCATCGTGAGGAACGCGATATCGTTGGCCACGTCGATCCATCGGAGATTGTCAGAAAACTCGATCGCATCGAATGGCGTCATGCGGCCGTCGTGCAGCACGATGTTGGCAAGGTGCAGGTCGCCATGACATTCCCGCACCCGGCCCGCGGCCTTCCGGGCCACGAGCGTCGGCGCGGCCCGCGTGAGCCTCGCCTGGAGCGCCTGCTCGAGTCGATGCACGCGGCCGGCAAGGTCGGGAAAACCGTCGCGGAGCGTGGCGAGGTTCACGGCCGCGGCCTCGAGCACCGACTCGGCCGTTCCAAATTGGGCGCTCGGCAGGGCTCGCGGCAGGCGCTCTTCGATGGCCGCGATCGCCTCGCCGAGGGCACGGCAGTCGGCGGGCGCGAGACGATTCTGCCCGCACCGCCTGTCGAGCTGATCGTTTTCGTCAAACTGCACGAGCCTCACCCCCCACTCGATCGCCTCGCCCTCGCCGCCGACCCGGGGCTCGTCGACGCTCCCCGTGATCCGCACTACCGTCATCGCCAGGTCGGGGGCGAACCGACTGCTCACGCGCACCTCCCCCTCGCACGATCGTCGTCGCTGCTCGAGCGTGCTGTAGTGGACGAAGCCCAACCGCACGGGCTTCTTGAGCTTGTAGGCGAAGGGGCCCGTGAGGATCACCCACGAGATGTGCGTTTCCACCACGCGGATGTTTTGCGTGGGATGGGGGTAGACGGTGGGATCGAGCAGACGGGGTATCGGCAGGGTCGACGTCATTCCTCCACCATACGTCCCACGAGCCGCCGACGCACGAGGCAGCCACCGCGTGAGGCCGCATCTCACACATGCAGATCGCCTTCGTGGCATCCTGGATCGCGGAGTTGCGGGGATCGGCGAACGCCCGAGCAGCCTGGAGACGCTGCGGCCCGCACCGACGAGACGTATGCCGCCGCCGAGTCGGCACCGAGATGCGGGCTAGCCGCGTTCCCGATGGAGATCGCTTCGCACGCAGGCCGCCACCTCGGGTGCCGCCCGAAAGCGGCCGGGCAGCAGCGATTCCACCTTGCGAAGCACGGGCCACGGGTCGGCCACGAGATCCGGAAACGACACCTCCAGATACCGCACGCCGTCGGCAGCCCCGAGCATCTCCCGCACCCGACGGCTGTGCTCCGTCTGCATCCGAATCAGGGCATCACGTTCGACCCGTGGGGTGATGCCGTTGCGGGCCAGCATGGCCCGCTGGGAGTCGACCACCTGCTCGATGGGCCGCACCATGCCGATCACGGTGTAGCGATGCCGTCGGGGAAGCGACGGGATGAGCGTCGTGATCACCTTCACCGCCTTGCCGTCGGCCGCGTTCAGCACGTCGGGATCCGATGGAAGCCGCTTGATGGCCTCGTATTCCCAATACCCCTCGGGGTTGCTGTCGTCGGCGGCGCGGATGCCGTCAGCGAGCACCTCAACGCCGCCGGCCCGCAGGATCTGCATCATGAGTGACGTGCCCGACCGAGGCAGCCCCGACACCACCACGATGTCGAGCGGGGGGACAGGATCGGCTTTCGCGGGCGAGCGCCTTGCCCCACGCGCAGCCGCTCGCGTCGCGGCGTCTTCTCGGACCCGCCGCTGGCGTTCCATCGCTCGTGATCGGGCCACTCCGCGTTGATGCCACGCCTCACGCATCACGGCGTCCGCTTCCCCCGCGCGGCCGACTCGCCGCAGCAGGTCGGCAAGCATTCGTGCCGGCGGCAGCAGACCGGGATGTGATCGCCGCACCACACCAAGGTGCTCAATGGCTTCCTCACGCCGCCCCTGCGCTGCCAATGCCATCGCCAGCGACACCCTCGCAGGAGCCTGTGATCCGTCGAGTGCGACTGATTCGCGTGCGGCCTCCTCCGCCGTGCGGCTGTCACCGCGTGCCAGGGCACACCGTGCGATCACGCCCCACGCCGGCGCGTGGCAGCGGTCTCGTTCCACTACCCGACGCGCGACCACCTCGGCCTCGTCTCGCCGCCGGAGAATCATCAACACACGGGCGAGCTGCTCGTCGAGTCCGCGAGCATCGGGGTCGCGCGCCCGCGCCGCCTCGAGGTGGGCAAGGGCTTTTTCCGACTCACCGCGCAGCAAGGCGATGGTGGCCCGTACGAGCAGGATCGTGGTTTCGTTGCGAAATCCGCCGAGCACGTCATCGATGGCCTGCTGCGCCTCGTCGGCCAGCCCAAGCGCCACGCGGCAGTGCGCGAGCCGTTGGGCCACATCCGCCCGGTGGGGCGATTCGTCCCACACCGCTTCGAGCAGCGGCAGGGCCTCCTCGTGGCGGCCCGCGTGCATGAGCGCCGAGGCCAGTTGCCAGCGGTTCTCCCGAATGGTTTCGGCCACGGCCTTGGACTGGTCCGAAGGAAGCTCGTCGATGTAGCCGAGCGCGACGAAATGATCGAGGAGCTGGCGGCGCTCGCTGTCGCCGAGCGAAGGGGCCGGTGGCAGCGGCGATCCTCCGGCCACCTCCCAGGTTGGGATGTCGGGGGGAAGGCACTCCGAGGCCAGCACATCGCGGAGTGGATGGCCGGCCATGTCGGCGGCTCGCGGCAGGCCGAACCAGCCCAGAATGGTGGGCGCCACGTCATTGAGCGAGGCGCTTCGAACCGTGGGCGTGACACCGGCGGCCTGCCGAATGCCGGGACCGGCTGCCGCCACGATGCCGTAGGGCCGGTGCCACACCACGATCCCGGCGGGTATCCGCGGAGTGAAGGTGGGACGCAGGTGATCGGAGTGGAAGCCGTGATCAGAAACCACCATCACGGCCGCTTCAGGCCCGGCGAGATCGACGAGCCTGGCGAGCAGGAGATCGTGCAGTCGATAGGTCGCCGTCACGACATCGCGGTAGCGTTCGAAGTCCTGCGCCGGGGCCCCTTCCATGCGAGGCGGATGAAACGGCATGAAGAGGTGGGCGATCTCGTCGATGGCCCGGTAGTAGACCATCGTCAGGTCCCACTCCTCATGCTCCATGAGGCTTGTGGCGGCCGCATGCACCGTGAACGACTCCGCCAGTCGTTCGGCCAACAGAAAGGGACGACGATCCCTCGCCTGATCGATTTCCGGCAGTCGGGGAACGAACAGTCGCATCACGTCGCTGGGAAGTTCGGTTGGATGGAGTCGTAGCGGCTCGAGTGAGGCCGCGAGCGATTCAGGCCAAAAGGTGCCGGGCGGGCAGCCTTGCCAGTCGCCCGGCCCCGTGACCGGCTTCCGGGGCGCATGGGGATAGAGGTTGGACACGAGCCGGACGTTCGGGTCACGTTCCCCCTGCGTGGCAAACCATCCCACGAGATTTGTCACGAGCCCATGATCCGAGAGGATGTTCCACACCGCGCGACGACGGCGCGACGACGCGGATACGGGCATCACCTGTGTGTCACGAACCTCGGTGAACCCATGCACGCCATGCTCGGCGGCGTGGTGACCCGTGGCGATCGTCGTCCAGAGCATGGGCGACAGCGACGGTTCGAGCGTGGCCAGATTGCCATGAACCCCATTCTCGAGGATCCTGGCCATCATCGGCATGCCTCCCTGCTTTACGAGGGGCAGGATGATGTTCCAGTCGGCGGAATCCCAACCGACGACGAGCAGGCGGCGGCGGAGCGATGGCATGGGGCGACCTGCGGGAGGGTGGCGTGCCGGCATCCTAACGACCGCCCCGCCCTGCGTCCCGCGCCGTCACCTGGTGACCATCGGGCCGAGCGGTTGTCCGCCCACCCCCAGCCCCCGACCAGGCAGGCTGACAAAACCATTTCAGGTCATTGAATTGACACCTGGAACCACCATATGGATATCATCGTCGTTCCTTCCGACTTCCCGCCTCCGTCTTCTCTCCCAGGAGCCCTCCCATGCTCGCCAAGCCCACCGGTCTCAAAGGTTCTCCCGGCCGTCTCGCGGTAGCCGGTCTCGCGATGGGCGGCACTGCCGGCCTTGCCGATGCGGCGATCATCTATTTCGACGTCAATCCAAACCAGACCGTCAGTCATCTCAGCCCTGAACTCGTCAGTTTCGGAGAGATCAACCTGGGCGCGGGCACGTACAACCTCAATGACACCGACGGCACGAGCTTTCAGGTCTACTACCCCCGCGCGGGTGACCTCTACAACGGCGTCGGCAACGCGTCCATCCAATGGGGGCAAAGCGGAAGCAATGTCTTGAAACTGTCGGCGGGCACACCCATCGATGGATCGACCGCCTCGTCGTGGAGCACCTCATACAGTTATCTGGTGAACAACGGTGCTGGCCAGTGGGCTGGCGGGGCCGACGCCTACGCACCGCTCCGCATCGATGCCGGAGGTGGCAACTTCAACTATGGTTGGGTCAACATCATCTTCAACCCAGGCAGTGACCAGGCCACGGTGACGGGCTTTGCCTTCGAGTCGACCGCCAACGCCGCCATCAATGCGGCGGCGGTGCCCGAGCCGGCCACGACCACGATCCTGGGCCTCGGCAGCGTGTTCGGGGCGGCGGCGATCGCCACGCGCCGGCGACGTGACGGCGAGCCCCGCCTCCCCGACAGCCTGCTCACCCTCGCCGAGGGTGGCCGCGGCGTGGAGACCTTGCGTGCCGAACGGTCGTCGGCGCCTCGCCGCGACGCCTGATACGCCCCGCATGGACGGCTCAGGCATCCCACCGAACGTGGAGTGACTCGAGCCCGCGAAAATGCCAGGCGTCCTTCACCACGGGGGGCGACGCGAGGCTGATTCCCGGCAGTCGCTCAAAGAGGACGCGAACCGCCACCTGCATCTCCAGCCGTGCAAGTGGCCCGCCCACGCAGGCGTGGATGCCAACGCCAAAACTGACATGGGGATTGGGCGAGCGGGTGGCGTCGAAGCGATCCGGTTCGACAAACCGGGATGGATCGCGGTTGGCCGCCCCGAGGAGCAGTCCAACGACCTCGCCCTTTCGAAACTGCTCCCCGGCATAGTCGAGGTCTTCGAGCGCATATCGGGTGAACATGTGTAGGGGAGCGTCGAAGCGGAGCATCTCTTCCACATGGCCCGCCGGATCAGCCAGCACCGCGGCAGCCGCGGCGGGTACGTGCCCGAGGATCGCCCGCACGCCGTTGCCCAGCGCATGGACCGTCGCTTCGTGGCCGGCGTTGAGCAGGAGGATGCCCATCGTCACCGCCTCGTCGTCGGTCAGTCCGCGTCCCGCCCGATCCACGGCCGTGACAAGCCGCGAAAGGAAATCGTCGGCCGCCACTCGCCGGCGCTCCTCCACGAGCGTCCGCATCATCGCGGCAAACTCAACGGTGGCCGTCTCGGCACGGTCCTCGATCGCCCGATCTCGCCGGGCCTGATAGATCGCCACCATGTCGTGCGACCAGCGGAGAAGGACGGGACCAAGCTCCCTGGGCACTCCCAGGAAGTCGGCGATCACGCCCACGGCAAGCGGCGCCGCGTAGTCGGCCACGAGGTCACACCTCCCTCGGGACGCGAACCCCTCGACGAGATCATGGGCGAGCCGCTCGATGCTCTCGGCAAGGCGATCGACCTGTCGCGGAAGAAACGCCGCGTTCACGAATCCACGAAGTCTGGTGTGCCGAGGTGGCTCGAGCTGCAGAAGGGAATGCTCTTCAAAGGCCTCGAAGGCGGCGAGATGAGCCGCCGGCTCGGGCCAGCCAAGCTCCTCGCGATTCGCCACATGGAGGATCTGCCGGCCAAATCGCCGATCGCGAAGGATCGCATTGACGTCGTCGTATCGCGCCACACACCGGTGACCAAGCTGTTTCCAGCGGAACAGGCGCCCCAGGCGTCGCATCGTCGCGTAGGCCGGATACGGGTCGTCCACGAACCCAGACTCACGTGGATCGAGGTCGATGACGGGACTCTGCGTGGACATGGCCCCCGCAAGCATATGCGGGCCCTCCGTCATCGCGAAACCGGTGCCCTCGATGTTGCGGCGGCGTCGCTGAGCGGGTCGTAGTGCTCGACGGCAGCCGACCGGCTGACCCGAAACGGACACCGACAAAGCCACACGCACCACGCGGTCAACCACGCCGATCCCACGGCTCACGCCGTTGGGCTTCGACGCGAGCGGCATGCCGCCGTCTCGCTCGGCCCGTGATTCACTCCGCCCCTCTGCCACGCGCGATGCGGGACCGCACCTCGATGATCTCCGCCGCCACGCTCACGGCAATCTCGCCCGGCTGGTTGCCACCGATCGGCAGGCCCACCGGACATCGAAGGGGCGCAAGCTGTGCCGCCGAAACTCCAGCGGCCATGAGCTCGCGGCACAACACCTCCCGCTTCGCCCGGCTGCCGATCACACCGAGGTAGGGAAGCACCAGGCCGGCGCGAAAGATCGCCTCGAGAATCGGGCGGTCGGTCGCATGCCCCATCGTCATGCAGAGCACATAGTCGCCCGCCTCGAGCCGCGTCACAAAGTCACGGGGCTCCGCCAGCAACACCTTCTCGAGCGGCGACGCATCGGGCAGCCGGTCGAGCCACTCGGTCCGTGAATCGACGCACACCACCCGGCCGTCGAGGAGAAGAAGGGCTCGCACCACCGCCTGCCCCACATGCCCCGCCCCAAACACCACCACCCGCCAGGGATGGAGATGATGGGCCTCGAACAGCAGCCGAACGGTTCCGCCGCAGGTCATGCCCACATCGCGCTTGAGGTTCCATTCCACGAGCGTGCAGGGCTTGGACGCCGAATCGGCGAGGAGTTCTTGGGCGGTGGCGATCGCCCGCTGCTCCACCTTTCCTCCCCCCACCGTCCCACATCGCAGGCCCGAGGCATCCACCAGCATCTTCGTGCCGACATCCTGAGGCACGCTCCCCACCGCCTCCACGAGCGTCACGAGCACGAAGGGTTTGCCATCGGCCGCCATCTCGGCAAGCCGTTCGATCACTCCATGCGGTGCGGGCATCGTCGGCTCCCCGGGTTCACCATCGCCTCAGCGGGCGTGCGACCAGTGCCCGACCGAGGCGCTGTGGCCCCAGCCGTCGCCATCGTTCGACGGCCCCTCCGACGCGTGGAGCGCACGAAGAATCTCCTCGCCGGTTGCCGGCAGACAGAGCCTCCGGGCGGCCGCCGGGCTCGCGCCGGCGAGGGCGTGCTTCACCGCCGACCACACGCAGAGCGCGTGCATCAACGGCGGTTCTCCCACCGCCTTGCTGCGGGCCACGTTCTCGACATTGTCGTCATTGGGGAAGAAGTCGCAGCGAAAATCGGCCGGGACATCGGAGGCCGCCGGGATCTTGTACGTGGTGGGCGAATCAGACAGCAGCCGACCGGAGGCGTCGTACACGAGGCATTCGCCGGTCACCCAGCCCATGCCCTGCACGAAGCCGCCGATCACCTGCCCGCGATCAACGCCGGGGTTGATCGATCGGCCGATATCGATGAGCACGTCGATCCGCGTGACGACGAGGTCGCCGGTAAACCGGTCGATCCGCACCTCCGCGGCGGCGGCACCCTGCGTGTAATAGAAGAAGGGGCTGCCCTGTCCCGTCGTGACGTCGAAGCCGGTGATCGGCGTGGCGTAGAAGCCCCGTGCCCCGAGATCGACACGGTCGCGGCGGGCGAGGTGGCAGAGTTCACCGAACGCGATCCGTTGATCGGGCCGTCGGGTGTCGTACACCCAGCCCCCTGCGAAGCCCACGTGCTCAGCCGCCGCCATGCCACCAGCCGCCGCAAACCGCGATGCCGCCCACTCGACGATCCGCGCCTTGATCGCACGGCAGGCATTCACCGCCGCCGCGCCGTTGAGGTCGGTGCCGGCCGACGCGGCGGTGGGCGACGTATTGCCGTTTTTCTCGGTGGACGTGGGCATCAGCACCACCTGCTGCGGCGGCAGTCCAAACTCGTCGGCCACGAGCTGCCGGATCTTGGTGTTGAGGCCCTGCCCCATCTCCGTGCCGCCGGTGGAAACCTGAACCGTGCCGTCTTCGTAGACGTTGACCAGCGCGTTGCCCTGGTTGAGAAACTTCGCAGTGAACGAAATCCCGAACTTCACCGGCGTCATCGCCAGCCCGCGAAGCATGAGCGGATCTCGCTCGTTGGCCGCCTCCACCGCGGCCAGCCGTCGGTCGAAATCGCATCGCTCCCGAAGCGTGTCGAGGATCTTCGTCAGGTGGTTTCCCTTCACGACCTGGCCATAGGGCGTGACGTTCCGGTCGTGGATGCCGTAGAGGTTGCGCCGCTGCACGTCGATCGCCATGACTGGCCGGCCACGGCCGCGGAGATGCGTGGCGATCTCCTGAATCACGCTCTCGGTCACCGCCATGCCCTGCGGGCCGCCAAACCCTCGAAAGGCCGTGGCCGGGGCGATGTTGGTGAAGCAGACGCGACCGCGGATCTCCACGTGCGGCAGCCAATAGGCGTTGTCGACATGGAACATCGACCGCTCCATGATCGACGTGGAGAGGTCGGCCGCCGCGCCCCCGGCCGAATGAAAATCGACCCGGTAGCCGAGGATCCTTCCCTCATCGTCAAACCCCACCTCCCACGCGGTGCGGTAGGCGTGCCGCTTGCCGGTGGAGGACATGTCGTCTTCACGGCCATACACGATCCGGGCCGCGCGGCCGGTTCGCCTCGCCATCAGGGCCGCCATCACGGCGGGCAGCACGGCCTGCGTTTCCTTGCCGCCGAAGCCGCCCCCCATCCGCTTGCACACGCACACCACCTCGTGCATGCCGATCCCGAGCGCCATGGCGACGACATGCTGCGTTTCCGTCGGCCCCTGCGTGGAGGAATGGACCACGATCTGACCTCCCTCGCCGGGGATCGCGAGGGCCGCCTGGGCCTCGAGGTAGACATGCTCCTGACCGAGGTTGTGAAACACCCCCGCGAGCCGGTAGGGCGCCGCGGCGATCGCGGCGGCGGCATCACCCCGGGCAATCCGCCGCTCCGGCCCGAGAAACCGTCCGCGCTCGATCGCACGGTCGATCGTGAGGATCGGCTCCGCGGGCTCGATGTCGAGCCTCACCAGGCGGCGGGCTTCCTCGAGCGCAGCCTGTGATTCGGCGGCGATCACGACCACCGGCTGGCCCACATAGAGCACCTCACGGTCGGCGAGAATCGGCTCGTCTTGGATGATCGGCCCCCACACCTTTGCCGCCGGAAGATCCGACGCCGTGACGAGATCGACGACGCCGCAAACGGACCGGGCCGCCGACAGGTCGATCCCGCGGATCCGGCCGCTGGCCACCGGGCTCGGCACGAAGCCGACGACGAGTTCGTCGCTCCGCTTCGGAAGATCGGCGATGTAGGCAGCCGTGCCCGTGACGTGGCCGACGGCCGAATCGTGCGGGATCGTCCGGCCGACGCTCGGCACGTGGTCCTGGGGCTCGATCACAGGCTTCCCGACGGCACCGCTCATCCCGCCCCCACCAACTGCTCGTGAAAAAACCGGAGGAGCACGTTGCGGGCGAGCTGCAGTCGAAACGCGCTCGTGCCGCGCACGTCGCTGAGCGGACGAATCTCGGCAACGGCCACGTCACCGGCCCGCCGAAACGTCTCCTCCACGAAGAGCTGCCCCACGAGGGCCGCCTCGGTGCGACGCATCCGCACCACCGTCGGCCCCACGCCGCCATAAGCGATCCGCGCCGCCGCGATCCGATCACCGGTGCGGCGCACGAGAATCGCCGACGTGAACGTGGAGATGTCGAGATCGCGACGGCGAGAAACCTTCACGAGCCGGAGCACGTCGTCGGAGCCCGGAAGCGGCATCCGCACCTTCACGAGGAGTTCGTCGGGAGCGAGATCGAGCTGCTTGTAGCCCCTGAAAAACGACTCGATCGGCACGTCGCGGGTGCCGCTGGCCCGCGCGAGTTCGAGCGTGGCCTCGAGCACGAAGAGCAAGGGGAGCGAATCGGCGATCGGCGAGCCATTGACGATGTTGCCCCCGAGCGTGCCGACGTGACGGATCTGCGGGCCGCCGAAGGATTCGAGCACGGCCACCGCCTCGCCACACCGCTCCCGGCACACGGCGAGCATGTCGGTCCACGAGGCGAGCGGCCCGGCCACGAGCACGGGTCCCGTCGCCGCATCCTCCACGCAAAGACCACGAAGCCCCGTCACTCGCGACAGATCGAGCCAATGCTGCGGGCGAAGCCTGCCCTTGTTCCAGAGCACGCCGAGGTCGGTCGCCCCGGCCACCACGCGGGCGTCGGCGTCACGCCGGGCAGCGAGGGCCTCGTCGCGCGTGGCCGGCGACGTGACCCGCATCGCCACGCCATCGCACGCCCCGCGCACGTCGATCGATTCCGTGCGCAACCGGCCCCCTTCCGTCATCCAGGTGTCGTCGGCAAAGCGGGCGCCGATCCAGTCGGCCTCGCCGCCCGCCCGCTCGGCCGCCTCGAAGATCGACACATACCCGGTGCATCGGCAGAGGTTGCCGGAGAGTTCCTTCGGCCAGTCGACCTCGCGGGCCGCTCCCTTCGCATGACACGCCCCAGCCAACGCCATCACGAACCCGGGCGTGCAGAAGCCGCACTGCGATCCGTGGCACTCCACCATCGCCTGCTGAACCGGTGCGAGCCGGCCGTCGCGGGCAAGCCCCTCGACCGTGACGACATGGCAGCCGTCGAGCTGAAACAGAAAGCGGATGCAGGAGTCGATCGGCAGGAAGCGGGGCCGGCCTTGCTCCACGGGCTCGGCGACGAGCACGGTGCAGGCGCCGCAGTCGCCCTCGGCGCACATCACCTTCGTGCCCACGAGCCCGAGCCGGCCGCGGAGGTAGTCGCTGAGCGTGAGGAAGGCATCGCCACCGCCGACCACGCGGCGCGTGCCGTTGACCCAGATCACGAGGTGATCGCGCATGGCAGCATCGTAGCGTATCCGGCCCGACGGCTCCCCTCGCCCCCCGTCACCGGGAGTGCGTGGCCGCGCGGAGGTTGACGGGAGTGCCGCGGAAGGCCCGGGGAATCACCGGCCAGTCGGCCGAGAGGAAGTAGGCGTAGGTGCCCTCCGGAAACTCGGGCGTAACGCACCGCCGACCATTGCATTCGTCGAGGTCACCGGTGCCCGCACCATAGACATAGTCCTGCACGAAGGCGCCGTCGTAGCGGCCGCCGGGGCCGTCGGGTGGGGCGGGGCGGCGGCCAGTTTTCAGATGGTAACTGCTCCTGAGCGGCACGATGGCCGAGGATGCATCGTCGGGCGTGGCGAAGCCATGCAGGCAGTAGACCGGAAAACCGTCGGCCGCCCAGCCCACGAGCGGCGAATGGCGGTCGGTGGCGGCGGCGACATCGGCCATCCCGAGCCGGGTAAGAAGTCCCGTCGGCAGCCCGTGGTAGTGGTAGATGCCACCGGGCTGCACGTGCGCATGGTTGGCGTCGAGTCCAAGCGGCACCGCTCCACCCAACGCCTCGTAGTTCCAGTCCCGCTCACGGTCGCCCATCCAAAACTCGGCGGTGCCCGGATCGAACAACACACCATTGATGCCGATGGCGAAGGGCATGTTGGGTGGTCCCGCGCGGTCGGCCCGGTGCAGCAAGGTCGGCGTGTCGTTCATGATCGGCTTTGCGGGAAGACGGATCGTCCAACGCTGCTCGGCCATCGCATGGGGATTGCCACGATTGGGAAAGGCACCCACGTCGTGAGCGGGCATGTCGTTGGCGACGATCACGCGGGTGTCTCCCTCCTCGGTGATCGTCACGTGATTCGTGGCGGGGGGACGCCGATCGGCAGGAACGAGCCGGAGCGGCGCCGCGGCGGTGACGCGGTGCTGCCGCATGGGCGGCGGGCCCTGCCCCAGCGCCAGGTTCCCCACCCCGATCACGGTGACGGCCGCGGCAGCGAGCACGCGGCCCGGTCCGACCGATCGATGGAAGCGATGGCAGCACATGCTCAATCTCGTTGGCTCAAACACCGAAACCCTCCGGCTGCGGGCACGGGCACCGCAGCCGGAGCGAGGCATCAGTCGCCGCAGTCGGCCACCCCGCGGTAGAGAAGCCCGCCCACGATGCCGCCGACGATCGGCGCCACCCAGAAGAGCCAGAGCTGCTGCACCGCCCAGCCGCCCACGAAGATCGCGGTGGCCGTGCTGCGGGCCGGGTTCACGCTGGTGTTGGTGACCGGAATGCTCACCAGATGGATGAGCGTGAGGCACAGGCCAATGGCGATCGGAGCAATCACGCTGCCCGCACGCTTGTCGGTGGCGCCGTGGATCACGAACAAAAACACCGCGGTCAGCACCACCTCGATGATGAAGCAGCTCTGCCACCCATACCCGCCGATGCCGTCGACGGCCGACGGGGAGTGGGCTCCGTAGCCATTCGAGGCGAATCCGCTGGCCGCGGCATCGAATCCCGGAAGCCCGCTGGCGACGAGAAAGAGAACGCCGGCGCCGAGGACCCCTCCGACGACCTGCGCGATCCAGTAGGGAATCATGTCCTTCGCAGGAAACCGTCCGCTGGCCACGAGGCCGGCGGTGACCGCCGGGTTGAGGTGACACCCCGAGAGGTGACCGATCGCGGTCGCCATGGTGAGCACGGTCAGCCCGAAGGCGAGCGACACGCCCACGAAGCCGATGCCGAGTTCCGGATAGGCGGCCGCCAGCACGGCGCTTCCGCAGCCGCCAAGAACGAGCCAAAACGTGCCGATCGCTTCGGCGAGCAGTTTGCCGATCATCGTGATGATCTCCAGGAGAACGTGCGGGCGAGCCCCACCCGACATGGCGGCCGACTCCCCCACGGCACGACACGCTAGGCGGAACCGATCGAAACGGTCAACGGCAGCCGACTCACACCCCCCGCGATTCCCACACCACGCTGCCCGCTCGCGTCACCCTGTGCACGCGGTGTTCGAGTCGCTTGGCCGTGGCCCGCACGTCGGCGTCGAGCACGGCCAGGTCATGCCCCCACTCGAGGCCCTGGTCGCGGAGTCGCCCGATGGCCACGGCCCTTGGATCGTCAGCCTGCCTCCACGGCTCCAGATCGTTCGCGGTCATCCGCAAGAGTCCGACGAGAATCGCGGTGCGGGCGTCCGTCGGCACCGGACCGTCACAGGCCACCTCAATGAACGACCACTCCATGCCCGCGGCAAACGACCCGAGGCGGTCGCCGAGGCCGAGCATCCGGGCCGGTGCCACCGTCACGAGGCGAAGGGCCTCCTCGGGGGTCGCGGCCGCCGAGGTGGCGGCGTGGACCTTCAGAAACTGCGCCATCTCGCACAACAGCGAGGTGGTCGGCGACGCCCCCACATCGGTGCACAGGGCATGGGGAATCCCGGCGGCCCGGATGGTGTCGAGTGGCATCACACCCGAACCGAGCAGCGTGTTGGAAACGGGACAGTGGGCGATCGACGACGCGCTCGCGGCGATCATGTCGACCTCGTCCGATCGAAGGTGGATGCAATGCGCGAGGATCGGCTCCCGCTCGAGCAGGCCGTCGCGGGCATAGACACCGGTGTAGTTTCCGACGTCGGGATAGAGCACCTCCTCCACGAGCTTCTTCTCCGCTCGCTGCTCATCGAGGTGCGTCTGCATCCGCAGCCCATGCCGCCGCGCGAGGGCGACGCCCTCCCGTCGCAGCGGCGTGTCGACGCTCACGGCAAAGCGGTCGGTCACGATCAGCCGTCGGCCGAAGCCACGCGCCAAGGCGTCGACGTCTTCCGCGAGGCCCGGCTCGTCGGTGCGGAGTGAGGAGGGGCAGTGGTTGTTCATGAGCACGAGGCCCACGCTCCAGGTGTCGGGGAGATGCTCGAGCGCCAGTCGCGTGGCCCGCGCATGCACGGTCATGTAGGCCGCGCCTCCGATCACGCCGTTGGCGAGTGTGTCGGTCGCGAAATCGGCGACGACGTGCCGGGCATGAGCCGGCCCCTCGCATCGGCCCTCGGCGGGAAAGACGTTCTTCTCGAGGCTCGCCAGGAGCCTTCCGCCCGGTGGATCGGTGCCGATGCCCTCGGCAAAGCGACCGCGGATCGGGTGCTGAGGGATGTGGATGTGGGCATCGAGCAGCGGCGGCAGGATCAGCCCGCGGCTCCGCGGCACCTCGGCGGCGGCGAGGTTCAGCCTGGCCGCCACATCCTCCCACGCCCCCACCGCCACGATCCGCCCGCGATCATCGCCAACGAGCACGCCGTCGGGCCAGTAGTCGACACCGGCCGCCGGCAGCGGGTTGAGCAATGGACCGCGGATCGCCCGCCAGCCGGCATTCATCGTGGCACCCCGCCGCCCGCAGGACGAACCAGCTCGCCGATCGGCGGCCCCACCTCGCGCCCGTCGGCAAAGACCGTGCGTCCGCCCACGATCGTGCGCCGCACCCTCCCCCTGAGCGTCTGTCCGACGTAGGGCGAGAGCCGATGGCGGTCACGGAGGTCGGCCGCCACGAGCGGCGCCGCGTGCGCGAGATCGACGATCGCCAGATCGGCGACGCACCCCGCCTCGACACGGCCCCGATGGCCGAGACGAAATCGCTCCACCGCGCCCCGCGAGGTGAGCCGCACCACGTCGGCGAGCGTGAGACCGCGTCGGGCATGCCCCTCTTCGAGCACGAGACCGAGCGTCGCCTGAATGCCCGCGATCCCTCCCCACACCTCGAAGCAACTCGTCGATCGCTTCATGGCTGCGGGGGCTGGTGAATGATCGGAGGCGAGCAGGTCGACGTCGCCCCGGCACACGGCCTCCCACAGTTCCGCCTGCACCGCGGCCGGCCGCAGCGGAGGGGCACATTTGGCGATCGCCCCGAGCCGCTCGGCATCGGCGTCGGTGAGCACGAGGTAGTGGGGGCAGGTTTCGCAGGTGACGTCGATCCCCCGGGCCCGCGCCTCCGCCACCACCGCCACGCCGGCACCGCTCGACACGTGCACCACATGCAGGCTGCACCCGGCATCGTCGGCGAGCGCGATCGCCCGTCCGATCGCCTCGACCTCGGCCACGACGGGCCGTGACGCGAGGTACTCCCGCATGCCCGTGCGACCGGCAGCCACGGCCTCGCGGGCCAGTGCCCCGGTGATGGCGTCGTTTTCCGCATGCACGAGCACGGGGAGGCCGAGGTCGGCCGCCACCTTCATCCCCTGCCAGAGCGTGGCATCGTCGGCCGCGAGAAAGTCGTCGATGCCACTGCTGCTCATGAAGGCCTTGAAGCCCACGACGCCGCGGGCGGCGAGCTCCGGAAGATGCTCGATGTTGCCAGGGACGAGGCCGCCATGCAGGGCGAAGCCGGTGCGGCACACGCCGCGAGCCGCGGCCACCTTGGCATCGAACGAGATCGCGTCGAGTGTGGGGGGCGACGCGTTGAGCGGCATGTCGACACAGAGCGTGCCGCCCCCTGCGGCCAACGCTGTCGAGCCGGTGGCAAAGCCCTCCCAGTCGGCTCGGCCAGGATCGTTGAAGTGCACATGCGGATCGACGAGCCCGGGCAGCACGTGACAGCCCGTGGCGTCGATCACTTCCGTCGCATCCCCCGACACATCCGGGGCCACCTCGACGATGAGCCCGTCGGCGATGGCAACATCCGCCCGCCGCGGCCCGTCGGAGCCGACGACCATACCGCCGCGAATCACGGCGTCGTGCAGCATGTCAGCTCCCGCGGTAGGTGCTGTAGCTCCACGGCGACACGAGCAGCGGCACGTGATAGGAGCCGGCGGGATCGTCGATCCCAAACACCACCGGCACCTCCCGCAGAAATCGGCAGGCGTCGGGGGATCCCGCTGCAGTGAAATACTCGCCGACGTGAAACGTGAGCCGGTAGGTGCCCGCGGCGATCGTCGTGCCCGAAAGGAGTGGAGAATCGGTGCGGCCGTCGGCATTCGTGGTGACCGACGCCACATGCCTCGGCGGTCCCATCACATCGGTGCGGTGCAGGTCGATCCGCATGCCCGCGGCCGGTCCGCCCTTCACCGTGTCGAGCACGTGCGTCGAGAGTCGAGCCATACCAAGCGCCTCCTCATGGGCCGAGTATACCGCCGCCCAATCAAGGGCTGGCCTGACCGACGAAACCGTCACGCCACCTCACGCCTCGCTCACGGCGTCCCCGAGCCTCAGGCGACCGATCCTGCCGATTTCAGCGATCGCCGTGGCCCGTTCCTCGTCGGCCGAATGCCCGAGCCGCACCGGAAACGCCGCGAGGATCGCCTCTTTCCGATGCTCCCGAGCACAGATCACGAACGGAAAGCCGAACCGTTCCCGATAGGCGGCGTTGAACCGCTCGAACGACGCGATCTCGTCGGCCGACAGGGCGTCGAGTCCGGCCGCCGCCTGTTCGCCCGTGGAGGCTGACGTGAGCCTCCCCTCGCGGGCCAGCCGCCCGACGAGATCGGGATGGGCGCGAATGAGCGAGAGCTGTTCGTCGGGCGAGGCCGACGCGACCGCATCCAGAAGCGCCGCGTGGAGCGCCTCGCGGCTTGAAAACGGACGCCGTGCGAAGGCCCGCTCGGCCACCCACGGCGAGTGTTCGTAGAGCGGCCCGCACACCTCCAGAAAGCGCGGGAGGCTGCAGGCGTTGAGCTCGGCCAGTGGACACGGCATCGGATCACCGGCTCAGGAGGCGTCGGGAACGTCGCGCACCACGTCGGCGAGGAGCCGGGTGGCCTCGGCCACATCGTCGATGCGGCTGAACTCCGCCGGGTTGTGGCTGATGCCGTCGCGGCTGGCCACGAACAGCATCACCGTGGGCACGAGTGGCGCGAGGATCGCCGCGTCGTGCAACGCGCCGCTTACGGCCTCGGGCAGCGGCGACAGGCCGAGCCGCTCCGCCGCGGACTGCACCCGATCGGCGAGCCCCTCATCGAGCCGCACGGCCGGCAGGGATTCGGTCTGCGCCACCTCGTGCCCGAGCCCACGACGAAGCGCCGCCGACGCGACGAATGCCCGAAGCCGCTCGTCGCCGTGGTCGAGTGCATGGTCATCGGGAGCGCGGAGATCGACCGTGAGGTCCGCGGATGCCGGAATGACGTTCACGGCATTGGGAGACACCGTGATCCGGCCGACCGTGGCCACCGCATGATCGCCGAGCAGGTCGGGCAGGCATTCGACCGCGGCGATCACCTCGGCCGCCCCGGCGAGCGCGTCGTGGCGGTCGTTCATGCCGGTGGAGCCGGCATGATTGGCGGTGCCACGGAGGGTCACGGCGTATTGCCGACGGCCGGCGATCGCCGTCACGAGGGCCACCCGCCGGTCGTGCTTCCACATCGCCGGCCCCTGTTCGATGTGCACCTCGATGAAGCCGGCGTAGGAGGCCGCCTGCAGCCGCTCGGCCACGAGCCGATCCGGCACGGCGCCGTGATCGACCCCCGCCTCCCAGTAGTTTCGGCCATCGCGGTTTCGCACCGCGGCAAGCCCCGCGGCATCGAGCGTGCCGGCCCAGCCACGGCTGCCGAGCATGCCGAGGCCGAAGGTGGTGCCTTCCTCCTCGGCAAAGACGATCGCCTCGAGCGGGAGGTCGGCGCGGCCGTCCTCGTGGGCCGCCCGCAGCACCTCGAGCGCCGCCACGACCCCGACCACGCCGTCGAAATCGCCGCCATGGGGCACGCTGTCGAGGTGCGAGCCCGACAGCCACACCCGCCGCGACCATGCCACCCCCCGCGGCCGGGCGTGCACGTTGCCCGCGGCGTCGATCCGGCAGTGGCATCCGGCCCGCTCGGCCTCGGCCAGGAAATGGTCGCGGGCCTGTCGCCACGCCGACGAGAACGTCGGCCGATCGGCCCCGTTGCCGGGCGAGTGCGTCATCCGGCCGATCGCCTCGATGTCGGCGGCGATGCGTTCGGCACGAACAGGCATCAGGAGTCCTCCGGTCTCACGTCCCAAACTCGCGCCGCCACTCGTGCCCCGTCTTCTCCATCGCGCTCTCGGCGGCGGTTCGCCGCATGCGATGCAAGGTCGGCATCCCGAGGGCCCATTCCTGCATCCAGTCGCGGGCAAACTCGCCCCGCTCCGTCTCGCGGAAGATCTCGCGAATCGCCTCCTCATTCACCACGCGCGGGCCGCGCGTGCGGATCGCGAACTCGGCCGTGCGGCTGCAGCGTCGGCTCACGTATTCCTCGATCCCCACCTCGTCCATCACGTCGATCACGCTGCGGAGCGATCGGATTGCCTTGGCGTAGGCGAAGCTGGGCGGATAGCCGTTGTCGACCATGGTCTTGAAGCAGAGCCTCATCAACTGGATGGCACCGCCGTAGAGGATCTGTTCTTCGAAGTTGTCTCCCTCGGTCTCGTGCTGGAACGACATCTCCACGACGCCGGCCCGCGTGCTGCCCACCGCCTTGGCCACGGCCAGGGCGATCGCCAGCGCGTTGCCCGTGGCGTCGTGATCGACCGCCACACAGCCGTAGATCCCCTCGCCCGCCAGATACTTCTGCCGCACGAAGTGCCCCGGCGCGTTGGGGACGAACAGCACCGTGTTGATGTCTTTCGGCGGCTGGATCGCACCGTAGAGCACGTTGAAGCCGTGGCAGAAGCATGCGGTCTTTCCCGCCGAAAGATTGGGGGCGATCTCCGCCTTCCAGATGGGCGGCTGGGCGGGATCGGCCAGTTCGATGAGCAGCACGTCGGCCCGCTTCGTGGCCTCGCCGATCGAATAAGCCTGGAAGCCATCGGCCTCCGCCTGCCGGCGGCTGGGCGACTCCCCCTCGGGCCGCGTGCCGACGATCACGGTCACGCCGCTGTCGCGGGCGTTGGCGGCCTGCGCCTTCCCCTGGATGCCATAGCCGATCACGGCCACCGTTTTGCCGGCAAGCGGCGCCATGTCGACATCGGCGTCGCGGTAGATCTTCTCGTCCATCGGCTCCTCGCTGGTTGCGCCCACCGGCTCGAGCGGGTGGGCTTCCTGGGGAATCAGACCGGAATCTCGCGATTGACGTTCTTGTAGTAGATGTACTTCGAGGCGACGGGGCCGGTGGCATAGAACGACTGCGGCACGAAAGGCCCCATCCAGATGAAGTCGTCCCGCTCCACCTCCATCCAGGTGTCGTCGAGGTAGTACAGCCCCTTGCCCTGCAGAAACCACAGGCCGTGCTCCATGACGTGGGTTTCCACGTAGGGGAGGCTGTGGCCCGTTTCGAACGTGAAGATGTTCATCGCGAGGTCGTAGGGAAGTTCGTCGGGAATCAGCGTCTGGAGCCGCGCGCCCGCGTCACCCATGTAGATCTCGCCTGCAACCTTCGACGCGTCGCCCACGTACAGGCCGGGAGGCGTCACGCCCGCCAACGGCTCATAGGCCTTTCGCAGCACGATGAGCCGGCTGTCGGCCGAGGCCGTGATGGCGCAGTCGGCGGTGGGGGGCACGAGGGCGTAGCCACCTTCCTGCAGCAAATGGGTCACGCCGGCGACGGTGAGTTCCACCCCTCCCGACACGACGAAGAAAAACGTCTCCACCCGGCCGTCGGCCCTGGCCGCGCCCGCCTGTCCCCGCTTCACGTCGATCAGATACTGCACGAAGGCGGCACCGAGCGCGGGCGAGGCGAGCACGCGGGCCTCGACGCCAGGCCAGTCGGGCAATCGGGAGCAGGGGTAGCCCTCGAGCGGAAAGAGGGCATACCGCGGCCGAACACGGGCCCGGCTGTGGAGGAGTTGGTCTTGGGACCGCATGCAACACCGTCACGAGACAGGATGGAAATCTCTCGCGGCAGTATAGATCGCCCGTTGCGCACGCGGGAACCTCATCCGCGATCCAGCCAGGCCTCGATGAGCCTCCAAGCCGCATGGACACGGACGGGGCGATCCCCCACACTTGCCGCTGTCACTCCCCGCCGCAGCCCGCCGCCCCCACGAGCCCAGCCGTCGTCCCATGAGCGTCTTCGTCTTCGGTCACCGAAATCCCGACACCGACGCCATCTGCTCGGCGATCGCCTACGCCGACCTGCTCCAGCAGACCTCGAGGCCCGATGCCATCGCCGCCTGCTGCGGCGCCCCCAACAAGCGCACGGAATACGTGCTCGAACGGGCAGGCCTCACCCCGCCTCGCATCATCATGGATGTGCGCCCCTCGGCGGAAGACCTCTGCCGCAAGGCGGTGGTGGTCGCGTCGTTCGGGGAGTCGTTTCACGAGGTGTATCAGCGGATGCAGGCCCACGACCTGCGGGCGGTTCCCGTGGTCGATGGCGACGGCCGCGTCGAGGGCATTCTCTCGGTGCTCGACGTGATGCGGCTCTTCTTCCACGACGACAACGACCCGATCGCATCGCGGACCGTCGCCACCTGCCTGCAAAAGATCCAAGACTCGCTCGTCGGGACCTTTCACCACGCCATCGAACCCGATCGCCGCGATGAACTGATGGTGATGGTGGGCGCCATGAGCGCCGAAGGCTTCACCGAACGGATGAAGAAGTTTCCGGCACAACGCCTCATCGTGGTCTGCGGCGATCGGCCCACGATCCATCTTCCGGCCATCGAGCATGGCGTTCGCGTGCTCGTGGTGACGGGAGGCTTCACGCTCTCCTCCGGCCTGATGGAGCTGGCGAAGCTCCGCGGTGTGTCGGTGATCACGAGCCCGTTCGACACGCTCAACACGGTGCTTCGGATTCGTTCGGCCCAGTTCATCGACCCGGTGGTCGACCGCGACGTTGCCACGATCGATGGCAAGGCGAGCCTCGCCGAATCGCGGGGGATCGCCGAGCGGTCGTCGCAGCCGGTTTTTCCGGTCGTGGGCGACGACGGTCGGCTCGTCGGCTACTGCTTCAAGACCGACATCATCAATCCGCCGAAGCCGCAGCTCGTGCTCGTGGACCACAATGAGCTCGCGCAGGCCGTGGCGGGCGCCGAGGATTCGGAAATCGTGGAGGTGCTCGACCACCACCGGCTCGGCGGCGGGCTGAAATCAACGCAGCCGATCCGGTTCATCAACGAGCCGGTCGGTTCGACCTGCACGCTCGTGGCCCGGCAGTTTCGCGCAGCCGGTCTCGAGCCACGGCCCGAGATCGCCCTCTGCATGGCGTCGGGCATCATTTCCGACACGCTGTTCCTCCGGTCGCCGACCACGACCGAGGCCGACCGAGACGCCCTCTCCTGGCTTCGCCGCCTGCTCACCGTCGACCTCGACGAATATGCCCGGGAGTTTTTCGAAATTGGATCGGCGCTGCGATCGAAGCCGGCGGCCGGCGTGATCGGCGAGGATTGCAAGGAGTTTTCAGAGCAAGGCGTTCGGTTTTCCATCTCGCAGATCGAGGAGACGGGCTTCGACCTCTTCTGGGAACGGAAGGACGAGCTCCGCGCCGCCCTCGAGGCCTTTGCCGCCCGACGCGGACTCGACTTCGCAGCGCTGCTCGTGACCGACGTCGTGGGGCAGAACTCGCTGCTGTTGCTCTCCCACGAATCGGAGGCGCTCGACGAGATCAACTACCCGCGGCTCGACCGAGGGCTCTACGAACTCGACGACGTTGTCAGCCGCAAAAAGCAGCTCCTGCCGCTCTTGGCGCAGCTGATTACCCCGCAGCCGACCGACCGCACCTGATTCACCACGCCGCGCGCGACCCGGTCATACACTCCCGTCGAGCGGGTTTCCGCGCACGAGCCAAACACGCTCTGCGTTTCGCCGCGCCGGTCCCACGGCTCACGCCGTTGGGCTTCCACGGGCACCCGAAGCGAACCACCAGCATCCCGTCCCGCACCGCATCGCACCGCACCGCATCGCACCGCATCGCACCGCATCGCACCGCACCGCACCGCACCGCATCG
>Ga0208783_10000352_pt1 | contig 28661 bp, 35 predicted proteins | sample DEB19_08_DNA_2_FD_184529 | JGI IMG/M metagenome (GOLD analysis project Ga0208783, IMG submission 184529) | Aqueous microbial communities from the Delaware River and Bay under freshwater to marine salinity gradient to study organic matter... | ecosystem: Environmental > Aquatic > Marine >...
CGATCTGGCGGGGGGTGCTGTCGGCGTTCAACCCCGACGCCACGCTGGCGTCTGCCACGGCCCGCGCACAGGGTGATGATGCCTGTGCCGCCCTCGTGGTGGAGGGCGACGACCGCTAGCCGCCGCCGCGGCCTGCGGCCCTAGAGGTCCTTCAGGCGGCTGGTGCCGAAGAGCCAGGTCATCCAGCCGAAGAGGCCGGTCATGAGCACCGCGCCGAAGACATCACCCCAGTAGCCGTCCTGCGTGGCGGCCATGCCGGCCACGAAGATCTCGACGAACATGGCGACGGTGAGCAGGCCGAACATCACCCAGCCCACCCACATGATCCAGCCGTAGGGGAAGAGGCGCCGCGGCCCCACGGTGTGGGCCAGCGGGGCGTAGTTGGCGCGCCGTCCGCCGGCGCGCTTGACCTTCTTCTTACGAGCCATCGGCGGGGAGGATAGCCGCATCTGCGGAGGGCGTGGGAGCACGCCACCGCCCGCTGCGGATGCGCAGGATGCTGATGCCCATGCCGACGAAGTACAGGATGCTGAAGGCCACCTGCGGGATCGACACCAGGATGACCCCGTAGGCGATCCAGGGCAGGCACGAGGCCATGGCGAGGGCACGCAGGCGCACCTGTCCGAATGAGAGCCGCGATGCGGCGATTCCCAGCATGCCGAGCGCGGCCAGCAGGTCCACGGACCCGCTCCAGAAGATGATGAGCAGGATCGCCGTCACGGGGATGCTCAGCCAGATGACGGCCCGCCCGCGGGCGCTGCGCGGGTCGGTTCCGGCGAAGTCCATCACCACCACGATGGCACTGATGGCGATGGCGGCGGTTCCGCCCAGCAGCGCCCAGTGGATTCCCATCACGATCGAGCCCGCGGCATCGAACGCCAGCAGCACCGCGCGTCGCCGCATGAGGGTGGACGCCAGCAGCAGCGCGATGCCGATAACGCCCACGGCCTGCGCCACGATATGCGCGGTGCTCATGCGCGTATGGTGACGGAGGACGCGGCGGGCGTGCCGCACAGCGGGGGCGGAGGTGCGATGGAACTGGGCATCGAGGGGCGGGTGGCGCTGGTGACGGGCGGCAGCCGTGGCATCGGACGGGCGGCCGCCGAGGCCCTGGCGCGCGAGGGCGCGCAGGTGGTGGTGGCCGCGCGGGGATCCGTCGGCGTGGACGCCGCGGTGGCGGCGCTGCGGGAGTCCGGCGCGCGCGCCGAGGGAATCCTCACCGACATGTCCGACCCGCTCGGGCCCGCCGACGCCGTTGCGCGCGCGGAGGCCATCATCGGCCCCGTGGACATCCTGGTGGCCAACGCGGGCGGACCCCCACCCGGACGCTTCGTGGACGCCGATGACGAGGGCTGGGACCTCGCCGTGCAGCAGAACCTGCTGGGCACCGTGCGGCTCATCCGGGCGGCCCTCCCCGGCATGCGCGAGCGCGGGTGGGGACGCATCGTCACGATCACCAGCACCTCGGTGCGCGAGGTCATCGACGGCCTGGCGCTGAGCAACGCCACGCGTGCGGGGGTGGCGGGCGCGGTGCGCACGCTGGCCCGCGAGGTGGCGGGCGACGGCGTCACCGTGAACAACGTGCTGCCGGGCCCCATCCTCACCGACCGCATGCGCGAACTGCTGTCGTCGCAGCCCGACCTCGACGCCGCCATCGCCGAGCGCGGCGCACGCAACCCGACCGGGCGCGTGGGCGACCCCGGGGAGGTCGGCGACCTCGTGGCGTTCCTGGCATCCGATCGCGCGGCGTTCATCAACGGGGCATCGGTGATGATCGACGGCGGGGAGAGCCGCGTTGTCGGCTAGCGACCACGAGCACCCGCCCTACGGCTTCAGCACGCGGTTCCGCGTGGACTTCGCCGACACCGATGCGGGCGGGGTCGTGTACTTCGGCTCGTACGGGCGCTTCCTCGAGCGGGCCGCCATCGAGTACCGGCGCGCCGCCGGCCTGCCGCTGGTGGGCGGGGACGGCCACCAGTTCATGATCCGCTCGATGGCCGTGGAGTACCTCGCACCCCTGCGGTTCGACGACGAGGTGGAGGCCTTCGTGCGCGTGAGCGCCATCGGCACCACCAGCCACACCATGGAGGTGCGGCTCGAGCGCATCGACGCCAGCGGCGCCACCCACGTGGCGGACGCACGGGCCGTGGTGGTGGGCGTGCGGTCGTGGGAGGGCGGGGGCGCCACCCCGATGCCCGAGGCCTGGCGCGCCGCCATCGAGAGCTTCGAGGCGCGCACGCATTGAGCGGGCGCCTGCTCGGACAGGACGCCTCGGTGCTGCGATCGGCGGGAGCCGACGTCGATGCCCTGGCGGGAATCGAGGAATGGGCGCGGCGCTCGGTGGTGGTGCCCGAGGGCACCCTCGTGGTGGATGCCCACGTGCACCTGGGGGTCGATCGCGATGGCCACAAGCTGTCGGCCGCCGACCTCGTGGCCGATCTCGATGCCAATGGAATCGACCGTGCCGTGGCGTTCCCGGCCGACGAGCCCGGCCCCGGGGGCGACTTCCGCGAGTCCAACGGGCGGGTGCTGAAGGCCGCCGGCGCGCACCCGTCGCGCATCATCCCGTTCTGCCGGGTCGACCCCGCGGTGGGTGCCGAGGCGGCGATGGACGAGGCGCAGGCGGGCGGGGCGCGCGGCCTCAAGCTGCACCCGGTGGCACAGCGGTTCGCGCCCGAGGGCGACGAGTGCGTGGCCGTCGTGCGCCGGGCGACCGACCTCGGCTGGCCCGTGCTCTTCCACGCGGGGTTCGGCGCCCGGGCGCTGGGGCCGGCCTTCACCGCACTGCTCGAGCGGGTTCCCGACGCCCGGCTGATCCTCGCGCATGGGGGGCGGGGCGATCACCGTGCGCTCGCCGTGCTGGCGGCCGCATACCCCGATGTGGTCTTCGACACCTCCATCGCCGCGCTTCCCGACCTGGTGTCGCTGCCACCTGAGCGCATCGTGTTCGGCACCGATCGGCCCTACGGGGACCACGCGCAGGCGCTGCACCTGGTTGGCGCGGCAGCCCGCGTGGCCGGGTGGGACGCCACGGCCGTGCGCGGAGTGCTGGGCGGCAACATCATGCGGCTGCTCGGGGGCGCGTCGTGAGCGCACCCGATGCCCTGCGCGTGGTCACGCTTGCCGCCCAGGCCGAGATGGCCCTGGTGCGTCGCGACACCGTGGCGGGACCGCTGCTGGCGCAGGCCGCGCGGGCAGCCGAGGGCATGCCCGCGGGCCCGCTGCTCACCCACGCCGCGGCCATGGTGCGCGGCGAGCCGGATCGCGAGGCCGTGCGGCAGGCGGCGCTGTCGCTGTGCCGCATGGCGCTGCAGGAGGCACAGGCCGACATGCTGGGGGACGCACCTCGATGAGGCGGGCGGCGCCGTGAGCATGGAGAACCGCGCCCGCCTGGCCGAGGTGATGCGCTCGGGCGACCCCGACCTGGCCGAGGCCAACCTGCTCATCGCCGCGGAGGGGCGCATGGGGGTGGATCCCGCGCGCTGGCTCGCCGAGGTGGATCGCCTTGCCGACCTCGCGGGGCCGGACGACGCCCAGGCGGTGTTCGAGCTGCTCAGGCAGGAGGGCTACTCGGGCGACGCCCAGACCTACGATGATCCCCGCAACTCGTTCCTCGACCAGGTGATCCGCCGCCGCCGCGGCCTGCCCATCGCGCTGTCGGCCCTGGCGATATCCATCGGGCGCCGCACCGGCGCCCAGATCGTGGGCATCGCCGCACCGGGCCACTACATCGTGGCCGAGCTCGCGGGCGGCCGCGTGCGGTACGTCGATCCCTTCCACGGCTGGGTGACTCGCTCGGTGGAGGAGCTCGCGGGCATCGTGCATGACGCGGCCGGAGCCGATCTCGAGCCGGGCCACCTCGCGCCGGTGCACGCCCAGGTGACGGTCACCCGCATGCTGCTCAACCTCGAGGGCAGCTACCGACGGCGCAGCCGACCCAACGACGTGCTCTGGTGCTGCGAGTTGCTGGCGCTCGTGAACCCCGAGGACCCCGCGCCGCGCGTGCGCATGGCCGAGGTGCTCGTGGAACTCGGACGCCCCGATGAGGCCGAGGCCCTCCTCGGCTCGCTGCTCACCACCACCCCGCCGTCGCTGGCCCTGCGCGTGGCGGAGTCGGTGCTGGACGACATCCGGAGCGCGCGCCTCAACTGACCGCGCCCCGGCCGGCGCGGGCTACTGCGCGGCCGCGATGATGCTGAGCGCCATGTCCGTGGCCGTCAACTGGGCCGTGCCGAGGGCCGCGGTGTTGCTGGCGCTGCACTGGATGTCGAAGTCGTAGGTGCCGGCTGCGAGCTCGGCGCGGGTGTTCACCGGCACCACGCCCCAGCCCGCCGTCCCAGCGGGCAGGTCCGGGAAGGTCACCGACGGGGACGGCGTGAGCGCGGAGAAGGAGCCGCCCACCGATGCCCACCGGGCTCGGCATTCCGCGTTGCCAACCGTGGCCGCCACCCCGGTGCCCTTCGACATGGTGACCTCCGCGAGGATGAACACCCGCATGGCCTCGTCGAGTACCAGCGACCCGGTGGTGGTGCCGGCCGTGGTCAACCGGATGGTGGTGGCGAACCCGCCGCCCGGGGTGAGGACCGTGTCGATGCTGGTGGTGGCGTACGCCGAGGCGGTGGGACCGGGCACGCCCTGCGCGCCGGGTGCCCCCGCGGCGCCGGTGGCCCCCGTGGGCCCTGCCGCCCCCGTGGCGCCGGGTGCCCCCGCGGCGCCCGCCTGGCCCTTCAGCGACGCCCGGGCGGCGGCGCTGAGGTCGGCGGCGGCGAGCGATCCGTCCTTCACCTTTGCCCCGGTGACGGCGTTCTTCTTGATCTGCTTGGTGCCCACGCTGTTCGCAGGCAGGGTGACGGCGGCGTAGCCGACGCCACCGGCCACCAGGATGGCCACGGCGAGCGTGGACATGACGTTGGCGTAGGTGACGCGGGGACGGGACGGCGGCATGGGGGCTCCGTGTCGAGGTGGCAGGGCGTAACGCTACTCCGCCTCAATCCTGAGTGACGGTCCCCGGCCCCAACGACGAGGGGCGCCGCACGGCGCCCCTCGCGGTACCGGCTATGCGATGCGGCTCAGCCGCGTGACGCCAGGAACTCCTGCACCATCGACTCGCCGGCCTCGTGGCCCTGCTCGAAGTAGGCGCGGTTGATCTCCTTGAAGGCCTCCCACTGGGCGGGGACGTCGTCCTCGGCCATGGTGGCGTCCACCGGGCAGGCCTCGACGCAGGCGTCGCAGTCGATGCACTCCGACGGGTCGATGTAGAGCATCGTTGCCGTGTCGGCGTTCTCCTCACCCGGGGCGGGGTGGATGCAGTCGACAGGGCACACGTCCGCGCAGGAGGTGTCCTTGGTGCCGATGCAGGGCTCGGTGATGACGTAGGCCAACGGAGTCTCCTCAGGCGATCGATTTGCGGACGCGGGAGCGTCCACCGAACGCCGGGAAGTCTACCCGGCGGCGAGGGGGACGCCCGGGGCCTGCGGCACGCCCGTGGCCTCGGCCACGGTGCGGGCGATCTGGGCCAGGGCCTGGCCCGCCGGGCTGTCGGGCCGGGCGGCCACCACGGGCAGCCCCTCGTCGCCCGCGCGCGCGACGTCCGACTCCAGCGGCACCTGGCCGATGAGCGGCACGCCGAGGTCCGCGGCAAGCGCCGCGCCGCCCCCGCCCGAGAACACCTCGTAGCGCGCGCCGGTGTCGGGCGCCACGAACCACGACATGTTCTCGACCACGCCGATCACCGGCAGCTCCACCCGGTCGGCCATGGCCGCGGCGCGGCGCGCCACCCGCTGGGCCGTGAGCTGCGGCGTGGTGACCACCAGCACCTGCGCGGCCGGAAGCAACTGGGCGAGCGAGAGCGACACATCGCCGGTTCCCGGGGGGAGGTCAACCAGCAGCACGTCGGGCTCGTCCCAGAAGACCTCGGTCACGAACGACGTGAGCGCCTTGTGCAGCATGGGGCCGCGCCAGATCACCGGGTTGTCGTCGGCCGTCATGAACCCGATGCTCATGAGCCGCACGCCGTGGCTCTCGACCGGGATGATGAGGTCGTCGAGCATCACGGGCTGCTGCGTGGCGCCCATCATGCGGGGAATGGAGTATCCGTAGACGTCGGCATCGAGCAGGCCCACGGTGTGGCCGGCCGCGGCCATGGCCACCGCGAGGTTGCACGTGATGCTCGACTTGCCCACGCCGCCCTTGCCCGACGCCACCAGGATCACCTTGGTGCGCGACTCGGCCGTGAACGGGCTGTCCTTGCGCGGGCCGCCGATGATCGACTCGCGCACGCCCGCACGCTCCTCGTCGGTCATGGTGTCGAGGCCCACCTGCACGCCCTCCACGCCCGGCAGCACGGCCACGGCCTCGCTCACGCGCCGCTGGATCTCGGCCTTCAGCGGGCACCCCGCCACGGTGAGCTTGATGGTGATGGCCACGCGGGCGCCGTCGACCTCGACGGAGCCCACCATCCCCAGCGCCACGATGCTGCGGTGCAGCTCGGGGTCGAGCACCTGGTCGAGCGCCGCGATGACGCCTTCGCGTGTTACCTGGTCTGCCACTTCGCTCCCTGAATCGAATGGGCGCCTACATGAACATGCGCGCGTAGGGCTCGGCCTGGGCCAGCGTGACGCCCCAGCGGTCGTGGCCGGGGTAGATGATGGTGTCGCCGGGGAGCTCATCGAGAATCCGCGTGAGCGAGCGCACCATGTCCTCGTGGTTGCTGCCGGGGAAGTCCGTGCGGCCGATGCCCATGGCGAAGATGAGGTCTCCCACCATGGCCTGTCCCGAGTCGGCGTCGTAGGCCACCTGGCAGCCGGGGGAGTGCCCGGGCGTGGCCATGATCTGCAGGGTGAGGTCGCCGCAGGTGATGGTGTCGCCGTCCTCGAGGATGGCCGCGGGCGTGACGCCGGGCGTGGGGGGCGGGTTGCCGAAGAGCGCCGGGTTGAACGGCGCGGGCGCCGCGAGCCAGTCCTCGTCACCGCGGCCGATCCACACGGGGATGCCCTGCTCGTCCCACACGTGGTTCTCCACCACGTGGTCCCAGTGGCCGTGGGTGTCGAGCACGGCCACTGGCTGCACGCCGAGCGCCACCAGTGTCTCGGCCACCCAGCGGCTGCTGCCCGCCGCCGGGTCGACGATGAGCGCGCTGCCGCCCTCCCTGTCGGCCACCACGTAGGTGTTTGTGGCCACCGGTCCGAATGTGCCTCCGCGAACGATCATGGGCGGGAACGTAGCGGCACCCCGTGGCTACAGTCGTGTCCAACCACCCGCTGAGAGGACACCCGGCCCATGACATACCCAACACGCGCCGCCGCCGCCGGCCTCGCACTCGCCGCCCTGGTGGTCGCGGCCGGATGCGGGGGGTCCGGGTCAACCGGCGCATCGGAGTCCACCGTCTCGCGCGCCGCAGCGCAAGGGCGTCCCGCCTGCTTCGCGAGTTGTGACGGTGCCGACCTCCACAAGGGCAACTTCACGGGCGTCGAGCTGTCCGAGGGGTCGTTCGTCGGCGCGAACTTCCGCCAGGCGAACCTCGTGGACTCAATCATCGACGATGCGTACATGTCCACGGCCAACTTCCGCAGGGCGAATCTCAACGGTGCCCGTGTGCAGAGGACGGACCTGCACGGGGCCAACTTCTTCGGCGCCACCCTGGTGGACGCCACTCTCCGGGGCAGCAACATGAGGGGCGTGGAGCTGGATGAGGCCTCGCTCGCGGGCGCGGACCTCACCGACGTGGACCTGACCGGGGCCCACGTGCTGGATACGGACTTCACGGGCGCGGTGTGGAAGGACACGACCTGCCCCGACGGCACGCGCACGGCCTCGGCGCCGTGCGAGTTCTGACGGGGGGTAGCGCCGTGCGGATCGCCGTGGGATCGGACATGCGCCAGCCCGTCACCGACGCGGTGGTGGAGTGGCTCAGGCAGCAGGGGCATGAGGTCGCGCTGATCGGCCCGCTGGTGGAGGGTGACGACACCGAGTGGGCCGAGGCCAGCGCGGCCACGGCGCGGGCGGTCACCGAGGGCGACGCCGACGCGGCGGTGCTCTTCTGCTGGAGCGGCACCGGGGCGTGCATCGCGGCCAACAAGGTGCGAGGCGCCCGCGCCGCGCTGTGCGGCGACGCCGAGACCGCCCGCCTGGCCCGCAAGTACAACCACGCGAACGTGCTGGTGATGAGCATGCGCGCCACCTCGCCGGCCATCGCGGTGGAGACCACCGAGGCCTTCCTCGATGCCCCGTGGGGCGAGGACGACTTCGACACCCGCAACGTGCGCGTGGTCGACTCGCTTGGCTAGGGCGATTCCCCGCCTCGTCCGCAGCGTCGTCGCGGCCATCGCCCTCGTCCTGGCCGCCACCGGCACCGCGCAGGCCGGCAACCTCTGGTGGACCAACATCGAGAGCGCCACCCCATGGTCGGTCGGCCGGGCGTCGCTCAGCGGGGCCGGGATGGTCAGCAACTTCATCCCCGCGAGCGGGAACCCCTACGGCCTCTACGTGTCACCCACGCAGGTGTACTGGACCAACGTCGACGCCGGCACCATCTCGAGGGCCGACCTGGACGGCACGGACGTCGTGCCCGCCCTCATCCAGGGCGCCTCGCGTCCGGCGGACGTCAGCGTGGATGACGACGGCTACATCTACTGGGCCAACAGCGGGTCGAACACCATCGGCCGCGCACGCATCGATGGGTCGGCGGTGAACCAGGGGTTCATCGCGGGCACGCGATCCGCCGCCACGGTGTGGACCGACGAGACCTACATCTACTGGGGGAACGGCAGCTTCTCGGGGGCCTCGAGCATCGGGCGCGCCAACCTCGACGGCACCGGCGTGGACCAGGACTGGATCACCGGCTCGGGAGTGCGCTCGCCCGCCACGGTGGTGGCCAATGATGCATTCATCTACTGGACCAACTCGGCGGGGGCACCGACCATCGGGCGCGCCCGCATCGATGGCACGGGCGTCAATGGATCGTTCGTCACGGCCGGCCCGACGGGGTCACTGCCGAATGGGCTGTCGATCAGCGGCCAGTACCTCTACTGGACGCTCTACACCACCAATGCCCTGGGGCGCGCGGCCCTCGACGGCTCGCCGGTGGACCAGTCGTTCGTGAACGCCCCGAGTTCCCGTGCCTACGGCCCCGGCAGCGTGGCCGTGAGCCAGTACCGCCTGCAGGTGAGCCGATCCGGTGCCGGCACGGTGACGTCGTCGCCCGCCGGACTCTCGTGCGGCACGGACTGCGCCGAGGCCTACCCCGAGGCCACCACGGTGCAGTTGACGGCGACCCCCGCCGATACCGCGCGATTCACCGGGTGGGGGGGCGCATGCAGCGGGCTCGCCGGGTGCACCGCCTTCGTGGTGGCCCCGGTCACGGTGCAGGCCACGTTCGCGGCGCTGCCGGTGAACAGTCCGGTGCTCACGGTGTCCACCAGCGGGCCCGGCACCGTGACGTCGTCCCCCGCGGGAATCGCCTGCGGCACCGACTGCCGCCAGTCGTTCGCGTCGGGCGCGGTGGTGACGCTGGTTCCCACGCCCGCCGAGGGCGCCGTGTTCACCGGCTGGCAGGGCGCCTGCTCGGGCACGGGGTCGTGCACCGTGAGCATGACGCAGGCGCGCACCGTGGCGGCGTCGTTCGCCACCGCGCCCGCGGGAAGCCCCGTGCTGTCGGTGCAGCTGGCCGGCACCGGACATGGGCGGGTGACGTCGTCGCCGGCCGGCATCGCCTGCAGCACCGATTGCAGCCAGGCGTTCACGTCGGGCGCGGTGGTGACCCTCACGGCCGACCCGAGTCCCGGGTCGGTGTTCACGCGCTGGAGCGGTGCCTGCTCCGGTGCGTCGCCCACCTGCGCCGTGCCGATGGGCGCTGCGCGGTCGGTCACCGCCACGTTCGTGCCGGACAACCGCTTCACCGTGCGGAAGGTGCGGGTGACCACCCGCACCCTGCAGGAGTCGGTGCGGGTGCCTGGGCCGGGTCGCATCACGGTGGTGGCGCGCCGCACTGCCAAGGGCATGAAGGGCACCGCATGCTCGGTGCGTCGAAGCGCCCGTCGGGCCACCACGCTGAGGGTGTCGTGCACGCTGAACGCCCGCACGCGGGCGCTTCGCCAACAGGTGCGCGTGCGGGTGTCGGTGCGCACCACCTTCACGCCGGTCGGCGGCACGTCGCGCGCCATCAACCGCCCGCGCACCCTGCCCCGCACCGGCTGACGCCCGGTCAGTCTGCGGGCAGCAGCACCCACAGCTCGGGACGGCCCGCGTTGCAATGCACGGCGCGCCCCAGCAGGCCGAGCATGCACCACGACATCGGCAGGGCCATGCGGGCCGCGTGCCACGGGCGCAGCCCGGGGCACGGGGGATCGAGCCGGGCGATGCGCCGGTCGGCCGATGGGATGGGGTGGAAGACCACCTCGACCACGTCGGGACGCTCGGGCTCGTCGTCCTGCAGGCCATCGAGCACGCGGATCACCGCGGCCACGCGATCGGCGGGGTAGGCCACGGCGGCCGCCGCATCGGCCGCCATCACCCCCGGTCGGCTCACCGATGGCAGCACGAGCAGGCCGAGGAACGACCAGAGGGTGAACCACGCCCCGACGGCGGCCACCTGCCCCACCGACTGCACGCCCCCGCCGGGAAGGGCGATGGCGATGGCCACGCCCCCGACGGTCCACGCGGCCGCCAGCAGCAGGCCGAGCCAGTAGGGGGCGCCGGCCACGGCGCGGCGGCGCGCGACCTCCACCTCGAGGTCCTGCCCGAGCGCCTGGGTCCATGACGACGGCATCATCACGCGGCCCCCGAGGCCGGCGACCCCGCCGGTGAAGCCCGGGTCGGTGGCGTCCACCAGCACCACGCCTGCATGCGCGGGGTCGACGCGGGACGGCCCGAGGTCGGCCACCATGCGCGCGATCGGCATGCGGGCCACGCCGATGAGCATCGCAATCGCGGCCACCACCGCAATCGCCGCGCCCGTGCCGCCCGCGCGTCCGGCCGCGACCACGGCGAGCACGGCCAGTGCCATGGCGATCGCCTGCACCAGCACCCCGCGTGCCCAGCCGAGCACGTAGGCATCACGGTCGGGGCACGAGCGCCCGAAGCGCCGGGGCAGGATGTACCCGCCGAGCGCATCGAACGGCAGGCTCACCAGCACGTACACCCCGAGCACCGCGGCGAGGGCGGCCGCCTGGTCGCTGAAGGTGGCGTCCGGGCCCGGGAGCACCGATGGCCCGTCCGCCGCGAGGAAGGCCACCGCGGCGACCACCCAGATGCCCACCCCGGTGATTCCCACCAGCAGTCGCGCACGTGCGTAGGTCACGCGCCGAACGTATCACCGGCCCGGTGGCTCTCCGGGGGGATCGGCCGCCACCCCGGCAACGCGGGTCAGGTGGCGGCGGCCCGGGGGTCCGGGGCGTCCTGCGCGGCCTTCTCGCGCGCCGCCTCGACCCCCGCCACGCGCTGCTCGTGCAGGTGCGAGGCCTTCGCCCGGGCGACGTCGCCCGATGCCCTCAGGCCGTCGAGTGACCCCTGAAGCTCGGGCATCACGAACCGCGCGAGCAGCTCGTATGACCGGCGCGTGGCCTCGGGGCCGGCCCACTCATGCCCCCACGCGAGGAACGTGCCGAACCCGCCGGTGCGGTCCTCGAGCCCCCGGATGAACGCGATGAGGTCGTCCGGCGTGCCGATCACCCACGATCCGGCCTCGATCATCTGGTCCACGGCGAGGTGCTTGGGGCCGGGCACGGGCGCGGGCCGCCCGGTGAGCGCCTGCACGTACTCGAACATCCACTCGCCGCCTCCCGCGCGGACCTCCTCGACGGCCTGCTCGCGGGTGTCGGCGAGGTGCACCGGCACCACGATGCGCCAGTCGTCGCGCGACGCCGTGCGCCCGGCACGCTCGGCGGCCTGCTCGGTGATGGCCCACTGGGCGGCCAGGTCGGATGCGCCGAAGAACAGCGAGAGGGGCGCCGCACCGACCCGCCCGGCCAGCGCCATGCCGAACGGCGACTCGAGGCTGGGGATGCCCAGCGGGGGATGCGGCCGCTGGTAGGGGCGCAACTGCAGCACGGCGTCGTGCAGTTCCCAGCCGGGCCCCGATGCCGTGATGGGCTCGGTGCTGGTGAGCAGGTGGATGATCACCTCGAGCGACTGCTCCATGCGGTCGCGTATCTCTGCCGCGGGAATGCCAAGCATCGCGGCGTCGGACAGGTGCCCGCCGGGACCCACCCCCAGGTTCACGCGCCCACGGGTGAGGTGGTCGAGCAGCACGATGCGGTCGGCCACCATGAGGGGGTGGTGGTAGGTGAGGCTCACCGCACCCGTGCCAAGGCGGATGTGCTTCGTGCGCTCGGCCGCCACGGCGAGGAAGATCTCGGGCGCGGCGATGTACTCCCACCCTGTGGTGTGGTGCTCGCCCACCCAGACCTCGTCGAAGCCCAGGCGGTCCATGAGCACGATCAGGTCGAGGTCACGCTCCAGGGCGAGCGTGGGGTTCTCGCGCGGGTCATGGAACGGCGCGAGGAAGGCACCGAAGCGCATGGGTCAGCCCCCGAGGAGGCCGGCGATCGAGTCGAGGTCCACCGAACGGGCGCCCGACGGGGCCGTCACCTCGACGGGGGCGTTGAAGTCCGAGACGGTGGCGCTCACCTTGAGGTCGATGGCCTTCACGGCCGTGGCGGCGGCGAGGGGATCCTTCGACACCACGTCGGCGGTGACCTTGTGGATGAGCAGGTCGTCCTGCCCCACCCAGACGTCCACCACCCCGGTCTCGAGGTCGCCGGTCGATCCCGCCGCGCCGGGCTTCACCGCACCCCGTGCGCCCAGGCCGTCGGTGAGCCCGCCGATGTCCTCGGCCAGCGCCGTCTCGTCCACCCTGCCGCGGATGTGCACCACCGGCACGCCGTCGAGGTCCTCGGTGCCCACCGTCGTCGGGTTGGTGATCCACCCGGCGATCGCGGGGGCCAGCTTGGTGGCGTCGAGCGATGCCACGGTCGCGGCGTCGACGTCGAGCTTGATCGCCTGGCCCAGCACGGTGAGGTAGAGCGCGTCGCCCACCTTGATGACGTTCGCCTGGATCGGCCCGGGCCCGAGGTTCGCCGTGAGGTCGAGGGTGAAGTCGCCCGGGTCCTTGGCGCCGCCCTCCCCGCTGATGTCGATGGGGTTGGCCAGCAGCCCGCCCAGGGCGCCACCGGCGTCGACCTTCGCCGTGGCCTTCACGTCCACCCCGAAGCGATACGAGGTGAGCGCCTCGGTGCGCTTGGCGCTCTCGGCGAGCACCTGCTCGGCGCTCATCCCCTGGGTCATGTCGGTGCCACCACCACCGCATCCGGCCACGAGCGCGGCGGCGGCGATGAGGGCGGTCAGGGCCATGAGGGGACGTGCCATGGGGTCGGTATACCATGCCGCGCGTGTCCGCGACACTCGAGCTCATTCCCCTTGGCACCGGCGCGGCATTCGGGCTGCCCGATCAGGCGCAGGCGGGATACCTCGTGCGGGGCGGTGGCACGTCGGTGATGCTCGACATGGGCTCGGGCACGTTCAACCGGCTGCTCGCCCTCGTCGATCCGGTGCACCTCGACGCGGTGGTGATCACGCACCTGCACCCCGACCACCTGTCCGACCTCCTGGCGGCGCGGGTGTACATGGCGCACGGGCCCGGCATCGGGCACCCGCTGCACGTGCACGCGCCGCCCGGGCTGATGGATTGCCTGGAGGGCATCGCGGGCGGCGAGTCCTGGGCGGGCATCACGGCGTTCGACCTGCCGGCGGGCTCCGGAATCCTCGAGATCGGCGACCTGGTGATCACCCATGCGGAGGTGCCGCACCTGCCGCCCACCCACGCGCTTCGCGTGGAGCACGGTGGCAGGTCGATCACCTACGGCGCCGACTGCCGGGTGAACGACGCCCTGCCCGCCCTCGCCCGGGACACCGACATCCTGGTGGTCGAGTCGACCTTCGGCACGCAGGACGTCCCGGCCGACGTCATGCACCTGAACGCCCGCGAGGCCGGGGAGATCGCCCGCGCGGCGGGCGCCAAGCGACTGCTGCTCGTGCACGGCGAGTCGGGCACCGATCGCGAGGGGTCGGTGGAGATCGCCCGCGAGGCGTTCGGCGGACCCGTGGAGTGGGCCCGCGAGCGCCACGTGTACGCCGCGTGAGCCCCGATCCCGTCCGACGTCCGGGGCGTCGTCCCGGTGGCCGCTCGGTGACCATCGCGGTGATCCTCAGCCTCGTCATACCGGGGCTCGGCCATCTCTACATCGGCCGTTTCGGGCGCGCCCTCATCTGGTTCATCGGCGGCATCGCCATCGGGATCATCCTCGACCAGCAGGGAAGCCTCACACCGGGAACCCTCATCGTGCTCGGCGTGCTGGGGGTGCTGGCCGCGGTGGACTGCATGGTGATGCTGCGCTTCTTCCAGCCCGGGAAGCGGCAGTGAACACCGGGGAGTTCCTCGCGGCGCTCGATGCCCTGGCCCCCGCGCGCCTGGCCGAGGACTGGGACAACGTGGGCCTCATGGTGGGCCGACGCGACCGGCCCGTCACCCGCGTGATCGTGGCGCTCGACCTGCGCGCGGCCGTGCTCGACGAGGCCGCGGCAGAGGGCGCCGACCTGGTGCTGGTGCACCATCCGCCGATATTCCCGGCGATGTCGGCGGTCACCGACGCCCGCACCGCCGGTGCACTCGTGCTGCGGGCCGCAGAGGAGCGCATCGCCGTGGTGGCGGCGCACACCAACCTCGACTCCGCGGCCGGAGGGCTGAACGACCAGATGGCCGCCGTGCTCGGCATCACCGCAACCACGCCGCTCATCCCCGACCCCATCGATCCCGCGGTGGGCCTGGGCCGCGTGGGCGAGGTGGCCCCCACCACGCTGGGGGCGCTCTCCGCCGCCGCGGTGGCGGCCTACCGACCCGCGGGGGTGAACACCGGAATGGCCGGCGATCCCGACCTTCCCGTCACCCGCGTGGCGGTGTGCACCGGATCAGGCGGGTCGCTCGTGGACGCCGCCCGCGAGGCAGGCGCCCATGCCTACGTGACCGGCGACCTCAAGTACCACGACGCCGATGCCGCGGAGGGAATGGGCCTGGTGAACGTGCCCCACGGCGTGGTGGAGCAGCACGCCCTGGCGGCGTGGACCCCCCGGCTCGCAGAGGCCCTCGCGCCCCCCGGCGTGCAGGTGCGGTTCACCTCGGTGGACACCGACCCGTGGCGGGAGGCCTGCTAGTCTCCACGCCGCTTCGCGGATGTAGCTCAGTTGGCTAGAGCGTCTGCTTGCCATGCAGAAGGTCGAGGGTTCGAGTCCCTTCATCCGCTCCTGATCGAGGCCCCGCTCCGGCGGGGCTTCGTCGTTCCGGCGCGCATCGCCAGCCACACCGCCAGCGCTCCCGCCAGGGCGAAGGCCAGCACCCCGGCGCTGAGGCCGCCCACGACGTCGGTCACCCAGTGCGGGCGCAGGTACACGCGCGTGAGCGGGATGAGCAGCGTGATCACCGCGCCCACCACCACCGGCCAGCGCGTGCCGCGAAGTGCGGGGATCACCAGCGTGGCCACGATGCCCAGCACCAGCCACAGCACCCCGTACGTGGAGTGACCGGAGGGGAACGAGGTGCCGCTGCCGTGCGCCACGGCGTCGAGCGGGCGTGCCCGCTCTACCACGGCCTTGCCGGTGCGCACCAGCAGCACGGCCAGCGCCATGCCGCCGCCCACGGCGAGCGCCGGCCACCAGCGCCGGGCCACCAGCAGGGCGATGGTCACCGCGCCGGCGGTGATCCAGGCCACCAGCGAGTCGCCCAGGTGCGTGATGCCGCGCGCCACGGTGACGACCCCGTCGTTGGCCAGGTCGGCCGCGCGGTCGTGAACCCAGGTATCCACGCCCAGGGGCTGAGAGCCGCCGGCCAGGATGATGGCCGCCAGCGCAAGCAGCACGGCCGCGGCGAAGGCGGCGGCGATCAGGAGCATGCGAATCGCGCGCCGGGGAGAGGGGTACCTCATATCGCGAGGGTACCTCCGCGCACGTGCGGGGGTGCGCCCGGCTCCCTAGCTCGGATACCCGCCCGCCGTCGGGGCGCTCACCAGCACCTGCCGCCGGTCGACCACTTCGCCATGAACCAGGTGCACCTGTCCGTGGTGTAGAAGGTCACGGCATCCGGGCCGATGCCGTACCACCCCTTCGAGTAGTAACCGAAGCACCTTGAGCGGTCGAACCTCCCTTGGTGGTCGATGGGGTCGGCCCGGCCCAGACCGTAATTCCCCGCCCGGAAGAAGTAGTTCCCGAGATCCACCACCCCCACTCGGTCGTAGGCAAAACCACTGCCGTTGACGAAATTCCGGAAATAATTTCCGACTCTAATGCGACAGAAATTCGGGATGTTCCCCCAGCAGTTGCGCAGCCGGCTGGAGCGGACGCCGTTGCAGGTGCCGCCGTTCGGCATCCACTGCTGCGGATTGGTGCTCGACTCGCAGGGCGCAACACCTTCTGACCAGCTCCTGTCATTGCCCCTGTCATCGAACCGTCTGCACCACTCGCGCCATTCGTTTTGGTTTTCCGATCTGCGCGCGGAGGGCGTGGTGGTGATCCCGGGCGCAGGGCGCTTGGCCCTGGGCTGGGTAATCGTGCGAGGCATGTCCACGAACATCTCCACGTTCGCCAGCGCCGTCGGCTCGAGTTCGCGAGCAGGCTCACCGGGCGGGGCGGTCTCATCCACCCGGTCGACCTTCGCCTCGAGCTGGTCCCACACCGCGGGGCTGGTGATCACCTCGGCATCGAACCTCAGGGTCGTGCCCTTCTGCGATCCGTTGCGCAGGCGCACCACCACTTCCTCGTCGCCGCCACTGGCGTCGGCGGCGCGCAGCACCGCCCGCGGCGGATTGGCGGTGAACTGGCCGGTCTCATCGCCGTATGCGTCCCAGTAGGCCAGGAAGGCCTTGGTCGGCAGCGACGCCGTGACCTCCGCCTTCGTGAGCTCGAACACTCCCACCGTGGAGGGCACGCCACGCAGCACCAGCGAGTACCCGACCGTGACCGGCGTGAAGGTGGCCGAGGATGCGCTCACCTCCATCAGGAAGTCGACCGGGGGATCGCTGGGCTCGGCCTGCGCGCCTGCTGCTGCGATGAGAAGCCCGACGGCCACGGCAAGCGAGGCGAGGAGACTCACGGTGCGCGAGCCGCGCCTGGGAGTGTGACTGCGGGGAGGGTTCATGCGGTGCAGCATACCGGCTCCGCTCAGGTCACGGCATCTGTCCGCGCGGGGCATGGCCTGCAGCGACCCGCTCGGCGCGGGCAGCGCCGGCGCCCTCTGGCGACCCGCGGCGCGGTGCCCTACCCTGCGTGCCCCACGGCGACCTGGCGAAGTGGGAACGCATCGGTCTGCAAAACCGACATGAACCGGTTCGATTCCGGTGGTCGCCTCTGTCGGGGTTTCCCCGTAGGCCTGGAACCCCCCGTCGCCCGTCCCCCGACTCGCCCGCGAGCCGGGGGCGCCGGTACCATGCGCGCGACGTCATCCCCTGAGGAGCTCCCGTGCGCCGATCCGCCGTGACCACCGCGACCCTTGCCCTGCCCCTCGCCGCGCTGTGCCTGGTGTCCGCCGGCTGCGGATCATCGGGTGACTCCGCCGGCACGGCCCCCGAAACCTCCACCGCGCCCAAGCTCGCCGGTGCGGTGACCGCCACCCTGGACACGCGCCTGCGGATCATCAACGGCACCGACACCAAGAAGCAGGTGGTCGCCGCCGCGGGTTGCATCGACCCCCAGGGGCTGCTCCCCGTCGTGCTGAAGCCGGGTGAGGAGGTCGTCAGGACCGGCTGGTGCGCCGTGAACGAAGCCGACGTCAGCGGCACGCTGCAGTGGGACTGCGGATGGTTCGGCCTCGACTGCAAGGTCGCCGACTACAAGGCGGGCAACCCCAGCATCGGCTGGCCGTGGATCAGCGTGGACGGCCTGAGGCACAAGTTCAGCGCCGGGGAGTCGTGCGCCTTCAAGTTCCGCGAGCAGGTGGTGGAGGGATCGCGTGGGGTCGACCTGAGCGGCGCCAAGGACATGCGGCTCAAGTGGGTGAACTCCACGACCCTCTCGGCGTGCTCCTCGGACTAGGCGGGTCAGCAGGCCGCTGACGGCCCGTGCTGCACCACGACCCGGAAGAGCTTGACCTCCGGCATGTCCCGTTGCCGCTCGTGGCGCCTCTCGAAGTCGCGCTTCTCGTCGGGCAGGCGCGTGACCGTGGCCGTCGCCCCCCACAGCGAGTGGGTGTGACTCTCATCGACGTAGTAGCGATGCCAGTCGTCGTGCACCGCCTCCACGCCCACGGACGGGTAGCCGATGTCCGGGTTGTAGGCCCAGATGCGGTTGTTCTCCCTGCCGCCGACCCGGCAGGCATTGACATCGATCTCGATGTCGTTCTGCCCCCACATGGTGTCCCGGCGGCCGAAGATCTCGGCCTGCTGACCGCTCCGCACTGTCTCGCTCTTGGCGCAGCACTCATTGTTGACGTGCCGGGCATGCGGATTGCTGTAAGTGATCGAGTGCCCCGTATCGTTGACGAGGTCGATCACCACGGGCCTGCCCGCACCGGCCTGCCGCTCGGAGGGCTTCTCAGTGCCCACGGCCGCGGGCGATATCTCTTCGGTCGCGGTGGTGCCGCCCGTGGCGGTGGTCGAGGCCCCGGATGGCGAATCGCCGCAGCCGGCGAGGGCGATGGCGGCAGCCGCAGAGGCCGCGGCGATTGCAAGAGCGTGGCGAATCACGGGGTGTTCTCCTACGAGGGTCGAGGGAGTCCGATCCTACCAATGGCCCTGGGGGCTGTTGCCACCTGCCAGCAGCCAGCACGCCACGGCAGCGGCCGCCGCAACGTTGAGCGAGTCCACGCCCGGTGCCATCGGGATGGTCACGCGCTCATCCGCCGCGGCCAGCGTCGCAGGCCCGAGGCCCGCGCCCTCGGAACCCAGTGCCAGCGCCACGGGGCGGTCGGCACGCGCGGCCAGCGCCTCGGGCAGGGGGGTGGCGTCGGCATCGGGCGTGAGGGCGAGCACGGCGAAGTGGTGCGCGCGCAGATCGGTCATGGGGTTGGCGCTGATCGCCCAGGGGTGCACCAGCGCGGCACCCATCGAGGTGCGCAGCGCCCGGCGGCCGAAGGGGTCGGCCGACCCCGGCCCGATGAGCGTGGCGTCCACGCCCAGGGCCGTGGCGCTGCGGATGATGGTGCCGACGTTGGAGGGGTTCATCACGCCCTCGAGCACCAGCACGCGGCGGCGACCCGGCAGCACGTCGGCCGCCGCCGGGTCGCCGGGCCGGTCGAAGGCACCCAGCATCTCGCGCATGGCCCCGAAGCCCGTGAGCCGCTGGATCTCCTCGGGCTCCAGCGTGAGCGTGGGCACGATGGGGGAGGGGAGTGCACCTGAGTACTCGGTGCTCACGAGCAGCGCACGCAGGTGATGCCCGGCGCCGATGCACCGATCCACCACCCGCGCGCCCTCGGCCAGCAGCAGGCCGCCCCTGCCGTCGGGCGGCGGCCGGCGCACGCGGCGCTCCTCGCCGCGCAGGCCGGCGAACATCTGGCGCAGGGCGTCGTCGTCCATGCCGGGACCATATGCACCCGGCCCCGGGTATGTTCACGGGGTGACCGCTCACGCCCTCACGCCGCAGCAGGCCGCGCCGAACCTGCGCAAGTGGAACATCGCGCTGGCCTTCCTTCACGCGGCGCAGGGTGTGGCGATCCTGCTGCTGTCAAACGGGTTCTCGCTCGGGGTGACGATCCCGTACATGGTGGGCCCGCCAGGCAGCCCGATCCTCGGCACCGAGCCGGTGTGGCAGGTGCCGCTGGCCACGTTCATCGCCATCTTCCTGTTCCTGGCGGCGGCCGATCACCTGATCTGCGCGCTGCCCGGCGCGGAGCGCTGGTACATCGCCAACCTCGGGCGCGGCACCAACCCACTGCGCTGGTGGGAGTACTCGGTGAGCGCGTCGCTGATGATCGTGCTCATCGCGCTGATCAGCAGCGTCGACCAGGTGACGGCGCTCATCGCCATCTTCGGCGCCAACGTCGGGATGATCCTCTTCGGGCTCGCCATGGAGCACCGCAACCCGGCGGGTACCGAGAAGGTCGACTGGCGCCCGTTCACCTATGGCTGCATCGTCGGGGCCTTCCCCTGGATCGCCATCGGCATCGTTCTCATACGGGCCCAGCTCGATGCCGGCGTGCCCGTGGCCATCTGGGCCATCTACATCTCGCTGTTCGTCCTGTTCTTCACCTTCGCCCTGAACATGTGGCTGCACTACGCGCGCAAGGGCAGGTGGGCGAACATCGTGTCGTACGAGAAGACCTACCTCGTGCTCTCACTGGTGGCGAAGTCGCTGCTGGCCTGGCAGATCTTCGCGGCGGCGCTCGCGGGATGATCGGCTGGCTCACCGCGGGCGAGGCCGATCCGGAGGCCTATCGCACGCCGGTGATCGTGGCGGCCTTCTTCGTGGTGATTCCCGCGGCCATGGTGCCGGTGATGGGCTTCGGTGCCATCGCCACCGGATCGCACGGCGCGGGGTGGGCGCTCATCGCCGGCGTCTTCGCCGCCCTGGGCGCCATCGGCACGGCCGCCATCGTGGCCGCCATCCCCGCGGCCGCGGTGCGCATGCGCCCGCCGGTTCCGGCCATGCTGGTGGCCGGCGGCACCACGCTGGCCCTCATCGCGGGGGTGCTCCTGGTGCCGGTGCTGATGGCTGCCATGGCCACCTGAGAAACCCGGCAATTTCACCGGGGTTCGGGGCGTTCGTCACCCTCCTCGTTCAGGCGCATTGCCCCGGGGGTGGGGCATGGCTAGCATCCCCGCGGCAAATGGACCGGCATGCCCGCGGTGTCCCGAATCCTCCACGGGGTCTGCCGATCCACCGCCCGGGCGACGCGCGTCCCGGGTGCAATTTCTCCATGGAGGCACGTTGTCCGCACGGAATTCCGTCGTAGTCCGCCTTGCTGGTGAGTCCGGCGAGGGCGTCATCTCCTGTGGGGACATCCTCACGCAGGCCGCGGCGCGCGGCGGGTACTACACCCAGACGTTCCGCACCTTCCCCGCCGAGATCAAGGGCGGGCCGTGCATGTACCAGTTCCGCCTGAGCGATGAGCCCATCTGGAGCCACGGCAAGGACGTCGACCTGCTCGTGTGCTTCAACCAGGAGGCCTGGGACCTCAACTGGGACTCCCTCGGCCCCGAGGGCGTGATCCTCTACGACTCGGTCGAGGTGACGATCCCCGACGAGTACCTGCCCCGGGCCCGCCCCGTGCGCATGGACGAGCTGGCCAAGGAGATCGGCGGATCCACCCGCGCCAAGAACATGGTGGCCGCGGGCGCCATCACCGCCGTCATCGCCTTCGACACCACTCCCATCGAGGAGCTGGTGCTGCGCCGCTACGCCCACAAGGAGGGCGTTGCCGACGCCAACATCGCCGCGCTGCACGCCGGCGCCGAGGAGTCGGCCGACCTCAAGGGCCGCTACCCGCTGGTGCCGCCCGTGGAGGTCGAGGAAGACCGCATGCTCATCTCGGGCAACCAGGCCATCGCCGTGGGCGCCGTAGCCGCGGGCGTGAACTACTTCGCCGGCTACCCGATCACCCCGGCCTCGGACATCCTCGAGTGGCTGTCGGTGCGCCTCCCGCAGGTGGGCGGACTCACCATCCAGTGCGAGGACGAGATCGCCTCGCTGGCCTCGGTGGTGGGTGCCTCGTACACCGGCGCCAAGGCCATGACGGCCACCTCGGGCCCGGGAATCTCGCTCATGAACGAGCTCATCGGATACGCCGGCACGGCGGAGATCCCGGTGGTCATCGTCGACGCCCAGCGCGGCGGACCGTCCACCGGCCTTCCCACCAAGACCGAGCAGAGCGACCTCAACCAGGCGCTCTACGGCAGCCACGGCGAGGCCCCGCGCGTGGTGATCGCGCCGGTCTCGGTGGAGGACTGCTTCTACTCGATCGTCGACGCCTTCAACTACGCCGAGGAGTTCCAGGTTCCGGTGCTGCTCCTCACCGACCAGGGCCTGGCCACCCGGCTCGAGGTGATCCACCGCCCCGACCCGGAGAAGCTGGAGATCGTGCAGCGCAAGACCTCGGCCGGCATCGCCCGCGAGGACTACAAGCGCTACGAGTACACCGCCTCCGGCGTCTCGCCCATGGGCCTGCCCGGGGAGCCCAACGGCATGTACGTGGCCACGGGAATCGAGCACGACGAGTACGGCCACCCGGGCTACACGCCGGAGATCCACCTCGGCATGCAGACCAAGCGCCTCGGCAAGTTGGAGCCCATTCGCGAGACCTCGCGCGTGGCCACCCACGGCGAGGCGCAGCCCGAGGACATCGCGTTCATCGGCTTCGGCTCCACCTTCGGCCCGGTGCGCGAGGCGGTCGACCGCCTGGCCGAGCAGGGCCTGTCGGTGGGCGCCTTCTACCCGCGCGTGCTGGGCCCGTTCCCGGCCAGCCGCGTGGAGCAGTTCACCGCCCGCGCCAAGCGCATCATCGTGCCGGAGGTCAACTACACCGGCCAGCTCGCCCGCCTCATCAAGGCCGAGACGAACATCAACGACCTGGAGAGCGTCGCGAAGTGCGACGGGCTCCCGTTCACCGCAGAGGCCATCATCGACCTCGCTGCCCAGGAGGTAGCCGCATGAGCACCAGGAAGCCCAACGACTACAAGTCGGAGCTCAAGCCCATCTGGTGCCCGGGCTGCGGCGACTTCGGCGTGCTGGCGTCGCTCTACCGCTCCATGGCCGACATGGACCTCGACCCCAGCAAGACCGTCATCGTGTCGGGCATCGGGTGCTCGAGCCGCCTGCCGCACTTCGCCAGCACCTACGGCGTGCACACCCTGCACGGCCGTCCGCTGCCCGTGGCCATGGGCGTCAAGCTCGCCAACCCCGACCTCACCGTCATCGCGGTGGGCGGCGACGGCGACGGCTTCGCCATCGGTGCCGGGCACTTCCCGCACGCGGCGCGCCGCAACATCGACGTCACCTACCTTGTGATGGACAACGAGATCTACGGCCTCACCAAGGGCCAGGCCTCGCCGACGTCGCTGTTCGAGCAGAAGGCGCCGTCCACGCCGTTCGGCAACCCCGAGGACCCGCTCAACCCGCTGGCACTGGCCATCGCCGCCGGCGCGTCGTTCGTGGCCCGTGGGGCGTCGTTCAACACGAAGGCCCTCACCGAGCTCATCACCCAGGCGGTGGAGCACAAGGGCTTCTCGTACATCGACGCCATGTCGCCGTGCACCACCTTCAACAACACCCAGGAGTCGTGGAAGGACGCCGTCACCGACGTCGCCCCCGACCACGACCCCACCGACCGCGTGGCCGCCTTCGACCTCGCGCTTCGCGGTGGGTTCGCCCTGGGCATCGTGTACCGCCAGCAGCGCACCACGCAGACCGAGCGCTACCGGGCGATCCTCGAGCAGGCCAAGCCGAGCGACGTCAGCGTCATGCTCGACGGCTTCAACGCCCGCAAGGGCGCGGCCATCGGCAAGCCGGCCTGACGCCGGCCGACATCACCTGATGTGCCCTCGGGCCCGCGTCGGCGGGCCCGAGGCGTTTCAGGCCCCCGTGGCCCGCGTGGCCAGTCGCAGCGATTGCAGCGTCGGGCTGGACCACTACGCTCTCGGCGCCCTCAACCCCAACCGGCGGGAGGGCTGGCCCGGGTGAACCTGTCGTGGGAACTCGTGGTGCAGGCCATCGTCGCGGTGGTCATCATCACCGACCCGATTACCCGCGGGTTCTTCTTCGCGGCGCTCACCAAGGACGAGCCGCAGAACCGCGTGAAGTACGTGCGCAGCATCGCCATCACGGTGGCGGTGGTGCTGTTCGTGGCGGCGCTGGTGGGCAGGCAACTGCTCGACATCATGGGCATCAACCTGGGCGCCTTCGGGTTCGTCGGCGGCCTCATCGTGGCCGCCATGGGGCTCGAGATGCTGGCGGGCGGGGAGCCCAGCCGCGCGCAGGGCGGCAAGGAGGCCCACGAAGAGCCCGAGAGCTTCGAGGGCAGCGTGATCGTGCCCTATGCCATCCCGTTCGTGGCCGGTCCGGGCGCCATCACCATGGTCATCACCATCTCGTCGTCCACCGGTGACGCCTGGGGCGGCACCATCGCGGCGCTCATCGCCGTGGCCGTGGCCGTGGCGCTGCTGCCGGTGGGGCACCTGCTCATCGCCAACCGCCTCAAGCTCAGCGACCGCACGATGTCCATTGCCACGCGGTTCGGCGGGCTCATCATCGCCACCATCGGAGCGCAGCTGATGCTGAACGGCCTCAGGACCTTCTACGGGTTCTGACCCCGCGTCAGGGGCGCAGCGAAAACGGCGGGTAGTCGTCGGTCACGAGCAGGAATGCGTACCCGGCCACGCGCGTGCTCCAGCGAATGACCCCCTCGACGTAGTGGAAGAGGGCGCGTGGGTAGCGACCGGTGAAGAGGATCGCGAACCACGCGATGATCACCGCGAACACCGCGCCGATGCCCAGGAACACAAGCACCACCAGGTGCGGCACCGCGAGCAGCCACTTCACCAGGGGGAGGAAGCGGTTGAGGTCGCGCTGGGCGTCCGGGTAGTCGATGTCCAGGTGCACCGACTGCTCGTCATCTGTTGATGGGTAGCGGTCGTCCATGAGCGCCAGGTAGGCGGCCACGCGCGTCGAGAAGCGCGAGAGGGCCAGGTTCCAGTCGAACCACCACCGCGGGTACTTCTGGCGGAACAGGATCATGAGCAGCGGGGCGAGCACCAGCAGGCCACCGGCGAGCACGATCTCGGTGGTGCCACCCACCCACACGCTGCCCCCGGAGACCAGCCCCAGCACGATCGCGATGGGGATGATCCAGATCAGGCGCAGCAGGGTGCTCACCCGGTTGAGCGCACGATCGGGGTAATCGATCGCCAGGCGCACGGGGTAGGTCGAGGCGTCATGTGAGGTCATGCGGGGAGTTCTATTCACGCCCGCCGACGCATGCCCCGGGACCGGTCGACGCCGCGCACGGAACTGATCGGCCCACGGCACCGGGCCGCCGCGTCACGAGCCGGCGGCGTCCCCTCGCACGCGGGCATCGGCGTCCAGCGCCATCTGCTTCATCTCCTCGGTGCGCGTGGCAACCCGCGCGGCCAGCTCGGCGTCGCCGAGCGCCAGGATTCGCGCCGCGAGCAGCCCCGCGTTGGTGGCGTTGTCCACGGCCACGGTGGCCACCGGAACGCCGCGGGGCATCTGCACGATCGACAGCAGGCTGTCCATGCCCGACAGCGCGCTGGTGCGCACCGGCACGCCGATCACGGGAAGAATCGTCACCGATGCCAGCATGCCCGGAAGGTGTGCCGCGCCCCCGGCCCCGGCGATGATCACCCTGATGCCGCGGTCGGCGGCGTCCTTGCCGTACTGGATCATCTCCTCGGGGGTGCGGTGGGCGCTGGTCACGCGCACCTCGTGGGCGATGCCGAGCTCGCCCAGCACATCGACCGCCGACTGCATCACGGGCAGGTCGCTGTCGCTGCCCATCACCACGCCCACCAGCGGTGCATCGCTCACAGGCGCACCGCCGATGCCGCGAGGCGGGCGGTCTCGAGGGCGTCCTCGGGGCTTGATCCAAGAGCGGTCACGTGGCCCATCTTACGGCGCACCCGCACCTCGGCCTTGCCGTAGAGATGCACGTGCGCGCCGCCGATGGCCGCGGCCTCCGAGATGTCGGGGTCGCTCGGGCCGTCGCGATCGCCCAGCAGGTTCACCAGGGCGGCGCCGGGGGCGATGAGCTCGGTGGGCCCGAGGGGCAGACCCAGGATGCCGCGCAGGTGGTTCTCGAACTGCGAGGTGACGCACGCCTCGATGGTGTGGTGGCCCGAGTTGTGGGGCCGGGGAGCAAGTTCGTTGATGAGGATGCCGTTGTCCGCGGTGTGGAACATCTCCACGCCGGTCACGCCCGCCCCGCCCGCGGCCTCGGCTGCGGCCCGCGCCACGCGCTTGGCCTCGTGCGCCACGCCCGGCTCCACCGGGGCGGGGCACAGCAGTTCGCGAAGCACGTGGTCGTGCTGGCGTGTCTCCACCACGGGGTACACCGCATCATCGCCGCCGTGCCTGCGCGCCACCATCACGGCGAGCTCGCGCTGGAACGCCACGAACTCCTCCACCAGCACGCCGCCGCCGCGCTCGGCCAGCACGGGAAAGGCCTCGCGCGCCTCGGCGATGTCGCGGCACAGGGCATTGCCATAGCCGTCGTAGCCCAGGTGGCGCGACTTCAGCATGAGGGGCCAGCCAAGGTCGCGGCCGATCGCGTCGAGCTCATCCACCGCGTCGGGGACGGCGAACGCGGGAACGGGCAGGCCCTCCTCGGCCAGGCGCTGCTTCTGCAGGGCCTTGTCCTGCACCACGCGCATGCGGGCGGGGTGGGGGCGCACCGGGGTGCCCGCGTCCTCCACGTCCATCAGGAAGTCCGCCTCCACGAACTCATTCTCGAGCGTGAGCACGCCCACCTCGCGGCCGATGCGCAGCAGGGCGTCGGGGTCCTTCCAGTCGCCCTCGATCACGCCTGCGGCCATCGGCGCGGCGGGCTCGCCGGGCTGGCCCAGCACGGCCACCCGAATGCCCAGCGGCCACGCGGCCAGCACGGTCATCTGCGCCAGCTGCCCCGCCCCGGCGATGCCGACGTCGTATGCGGGGGCGCGGTCGCTCACGGGGCGGACGGTACCAATGCGCGCTGGTAGCGTCTTGGCATGTCTCCCTGTGTCAGTGCGCGCGCCACGGCGGCTGCCACCGCCGCCCTCATTCTCACCCTCGGCCTCGCGGCCTGCGGATCGAGCGATCCGTCCGCCGACAGCACCGCGGCACGCGAGGCGGCGGGCGGCACCAGCTGTCCTGAGCAGACCGGGTCCGACGCGAACTACTTCACATTCACGAACGACCTCGACACCGATGTCACCCTCGTGGTGCCGCGCGATTCGTGGAGTTGCTCGGGATACTCGGGCGTATCGACGCCGGGCAACCTCGACGGCCGGGTCATCGGCCACCCGGGTCCCCAGCCGCGCATCCGCATGGAGTCGTACGACAGTCGCCCGGATACCAACTTCAGGATGTCCTTCGTGGCAGCGGGAGCCACGCTCGCCACCGTCGATGTGACCCGGTTCCTCTATCCCGGGCCCATGTATCCGTGGGGCATCAAGGTCGATGGCCAGTGGCGTTGCTACCGGCCCGTCGTGCAGCTCAAGGATGCCAGCGGTGCGGGGGTCGGCTGGCTCACCATCACCAAGTCGTGCAGCGATAGCGCCAGCGGCGACGTGGTGTTCCATCTCACCAAGATCAAGCCCTGGACGTAGGAGCCCATGGAAAAGACAAAGCAGATCCAGGTGTCGATGGTGGTGGTCGCCGTCATCGGCGTAGTGCTCGGGTTCGTGCTGGGCGGCTGGCTATGGGCCTTCGTGGGCCTGGTCGTCGGATGGCTGCTGGGCGCCGCCATCGGTGCGGTGATCGTTCGGCTCTAGGCCGCGCGCCGCTCCCGACCCCTGCTAACCTCACCCGCCCGAGGGCGTTTAGCTCAGTTGGGAGAGCACCAGCTCGACAAGCTGGGGGTCACTGGTTCGAGCCCAGTAACGCCCATCCTCGGTGAAAGGTCCGTCTTGACGGGCCTTTCGTCGTCTCCGGGGCCCGTCGGTACCCCCCCGGTCAGGCGCACTTGCTGGCGTTGGCCGGTGAGGTGCCGGCCCTGCTCGTGCGGGCCGGCAAGGAGTTGCAGCAGCAGCCCAACCCCGCCGGCATGTGAGTGGAGCAGTGGCTCACCCTGCCCTCGGCCATGGGCTGGGTGGTGTATTCCCACGCCGTTCTTCAGGCGGCGGATGCCGCCCGCTCACGTACGACCGTCTCCGAAGAGCAGGCGACCGAGTTCATGTCGGGCCCCGCCTTCGCGGCGCGTGCGGGCAGCGCCAGCCGGGCTCTCCACGAGTCCGTATCCGTCACCACGCGGATTCCGTGGCACGCGGCCCCACACCCTCGACGCCGTAGTTCCCGGCGGAAGCGCCTATCCTCGAGCGGGCCCGACCTACCGCATAAGGCAGCGTGTCGGGCATTCCACCACCCAAGGAGCACATATGAACCTCCCGTCCAGCCGCATCGCTGGCGCCGCGGCCATCTTCGGTGTGGCAGCCCTCGCCCTGGTGCCCGCCGCCCAGGGCGCCGTCACGAATGGAGGGGTCTCCGCAGCCGCGTCGCCAACCACGCGGGCCCTCGCCCTGGTTCCCCCGAAGATCAGGGCGGGCCTCGACATCCGCATCGCGTACCGCCGCTACGCGCTGTGCGCTGCGAGCAACATCACCCCCAGCCAGAAGACGACCTCCATCAACGGGAAGACGTACACGCTCGGCACCGGGCTCTGCCCGATCATCACGGGCCAGACCGTCTACAACAAGAGCCTCCAGGGCACGGGCGCGACCGTGCAGGGCCCCTCCACCATCTGGTCGAGCTTCGGAACGCCGCCCGCCTACCCCCAGTACAGCACCGAGACCGGCTGGACCGTCGGCCCGGGAACGGGTCGCACACTGGTGGTGGGCACGGCTCCCAACGCAGGGATGGCCAACTTCTGGGGCTACCCCTGCGTGGTGACGACGCCGGTGAATATCGCCGGCACCAACTACCCCATGGCCATGTGCGCGGGGCCGCTCATGGAGAACATCGACAACCGCCCGGTGGCC
>Ga0208783_10000353_pt1 | contig 28659 bp, 24 predicted proteins | sample DEB19_08_DNA_2_FD_184529 | JGI IMG/M metagenome (GOLD analysis project Ga0208783, IMG submission 184529) | Aqueous microbial communities from the Delaware River and Bay under freshwater to marine salinity gradient to study organic matter... | ecosystem: Environmental > Aquatic > Marine >...
CATCTTCTCGTCGAGGCGCTTGCGTCGCACGGCGTCGACACGCGCCTGCTCGAGAAGACCGTCGGGCCCACCGTCACGCGATTCGAGCTGGAACTCGGTGCGGGCGTGAAGGTCGCCAAGGTCACAAGCCTCAACCGTGACATCGCGTACTCGATGGCCGCCACCGACGTGCGCATCCTCGCGCCCATCCCCGGCAAGTCGGCCATCGGTGTCGAGGTGCCGAACGAGTCGCGCCAGTTGGTGTCGCTCGGTGACCTCATGGTGTCGCCGGAGGCACGGACCGCCACGCACCCGCTGGACGTCGCGGTCGGCATGGACATCGCAGGCCGGGCCGTGTTCATGAACCTCGCCAGCACGCCGCACATGCTCATTGCAGGTGCCACCGGCGCGGGCAAGTCGAGCGGAATCAACTCGATCCTCACCTCGTTGCTCATGCGTTCGACGCCCGACCAGGTGCGGCTCATCCTGATCGACCCGAAGCAGGTGGAGATGGGCCAGTACGCGCGTCTGCCGCACCTGCTCACCGCGCCGGTCACGAACCCGAAGAAGGCTGCGAACGCACTCGGATGGGCCGTGAAGGAGATGGAGCGCCGCTATGACCTGCTCGTCGAGGTCGGTTACCGCGACATCAGCGGCTACAACCAGGCGTTCGACCGCGGTGAGGTGGTCCAGCAGCGCGAGGGTTTCCCGGCGTACGAACGCCTGCCGTTCATCGTGGTGGTCGTCGACGAGCTGAACGACCTCATGATGGTCGCGGCGCGCGACGTGGAGGAGAGCATCACCCGCATCGCGCAGAAGGCGCGTGCCGTCGGCATCCACCTGATCGTCGCCACGCAGCGCCCCAGCGTGAACGTCATCACCGGTGTGATCAAGGCGAACATCCCGGCACGCATGGCATTCGCGGTGTCGTCGCTCACGGACAGCCGAGTCATTCTCGACCAGCCCGGTGCCGAGAAACTGGTGGGCAAGGGCGACATGCTGCTGCTCCCGGGCAACACGAACGTCCCGCAACGCATCCAGGGTTCCTGGGTGGACGAGGAGGAGGTTCGCCAGGTGGTCGCACACTGGCGCAACCAGTCTCCCGAGGTGGCATACGTCAGCGGCATCGAGGGCGAAGCAGACGGGGGCGGCGGGAGCCAGCCCGGGCTCTTCGGCGGCAGCACAGGCAACGACGGGGACGATGGTCTGCTGCGCCAGGCAATCGAGATCGTCGTGCGTTCGGGGCTCGGCAGCACCTCGCTGCTGCAGCGCAAGTTGAAAGTCGGTTTCGCGCGCGCCGGCCGTCTGATGGACGAGCTCGAGGAACGCGGGGTCGTCGGACCCAGTGAGGGGTCGAAGCCCCGTGCCGTGCTAATGAGTGTGGAAGAACTCGACGCAACGGGGTGATCCACATGGCCGATTCGGCTCTCGAAACCGTGACAACCGGACTGAGGTTCCCGGAAGGCCCGGTGGCGATGCCGGACGGCAGCGTGATCCTGGCCGAGATGTTCGGTCACCAACTGACGCGGGTCGCCCCTGACGGTTCCAAGACGAAGGTGGCCGACGTCGTCGGGCTACCGAACGGACTCGCGGTCGGCCCCGACGGCTTTCTCTACATGTGCAACAACGGTGGTGCGTTCACACCCCTGCAGATGGGTGACCTGTTGTTCCCCGGCGAGTTCGACCCGTCCAAGTACATCGGCGGCCGCATCCAGAAGGTGAACATCGACACCGGCGAGGTCACCGACCTGTACACGCACTGCGGTGACATCGCACTGCGCGCACCGAACGACATCGTGTTCGACGCGCACGGCGGGTTCTGGTTCACGGACCACGGCATCCGCGACCACCGCACGGCCGACCGCACGGGCATCTATTACGCGAAGGCGGACGGTTCGTTCATCGAGGAGGTCGTGTTCCCCGTCGACTCGCCGAACGGGATCGGCCTCTCACCCTCGGGTGACCGCGTGTACTGGGCGGAGACGCACACGGGACGTGTGTACCAACGAGCGATCACGTCACCGGGCAAAGTGGGGCCGATCACACCCGACGTTCCCACAATGCTGTGCGGACTGCCCGGGTACCAGTTGTTCGACTCGCTCGCTGTCGACGGCGAGGGCAACATCTGCGTCGCCACGTTGATCAACGGCGGCGTCACGGTCATCTCGCCTCAGGGAGAGGTCATCAACTTCGTCGCCACCGACGACCGCATCACCACGAACATCTGCTTCGGTGGCGAGGACTTCCGCACTGCCTACATCACGGTCTCCTCGACCGGCCAGTTGCTGAAGATGAAGTGGCCATACAAGGGGCTGCGTCTCAACTGTCAGTAGGCTCGTGACCGTGGCGCAGCGGTACTACATCGAGACTCTCGGCTGCCCCAAGAACCAGGTCGATTCCGAGAAAATCGCGGGCACCCTGCTCGCCCAGGGTCTGGTCGCCACCGATGACCCGTCCAAGGCCGATGTCGTCGTGGTCAACACGTGCGCCTTCATCGAGGAGGCGCGCCAGGAGAGCATCGACACCCTGTTGACGCTCGATGACCGGCGCAAGCGCTCCTCGCGCCTCGTCGTCACCGGTTGCATGGCCGAGCGCTACGGCGAGGAACTCGCCGAGGCCATGCCGGAGGCCGACCAGGTGGCCGGTTTCGGTGTGCCGATCCGGTTGGGTCGCAAGCCATTGAAGGTGAGCGCGGACGTGCCGTCGTTCGACCTGCTGAACCTTCCGCGTCCGAAATCCGCGGCACCGTGGGCGTACGTGAAGATCGCCGAGGGTTGCGACCGCAACTGCGGCTTCTGTGCCATCCCCAGTTTCCGCGGTCCGCAACGAAGCCGCGACATCGAGTCGATCCTGGCCGAGGTGGAACAGGTGGACGTGCGCGAGATCGTCCTCGTCGCACAGGACCTCGCCAGCTACGGCAAGGACCGCCCGGGTGAGCTCGGTGCGGGCTCGATCGTGCCTCTCGTGCGCAAGGTGTCCTCGATGGTCGACTGGGTGAGGTTGCTGTACCTGTACCCGAGCGACCTCAGTGACGATCTCATCGAGGCGATCCTCGATACCGGGGTCCCGTACTTCGACCTGTCCCTGCAGCACGTGAGCAAGGCGCACCTGCGGCGCATGCGGCGGTGGGGCGATGCGGAACGGTTCATCGAGAGGATCGACCGGATCCGCGCGATGGCGCCGGACGCCACGTTCCGCTCGAACTTCATCGTCGGCTACCCGGGGGAGACCGAGGAGGACCACGACGAGCTGCTGCGTTTCGTGGAGCGAGCACAGTTGGATTGGTGCGGCTTCTTCACGTTCAGCCCCGAGGAGGGAACGCATGCGATGACCCTCCCGGACCACGTGCCGACCGGGCTCATGGAGGACCGCATCGCCGAGCTTCGTGAGATGCAGGACGAGATCACGTCGGCGAGGCGCGACAACCTCCTCGGCGAGACCGTCCGGGTCCTCGTCGACGAACCGGGTCTCGCCCGGTCGTTCCGCGAGGCGCCGGAGATCGACGGGATGGTGCAGGTGCCCGATGACCTCGCCGTCGGCGGGTTCCACGACGTCGTGATCGCCCAGGTCTTCGGACCGGACCTCATCGCCGAGGGTGCGGGTCTGGTGAAATAGTCAGATGCCGGTCGACGAATCAGCCATCGCCACCTGGGCGAACGTCGTCACCGTCACGAGGGTCCTCGCGTCACCTTTCCTGTTCGCAATCCTGCCGAGCGACAGCCGCGGGTCGTGGGTCGCGTTCGTCGTCTGGATTGTCCTCTGCTCGTCCGACGGCGTCGACGGTTATCTCGCGCGCCGCCACGGCACCACGAAGAGTGGTGCGTTCCTCGACCCTCTGGCCGACAAGATCCTGATTCTCGGCGCCATGTTCACGCTCGTCAGTCGCGGCATCTTCTGGTTGCTGCCGGTCAGCATCATCGCCGGCCGCGAGATTCTCATCAGCGTGTACAGGGTCGTGGTCGGTGCGAGGGGAGTGTCGGTTCCTGCCAGCAAACTCGCCAAGTGGAAGACGCTGTTCCAGCAGCTCGCCGTGGCGTTCGCCATTGCACCGATGACCACCACCGATGCAACGTGGCTGTGGCTGTCGCTCCTGTGGGCCGCAGTGGTCCTCACGGCCATCACGGGCGCGCAGTACGCGTACCACGCCGTCAAGGGGCGGTAGTGGAGGACACCGAGCGCGCAGAACTCCAGCGGCGCACCCTGCGCACATTGACGACGGGCCAGGTCGTGGGCGCGGCCTCCACCTCGAGCGCTGTCACCGTCGGCGCGTACGTCATCCAGGAGATACTCGGGCAGAAGACCCCGTGGGGCGGCATCGCGACCGCAACCGTCACGGTGGGCACTGCGGTCATGGCGCAGGTGCTCTCGCGCATCATGTCCCGCAACGGACGGAGACCGGGCCTGCAGCTCGGGTACGCGCTCGCCGCCGTCGGCGCCGTCATCGCGGGGATCGGGGCAGAGCACTCGTCGCTCTTCGTCTTCCTGGTGGGGTTGTTCCTCTTCGGCAACGGTGGCGCGTCGAACCTGCTTGCTCGTTACGCGGCCACCGACCTGGCCCTGCCGGAGGACAGGTCGAAGTCGATGAGCCGGATCGTCTTTGCATCCACCTTCGGTGCCGTGTTCGGGCCGTTGTTGATCGGCCCGGCCGAGCACGCGGGGGAGAACTGGTTCGGGTGGCACAAGTACACGGGGCCGTGGATCTTTGCCTCCTGCGTCCTCGCCGTCGCATTCGTCAACATCTCCACGCGTCTCCGCCCCGACCCGTTGGTCGTCTCGGGTGGCACGCGGGAGAAGGGCGGCGAGAAGCTGCCGTCGATCCCGCGGACGCTCGGCATCATCACCGCGACACCCAAGGGCAAGCTTGCGCTCTCGTCGATGGTCATCTCGCAGGTCACCATGGTCGCTGTGATGACCATGACGCCGGTTCACATGAAGGCGCACGGCCACGAGACCCTCAGCCAGTACGTGGTGTCGCTGCACATCGCGGGCATGTACGCATTCAGTCCGTTCATCGGCCGGTTCACCGCGTCTCGCGGGACCATCATGTCCGTCGTGGTCGGGTCCGCCACGCTCGTCGCGGCGACCATCACGGCCGCCATCAGCGGTGAAGCGGCTGCCATCCTTTTTCCGTCCCTGTGGCTGCTCGGCATCGGCTGGAACTTCGGGCTGATCGGAGGCTCCACCATGCTCCTCGAGTCCGTCAGCGACGAGAACCGAGTGACGGTGCAGGGGTCCGCCGACCTGATGATGAGTTTCTTCGGCGGCATGGCCGGACTGTCGTCCGGGTTCATCAGGCGGGCCGTCGGCTACCACATGTTGAGCGCGTTCGCGATGGTCGCAGCCGGGTGCCTGATGGTCGCGGCGTGGTTCTTCATGCAGCGACGCCGGGCGGAAATGCAGGTGGCGGCGTGAGGTGCAACGTCGTCGCAATCGGCACCGAGCTGCTGCTCGGCCAGATCAACGACACGAACTCTGCGTGGATGGGCGAGCAACTCGCCGCCGCCGGCATCGAGTCGCACCTGCAGATGAAGGTGGGGGACAACCTCGCACGCATGGAGGACGCGATCTCGGTGGCCCTCGTCGATGCGGACGCGGTCATCGTCTGCGGTGGCCTCGGCCCCACCCATGACGATCTCACGCGCGAGGCAATCGCCTCCCTGATGGGGACCGAGCTGGAGCATGACGAGGCGGTCGCGCAGGTCATCAGGGAGATGTTCGAGCGCCGAGGCCGTGTGATGGCCGAGAACAACCTGCGCCAGGCACTTGTGCCGCGCGGCGCAACCATCATCCCGCAGACACGGGGCACAGCGCCCGGTCTCATCTGCCCGATCGGGAACAAGGTGCTCTATGCGGTGCCCGGTGTCCCGCACGAGATGAAGGACATGTTCGAGCGCGCGATCCTCCCGGATCTCCTCGCGCGCAGCGGCGAGCGAGCGGTCATCAGGAGCCGCGTCCTGCGCACGTGGGGCGAGAGCGAGTCCCGCCTCAACGAGAGACTCGACGGGATCATCTCCGAACTCGACACGGTCGGGAACCCCACGCTCGCGTTCCTCGCAAGTGGGTGGGAGGGCATCAAGGTGCGTCTCACCGTGAAGGCGACCGATGTGCGCGGCGCTGACGCGGTCCTCGACGAATGGGAGGCACGGTTGCGCGCCGAGATCGGCGAGATCGTGTTCGGCACCGACGACGACACGATGGAATCTGTCGTGCTCGCGATGCTCGGGCAGCGCGGGTGGACACTCGGTGTCGCCGAGTCGGTCACCGGCGGCCTGATGGGCGGTCGTCTGACGAATGTCGCTGGTTCGTCCCGCGTGTTCAGGGGCGGCGTCATCAGTTACGCGAGCGACGTGAAGTTCGACGTGCTCGGGGTGGACCGCGGGCCCGTTGTCTCCGAGAGTGCGGCGGTGCAGATGGCACACGGGGCACGGCGCGTCCTCGCGTCCGATGTCGCCATCGCCGTGACGGGCGTCGCCGGTCCGGACGAACAGGATGGCATGCCGGTGGGGACACTCTGCATCGGGGTGGTCCTGGCCGACGGTTCCGCCCACGCGACGACGACGACCTTGCCGGGTGTGCGCGACCAGATGCGCCAGATGAGTGTCATCACGGCGCTCGACTTCCTGCGTCGCCTGCTGCCGTAGGGTGCTCCTCACGGCGTCCGCACGCAGTCGGTACACTTCGCCGTGAATGCTCCCGTAGCTCAATTGGATAGAGCAGCGGCCTTCTAATCCGCAGGTTGCAGGTTCGATTCCTGCCGGGGGCGCCAGTTCAGACGAGGATGATCGAGGTCCCGTCGGGGACCGATTTCGCGAGGCGCGCATCGGCCGTGAGCAGGGCGCAACCCGCAGCCCGGGCCACTGCGACGTGCGCGGCGTCGTACGGCGTGACCGAACCGCGCATCCGCCACATCTCGTCCGTGAGTGCCTGGAGCGGCACGAAGTCGATGGGGAGCCGACCGAGGATTTCCACCGACCTGTCCACGCGGCGTGCCGACCTGGGGTGGCGCATCGCAATCTTTCGCAGGGCGTTCAGCGACTCGGGGACAATGAGGTCAGTGGCGATGAGTTCGTCATCGAAGTAGTCCGACGCCGCGGCGAACCGTTCGGTGTTGAGCAGGAACTCCACCAGGGCAGAGGTGTCGATCGCCTTCATCGACCACGACGTCCGTCATCGATGGCGTCGAGGATCTCCTTGTTCGTGACGTCGACGCGCGGCATGGCGGCGACCTCCTCGAGCCACGCCGTCATGCGCGGCCGGCGCAGTTCCTTGCGGATGGCGGTGAGCACGAGGTCACTGATGGTGCAACCGCGCTGTGCTGCGACTTCGCGCAGTTCGTCATGGAGTTCGTCCGGGACATTCTTCACCTGCAGAGCTGCCATGGCATGATATTAGCATGACCAAAGCATGATGTTTCCCGCCCGGGAATCGTCCGTTGGCGCATGCACCTCGTACACTTCACGACGTGAATTTCAAGAAGGATGACATCGTCATCTACCCCCAGCACGGCGCATGCAAGGTCAAGGGGGTCAAGAAGCTCGAGTTCCCCGGTGGCGGCAAGAAGGAGGAGTACCTGATCCTCGAGACCGTCATCAACGAGATGACGCTGCGCGTCCCCACCGCCAAGCTCGACGAGGTGGGCGTGCGCCCGCCGGTCAACCCGGACGAACTCGAGGACCTGGTGGCCGTTCTCTCGAAGGCGGACCCGCGCGTGCCGTCGAACTGGTCGCGCCGCTTCAAGAACCACCAGGAGAAACTGAAGAGCGGCGACGTGTACCAGGTGGCAGAGGTCGTGCGAAACCTCGCCGCCCGCAACCGTGACGCCTCTCTTTCTGCCGCCGAGCGCACCATGTACGAGCGCGCACGCGTGAACCTCATCTCCGAGATCGCCCCGGCACTGAAGGTGTCGAACGAGGAAGCAGAGAAGTTCCTGAACTCGGCTCTCGAAAAGGGAGTCCTGAAGCCCGCGAAGGTCGCCAAGAAGAAGGCGGAGGCGCCGAAGAAAAAGGCTGCCGACGAGGACTCTGACGACCCCGAAGACGACTGACGGACATGGCCCGTCTGGGGTACTGCGGTCTCGGCGTCATGGGAGCGCCCATGGCGCGCCACCTTGCCGCCGCCGGCCACGACCTGGCCGTCTACAACCGCACGGGTGCCAAGGCACTCGAGTGGGTCGCCGCCAACGGCGGACGGGCTTTCCCCTCGCCGGCTGAGGTCGCGGCGGAGAGCCAGGTCGTGTTCCTGTGCGTCGGAAACGACGATGACGTGCGTGAGGTCATGCTCGGTGACGGCGGCATCCTCGACGGCGCCCACGAGGGACTTGTCGTTGTCGACCACACCACCACGTCCGCGGAACTCGCCGTGGACATGGCCAAGTCGTGCGAGGCGCACGGCGTCGTGTTCATCGATGCACCTGTGTCCGGCGGCCAGGCAGGTGCCGAGAACGGCGTCCTCACCGTCATGTGCGGTGCCGACGATGCCGCCGAGTTCGAGGCCGTCTCCGCGATCATCGACGCGTACTCGCGCTCGTGCGTACGACTCGGCAAGGTCGGCTCCGGTCAGCTCGCAAAGATGGTGAACCAGATCTGCATCGCGGGCCTGGTCCAGGCACTCAGCGAGGGCGTCGCATTCGCGCAGAACGCCGGCCTCGACGCGCACGCCGTCATCGACGTCATCAGCAAGGGGGCCGCCCAGAGCTGGCAGATGGAGAACCGTGCCCACACCATGATCGACGGCAAGTTCGACTTCGGGTTCGCCGTCGAATGGATGGTGAAGGACCTCACGTACGCCATTGCCGAGGCGCACAGCAACGGCTCGCGCGTGCCCGTCACCGAGCAGGTTCTCTCGTACTATCGCGAGCTGATGGAAGCGGGCCGCGCCCGCTACGACACCAGCAGTCTCGTCACGCGCCTGCCGCGCTGACGATCACCTGCCGCTGGCGGCGGTGGCGAACACGTCGAGCAGTGTGTCGATCTGTGCGTCGGTGATCACGAACGGCGGGCAGAACGTGTTGCAGTCGTTGATGGCGCGTGTGATGGCACCGAGCTCCAGCATCCGGTCACGGATCTTGATTGCGTCCTGGTCCGGTTTCAGCGCGGCGGCCCACACCGCGCCACGCCCGCGGGCTGCTGCGATGGTGCCGTCGTTCGCGAGCGCGGTCAGACCCTCTCCGAGGCGCTTGCCGATCTGCACCGAGCGCGCGAGAAGGCCCTCGTTCTCGATGATCTCGATGTTCTTCAGTGCTGCCGCGCACACGGATGCGTGGCCCGAGTACGTGTACCCGTGGCGGAGGATGAAGTCAGGGTCCGACTCGAGCGGTGCCGTCACGCTCGGTGCGCACACCACACCCCCGAGGGGCTGGTACCCGCTCGTCACGGCCTTCGCGAACGTGATCATGTCGGGGATCACTCCGTAGTGGGTTGCGCCGAACCACTCGCCGAGGCGGCCGAACCCGGTGATGACCTCGTCGTAGATGAGGTATGCACCGTGCTGGTCGCACAGTTTGCGCAGGCCCTGCAGGTACTCGACCGTGGCGGGGAAGACTCCACCTGCACCCTGCACGGGTTCGGCAATGACAGCAGCGAGCCGACCCTTGTTCTTCTCCATCGCGACCGACATCGCCTCGATGTCATCGGCATCGACCTGGATGACATCATCGAGCAGCGTGCCGTAGCCCACCTTGTTGGGTGCGATGCCCTGGGCGCTGGTTCCGCCGTAGTTGGTGCCGTGGTAGCCGCGCGTGCGGCTGATGATCACGGTGCGCTCCGGGTGGCCGGCCTGCACGTGCGCCACGCGGGCCAGCTTCATTGCCGAGTCGACGGCCTCCGAGCCGCTGCCGCAGAGGAACACGCGCGCACCGGTGATGGGGGAGAGCGCGGCGATCCTCTCGCACACGGCATCGGCAGGGTCAGTGGTGAACGGGTCGAAGGCCGAGTACGCCTCGAGCGTGGTCATCTGCTGTGCGACGGCATCGGCCATGTCGCGCCGGCCGTGGCCGACGGCGCAGTACCAGAGGCTCGCCATCCCGTCGATGAGTTCCCGACCGTCCGCCGTGGTCACGGTGGCGCCCTTGCCGCTCACCAGGCGGATGAAGGAGGGTCGGGCGGGCTTGGCGAAGGGGTGCAGGAAGGCGCCGGTCATGGACCAACCCTACGACAGGTTGCATTTCTCGGTCCGGGAAGTAAGAATGAGAATCGTTCCCATTAGAGGTGAGGTTCATGAAGCGGACAAGCAGATTCATGTCAGGGCTGTTCGTGCTCGTCGTGGCCCTGTCGGCATGCGGTCCGAAGAGCGCGCAGTCCACCAGTGACATCGTCGTCACAAACTCCGTTCTCGCATCGATCGTGCAGGCAATCGTGGGGGATTCCGCGCGGGTGGAGTCCGTCATTCCCGACGGCAAGGACCCGCACGAGTTCCAGCCGTCCGCGGGAGACATCGCAAAGATCGCAAATGCAAAGGTGATCGTGGCCAACGGTTTCGGTTACGAGCCGACTCTTGTGGACGCGATTGCGTCGGCACGCGCGGACCACGTGACGGTGTTCGACGTCGAGCGGGAGATCCCCGGTCTCGCCGGCAACGACCCGCACTGGTTCACCGACCCGTTGATGGCAGCGGCGGTCGCGGCGAAGCTCGTGCCGGTACTGGAGCTCTCGTTCGGGGTGAGTCTCGACGAATCGTTCGCCACGGCGCTCACTGATTTCCAGGCGGCCGTGGACGAGGGCAAGAAGACCATCGATGCCTTGGCGCCGGCGACCAGCGCGGGTTCCCCGTGTGCGTTCGGCTCCGAGCACGTGTTCCTGGGGCCGTTCTCCGCACGGTTCGGCTGCCCGAGTTCCGCGGTGCTCCACACCGGTTCGCTGGTTCCCGATGCCGAACCGTCCGCGGCGATGATCGAGGACTTCGTGGCGGCTGTCCGTGGGCACGGTCTCAGGGTTCTCCTGACGGACGCATCGGAGCAATCAAAGGTGCTCGCACAAGTGGCGAGGCAGACCGGCGCGAAGGTCGTCGCGGTGAATGTCCACGCCATGGGCAGTGCCACGGATTACCGCACGTACGTCACGAACATTGTGAACTCCCTCGTGGCGGGCCTGGCGTGAACGAGCTCTTCGGACCCTTCGTGGACAACGAGTTCATGCGGCACGCGCTTCTCGCCGGGGTGCTCGTGAGCATCCTGTGCGCGTGTGTGGGCACGTTCATGGTGCTTCGTGGCCTGGCATTCGTGGGTGACGCGCTGGCGCACGGCGTGCTGCCGGGCATCGCGATTGCGATGCTGGTCGGCGCACCCGCCTTCGCCGGCGCCGCTGTCGGCGCGCTTGTGATGATGGGCGGAGTCAACGTGGTGCAGAGGCGGACGCGTCTCTCGCCGGACACGGCAGTCGGCCTCCTTTTCGTCGGCATGCTGGCACTCGGCGTGATCATCACATCCAGGTCCGCGTCGTTCTCCGGGGACATCACCCACATCCTGTTCGGGGAGATCCTCTCGGTGGATTCTGTTCATCTCGCATGGATCGGCGTCACTGCGTTCGTCGTCGGGGTCACGACATGGGCGTTGCGCCGGCCGTTCCTCTTGCTCAGCATCGACAATGATCTCGCTGACACATCGGGTTTCCGCAGCAATCGTTACAACACCGTGATGATGATGCTCATCGGGGCCGTCGTCGTGGCGTCGTTCCAGACCGTGGGCACCCTGTTGGTCTTCGGGATGCTCGTGGCACCGGCTGCCACTGCGGCGCTCATCACCCGCAGGCTCGGCACGATGATCCTCGTTGCGTCCGTTGTGGGGTCGATCAGCACCTGGGTGGGACTGCTGGTGAGCTACCACGCAGACCTTGCCGCGGGTGCGACGGTGGTGGTGACGGCGGTGTGCTTCTTCGTCGTTGCCCTGATCGTGCGGGGCGGCACATCCGGTTTCGTCTCCGCCCACCCTTCGCACTCCGGACATGCTCACGTGGGGCACGATCACTGATGGCTTTCATCGAGACGGAGGACCTTGCGGTCGGGTTCGACCGGCATGTCGTGGTGGACGGCATCACGTTGGACGTGGAACCGGGCGGCCTGGTGGTGCTGATGGGCACGAACGGTTCGGGCAAGAGCACCATGCTGCGCACGCTCGCCGGTCTGCTCGAACCGATGGCGGGCGAGGTGAAGGTTCTCGGTGACTGGCCGGGGCACCATTCGGCGCGAGTCGCGTACCTGCCGCAGCATCCGCAGTCACTCGCCACGTTGCCGCTGCGCGCGCGGGACGTGGTGGCCATGGGCCGCTACGCGTCGCAGGGGCTCTTCGGCCGCACGTCAACCGCCGACAGGGAAGCGGTTGATTCGGCCATGGCACGAATGTCAGTCACGCAGTTCCGTGACAAGCCATTGCACGCGTTGTCCGGCGGGCAGCAGCAGCGCGTTCACCTCGCGCAGATCCTCGCGCGGCAGGCCGATGTGGTCCTTCTCGACGAACCGACGGCGGGGCTCGATGCCCAGGGCCGCAAGGCAGTCGCACGGATGGTGCAGGAGGAACGCGACGCCGGGCACTGCGTGGTGATGGCGACACACGACCTCGTCGATGCGGAACCCGCGGACACGGTCCTGCTGCTCGCGCACCGACTGATCGCCCAGGGCCCGCCCGATCAGACGCTGACGGACGAGAACCTCCGGGCGTGCTACGGCTTCACGGACCGCCACTAGGCGTCCGTGGTGTGGGCTTCACGGACCGCCACTAGGCGTCCGTGGCTGGGGCTTCACGGACCGCCAGTTGGCGGTTTCCTCAGACGCGCTCGATGATGGTGGCGGTGCCCATGCCGCCACCGGTGCACATGGTGACGAGACCGGTCTGCAGGTCGCGGCGCTCGAGCTCGTCGAGCAACGTGCCGATGAGCATGGAACCCGTGGCTCCGATCGGATGACCGAGCGCCATTGCACCACCGTTCACGTTCACCTTGTCCGGGCTGACTCCGGTGTCCTTGAAGAACTTGAGCACCACTGATGCGAATGCCTCGTTCACCTCGAACAGGTCGATGTCGTTGAACGTCATGCCGGCCTTCTCGACGACACGCTTTGCTGCCGGTCCGGGAGCCGTCAGCATGATCACCGGCTCGGTTCCCGCGACCGCCGTCATGATGATGCGTGCGCGCGGCTTCAGGCCGTGCGCCCTCGCGAACTCGGGGGAGGTGACGAGCACCGCACCTGCGCCGTCGACGACGCCGGACGAGTTGCCGCCGTGGTGCACGTGGTTGATGGCCGTCACCTGTGGGTACGCCTTCCGCGCCGTCTCATCAATCGAGAGGCCGTCCGGGTCCTTCTTGTAGGAACCCATTCCCTCGAAGCTGGGTGTCAGCTTGGCGAGGTCGGCGAGTGTGGTGCCGGCACGCGGGTGCTCGTCCTTCGCCAGTGCCAGGGTGCCGTCGTCGTGGAAGATCGGCACGAGTGACTTCTCGAAGCGCCCCTCTGCGATTGCCTCTGCTGCGCGGCGCTGTGACTCGACCGCCAGCGCGTCGCACTGCTCGCGGGTGAAACCTTCCACCGTTGCGATGAGGTCGGCGGAGATTCCCTGGGGGACCATGTCGAACTGGTCGCGCAGGTGGGCGTTGTTGGCGGTGAACCCGTCGACGTGCATCGGGGACGGGCGCGACATGGATTCCACGCCTCCGCCGACGACACAGTCCTGCATGCCCGAGAGCACGCCCATCGCGGCGAAGTTGACCGCTTGCTGGCCCGAGCCACAGAAGCGGTTCAGGGTGACGCCGGGTGCATCGAGCGACCAACCGGCGTCGAGTGCGGCCATGCGGGCGATGTCCATCGAATGGTCGCCGCTGCCGGCACCGCAGCCCATGACCACGTCGTCAACAAGCGATGTGTCGAGACCGTTGCGGTCGCGCAGGGCGTTCAGCACCTGGGCGAGGATGCGCTGCGGGTGCACATTGTGCAGGGCGCCGGTCTCCTTGCCCTTTCCGCGTGGCGACCTGACGGCATCAATGATCCATGCTTCGCGTTCCATGTTTCCCCCTTGGGTCCAGTCGCACTCCGTGCAACGACTAGACACTAGGCAACCGATTCTCGCCCGTTCCTATCGGGTGTGCCCGAGGGAGGCCGCACATGACGCCGGATTTCGAGACTTTGAGAGTGTCGCGCGACGGGACGCTCGGTGCCATCACGTTGGCGAGACCGAAGAGCCTGAACGCCCTGTCGCGACGGACCCTGCGGGACCTTGTCGACGCGGCCCGCTGGTTCGGTGAGCAGACCGAGGTCCGGGTGGTCGTCGTGTCGGGGGAGGGGCGGTCATTCAGTGCAGGCTTCGACCTGAACGATTTCGCGAACCCGGAGGCCAACTTCGGCGTGCGCGAGACGGCTGACCTCGGCCGTGTAATGGCCGAGGCCGTCACCGCGATGCCGCAGATCACGATTGCCGCGATCCAGGGTCACTGCATCGGTGGCGGTCTCGTCCTTGCCGCGAGTTGCGACCTGCGTGTGGCGGCGGAGACCGCGGTGTTCTCGATCCCCGAGGTCGATCTCGGGATCCCGCTCGCGTGGGGCGGCATCCCGCGGCTGGTCCGCGAGATCGGGCCGGCCGCCACCAAGGAACTCGTCCTCACGTGCAGGCGGTTCCATCCGGAAGAGGCGAAGGCACTCGGTTTCCTGAACACCATCGTTGCCGAGGATGCACTGGCGGGTCATGTCGACGGACTCGCGCGTTCGATCGCGTCGAAGCCCGGCTACGCGCTGCGGACAACGAAGCAGCAGGTGAACGCGGTGACCGAGGAGATGGCGGGGACCGCGCGCAACGCGGCCGATGCCGACGCACTCGTGTTCGCGACGTTCGACAGGGAGAGCCGCGAGATCAGTGCCGCGTACCTGAAGGCACGGAACAAGGCCTGAGGGTCAAGCGGGGGATTCGCCCCGTGGTGTCCGTCGCGAAATACTCTCGTGCGGTGCGCACACGGGGGAACGAGAAGTCACTGACGCGGTCGACGTGGTCGGTCGGGGCCATCTTCTTCGTGAACGGGTTCGTGTTCAGCAACTGGATCCCGCGCATCAACGAGGTCCGTGACCACCTGGGCGTGAGCAACTCGGGTCTCGGGCTGTCGCTCCTCGGTGGTGGCCTCGGCGGGTTCATCGGCTCGCTGCTCGTTGCGCGCGTCGTCGAGCGGGTGCGCACGAAGACGGTCGTCCTGGCCGCCTCGTTGGTGATGGCCGCACTCGTCCCGCTCGTCTCGTTCGTCCCGAACGCGTTCGTGCTCATGTTGCTGCTCACGTCAATGGGGTTCAACGACGTCCAGAACGACGTGGCTTTCAACACCCAGGGCGTGATGATCCAGACACGCATCGGACGTCCGATAATGCAGCGATTGCACGGAACATGGAGCCTCGGCATGGTGGCCGGCGGCGGGGCGGGATGGCTCGCATCGGCCGCGGATGTCCCGCTGAGGACACACCTCTTCACCGCTTCGTTGTTCATGGTGGCTGTCGTGTTGTGGGCAGTCCCCGGACTTCTCGACGCCGATGACCCGCCCGAGCCCCACACAGAGGAGTCGCTCGCGTCGGGTGACCGGCCGGTCCTGAAGTTCGCCGTCGCGATCGGTGCCATGGGTTTCGGTCTTGCGCTCCTCGAGGGCATGCCGAACGACTGGAGCTCGATCATCCTGCACGACGTGTTCCATGCAGGCCGGCTCAAGGGAGCAGGCACATCGACGTTCGCGGCCGCGATGCTGGTCGGTCGCCTCTCCGGCGATCACATCTCGATGGCAATCGGCAGCAGGAGGATGTTCACCATCGGCACATCAATGTGCGTTGCCGGTTCGGTCATCCTCGCAACGGCACCCGTGACCGCGCTCGCGTTCGTGGCATACGCGCTGTGGGGCCTCGGTGTCTCGGTGTTGTTCCCCCAGCTCTACGAACTGGCAGCGCGGCTGCCGGGGGTGCCGCCTGCCCGCGGGATGGGTGCGATGACGTTCGGGCAACGGCTGGGTTTCCTGTCGAGCGCCGCTCTCGTCGGGTCGCTCGCCGACCTCACGAACTTCCGCGTGACCATGTTCGCGGTCGCCGCCGCGGCTGCCGCACTGGTGCTCGGCGCACGCACACAGACCCGTTGAGCACCGTGGTGCCGGCGGTGGTGGCTACGGTGACGCCATGACCAAAGTGTTCGTGCACGGCAACCCGGAGACCCCCGCGATCTGGTCGGATCTCATCGTCGAGCTCCGACGGCGCGGAATCGAAGACCTCGTCACCCTCACGCCGCCGGGGTTCGGCGCGCCGGCGCCGTCTGGATGGGGTGCCACACAGGCGGAGTACCGCGAGTGGCTGACGAACGAACTGCGTGCGTTCGAGGAGATCGACCTTGTCGGTCATGACTGGGGCGCGGGGCACGTCTACGGCGTGCTGGCCGACGGCAGGGTGAATGTGCGCTCCTGGGCCGCTGACTGCGCCGGCCTTCTCCACCGCGACTACGTGTGGCACGACGCGGCGCAGGGGTGGCAGACCCCCGACCTCGGCGAGCAGATGGTGGCGGGCATGGCCGCCATGGACATCGACACGATGATTGCCGCGTTCGGGGGCATGGGCATCACGGAAGCGATCGTCCGCGAGATGAAGCCATGGGTGAACGACGAGATGGCGCGGTGCATCCTCGCTCTCTACCGCAGTGCCGCACAACCGGCCATGCGTGAGCTCGGCGAGATGTTCGTGACGACCCGACCGGCGAACGGCCTGGTGATCATCGCGGAGAACGACCACTACGCCGGCCCGCACGCGATGCACGAGGAGATGGCGCGGTCGGTGGGCGCCGGCACGGCGAACCTCCGCGGTGTCGGTCACTGGTGGATGATCGAGAACCCGGTCGCCGGTGCGGACATGCTGACGGCCCACTGGGCCGCGTGATCACGCCCTGTAGGCGTTGACGATCGGTTCGAGCTCCGCCGGGGACGCCCCGTGCATGATGACCCCGTCGCACCCCAGCGCGAATTGGTTGCGCACGGCCGCGACGCACTGTTCGGGGGTGCCCGTCGCCGCCGGTGCCAGCCACTCCCCGGGGATGAGCGGCGCGACACGCTCGAGTTCCGCTGTGGTGGCCTTCGCGTCGAGTGCACCGGGGAACGAGCGAACGAATTCGTCCTCGCGGAACCTCTGCAGCACCTTGGGGTCCCAGTTGTTGGTGCGCACCATCAGGTCCCCGTACGCCTGCAGGTAGGTGGCCAACCTTCCGACGGTCTTCTTGATTCGCAGGTCGTGGGGCAGATGGTCCCCGATGGTGGCGAAGCACGACCACACCTTCACCGTCGACGGGTCACGTCCTGCCTTCTCGGCCGATTCCTTCACGGTGCGAACGGCGCGTGCGGTCGTCTCGTCGGTGAAGAAGGTGTGCAGGATCACGTTGTCGAAGCAGCGGCCGCCGAGCTCGAGCGTCTTCGGACCGAAAGCGGTGATGCTCAGAGGTATGTCCAGGTCGAACGCAGGGTCGAGGCGCAGGACCGGGTACTTGCCCGTGATGTCCTCGTACCCGAGGACCGTCTCGCCCTTCCACAGCCTTCGCATGAGGAGTGCGAACGACTCCATCGATTCTGTGGTGGCGAGCGGCATGCCGAAGGCCCTGAACATCGCGTCGATGCCGCGACCGATGCCGAGACTGAAGCGTCCCTCGGAGAGAAGGTGGAGCGTGCTGGCCCACGATGCGGTGACGACGGGATGGCGTGTCGTGTGGTTCGTGGCGGCGGTGATGATGTTCAGGTTCGACACGGCGCACGCCGCGCCGGTCAGGGCGCCGGCCTCCTTGATGTTGAACCGTTCCGAGATGAATGCGGTGCCGATGCCGAGGCGCTCGGCGTGGGCGAGTTCGCCCAGCATGTCGCGGGGGGATTTCGGGGCTCCGGCGAGCGTGTAGAAACCGAGTTCTTGATGCACGCCCACACAGTACTGACGGGCACAGTGGGGTAGAAATGGTCGGGATGGACAGCAAAGACCTCATCACCCTCGGGTTGCAGGCCGACACGGTGGGGATGCTTGAAGGGCTGACCACCACGCGCGCGATCCGTCGTTACGTGGACGAGCCGGTTCCCGCGCACGTCCTCCGGGACATCATGTTCGCCGCGACCCGCGCGCCGAGCGGTTCGAACCGCCAGCCATTCCGTTTCCTGGTGCTGACGGACGGCGAGAAGGCCGAACAGGCGAAGGCGCTGATCGCGAAGGGCGCACGGGCGGTGTGGGGTGCGAAGCGAACGGATGACGGTTATGACTCGGGGACGGGTGCCGACCTGTCATCGCCGAAGGCGCGCATGGCGGCGACGATGCAGCAGTACGTCGACAACATCGAGCGCGTTCCGGCACTCGTGCTCGGGTGCCTCGTGCGCTACCGCGCTCCCAATCCGAACGAGGGAGCGTCGGTGTACCCGGCTGTGCAGAACGTGCTGCTGGCAGCGCGTGCGCTCGGGTACGGGGGAGTGCTCACGGGGTTCCACGCATTCGTCGACGCTGAACTGAAGGAACTGCTCGGCATCCCGGAGGAAGTGTTCATCGCCGCGTCCATCACCCTCGGCCGGCCCGAGGGTTCGCACGGTCCCGTGCGGCGGTCACCGATGAGCGAACTGGTCTACGGAGACACCTGGGGTGCGCCCGCTCCGTGGGCCGTCGACCCCCCGGGAACTCGCCACACCGCGCGTCGTTGAGCGGTCGTCTCCGCGTCGGGGCGACATTCGGCACGGAAGCAGGCGTTCGGCACGCACGCGACAATGGTCACCGCTCTCCACTGGTGGCTCTCGATGCCCCCATCACTAGGGTTGACACGGTGTTGAGAGGGGGGTTGTCGTGCTGATTGCACTGCTGAAACGACAACTCGGCGCCTACAAGACCGTCCTGTGGTTTGTCGTTCTGTACCAGGCCATCCAGGCCGTTGCCGGCCTGTACCTGCCGACGTTGAACGCCGACATCATCGACAACGGGGTCGCCAAAGGGGACCACGGGTACATCCTGCGGATGGGAATCATCATGATCGGGGTCACCCTGGTCCAGGTGGTCTTCTCGATTGCGGCAGTCCGGGTCGGGTCAAAGGCGGCCATGGGCTTCGGCCGTGACACCCGCCGGGACCTGTTCCACCAGGTCAACAGTTTCTCCAGCCGCGAGGTGAACCACTTCGGTCCACCGTCCCTCATCACCCGCATCACGAACGACGTGCAGCAGGTGCAGATGCTCGTGCTCATGACCTGCACCCTGCTGCTCGGCGCGCCGTTCACCGCGGTCGGCGGGGTCATCCTGGCGATGCGCCAGGACATCGGTCTCTCGTGGATCTTCGTCGTCACCATCCCGTTGGTGCTCGTTGCCCAGGGCTCGATCATCGTGCGCATGACACCGACATTCCGCCTGATGCAGGAGAAGATCGACCGCATCAACGCGGTTCTGCGCGAGCAGCTGACCGGCATCCGCGTGGTGCGCGCGTTCGTGCGCGAACCGGAGGAAGTCGAGCGCTTCCGCGCGGGGAATGAGAGCCTCACCACCACGGCTCTCCGCGGCGGTCGTCTGCAGAGCCTCATGTTCCCCACGGTCACCCTATTCGTGAACATGGCGAGCGTCGCCGTGGTGTGGTTCGGCGCCGACCGGATCGCCACCGGGAAGATGCAGCACATCGGCGCACTCGTGGCGTTCCTCACGTACCTCACGCAGATTCTCATGTCGGTGATGATGGCCACCTACATGGCCGCACTCGTGCCGCGCGCATCGGTGAGTTCCGAGCGGATCATGGAGGTTCTCGGCACGCCTTCCACGGTGGTGCCGGCGGAGAACCCCGTCACCGACATCTCCGACCAGGCAACCCTCGAGATGAGGGGAGTGGGCTTCAGCTACCCGGGCGCGGAGTTCCCCGTCCTCAGCAACGTCACGTTCACGTGCAGGCCCGGCGAGACGCTCGCCATCATCGGGTCCACCGGGTCCGGCAAGACGACGCTCATCAACCTCGTGCCGCGTCTCTTCGATGCAACCGCCGGAACGGTTCTCGTCGACGGTGTCGACGTGCGGGACCTCGCACCCGAGGCGTTGTGGTCGCGCGTCGGGCTCGTGCCCCAGAAGCCCTACCTGTTCTCCGGGACGGTGGCCAGCAACCTGCGCTACGGCAAGGAGGCCGCCACCGAGGACGAGATGTGGGAGGCACTGCGGATTGCCCAGGCCGAGGACTTCGTGCGCGCCATGCCCGGTGGACTCGAAGCGACAATCGCCCAGGGCGGGACGAACGTGTCGGGCGGCCAGCGACAGCGGCTTGCCATCGCACGCGCCCTCGTCCGCAGGCCGGACATCTACTTGTTCGACGACTCGTTCTCGGCGCTTGACCTCGCCACCGACGCGAGGCTGCGCGCCGCACTCGCACCGTACGTGCGCAATGCGGCCACGATCATCGTGGCCCAGCGCGTGTCGACGATCCGCCACGCGAACCAGATCCTGGTTCTGGAGGACGGCGAACCCGTCGGACTCGGCACCCACGAGGAACTTCTCGCCACCTGCCCCACGTACGAGGAGATCGTCTCGTCCCAGGCCTCCATCAACGAGGAGGAGGTCGCATGAGCGAGGAGAACAAGACCGAGGACGCGAAGCCGGGCGCCTCCGTCAGCGAGCTGCGCACGGGGCGCTGGAACACCGTCGGCATTCCCACCGAGAAGTCGGAGAACTTCGGCGAGACGTCGCGTCGCCTGGCGCGTCTCCTCGCCAGGGAGGGCGTGCTCGTCATCGCGATCCTCTTCATGGCCGTGGTGAGTGTTGCGCTGGTGGTGTCGGGGCCGCGCATCCTCGGCCACGCCACGAACCTCCTGACCAAGCCGTTGATCAAGTACCGGGACCCCAGCCGCATCAACTTCTCCGCGCTGCACAACACCTTGTGGTTCGCCGTCGGTGTGTACGCCCTGTCGTACGTCCTCGCGTACGGTCAGGCCTTCCTCCTGGCCGGCGTGGTCCAGCGGACCATGTTCTCCCTCCGCAGCGAGGTCGAGGAGAAACTCCACCGACTGCCGCTCAGTTACATCGACCGGCACGCACGCGGCGACCTCCTCAGCCGCGTCACGAACGACATCGACAACATCAGCCAGAGCCTGCAGCAGTCGCTCAGCCAGCTGATCACGTCTCTCCTCACCATGGTGGGGGTTCTCGTGATGATGTTCACGGTGTCGTGGCTCCTCGCACTGATTGCGCTGCTCATCATCCCGCTGTCGACCCTCACCATGAAGCAGATCGCGAAGCGGTCGAGGGCGAAATTCATCGACCAGTGGCGCACCACGGGCACATTGAACGGCCTCATCGAGGAGACGTTCACCGGCCACGCCATCGTGAAGGCCTTCGGCAAGCAGTCCGAGGTGGAGGGTCGATTCGAGGAGATGAATGCCGAGTTGTTCGACGCCAGTTACGGCGCACAGTTCATCTCCGGTTCGATCCAGCCCGCCATGATGTTCATCGGCAACCTGAATTACGTGGCCATTGCCGTTGTCGGTGGCCTCCGGGTCACGTCGGGCGCGATGGGAATCGGCGACGTGCAGGCATTCATCCAGTACTCGCGCCAGTTCACGCAGCCCCTCACGCAGACCGCCAGCATGTTCAACGTCCTCCAGTCGGGCGTCGCCTCGGCTGAGCGGGTGTTCGAGCTGCTGGACGCCGAGGAGCAGACCCCCGATGTGGGCGTGGACACAAGCATCCCCGTCGACGGTCGGGTGGAGTTCGACCACGTGTCGTTCTCGTACAACCCCGAGCGCGAACTCATCAAGGACCTCTCGTTCGTCGCCGAACCCGGCACCACGGTCGCGATCGTGGGGCCGACCGGCGCCGGCAAGACGACGCTCGTCAACCTGATCATGCGGTTCTACGAACTGAACGGTGGTCGCATCCTCCTCGACGGCCGCGACATCTCCGAGATGCCTCGCCACGAGCTCCGGTCGAAGATCGGCATGGTGCTGCAGGACACCTGGTTGTTCGACGGCACGATCTACGAGAACCTCGCCTACGGGCGACCGACCGCCACGCGGGAGGAGGTGCTCGCAGCGGCAAAGGCGGCGTACGTGGACCGTTTCGTCCACTCGCTGCCCGACGGGTACGACACGGTCCTTGACGGCGAGACCGCCGCGGTCAGCGCGGGGGAGAAGCAGCTGCTCACCATCGCCCGTGCCTTCCTCTCGGACCCTTCGATTCTCATTCTCGACGAAGCGACGAGTTCGGTCGACACCCGCACGGAGGTGCTCATCCAGCGCGCCATGCACAACCTCCGTGCGTCCCGCACCAGCTTCGTCATCGCACACCGTCTCTCGACCATCCGTGACGCCACCATCATCCTGGTCATGGAGAACGGATCGATCGTGGAGCAGGGCAGCCACGAGGAACTCCTGGCCGCGAAGGGCGCGTACCACCGCCTGTACCAGGCCCAGTTCACGGCTCCCGTGGCGAACGACGCCTGACGCAAATTAGGGTGAGGCCCGCGGGGTGACCCGCCCGAACCTGCACGGGGGTCACCATGTTCGACTTGATCATCCGCAACGGCACTGTCGTCGACGGGACAGGTGCTCCTGCACGCCGCGCCGATGTCGCAGTGGAGAACGGCGTCATCGTGGAGATCGCGGCGGGAATTGCTGCCGATGCGCGCGAGGAGATCGACGCCACGGGCCGGATCGTCACTCCGGGATTCGTCGACGTCCACACCCACTACGACGGCCAGGTCACGTGGGACGGTGAGCTCAACCCGTCGGCGGCGCACGGCGTCACCACGATCATCACCGGCAACTGCGGTGTTGGTTTCGCCCCGGTGCGCAAGGGTCGCGAGGACCATCTCATCCGTCTGATGGAGGGTGTCGAGGACATCCCGGGCACCGCGCTCTACGAGGGAATGACATGGGGGTGGGAGAGCTTCCCCGAGTACATGGACGTGCTGCGCACGCGCGAATGGTCGATGGACGTCGGCGTTCAACTTCCGCACGGTCCGCTCCGCACGTTCGTGATGGGCGACGAGCGCAGCGGCGGGAACGAAGAGGCAACGCCCGCGGACGTCGAGGAGATGGCACGGCTCGCGCGCGAGGCGATGGAGGCCGGGGCGTTCGGTTTCACGACGTCACGCACGCTCGGTCACCTCAGCAGCGACGGCATCCCGGTTCCCGGGACGTTCGCGGACGATGACGAACTGTTCGCCATTGCAAAGGCGGTCCGCGACGGTGGCGGTCGCATCTTCGAGGTGGCGATGGCCGGCATCGTCGCCCACGACGACGATGCCGTGACCAAGAGGGAACTCGACTGGATCGGCACCATGGCAAAGGAGACCGGCTTGACCGCGACCTTCATCGTGCTGCAGCACAACCAGGATCCGACTCGGTGGCGCAGCGAGATGGATGCCGCCGCGAAGTGGCGTGCCGAGGGTGCGAATGTCGTGCCGCTCGTGGCAGGACGCCCCTTCGGTGTCCTGCTCGGCCTCGAGACACGCAACCCGTTCCGCCTGCGCCCGAGCTACGAGGCCATCGCCCACCTGTCTGTCAACGAGCGCATCGTCGCCATGCGCGACCCGGGGACCCGCGCGAGGATCCTTTCCGAGCAGCCGGTCGACGACGACGAGACGAAGATGCTCGGCCAGAAGGGCCTCGAGATGGTTCTTCCGCGTTGCTACGTGTTGGAGAGCGGTGTGGAGCCCGACTACGAACAGGATCCGTCACGCTCGATCGGTGCGTTGTCGCAGGCCCGCGGCGTCCCACCGATGGAGATCGCCTATGACGCGCTCACGGCATCGGACGAACCGACGATGCTGCTGCTACCGCTCTTCAACTACGCCGACGGGAACCACGATGCGCTCTACGACCAGATGATGGACGATGCCGCCATCCTCGGGCTGGCCGACGGCGGTGCGCACTGCGGCGCAATCTGTGACGCATCGATTCCCACGTACGTGCTGACGCACTGGGTGAAGGGCCGGTCCCGCGGTCCGCGTCTCTCGCTCGAGGACGGTGTCCGGCGTCTCACGTCGCAGCCGGCCGACGTCTACGGCCTCTCGGACCGCGGGCGCATCGAGGTGGGCAAGCGCGCGGACTTCAACGTGATCGACCTCGACAATTTGCAGTTGATGGCGCCCCACGCGGTCCACGACCTGCCGGCCGGCGGCATGCGCCTGCTGCAGGATGCGAAGGGCTACGACGCGACTGTGGTCGCGGGGGTCGTCACTCGCCGCAACGGCGCGGACACGGGGGCGCGTCCGGGTCGTCTGGTCACCAACGGTGCCGTCTGAACGCGATCAGCCGAGTCCGCGGAGGGTCGCGGCGAGCTCCTCGGGGTTCACCGGGTTGAAGTACTCGCCGCCTGCCACTTCGGCGGCTGCGATGAAGCGCGGCACTCCGCTTGCACGCCACGGTGACACGATCTCGATGTTCAGCCACTCACTGCCCGTTGCGTTCCGCGGCGCCTGGTTGACCCACAGCATGTAGGGGAGCGGAGTGCCGAAGAGCCTGTCGAGTCTCGCCAGAACGTCGACAAGAGTTGCCGCGAGCGATGTTCGCTGCGCATCGCCGAGGTCGTCGAGACGCCCGGTCCTGGCCCGCGGTGCGATGGACACAGAGACGGGGAACACCGCCGCGAAAGTTGTGGCGGCGACGAAGTGGTCGTCGCCGAGCACGAGCCGTTCCGGTGCGCCATCGGGCTCCCATCCCGCCGCGAACATCCGGGCGATGCGTCCCGGCGTGTGGTCGAAGGCGTAGATCTGGCCGTGCGGGTGGGCGATGGTGGCGCCGACCTCGGCGCCCCGGTTCTCGAAGACCATCACGTACTGGGTGGCCGGGTTTCCCATCAGTGCGGTCGTGCGGTCGGCCCACAGGTCGACCACCTTCCTGACACCTGCGCGCCCGAGACCATGGAACGTCGCATCATGATGCGGGGTGTAGAGGACGACCTCGCAGTTGCCCTCGCCGAGTGCCGGCCACCGGTTCGGGAACGCCTTTACGTCGTACGGTTCTGGGGCCTCGAGTCCGCCCACGCAGAACGGACAGCCATCAGCCGGGAGATTGGGTCGACCCTGGCGCGACTCGACGATGTGGACGACAGTGTCCAGGTACGGGTCTCTGCGCGGTGCGGACACCGCCCCAATGTATCCCCGGCGGTGTGGTCATTCCCACGCGGCCTGGGCCACGTCAGGAGACGAACTTGATCGTGAATGCCTGGCTCGCACCACTCCTGTTCATCCCGAACAGCGGCTCTCCCGCGGCGGTCATCGTGACGGTGTATCGCTTGCCGGCGGAGACGTCGAGCCCGGTGCACTTGGCGAAGTCAATGACCGCGCTCACGTAGCGTGAGACTGCCGGAGCGGCATCATTCGATCCGTCCTTGATGAACTCGCGATCGTTTGAGTAACCCGACTTCGGCGTGACCGAGGTGAACGTCGACCCGCTGGTGTCCGTCATTGTGACCGCGGAATTGGGGCAGAACGTGCCCTGGCCACCGTCCTCTGAACTCAACCGGAAGTTGTAGTTCAGTGACCCCATGTCGAGGAACGCTTCCGTACCCGTCACCGTGTCGTCCACACCCGTTACCCGCGGGCGTTGCGGTCGCCAGAACTTCACTGTCATCGAAGGCTTTGATGAAGTCACCTCAACCGGCTTGCTCTCCGAACCGAACCTGCACGTGGGCGCGTCGTTCGACGTGCAAGTGACGTCTGAGACGGCGTAATCAATCGACTTCTCGGTTCCTCCGTTCGGGGTGAAAGAGAACGCCGTGGGGGCGGTGACAAAGAAGGGACTGATGGTCATTGCGACCTCGGTCGTGGACCCGTCACTGAGCAGGGCCTTGACGGTCATGACGTCGCCAACCCGCATGTTGTCGAGGAACTTTGCATAACCACGTGGCGCGACATATGCCGTCAGATCGAAGCCGGAGCCACCGCCGGCACCCGGTGGCTTCAACCAGTACGCGTCATTCAAGCCGAAACCCCCGGTGTGGTCGGTCCACGTCGGCGCCGAGGTCACGAGAGTTGACCCGTTGTCTTTCGCCTTTGTGAGCATGTCCTTCATCGAGTACGAACCCCATTTGACCACTTGACATCCCGGGCTGCCGAGAGCGTTGCTGGCGGGAACGTATATGGAGCATGAGCTCTGGTCCGACTTCTTGTACGCGTACTTCCAGAATTCCTTGATGTCGCCGTCGCCCCACGGCAGCATCCGCGGCGCTATAACGAGGTCGGCCTCGGTGGACCCAGAATCCTCGGTGATGCACCACGGCAAACCGGTGCAGTCGACCCATGCGTCCTTGATCCACACGGACTGGTTCTCCGTGACGAACGGGGCCACGAGCCTGATGCTCATGGTGAATGCATCACTATTGAGTATGGAGACCTTTGACCGCAGCGTTGCGGGATCGGGGTACAGCGCGGCGAGATAGTTGTAGTTGATGGCCGGCTGACGCCATGTGATGGATGTGTTCAACCCATTGATGGTGTCGTACTGGGCAGTCGGCGCACTGCCACCGACGCCCGAGGATTGGTCGACCTGGTCGGCGAAGCCGTCGCCGTCATCATCAATGTCGAGTGTGTTCGGGATGCCGTCGCCATCGAGGTCACCACCGCCGACTGTCTCGCTCGCGGCGAAGGCCTGCACTCCCCATCGCCAGTCAATCGAGTCGCCAGGTGCGAGAGAAGCCGAGGAGACTGATTTCGAGGCGGCAAGCCCGAGTCGGCCGGCTCCGGCGGGTTTGCCCGCCTTGCTTGCGTTCTTGAGGCCGCCAGTGACCGGCAACGATGCCGTGGCCCCCGAGGCCTTTGTCGAGGCGTACTGCTGCGCGGCTGAGTAGATGATTGTCCCCAGCGCGGTTGTTTTTCCGGGTTTGGCCGAGATGCCGCCGTACCAGGTGGTCTTGCTTCCTTTGGTCTTTCCGAAAGAAATTGGACCTGCGTACGACCCGTTTGCATTGACGAGATGGAGACTTACCTTGCCCTTCGCATTGACGTTCTTCGGCAGCGTTATGGTTGCCTTGCCTCCGCTCACCTTCGCACGTGCGCTGGCACCAGTGCTGTACACAGCCAGAACCTGTGTGCCGGCGGCGACACCCTTGATCTTCGCGGTCAGCTTCGTGGCTGCAGTGGCCGCTTCCACGGCTGACACCGGCGCGACTACTGCAATGGCCGCCGCAACAAGCAACCCTGACGAGATTCGCCGACTTGACTTCATGATTCCCCCTCGGTTGACCCGGTGACCTCAGATTAGGGACAGCACGGAACCATGTCCAGAAGTCTTTCGGGCACCGTCCGGCCCGGTCCATCCGGCGATCCGGAGACAATGTTCAGTTGACGCGGCGCTCGTGACCGACCCAGTACGGCTCGCGGAGGTCCTTCTTCAGCACCTTGCCGCTGGGGTTGCGGGGCAGGGCGTCGATCCACTCGACCCTGGTGGGGCACTTGAACTTCGCGAGGCGCTCGCGGGAGAAGTCGATGATCTCCTGCTCGGTCACCGTGGCGCCAGCTGCCTTCACCACGATGGCCATGGCGGTCTCGCCCCACTTCTCGTGGGGGATGCCGATCACGGCGACGTCTGCGATGCCGGGGTGCGACATGAGGACGTTCTCGACCTCGGCGGGATAGACGTTCTCGCCGCCGGACACGATCATGTCCTTCACGCGGTCGTGGATGTACACGTATCCGTCGGCATCGACGTAGCCGGCATCCCCGGACTTGAACCAACCGTCGGCGTCGATCGCCTTCGCGGTGTCCTCGGGGCGCTTCCAGTAGCCCACCATCACCTGCGGGGACTTGATCCAGATCTCCCCGACCTCGCCCTGTTCACAGTCACGGCCAGTGTCGTTGTCGACGATGCGGACCTCCACGCCGGGGCCGGGCACACCACAGCTGCGCAGACGGTGCTTGTTCGGCCCGTTCGGGTCATGGTCGGCCGGCGGCAGGTTGACGACGCCACCGGTCGTCTCGGTGAGGCCGTATGCCTGCCAGAACTTGCACTTGAACAACTGCACGCTCCTGGTGAGCACCTCCTCGCTGATCGGTGACGCGCCGTAGACGAACACCTCGAGGCTGGAGAAGTCGGCATCCTCGACGCCGGGCACCATTGTCATGAAGGCGAGCACTGCCGGCACGAGGAACGCGTGCGTGATGCGGTGCTCACCGATCAACTTGATGACGGCAGCGGGATCCATGACGCGGACCACGACCGTGGTGCAACCGAGGAACTGGCCTGCCGTCGCCCAGCCTCCACCTCCGATGTGGAAGAGGGGCATCGCGGCCATGTTCACGGAGTCGGGGGAGAGCTCCCAGATCTGGCTGATCATTGGTGCGAGCGCGAGGAAGTTGTCGTTCGAGAGCATCACGCCCTTCGGGAGACCAGTCGTGCCGCTGGAGTACAACTGGAAGGCGATGTCGTCGTGCGCGGACGGAACCATCGGGTCGCCCAGCGACTGTCGCGCCACCCACGCATTCCAGTCCTCGTGGGCCCCGTGCCCGCCGACGACCAGGATCAACTTGGTGTGCGTGAGATTCGGCGCGATCGCATCGACAATCGCGGCGAACTCGGCGCCGACGACGAGAACCTTCGCCTCGGCATTGTTGACGATGTACTCGACCTCGGGTGCGGCAAGGCGCCAGTTGACGTCGACGCTCACGGCGTTGAGGAGCGCGGCCCCGTAGAACACCTCGAAGTGGGGGATGCCGTTCATGTCGAGGAAGGCAACACGGTCCTGGTTGCCCACGCCGGCGGCCGCAAAGCCGTTGGCCACGCGTTG
>Ga0208783_10000354_pt1 | contig 28656 bp, 38 predicted proteins | sample DEB19_08_DNA_2_FD_184529 | JGI IMG/M metagenome (GOLD analysis project Ga0208783, IMG submission 184529) | Aqueous microbial communities from the Delaware River and Bay under freshwater to marine salinity gradient to study organic matter... | ecosystem: Environmental > Aquatic > Marine >...
GGTTTTACCTTAACACCACAACATCCGTGTGTTGTTGTGCATGATGTCAGGAGCAGAGTGATTACCACCGATGCCACGAATAACACTGCAAAGATTGTTTGCTTGATTTCAATTGTTTTCATTGTGTATTTATTTATTGGTTAATACATGGTGAGGGAGTGTTCGCTCCGCTCACACACATTTCGTCGAATTACGACTCATCAGTTAACCTTTCAGATTATTCTTATGTAAATAGTTGATGCTACATCATCAATGTTATATTGATGCTGAAATCCTTTTAATGACCAAACATGACCTTGTTCTTCCGCAATTTCAATAAATTGTTCATCGGTAAATGTTCCGTCTTGAAGATGAATAAGTTCAATTTCATCATAAAGTAAACTTGAATCTATTCCGTAAACTCTTGTTGTTGCTTTCATGTTATTTGTTTTTATTGGTTTATTACTTGTACACTTCATCTAATTCATATCCGAATTTATTTTTGATGTAGGCAATGAAATTATTCATGTGCGCCTCATCCCTGAACTCACGACTAACCACCCACTCCCGAGCGTTCCTCGTTCTGAAAACTAATACCACACTCATGCTACCCTCCCCTCTGCTATGCGTACTTGCATAACGATTGAGTCCCACGCAGTGAAGCCGAGAGCAGTTCTCAGGGCTTTCAGTCGTAGCTCGATTGGTAGTGTGTGAATCGGTAGCTTCTCAGCCTTGCTGATGCGCTTACGCTTTTTTGTTGCTTTCATGTTTATTTTATTTTATTTGTTAACTTGTTAATCCCTCTTTGGTGAAGATGCATCCGAATTTTTTACTTCTATCAGTCATCCACCTACGAGCCTCTTCGCTTGTGTTTATCCACTTATTTCCGTCGAACTTGCGACCTACAATCTCTACCTCTCCCTCTGCAAAAGGAGTGATTTTCAACTCTCCGTTAACAATCTCATAGTGAGTGTCAGTTATCATTGCCTCTTGGAAGCCTCCGTTGGTGATTGAGTATGAGTAACTGAATGTTTTCAGTAACCGAAGTCCATCAGGTAGTGTGTATACCACAAAGTAACGGCAGTACTCGTATCCGTTACCCTTATCCACCTTATAGAATTGAACATTCTCGTACTTGGATACATAGCGTTCAACATTGCTCTCCCATACTTGGGGGTTGTAATCTCTGCCCTCGTCTTGTTTAATCTGCTCTGCAGTCATTTTTGTTGCTTTCATGTTGCTTGGTTTTATGAGCGTTTCCGCTCGGTTAGTTCCCATGCCGAGTGTCGAACTCGGTTATCTCACGATAAAGTGCATCACTCATGGGCTTGCAACTCCGACCACCTGCGTATCGGTAACTCTCAGAGAGCCTCACTAATCATTCCCTCTCCGAGCCTCAGGATTACTACTTACAATCGCTAGTCAATTGCCGCCTAGTCAACTAGGGAGGAGCATCCACAACTTCGATTACTTTATTCATCATCCGAAACCAACTGCGAATTGGCGTCGTGTCCGTTGTATCGGCTACCTTAACTATGTATTACGACGTCTGCCCATGCTTGGGACTTCGTATCCGTCAGGTGTGCATATCTGCCAACGACTTGTCTAAGCGTAACCACCGACCGCCGTCGGCTTTTATGCTCCCCTGAGTATTGGATGATATCACATCATTCACTCAGGAAAGGAGGGCATCTCTTAAACAACTTCGGGGCAGACTTTCAAAGAACTTTCAGCAATATTACGGACTTTTTTGAACATAGATACACTACCCACCAATCTTTTAACATATTTTAACAAATGACTAGCGGACCGCTAGGCACTTCCACCAATGAAAACGGCATCTTTCCACCGACATATACCATGCGCCCTGATAGTCAGCTATTTAGAATGATTCTAAATAAGGCGAGGAATTTTAACAATTGAAAAGAGGAGGGGATGCAAAAGGGAGCCTCCGCCTATCTCCCTATGCGTATACGTGCGTGTGCGTGCGTGCGGGATTCAATTACACGCAGATTTCTGTGTGTGCGCTCAGATGTTGGCAGAACCGAGCGAGTCGGTTAGTCGTTTGTTGTCGTTTGTTGTCGTTTGTTGTCGGATCTCAGATCCGTTTGTTGTCGTTTGTTGTCGTTTGTTAGCGGATAAATGTGACAAGGCGTAGCCGTTTGTTGTCGGATAAATGCGTCAGCATCAAAGCTACCACATCTGCGCTCTGCCGTCCACATCAACACGTGCGCCCGACCACGTGCGAGGGCTCTCAGGCAATCGCCAAAAAATCCCCATGCGCCGAGCAAAACCTCACCCCCCCCCCATCAAAAACAAATCGACTTTCCTTTTGCGACCCAACTCGCAGATCCGCCCATATAACCCACCAACTCCTGATATCTCGTAACAATTATTTACTATCTTTGTTTCATGAGAAAGCCATTGAACTTATCTAACAGTGTATACCAACAGCAGGGCTCCGGGATGGGGTTAACTGTAAAGGATGGTATGCTAATTAACAACAGGCCTGACGGTGTGACGGGTATCAAGCAGGCTTGTGAGTTAAAGAAGATGATGAAGCGTGCAGAGAAGGTTAGTATGTACGCTGAGGCGATGACTATTTCCAACCCGATGGGTGGATACTGTCACTAGTCCTTTCTAAATTTAGTAGGGGGTACTTTTATGAGTATCCCTTTTTTTTTGCTTATATTCTAGATAATCGACATAACTATGTCTTTTTTATGTCATCTAACTTATTGATTATTAATATTATGTCGATTATGTCAATTTTAAAGAAGAAATATAACTATAAAAAATATATATAAAGGAGGAAATATATATATATATATAGGAGGGTAAAAAACCGACATTTCAGCATAGATATACACTTAAGTGATTGGCTATCAAATTATTGACCTAAAAAAAACCGACATTACCCATCCGTCATAATCGACATATGCCAACCCTTGTTGGCGTATATTGCAGCTTACGGCGTTATTTGCCAACAATATTTCACAATACCCCTTGGTGGTTTAGAAAAGATTATTACATTTGCCATCAATCAATTTTAATTCAATGGACTTCAACACAGGCACGGGCTACACGCCCAAGGACATGGCCTTCGATTCAGAGGGTCGTGTGAAACTAATCAGTGGAATAACCAAGATGGCTAATGCGGTCAAGAGCACGTTGGGGCCTAGCGGCAACACGGTTCTGATCGAGTCGCCCCACCACACTCATGGGATCACGGTGACCAAGGACGGGGTGACGGTGGCGAGGGCTGTTGACCTGATCGACCCGGTGGAGAACTTGGCGGTTAGGATGATGAAGGAGGCGGCTGACAGGACGGCCACGAGTGCGGGCGACGGGACGACCACGGCTATTGTTCTGACCGAGGCCTTGGTCAAGGGTGGCTTGGAGATGATAGGTCCGGAGCACAACAGGACAGAGGTGTTAAGGCAGATGGTGGACATGAGCAGTAAGGTGGTGGACAAGCTAAAGAAGAAGAGCAGGAAGCTAACGAGTTCGATGCTGTTGGATGTGGCAACCATATCGGCCAACAACGACAGGGAGGTAGGCAAGATTATCGCTGAGGTGTACCGTGGGGTTGGCAAGAACGGTATAGTGACGGTGGAGAAGAGTCAGACCTCGGCCACATATTCTGAGACCACCAAGGGACTAAAGGTGGAGAGGGGTTACTCAAGTCCGCTGTTCATTAATGATCAGAAGCGTGACGAGTGTATACTTGAGGACGTGATGGTGCTAGTGGCCGACATCGAGATTAATAATATTTTACAGATAGAGCAGGTGCTAAAGCCTATTATTACCGAAGGTAAAAAATTGTTAATCATTGCGCCATGTAACACCAACGTGATAAATACCTTTGCGGCTAATGTGATGAAGGGCAACCTTAAGGTGTGTGTGATACCACCGCCGGGCTTTGGGTACAAGCAGCACGAGCTGATGCAGGACATTGCGGTTAGCGTGGGTGCTACATACTTCAGCGAGAAGACAGGCGATGACCTGAGCCTGATAAACTTCGGTGACCTAGGCCACGCAGCTAAGGTGATCGTGGACAGGGACAAGTCGATCATACTCAAGTCCACTGCCCGCAGCAAGGCTGACGTGATAGAGGACAGGGTTAAGCAGTTGTGGGACGCCCATGCGATGGCGACCAAGAAGGGAGACAAGGACTTTATATTGGAGCGCATCGCTTCGCTGACGGGTGGTATCGGTGTGATCTTCGTTGGTGGCAACACTGACCTAGAGCAGAAGGAGCTGTACGACAGGGTTGACGATGCGGTGTGTGCTGTACGGTCGGCATTGGAGGAGGGCATCCTTCCCGGTGCAGGCAAGGCACTGTATGACATAAATGTTTGGCACACGCTTCCTGACACTGTAAACGCCGATCAGGACGCAGCGGCAAGGATACTAGAGAGGGCACTCATTGCGCCGCTCACTCAGATACTAGAGAACGCAGGGATCAAGGTTGCTGACGTGTACAAGGGCGGAAGCGATGGCGATGGACTAGGGTACAACTTAAAGACAGGTAAGTTTGGGGATTTGATAGAGATGGGTGTGGTTGACCCGCTGAAGGTGACAAGGTCTGCACTTGAGAACGCTGTGAGTGTTGCAACGACAATACTTAGTACAAACGCAATAATTACAATGGCAAGGTCGTATGAGAAAGTTTAATAACTTTACCGGATCATGTTTGGATTCGGTGTCATACTCGGAATGTTATTTAGTTTATTAATCGCAATAATTTTATCCAATGACAAAACTTGAAGAGATCCTTGAGAGCTACCCCGACGAGGAGTTCCTAAAGGCGGATGGTTTCGATGATGCCATCGTTGGCGTCGAGGTGTACTCCAACAGGCTAGTGTACTCGGCGCAGATAGCAATTCAGATTTTAATAAACGACGAGGGCATGATAGAGGAGGACGCCATCGAGCACCTGTACTACAACGTGATAGGATCCTATGTAGGACCTCAGACACCACTATGGATAGACACACTATGAGGGCAATAGGAAAATATATTATCATCCAACCAATAGAGGAGGAGATCAAGACCAAGTCAGGACTTATCCTTTCGGGTGAGGACGCCAATCAGTTTCGCTACAAGAAGGGCACGGTTGTAGAGCCGGGCACGGACGTGCCGAACATAAAGGCGGGCGATATCATATACTATGACAAGGCACATGGATTCACGATGATAATTCAGGAGGTTCAGTACTCCGTGATTCAAGAGCGAGACGTCGTTGTTGTCGAATAAACTTATTCATCTCTATAATCATGTTCCTGTATACCTTGTCCGAGTAGCTTACGTTGGCTAGGAACAGTGGGTTCTGCGACTTGCTCACGGGGAGTTCCTCTCCGTTAAGTTTCTTGTAGATAAGATTGACGAGCTGCACACCTTTGTATGAGAGCTCATACAATGCCCTATGCTTACCGTGTCTTTTTCGAAACACTGATATCCATTCCCTTTGCTTTAGGCTCTCGAAGCGATCCACATTCCATCCGAAGATTTGGTTGAACTCATGGAACTTGTCCTTGCTGAAGTATTTCTCTGAGTAGAGAAACAAAAGCATCTCAAGATCTTCCTGACTTATTTTGTATTTGGCTTTGACGAAGTACCGGATGACTTTCCAATACTTCAAATAATCTTTTGGAATTTTTGGTTTCATTAAATTTTATTACATTTGTTGCAAAGTTAAAAACAAATAATCATGAAAGGAAAAAAATCTGTCCCAAGTTTACCGGGATCTTCAAGAATGCAGATGCCTTCAGGTGGAGGTTCTGTAAAGAAAATCACTCCTAAGGGAGGTGCCACAAAAAAAGTAATGTCTATGGGTAAGTCTAAGGGTGTCCTTGGATCTAAGAGTAGCGTTAAGCAAAAAGGTAAATACTAAACTATGGCAAAGAAGAAGATGACCTCCGAGTACGGAGGGAAAGAGAAGTACGCTTCTAAGAAGGCCATGATGGCTCATGAGAAAAAAGAATCAAAGTCTATGGAGGCTAAGGAGAAGAAGGCCTACAAGATGATGAAGAAAAAGAAATAATAACCGATGGCAAAGCAGGCTAAGTCTACTAACACTAAACTTACTTTCGGTAAGCGAAAGGTTGGCAAGGCTAAGAAGAGGCCGGGACCAAAAGACACGCCTGTTAAGCCATATAAAAAACAAGGAAGATAATGGCAAAGAAAGTAGTTAAAGAAGAAGAGCAGCCTAAGTCCGGGTTGGTGGAGAACACCAACGAGGCGGTTGCTTCCCCTGTTCAATCTAAAGAGATTAAGGTTGAAGAGGTAAAGGCTGAGGAAGTAAATCCTCATACTATTGGTTTAAGTACTAGAGCATACCGTCAGTAATGGCTAAGAAGTCTTCTATGAAATGCAACCGACCTGTCTCATCGGATAGGCCGGGTAAGAAGATGATGGTCAAGGCTTGTGCCAACGGCAAGGAGAAGTTGATCCACTTCGGTGCTGAAGGTTATGGTCATAACTATTCTGCTGCCGCTAGAAAGAGTTTTCGTGCAAGGCACAAGTGTGACCAAGCAAAGGACAAGATGACTGCTCAGCATTGGGCCTGCAGTTATTTATGGGCGGGATCCGGTGGCTCGACAAAGTCTAGCCCAAAGAATAGGAAAGGAAAATATTGATTATATTTGCATTAAATAAAAACCATGAAAACAAACAGAGATTATCCACTGTCATCTACACCAAAGCCAAAGGCTAACGGTGAGCTAGATGCACTCATTAGTAAGACTAAGATGAAAAGAGATAAGGCGATAGCAATTGATAGGGCCACTCCCTTTAATGCTGCTGTTAAGAAAGAAAGGCAGGACACTGTAGAAAGACTCAGCGAGGATTACTATCAGTTGTTGCAGAAAAAAAAGAAGGGATGAGAATAATATTCGGCAAGCCTAGTAGGGGACTTGGCGACACGGTTGAGAAGATTACTACTGCAACAGGTGTAAAGAAAGTTGTAGATGCTGTGTCTAAGGTAACGGGAAAGGACTGCGGATGTAACAAAAGAAAAGATAAACTAAATAAATTATTTCCATATGGGGGTTCAGAAACTTCAAGCAAATAGGGCGTTAAGGATCATTCCTTCTAACGATGCTTTAATACCATTTCCTGCTGTTGCTGCGTCGGGAACAAATACGTCTGCTGTTGTAAATCAGTTGGTAAACAACACCGCAACTTTCATTACTAATAATGTGAAGACGGGCGACATTGTTTATAATACAACTGATGGTACCGCTGCTACTGTTGTTTCTGTAACAAGCGAGACTGTGTTGGTTTTGAATGCTGACATCTTTTTAGCTGCGGCAAAAGCATACGTTGTTTATCAGGCATCTCCTCAGACAACTATCGGTAACACGGGATGTGTGCTGTATGTTGGCGGTGCGGGTAATGTGAATGTTGTAACGATTGGTAACGACACGGTGTTGTTTAACGCTGTTCCTGCCGGATCGTTCTTACCTGTTCAGGTAAAGCAGGTGTTGTCTACAAGCACAACGGCTACATTAATTAACGCACTTTGGTAGGGTATGGCGGGACTGATGGTAGCCATAGCTAATTCGGTATCTTCGAATTATGTTGTATCAGCAGGGGGCGGTGGGTTTGATCCTAATGCCGAGGCTTTTATTACGGCAGCGGGTATAACTAATCCAACGGAGCAGAATGCTATCAATGAATTAGTTTTAGATTTGAAGGCTGCTAGTATATGGACAAAGTTCAATGCTTTGTATCCAATTGTTGGGGGTACTGCTACTACTCACAAATATAATCTTAAGAATCCATTAGACACTGATGCAGCATTTAGGTTATCCTTCAGCACAGGTTGGACACATTCAAGTACAGGAATGACACCAAATGGAACAAGTGCTTATGCAAATACTAATTTTAATGTAAATTTATTACAGCAAAATAGTTCTCACTTTAGTTATTATTCAAGAACAAATGCTCAATCAGGTCACGATGCTGGGGCAATCGAGATAGGTACTCCTTTTTACAAAAGGTTTGAATTTTTACTCCGTTACACAGATAATAATAGCTACAATAGTTTAATGATGCAATCTGCTCAAACAGCAGTTACAGTTACTGATAGTAGAGCATTTTGGTTAATGAGTAGAACAAATAGCACACAAATAAAACAATATAAAAATAATACATTGTGGGCTACTAATAATCAAACAAGCGTTGCACCATTTAATGCTTTAATTTATTTAGGTCAATCAAATGGTCAAACAGGTTTTTATTCCAATAAAGAAGTTGCATTTAGTTCAATAGGTGATGGTTTAACAGACACCGAGTCACAAGTATTTTATCAAATAGTAGAAAAGTATCAGTTAGCTTTAGGTCGTAACATTAATCCTACTCAGTCCTTTTATTACAATAGAAACTATAATAACGAAACTAACGCATTCTTATTTGCTACTCAGATAACTGACACCACTCAGCAGACTGCTGTGAACACATTGGTTAATGACTTCAAGAGTGCAGGTATATGGACTAAGATGAGAGCTGTATATCCAATAGTTGGTGGTACAGCAACAACGCACAAGTTTAATTTAGTTAACCCACAGGATACAGATGCTGCTTATAGATTATCATTCAGCACAGGGTGGACTCATAGTTCAACAGGGATGTTACCCAATGGTACTAATGCTTACGCAGATACTTTTTTAATACCATCATCTACTTTTAGTTCTGTAAATTCACAAGGATTTTCTTTTTATTCAAGAACATCATTAACTTTTGTAAATAGTCCTAATCATGGTGCTATACCTGCTACCACAAATGATAGAATGTATTTTGCACCACAAGCAACTTATTATCAAGTACAAGGTACAGAGAATGCTTCTTTTTGGGTTACATTCACAAATACAGATAGAAAGGGAATGTATACATCTGTAAGAACTTCAGCAACAAGCAGAAAGACTTACAAAAATGGTAATCTTGCAGGATCAAGTACAGGTAATGATACAGGTGGAGCATTAACATCTTTAAAGTTTTATATTGGTGCAGCAAATGGTCCATCATTAGGTTCAACATATACAAAGGATGAATTGGCATTTTCAGCTTTACATGATGGTCTTACTGATTTAGAATCACAGGTATTTAATCAAATAGTAGAAGGTTATCAGTTTACTTTGGGAAGAAATATTAATCCTTCTCAATCTTTCTATTACAACACAGCTTACAATAATGAGACTAATGCTTACCTTTATTCTACTCAGATAACTGACACAACTATACAAACAGCAACCAATACATTGGTTAATGACTTAAAGACAGCAGGAGTGTGGACTAAGATGAGAGCTGTATATCCAATAGTTGGTGGTACAGCAACAACGCACAAGTTTAATTTAGTTAACCCACAGGATACAGATGCTGCTTATAGATTATCATTCAGCACAGGGTGGACTCATAGTTCAACAGGGATGTTACCCAATGGTACAAGTGCTTTTGCAAATACTTTTTTAGCGACTTCAGTAATTGGATTAAATACGGGACATTTATCTTTTTATTCAAGAACAAATAGCTTGTCTGCTTCTTCTAAAGCATCAATGGGTAGTTTGAAATCAACTCCTAATAGTTATTCCGATTTAGGTTTTGGGTCTTTAAATCAGGATTATTTTAGGTGGAATAATAGTGGGACTTATGATAATATAGCAGCAACAAATACACTTGGCTTTTACAATGGTAGTAGAACAGCCGGTGGAACTATTAAACTATTCAAAAATGGAACAGCTATAATAAATGGTGTTGCTGCATCAAGTGCTACCTCTGCCATTAGTTTTTATATTTCCGCATCTAATAATAATGGAGTAACACAATTTTACGATAACAAAGAATGTGCCTTTGCTTCAATAGGCGATGGATTAAATGACACAGAAGCAGCTAACTTTTACACAGCAGTTCAAAATTTTCAAACAACTTTAAATAGACAAGTATGACACAGGGAAGAGTAGTAACAGACGAACAAGCAGCAGACCTTCAAGGAGTATTCTTTGATGCTGACACGTTCTTTAATTTTGTTCAGGACATTAACGATAAGTGGTTCCTAATTCTTTCTGAGCAGGATGAGATTGATATAGCTCCAACGGAGTATGCATATCTACTTGAGTTACCATTAGAACCATACGAACCTAAACCATCACCGCCAATACCATGAACTACATAATTGAAATAATTGGTGGGGTAATTATGGGGGTCATTGGTTTCTTCTTAAAAAGAACTATGGATCAGTTGGATAAAACAACTGTGCAGTGTTACAAGAACGAACACAACATTGATGTGTTGAGTAGGACATTTGAATTAAAGCACGATAATTTGGGTCAGCAGATGGAAAAGCTGTCAAACTCATTAGATAAATTAGCCGATAAAATTGACACGCTTCATGAGGCGGTGAATGAAATTAAATATAGGTAAATGGAATTAAAAGTAATCCGAAAGGAGTTTACTTCGAAGACCACAATAGGTGAACTATATATCAACGATGTATTCTTTTGTTATACATTAGAAGACGTTGATCGTGGCCTGACTCAGGACATGAGTAGGAAGGACATCGAAGCAAAAAAAGTTTATGGCAAGACAGCTATACCATACGGAAGGTACGAGGTTATTATGTCTTGGTCTAATAAGTTTAAGTGTATTATGCCGCTAGTGAATGGGGTTGTGGGATATATCGGAATTCGTATCCACAAAGGAAATACTGAAGTTGACACATTAGGTTGTCTGCTTGTTGGAATGAAGAAGGGTGTGGATAAAATAACTAACAGCACACAGGCATTTGACAGGCTGTATGCTATGCTTCAGGACGCTTGTTCTAAAGGCAAGGTTTGGATTACTTATGAAAAATGATAATAAAATAAAAAAAAAGATTGTAGAGGAATATTGCGAAAGACATCCATTGGTTGGTGACAGACCATTGGCAAGGATGATATACAATGATAATAAGCAGCAATATAAAGATTTAGAACAGGTTTATGAAATGATAAGGTATAAAAGAGGTCATAAGGGTAATAGAAATAGAAAGGATGTAAAGAATAAATCTTTCATTAAACCATTACAAACTGAATCTAAATATAAAACATTACCGAAAAGCTATACTGAATATCCGGAGAAATGGTATCTGCCAAAGGCATCAAAGAAGGTATTGGTATTATCTGACATTCACATTCCATATCACGATGTGGATGCTATTCACGCTGCATTGGAGTATGGTAAGCAGCAGGGCATTGATACAATATATCTGAATGGTGACATCGCTGATTTCTATATGATAAGTCAGCATCAAAAGGATGCAAGGTTCAGACCTACATTAAAGGAAGAACTTGAGATGTGCCAAGATTTCTTTGCTTATTTAAGGCAAGAGTTTCCAAAGGTTAATATCTATTTCAAGCCGGGCAACCATGAATATAGGTTAGAAAGATACTTAATACTCAAAGCACCTGAATTATTAGGATGTGAAGAATTTGAACTTGATATACTTCTCAAGTTAAGAGAATACGATATTTTATACCTGAAGCGCAGAACAAAAACTTATTTCGGACATCTGTTAGTTGAGCATGGGGACCGCATGAGGGGCATGGGTGGAATCAATCCTGCTCGAACCCTATTTACTAAATACAAGCGTCATGTATTGTGCGGACATTTTCACCGCAAATCAGAGCATTTAGAGAAGATATATGATGACAAGATTGTTAGCACATTTAGTACCGGATGCCTTTGCGAATTAGAACCTGAATACTTTGAAGTGAACAACCACGCACATGGTTTTTGTATTGTAGAAATGAGTGGCGATAACTTTAAGGTCAGAAACATTAGTATCGAAAATGGTAAAATCTACTAGTTTTGATAAATCCTTTCTATACACTTCGGTGCTACGGTAGGCATGAGATCCAAACCTATTACAAGGGCAAGGACAAGCTAGAGCTATTGCATGATGGTTGGAAGAGGTTCAACTATTGCTTTGATATTAACTACGCTGTTATTATTGATTACAGGGAGTATGTGTTGTTTGATGGCCCTGATGACACCGGGACTAGGTGTATAAAGGTTTCATTTCATGACTACAGCTATGTTTATGCTGCCTATTCCTTGGAGTCGTTTGAGAAGTGGTTAGAAGAAAATTACTTACCTTTGTATAATAATATAAATCAAAATGAAGAAAATAAATCCTGACTTTGCAACAACTATTCTAGGACTACTTGTTGCTGTTGCTAACGCTTGGCTGACCATTGATTGGGACAACTTTGAATGGACACCAAATAACTGCATGAAAATCGGAATTTCAGCGATTATCGCTATGGGAGGTTACATGACAACAATTAAAACAACTAAGAAATGAATCTACTAAAACCTGAAAGTTTTGAGGATGTGTCCATAGACATGGACGCTCCTTCAACAATTGAGAGTCACAAGGGCGAGAAGGCTAAGGACTTCTTCTGCGACCATTGGGCGGACGGAAAGAAAGCCTTGTTGTTGGCGCACGACATGGTAAAGAACCCTATCGTTAAGTTAATTATTAAGTGCTGCATCTTCTTGGGTGACGGTATAAGCGAGAGGATTTGTACTGAAAATTAAACTATATTTGTAAAAAATTAAATCAAATGGAAAAAGTAACACAGGAAGAATTAAAAAAGATTCAGGACATGAACTCTGAATTTAATAAGGCTAAGATGGCCTTGGGAGACATCGAGCTTCAGAAGCAGGGTATCTTGGACAGCATCAATATGATGCGTGCTGAGTTCTCAAACCATGAGAGGACTCTCATTGAGAAGTACGGCAAGGATGCGGTTATTAATGTTCAGACGGGGGAGGTAACTAAAAAACAAAAATAAAATGACACCGGGCAAGTTCATTGGTATGCTATTTCAGTCTAGGGACATGATGCACATCGCTCATCTTCAGACCACATCATTTGCTGAACATAAGGCCTTGAATGGATACTATGACGGCATCTTGGACCTCACTGACAAGTTTAGTGAGGTTTACTTTGGTAGATTCAAAAGGGTTGAGATTGTTATCCCTGAGGCTAAGATTATGTCTTCGGCTGAGCATTTGAAAGAGATGCAGCAAACCATTGACTCCGAGAGAAACAATTATCCATCCGAGATTCAGAACATCATGGACGAGATGTTGGCATTGATTAACAAAACATTGTATTTATTAACATTAGTATAGTATGGCAAAGATTAGCACCTACCCATTTCCTGCAACTCCTTCGGCTAGTGACTATGTCATTGGCACGGACACAAATGATTCATCGGCTACCAAGAACTTTATGATATCTGATATCATAGCTCTTGCGGGCAGCACCTATGTTCCCTATACCGGAGCAACCCAAAATGTAGACTTGGGTAGTAATGCTTTATATACATACGGTATTGTTTTACAAGGGGGGACTATTGTAGATGGTAATGATAGCGAGGGAACAGCAGGTCAGGTACTGACTAGTCAGGGTCCGGGTAATATGCCTTTGTGGCAGGACATCCCTGAGAATGTATATGGATCATTTTATGATACAACCACTCAAACCTGTGGGCTAGATGATATAGAGGCGATGACATACGACACAACAGTGGTGTCTAATGGCGTTTCTATTGTTGCAAACAGTCAGATTACATTTGCATACAGTGGTGTATATAATATTCAGTTCTCTGCTCAGCTTTACAGGACAGCGGGTGGATCTTCAAAACAGGTAACCATTTGGCTTAGAAAGAATGGTGTTGATGTTGATTGGTCTGCAGGATACGTTACAATGCAGGCAAATGGAGACTTTTTAATTTCATCTTGGAATTATTTTGAAAGTGTTAATGCGGGAGACTATGTTGAAATAATGTGGAGTCAGAACGATGCAATAGAAATTGCTGCTGCTCCTCCTAACATCGGTATACCTTATCCTGCTACTCCGTCAGTTATTTTAACAGCTAGTAAGGTTTCTTAATGGACATCAGGAAGATATCTGTAGGCCCTGATTATAAGGGTGGAGCGATGCACTATGTGGTCGGTCAGAAGGTTCTTAGTGAATCTAATGAAATCCACCTTATAAAGTTAGATCCTGAGAAGATGTCTGTCAAGATATATGTGATAAACGACAAGCAGGAGGTTTGTCTTTGGAAGGAGTTCAACTCAAATATGCCAACTTCAATTGAATATAATATAAGTTTTTAGATGAAATCTCCATTCTATTTCATAGCATCGCCTGTGAATGGAAGAAGATACGACAACACAAGAAAGATTGGTGGGATAGATTTAATAGTGAGCACATCGGAGGAGGACCATAAGTTCTCTAACAGATATGCTAAAGTCGTTGAAACTCCATTAGGATACACGGGTCCGATAGCTCCGGGTGACACACTTCTTGTTCACCACAACGCCTTTAAGTTTTACAACGACATGAAGGGTAGGCAGAAGAGCGGTAAAAGTTTTTTTAGAGATGATATATTTTTTATTGAGAACGATCAATTCTTCTTATATAAGAAGGGTGATAAATGGTATTCGCACGATAGGTTTTGTTTTGTTAAACCTATTGCGGCAACTGAATCTTATATAAAGAAGCCATTTTCAGAGGAACCACTGATGGGTGTAATGATGTACCCTAACGATTACCTTATTTCAAAGGGGGTAAATAGTGGGGACACGGTTTGCTTTTCTCCTGACAGTGAGTATGAGTTCACTGTGGATGGAGAGAAGTTGTATAGGATGTACGACCATCAGATAACAATTAAATTAAATGACTAGTAAAGAAATCAAATTAAGAATTATATCAGCAGGTCACAGGGCTGTAGAGCAACTCATAAAGGTTGCCGAGGAAGAAATCATAAAGCCCGACCCGGAGGATGAGCTTGCTGCTGACAGGCTAAAGAATGCTGCCGCTACAAAGAAGTTGGCTATATTCGATGCCTTTGAGATATTGAGCAGGATAGAGTCCGAGAAAGAAAGTTTGGAGGCTATTGATAGGGGATCAACTAAGGTAGACACAAAACAAGGCTTTGCAGAAAGAAGATCAAAATAGTTTACTGTATAGGGTTGTAAAGGACCACATAGTACAGAGTGTTGTTGGAAACAAGAACAGGTCCAAGTCTTGGAGTTATGGCTACAACAAGCAGTATGATGTTGTTGTTATTTCAAAGACGGGTCAGATAGGTGACATCATAAATATATCAGGAGTAAACATTGCGCTACCTCCTACTCCAAGGGTTTGCTACAGCAGGAGTAATTCTAAGGTCGAGCAGTATTGGGAGAGAAGGGATTTGCCAAAGGAACTAGATAAGATTCAGTCTATCTTCCAATGGAACGAGAAGCCAACGGAGTTTAAGAGTAAGTGGGTTGATTATATCGAGCAGGAGTTTGATTACAGGGAGAATGGATTTTGGTTTTACAATAATGGTAAGCCCTGCTACATAACAGGGTCACACTATATGTACCTGCAATGGGCGAGTATAGATATAGGTTATCCTGATTTTCGGGAAGCCAACAGAATATATTGGTTGTTTTGGGAGGCGTGTAAGGCTGACGATAGATCCTTTGGTATGATATACCTAAAGATCAGGCGTTCGGGATTTTCGTTTATGTCTTCAACAGAGTGTGTAAACATTGGAACACTTGCTAAAAATGCAAGGGTTGGTATTCTATCAAAGACGGGTGCTGACGCTAAGAAGATGTTTACCGATAAGGTTGTTCCAATTAACAACAGGTTGCCATTCTTTTTCAAGCCTATTATGGATGGTATGGATAAGCCAAAGACTGAGCTAGCGTTCAGAGTTCCTGCCTCCAAGATTACAAAGAAGAATATGTATGACAATAGCGAGGATTACATAGAGGGGTTGGATACTACAATAGATTGGAAGAACACAGAAGAGAACAGTTACGATGGTGAGAAGTTAGCTTTCCTAGCCCATGACGAGAGCGGTAAGTGGATCAAGCCAAATAATATATTAAACAATTGGCGGGTAACCAAGACCTGTCTCAGGTTGGGTAGTAAGATAATTGGTAAGTGTATGATGGGTTCAACATCCAATGCGTTGAGCAAGGGTGGTGATAACTTCAAGAAGCTGTACGAGGATTCAAGTGTTGCCACAAGGAATGCAAACGGTCAGACCAAGAGTGGACTGTATGCGCTATTTATTCCAATGGAGTGGAACATGGAGGGGTTTATTGACAGGTACGGTATGCCCGTGTTCAGAAGACCTGAGCAGCCTGTCGTTGGCGTAGATGGCAACTACATTACCAATGGTGCCATAGACTATTGGGAGGCTGAGGTTGACTCATTAAAGAATGATGCTGACGCATTGAATGAGTTCTATCGTCAGTTTCCAAGAACTGAGAGCCATGCCTTTAGGGACGAGAGTAAGCAAGCTATATTTAATCTTACTAAAATTTATCAACAAATTGACTACAACGATTCAATGATAAAGGAGCACTATGTAACAAGGGGATCGTTTCATTGGAAGGATGGTATAAAGGATACCAAGGTTGTGTTCACTCCTGACAACAGGGGCAGGTTCTTGATTAGTTGGACACCGCCAAAGCATCTGCAAAATAATGTGCATGAGAGGGGAGGAATTAAGTATCCGGGTAACGAGCACATAGGATCGTTTGGCTGTGACTCGTATGATATATCCGCTGTTGTTGGAGGAAGAGGATCGAATGGTTCTCTGCATGGAATGACCAAGTTCCATATGGATGAGGCTCCTACGAATGAATTCTTTTTGGAATACATTGCAAGGCCTCAAACGGCTGAGATATTTTTTGAGGAGGTACTGATGGCTTGTGTATTCTACGGTATGCCGATACTCATAGAGAACAATAAGCCAAGGCTACTATATCATTTTAAGAACAGGGGATATAGGGCGTTCTGTATGAATAGGCCCGACAAGCAATACAATAAACTATCAAAGACAGAGAGGGAGTTGGGTGGCATACCTAATACTTCTGAGGATGTGAGGCAGGCTCATGCTGCGGCAATAGAGAGCTACATTGAGAAGTATATAGGATTGGACTTGGCGGCCACATATAGAGATCCTGAGCTTATGGGATCGATGCCGTTCACAAGAACATTGGAGGATTGGGCTAAGTTTGATATTAATGACAGGACTAGGTTCGATGCCTGTATCAGTTCAGGGCTAGCCATTATGGCCAACCAAAAGCACATTTATATGCCCGAAAAAAAAGAATCAAAAATAAGTATTACCTTTGCTAGGTATCGTAATGATGGTACATCAAGTCAATTGATTAAATGAAGGACGTATTAATAGACATTACATCTACAACATTTCCAAGTCAGACAGCGTCTGACGCAGAGAAAGCATCAGAGCAATATGGCCTACAGGTTGGTCAAGCTATTCAATACGAATGGTTTCGAAAGGATGGTACATCCTGTCGTTACTACAGCAGATGGAGAGACTTCCATAGGCTAAGATTATACGCAAGAGGAGAGCAGTCCATTCAGAAATATAAGAATGAGTTGGCTGTTGATGGAGACCTTTCTTATTTGAATTTAGATTGGACACCTGTTCCTATCCTTCCAAAGTTTGTTGACATTGTTGTTAACGGAATGTCTGATAGACTATTTAAGATTAAGGCATACGCTCAGGATGCCATGTCCCAAGCCAAGAGAAATAAATATCAGGACATGGTTGAGACTCAGATGGCGGGAAAAGAATTATTGTCTCAGATTCAGCAGCTAACAGGAGCCAATCCATTTGTTATCGAACCTGATAGGTTACCTGAGAACGATGAGGAGCTTTCTTTATTTATGCAGCTTAACTATAAGCCTGCTATTGAGATTGCTGAGGAGACTGCTATCAATACAATATTTGACGAGAACCATTATCAGGATATAAGAAAGAGATTAGATTATGACATCACAACCATAGGGATTGGTATTGCAAAGCATGAGTTCCTGATGGGTGAGGGTGTTAGAATATCATATGTTGATCCGGCTAATGTGGTTTACAGCTACACTGAGGATCCGTACTTTAAGGATTGTTTCTATTGGGGCGAGATTAAGACACTGCCATTAACAGAGTTATTGAAGATTGATCCTAACCTTACTAAAGAGGATTTGGATGAGATATCTAAATACAGTCAGGGTTGGTATGATTATTATAATGTCGCAAGATTTTATGAGAACAGCGTGTTCTTTAGGGACACCTGCACTCTAATGTATTTTAATTATAAGACCACAAAGAAGATGGTCTATAAAAAGAAAATACTAGAGAGTGGTGGAACACGGGTTATAGAGAAGGACGACACATTTAATCCTCCTGCCGAGATGATGGAGGAGGGTAACTTTGAGAAGATGGAGAAGACCATTGATGTTTGGTACGAGGGCATCATGGTTATGGGAACAAATATATTACTTAAGTGGGAACTCGCTGAGAACATGGTGAGACCAAAGTCATCATCTCAGCACGCAGTATCTAACTATGTGGCTTGCGCTCCAAGGATGTACAAGGGTGTGATCGAGTCATTGGTTAGGAGGATGATACCATTCGCTGACCTTATTCAGATTACACATTTGAAATTGCAGCAGATTATTGCTAGGGTAGTACCCGATGGCGTATTCATTGATGCAGATGGTTTAAATGAGGTTGACTTGGGTACAGGTGCAGCCTACAATCCGGAGGACGCCCTTCGTTTATATTTCCAAACGGGTAGCGTTATCGGTAGGAGCTACACTCAGGATGGTGAGTTTAATAACGCAAGGGTTCCTATTCAGCAGCTTACATCCAACTCAGGTGCTTCAAAGACACAGATGTTGATTGCTAACTACAATCACTACTTGGACATGATCCGGGCTGTGACAGGACTTAATGAGGCAAGGGACGGTTCAACTCCTGATCCAAACTCGTTAGTTGGATTACAGAAGCTAGCCGCATTGAATTCAAATACTGCAACAAGGCACATACTTGAGGCGGGTCTTTTTATATACAGGACACTATCTGAGGCTGTCACATACAGGATAGCTGACATATTAGAGTACGCTGACTTTAAGGATGACTTTGCCAATAGAATTGGAAAATATAATGTATCTATATTGGATGAGATATCTGATCTTTATATTTACGACTTTGGAATATTTATAGAGGTTGCCCCTGATGAAGAGCAGAAGGCTCAGCTTGAGGCTAACATACAGATGGCGTTGTCTAAGGGAGACATTAACTTGGAGGACGCTATTGATATTAGGGAACTAAGAAACCTTAAGTTGGCTAATCAGCTACTTAAATTAAAGCGTGTTAAAAAGCAGGACCGTGAGGAGAAGATGGAGATGCAGAAGCAGGCCATGGTTTCTCAACAGAATATGCAGTCACAACAGTTTGCAGCTCAGGCAGCAATGCAGAAGATGCAGATGGAGACAGAGTCAAAGATTCGTATCAAGCAGGCTGAGGTAGCATTTGATATGGAGAAGATGAAGGCTGAGGCTGAACTCAAATCTAGACTTATGGCTGAAGAGTTTAGCTATACATTAAAGGTTAATCAGCTATCTACAATGAGTTTGTCTGAGAGAGAGAAACAAAGAGAGGACGCTAAATCAAAAAGAATCAGTCAACAGAACAGTGAGCAATCAAAGCTCATAGATCAAAGAAAGAATAATCTACCTCCTGTAGATTTTGAATCCAACGAGGACAGCTTGGATGGCTTTGATTTGGCTGAGTTTTCTCCACGATAAATCGTATTAAAAAAAATCATAACTTTGTTGAAAATTAAATTAAATGGAAATTAAAGTAAGAGCATTGGACAGCGTTGAACCAAAGAGTGTTCAAGAAGTCGAAAAGGAACTTTTAGAAAAGCACGAACAGGAAGTTAATGGCGAGACCAAAACTCCCGACAGTGTTGAGAATAATACGGTTGTCACAGAAAATGAGACGCCTGAGTTAAAAGAAGAGGACGTTCTTTCATATATTGGTAAGAGATATAATAAGCAAATCAATTCATTTGATGAGCTTATGACAGAGCGTAGTCAGGAACAATTACCTGAAGACGTGTCTGCTTTCTTAAAATACAAGAAGGAAACCGGAAGGGGATTTGAGGACTTCCTAAAACTTAAAAAGGATTATGACTCAATGGACTCTGACGAAATTCTTAAAGAATATCTTTCCGCAACCCAAGAGGGGCTTGACGAGGAGGATATTAACTCATTGATGGATGACTATCGTTATGATGAGGACCTAGACGATGAGTCTAAAATTAAAAGAGTTAAGATAGCAAAAAAGAAAGCTGTTGCAGAAGCCAAGAAATTCTTCAGTTCGCAGAAGGAAAAATATAAACTGCCACTTGAGTCAAGTACGGCAGGCATTTCTGAAAGCGAAAGAAAGGAGATCGAGGAATATAAGCAATATATAGCCAAGGCTAAAACTTTGGAAGAGGAAGGAACCCGTAAGCGTCAGTGGTTCGATAAGAAGACTGACGAGGTCTTTGGTAAGGAATTCAAAGGTTTTGAGTTCGGTATCAACGATAAAAAAATTACATTCAATCCCGGAGATGCGGCTGAATTGAAAAAGGCTCAATCGACTCCTGCAAACTTTATCAATAAGTTTTTGGATGAGAACGGTCTTATTAAGGACGCTGTTGGATACCATAAGTCTTTGGCAGTGGCAATGAATCCTGAGAAGTTTGCTAAGTTCTTTTATGAACAAGGACTTGCAGATGCAACCGACAATGTTATGCGTAAGACGAAAAATATTAATATGTCTGAGCGTAGAGCACCGGAGGTTACTAAGACTCAGGATGGCCTACAGGTGAGAGCGGTCAACCCTGATTCCGGAAGGAATCTAAAGATCCGTAGTGCAAAAAAATTATAAAAAATAAAAACAAAAAATTATGCCAAGTGCTTTATTAAATTCGCCCACGTTTGCGTTGCAACCTGCGGCTGAACAAGTTGCGTTACAAACCAACTACATCACAAACTTCAACTTCTTGAATCAGTATCTTCCTGATACTTATGAGAAAGAATTTGAGCGTTACGGAAACCGTACCGTGTCCTCCTTCCTTCGTATGGTAGGAGCTGAGATGCCTTCTAATTCTGACCAAATTAAGTGGGCAGAACAAGGTCGTCTTCACATTAAGTATACTACTTGTACTGCTTCATTGCACGCAGGTGGTGTAGGAACATTTACTATTTCTGATCCCGGAGCTGCTACTGCTGCTATTCGTATTGGTCAAACTATTTTTGTTCAGCGTAACTCTGATGGTGTATCCAACAAAGCTATCGTTACAGGTGTTACAGGCCTTGTTATAACTGTTGCGTATTACGAAGCTGTTGTTAACATTGTTAACACAAATGTTTGTACAATCTTCATCTACGGTTCTGAGTTCAAAAAAGGAACCAATGGAATGGTTGGATCGTTGGAAGCAGAAGATGATATCTTCTCTAACTCACCAATCATCTTGAAAGATAAGTACGCTGTTAACGGTTCTGACATGGCTCAGATTGGATGGGTAGAGGTAACTACTGAGAACGGTGCTACAGGATATCTTTGGTATTTGAAGAGCGAGCACGAGACTCGCCTTCGTTTCGAAGATTATCTTGAGACTTCAATGATCGAAGCTGTTCCTGCTGCTGTAGGTTCAGGAGCTGTTACCGCAGGTTACAAAGGTTCAGAAGGTATCTTCTACGTTGTAAACAACCGTGGTAACGTATGGGGTGGCGGTACTCCAACTACTCTTGCTGATTGGGATACCATTGTATCTCGTTTGGACAAGCAGGGTGCTATCGAAGAGAACGTGGTTTTCGTAAACCGTGGTCTTTCTTTCGACATCGACAATATGCTTGCCACACTGAACGGTTACAATGGAACAGGTTCTGCTAATGGTGCATCTTACGGTCTGTTTGACAACGATGTAAACATGGCTTTGAACTTAGGTTTCACCGGATTCCGTCGTGGATATGACTTCTATAAGTCTGATTGGAAATACCTTAACGATCCTACAATGCGTGGTGGTCTTAGTACTGCTGCTGCTACTGCTGCGGGTACTGTTACAGGTCTCCTTGTTCCTGCCGGATCTACTTCAGTTTACGATCAGATCATGGGTAAGAACGCCAAGCGTCCATTCCTCCACGTTCGTTACCGTGCTACTGAAGCTGAAGATCGTCGTTACAAGACTTGGATCACAGGTTCTGCGGGTGGTGCTTCTACAAGCGACCTCGATGCAATGGAAGTTAACTTCCTTTCTGAGCGTTGTGTTTGTACCTTGGGTGCTAACAACTTCGTGTTGTTCCGTCTTGGATAATAACTAATCAATAGGGGGTGCCTTAGTTGGCATCCCCTTATTTTACAAATTAAATTAAATCAAATAAAATGTCACAAAAAACAGTTCCCGTAGACAAGGTCTACAAATTAAAGGTGGGTACCCCACTTTCTTACACACTAGCTTCTAGAAACCATCCTCGCTTTCCACTGATGTGGTTTGACGAAAAGAATAATGTTAACCGTGCGCTTAGGTATGCGGTTAATCAGAAGTCCCCATTTGAGGACGAGCAGGATGGAAACGCCATACTTGAACCGATTGTGTTTGAGGATGGGTTCCTAAGAGTCCCAAGAACTAATCCGGTTCTTCAACAATTTCTTCATTATCATCCTTTCAATAATATTATATTTACTGAAGTTAATTATGAAAAGGAAGCCGCTGACGAGGTAAGTGAACTCAACTTGGAGGTTGATGCCTTGGTTGAGGCTCGTCAATTAAATATTGAGCAGGTTGAGACATTAACTCGTGTATTGTTTGGTAAGGATCCGTCAATGATATCAACGGCTGAACTTAAGCGTGATTTGTTGATATATGCTAAGCAGGATCCCAAAGGATTCTTGAATACACTCAACGATCCTGAGCTTAGATTCCAATCAAAGATTTATACTTTCTTTGAGAAAAAATTATTAATTTTGAAAAACAATGACAGGGAGATTTGGTTCAATACCAACTCCAATAAGAAGAAGATGTGCTCCGTTCCTTTTGGGGTTAATCCGGCTGACATGGCCTATGATTTCCTAAAAAGCGACGAGGGTATAGATTCCTTAAAGATGTTAGAAAGTAGTTTGCAATAGTGGTTTGTTTGTTGGTGGTTGAAAGAGGGGGTACTTAATGTACCCTCTTTTTTTGTATATTTGTAAAATGATAAACTCAGTAAGGAACACAGTCTTGTCTGTTTTGAACAAGAACAACTACGGATATATATCACCATCAGATTTCAATCTGTATGCCAAGCAGGCACAGATGGAATTATACGAGGAATACTTTACTAATTACAATAAGGATGTTAACATGGAAAATGCTCGTATGTCAGGGTCTGACTACGCAGATATTTCAAAGGCATTGAGGGAGGTTATAGAGGGGTTTCTAGTTTCTGAATTTTTAATACCATCACCAACGCCATCCGGTAACATAATAAACAGGTACTACTATCCATCGTTGATTACTACAGGCAATGATTGTTATATGGTTGAGAATATTATCTGCTACACTAGTATGGTTGCGATAGGTGCAACAACAGGTGTGGCGGCATTTAATCTTATTGATGCCACAGCAAACTTTAGTACGTCAACAATAAAGCCCGGTGACATTGTTGTGAACATAGTAACCAACGTGAGCACAACAGTGGAGGCCGTTCAGACTCCCACTACATTGGCTTTGAATAACGATATATTTACTGCTCCGGGTGAGGACTACAGAATTTATTCTGCTTCCGTTTATGCTGAGGCAGAGAAGACATCTCCCGCTAAAATTAATTTATTAAACAACTCGTTGTTGACTAGTCCTAGTCCATACTTCCCAATGTACGAACTTACGGGAACCAATGTTACATTCTATCCAACCACAATAAGTGGATATGGTAGAGTTAAGGCATCATACTTCAGGTACCCAAAGGATCCAAAGTGGACATACATATCATTGATAAATGGTGAGCCATCATTCGATCAGTCTCAGCTAGACTACCAAGACTTTGAGATGCCATTAGAGGACGAGTTTAAGTTAGCAATGAAGATACTTCAGTACTGTGGTATATCTATTCGTGAGGCAGAGGTTCAGGCATTTGCTTCGGGTCAGGAACAACACGAGCAACCATCATTCAGTCAACAAATATAAAAGACAATGGCGTATATATCACAATATGAATACTACGAGAACAATGGCAACTCACCTACAAATGCCAATTGGGGATCGTATCAGTATGTTAGCCTGAAGGATATTGTAACAAATTTTCTTTTGATGTACTCAGGCAACCACTCGTTGGTTAACAACGAGGAAAGGTTTAAGATTTTATTCCACGCAAAGCGTGCTATTCAGGAACTGAATTATGATGCGTTCAAAGAAATTAAGGTTTTAGAATTAAGCGTTTGTGATTCCTTAAGATATGTGCTACCATCAGACTATGTCAATTGGGTAAGGATATCACTCTATAAGGACGGATGGTTAAGGCCATTAAGTGAGAACATTCAGACACTATCATCAAGGGCATACCTTCAGGATCAGGACTGCAATATTCTTTTCGATCAGAACGGAAATGTATTAGAGCCTCAGAACTCTACAATAGATTATGATCGCCTTCACAATACAAAGAAGAGTTTATATCTAAACGACAATCATCAGTTCAATGGACAGTGGGGTTGGTACATAGATGGGCAGTGGTACTTTGATTATGGTATCGGTGGCGCATATGGACTGAACACCGAGACTGCTAACTTCAATCCAACATTTAATGTTGACAAGAAGGCGGGGGTTATAAACTTTGATTCTTCGATGGCAGGAGAGCTTTGTATATTGGAGTATGTATCTGATGGTATGGAGAACGGAGACGACTCCTTGGTTAGTGTTAATAAGTTGTTTGAAAAATATGTGTATGCTTATATCACATACGAGATACTCAACGCTAAGTTAGGTGTTCAGGAATATATTGTTAGTCGTGCTAGAAAAGAAAAGACTGCCCTATTAAGAAACGCAAAGATTAGAATGAGTAACATCCACCCCGGCAGACTACTTATGAATCTAAGGGGTATGGATAAGATGATAAAATAAAATGACAAACTTTAGTAGAAACTTTGTTAAGGGGAAGATGAACAAGGTCGTTGATGAACGCCTTGTGCCCAATGGAGAATATATTGATGCCATGAATGTTCGCATGGGATCTACAGAGCAGTCAGAGATTGGTGTTATTGAAAACTCTAAAGGTAACCTTGCCTTAACTACACTATCATTTAACGGTGATAATCTTAGTGCAGCAGCTAGATGTATTGGAGCAATAGAGGACAGCGCAAGAGAGACCATATATTGGTTTGTGCATGATAATAATTTTTTTCAATCTAATACAGGAAGAATAGACATGATCGTGTCGTTTAATACATTAACAAATGTATTGACATATCATGTGATAAGCACGGATGATGGTACCAACTTTGCTACTACTCTTAATTTTAATCCTCAGTATTTAATTACAGGGGTTGATATAATTGGTGACCTATTGTTCTTTACTGATGATTACAATCAGCCAAGGTTTATAAATATAAAAAGAAACTATCCTGCTCCAATTGGTTACATAGATCAGTTTAGTGCCGAGTCGATATTGGTTATTAAGAAGCCACCTGTCGAGTCTCCTACTGTTGTTCCAACTCAGACGACGGGACAGGAGAACTACATGGACACAAGGTTTATATCGTTTGCTTACAGATACAGGTACGCAGATGGTGAGTATAGTGCCACATCTCAGTGGTCTGACATATCATTTGTTCCCGGTCCATTTAACTTCAGCCCTGACAGCTATCTTAATTCAGGGATGGAGAACACCTGTAATTCCGCTCAGGTTACATATAACTCAGGAGGTCCATTGGTTGTTGGTATTGACTTGCTATTCAAGCAGGCTGATAACAACATTATAAAGATCATTGAGAAGTTAGATAAGACTAACCTAGGGTTGGTGGATAATACGAACTACACATATACATTTATAAATAGTAAAATATTTACAGTTCTTCCTGAGGCCGAACTGTTGAGGTTGTATGATAATGTACCAAGGTTAGCTAAGGCTCAGACAATAATGGGCAACAGGCTGATGTATGGTAACTATGTTGAGGGGTACGATCTTATTGATAAGGATGGTAGTCCATTGAAATTAGAGTACTACACTGACCTGATATCTGAACCAATTGGTATTGAGTCTGTGTTTAAGTATTTCGCTGCATCTGATTATACCATAAATGGTTTAGTCAATGTTCCTGACTCTGTGTTGTTTTTCGATTTGACGGGTATCCCTTTGGTTCAGGGAAGCTCTCTTAATATCAGCTTTACTTTTGAGCATAATTCATTTTCAGGAACGGCACCATTTCCTACACAAGTTACACAGGATGTAAGTGTTTTGTTTACTATAATTCTTCAAAACACATACGCTGATGGCTACGCTTTAGGTACAAGTACTGAGTTTCAAGATGTGATAGGAACCATTACAAATATAAAGCCTGTCTACTCTCCAATACCGGGAGCTGACACATCATGCGATGGCTTCAAATTAACTGACAGGGTAAACTGCCTTATACCAAACGACCTGACTACTCCAAACATTCCGGGGCTTGTAACAAAATATGAGAGTGGTGTGAGTGCTGCTAATCAGCCTATAGCCATAGTCACCAATCCTTTATTCAATCAATTGATAGGACTTCAGTTGGTTGCTATGGAATTTGTGGACGATGTAACGACACCCACTCAGAATGTATTTGAATACTATAAGTTTAAGTCTTCTACTGTATCCTTTCAGAAGGTAGCAACTCCACGGAGCTTGCATAGTAATCGGGGATATGAGATTGGTATTGTTTACATGGACGAGTTTAACAGGGCAACCACTGCCTTGGTTAGTCCAAACAATACTGAGTACGTTCCATGTTCTTATTCAGGTAATCAGAACTCTATTCAGGTCACTATACCACCTACGCAGGTTGCTCCCGCTTGGGCTAAGAGATACAAGTTTGTTTGCAAGGCTGACCTAGCAGGATACGATACCATTTATAGTTCATTTAGTTTTAAGGATCCAAACACTAACGACACATACTTCCTATTGGAAGGAGAGAATACTAGGAAAGTAAATCAGGGTGATACATTAATTGTAAAGGCTGATTCTACGGGTATTGCTACTGATTGCGTGGATGTTGTTGTGTTGGAGAAGGAAGCAAAGATAGCAGGGTTTATTCCGGGTTCGGGCGCACCGCAGGGTGTATACATGAAGATTGCTGCTAACAATTTTTCTACAGCCCAACCCGCTAACTCAATAATAAATCCGGGGCAGTATACGGAAAGTTCAGCAGATAATAATGGAGACTATTCATTAATATATTATCCAATGAATATAGCCGACCCATTAGTTCCGGGTAGCTATATTGATTACGATGTTCCAATAGGTAGCATAATTGAATTAGAATATAGTGTATCTAGAGAGGGATTAAATCCCGTTATCGGGGCGGGTTGTGCAAAAAGAAAGTATACACTAACAAAAACATATACATCAACTGCTAACTATGCCAATATGTTTGATTGGTTTATTGGCGATGGTATAGCCGCAACGATGTCTACGGGAACTACGGATAATGACACAGGAGAACCTGCGTGGAGCTTTTATTTTACTCAGGCATATTCAGGTGGTCAGCCCGCAGGGTTTTCAGGTAATGTTAGTTGGTGTACTGAGATACAGTTTGCTTTTAGAAGGAACACGACAAACAATCAGTTACTTTTTCAGATTGCAGGTGGGTGCTCTTGTTCAACAGGATACACAGGTAATGTTACTAACTCTATAGGAAAATTACAATTTAAGGTTTATAGAAGGGGACTGTATCCAATAATATTTGAAACTGTTCCCACCGAAACATTGCCTGATGTTTTCTATGAGAACAACTTGTCATTTGAAATAGATGCCAATGGAAACCACATGGGCAACGTGCAGGATCAGGACAGCGCAGCGAGCATACCTGCCATTGTAAATACAGGGTTCTTTAATTGCTTCACGTTTGGTAACGGAGCAGAGAGCTACAAAGTAAACGACTCAATAGTTGGGAATACATTTAACCTAGGAGAGCGTGTTACATCAGTGTCCGCTCAGGACTATAAGGAAGCAAACAGGTTCTCGGATATAACATACAGCGGAGTATACAATCCTGAGTCAAACCTAAACAAATTAAATGAGTTCAACCTAGGGCTACTTAACTATAAGTACCTAGAGGTGTCGTTCGGAGAGATAATGATATTGGATGGAAGGGAGACTGATGTGTTGGTTTTGCAGGAGGATAAAATATCATATGTGCTCGAAGGAAAGAACTTGCTTTCTGATGCCGCAGCGGGGGGTGCTATAACATCAGTCCCTGAGGTGTTGGGAACACAGATAGCAAGGGTTGAGAAGTATGGTATCAGTTTTAATCCTGAGAGTTATGTTCAGTGGGGATACGATAGGTTCTTTACCGATGCCAAGCGTGGTGCTGTTCTTCAACTAAAAGGCAACTCATATTCAAGCGATCAGCTTATTGTCATCTCTGAGATGAATATGAGGACATGGTTTAGGGATATGTTCAATGATTCATTTAATACTCAGAAGTTGGGTGGTTTTGATCCATATATGAATGAGTATGTGTTGTCTACAAACACTATTGAGTTACCATCAACGCCTGAATGTATTGAGTGTGGAACCATTAGAACAATGACACTAGT
>Ga0208783_10000355_pt1 | contig 28598 bp, 30 predicted proteins | sample DEB19_08_DNA_2_FD_184529 | JGI IMG/M metagenome (GOLD analysis project Ga0208783, IMG submission 184529) | Aqueous microbial communities from the Delaware River and Bay under freshwater to marine salinity gradient to study organic matter... | ecosystem: Environmental > Aquatic > Marine >...
TGATGCAGGTCGTCGAGTTCCAGCACGTGAAGCCGGGCAAGGGCGGTGCGTTCGTCCGGACGAAGCTGAAGAACCACCGCACCGGGGCCGTGCTCGACCGCACGTTCCGGGCCGACGAGAAGCTCGCGCTGGCCATGATCGACAAGCGGGAGATGCAGTTCCTGTACCGCGAGGGCGACGACTACGTCTTCATGGACAACGAGACCTACGACCAGTTGCAGGTGCCCGCGGCGTCGATCGGCGGTGCGACCGACTACCTGCGGGAGGGTGACACCGCCGTCCTCCCGATGTACAAGGACGAGATCATCGGGGTCGATCTCCCGGCCGCAGTCGAGCTCGAGGTGCGCGAGACGGAGCCGGGAGTCCAGGGAGATCGGGTGTCGGGCGCCCGTAAACCGGCGACGCTCGAGACGGGTCTCGTCGTCCAGGTGCCGCTCTTCGTCGAGACCGGTGAGCGGATCAAGGTCGACACCCGTACCGGCGAGTACCTCTCCCGGGCCTGACCGGCCCGACCGACGACCGAGGTCGCCGCGACCGATGGGCGTTTCCCGCCACGCAGCCCGGGAACGTGCGCTCGAACTCGCGTACGAGGCGGAGCAGCGCGGTCTCGACGCGGCCCGGCTGCTCGCCGACCTGCCCGTGCCGCCCGATGACTTCGCCCGCCTTCTCTTCGCGGGGGCCGAGGAGCACCGCGAAGAGATCGACGCGTTGATCCGCCGCTACTCCGAGCACTGGGCGATCGAACGCATGCCGGTACTCGACCGCGCCCTGCTCCGACTCGGGGCCTTCGAACTCGGATGGGTGCCCGAGACGCCGACGGCGGTCGTGATCACCGAGGCGGTGGCGCTTGCGCGGGAGTTCTCGACGAGGGATTCGGGCCGGTTCGTGAACGGCCTGCTCGCCCGACTCGCCGACGACCTGCGCGGTCCCGGGGCGGCGGAGGCGTCGTGAGCGCGCCGGGCGTCGAGGAGATCGTCGTCCCCGACACCGTCGAGGAGCTCCTCGGCGGCACCGATGTCCGGGTCGACCGGCCGTGGGTCGTCATCGTCTGGAACGATCCGGTCAACCTCATGACCTACGTGGTGCTCGTGCTCCAGAAGCTCTTCGGGTATTCGCGAGCGAAGGCCACGCGCCTGATGCTCCAGGTCCACAACGACGGCCGGGCCGTCGTGGCCAACGGGTCCCGAGAGAAGTGCGAGGCGGACGTCGCCCGCCTGCACGCCCACGGATTGTGGGCGACGATGCAGCGCGACGACGCGCCGTGAGCCCGGCGGTCTCCGGGGCATCGGAGGACCTCACCCTGGTCGTGGCCGGGGAGATCGTCACCGAACTCGACCGGATCTTCGCCGCGCTCGCGGGAGTCGTGACCGAGCCGGACGGGGCCGTCGGCGAACGGCTCTTTCCCCGTGCGTACCTCGACCCGACCGAGGATGCCGCCGAGACCATCTGGCGGCTCTCGCGGCGTGACGCGTTGGTCGCCGACCGGATCGCCGCGATCGAGTCGGTGCGCGCCGACCTCGCCGCTGCGACCCGGGGTCGACGCGGGGCCGTCACGGTCGCGCTCGGTGACGGAGCCCGCTGGATGACCGTGTGCAACGACGCCCGTCTGTGGCTCGGTACCGAACTCGGTCTCTCCGACGAGGATCTCGAGGTCGGGCGCGGGGATCCCCGGGCGCCCGACTACGAGCGTTACGCGCTGCTCACGGCCGTGCTGGCGGAGATTGTCGATGCCGTTATCGGCGGAATGCCCGAGGACGGTACCGAGGACGACGACGCCGTCTCCGGTCCGCCCGGTTGAATCCGCGACCGGAGAATGCGTCACCCGGTCACCTAGCCTCGGCCCCCATGGCCCTTCCGGCTGATCCCGTCCCTGCACCCCGGGATCCGCGCACGGTCGCCGTCGCGGTCTTCGATGCGGTCGCGGCCGCTATGCGCGGCGCCGACGACGCGGTGGGAATGGCGGTCGTGGCGCTCCTGGCCGGAGGTCACCTCTTGCTCGAGGGAGTGCCCGGTACGGGCAAGACCCTCCTCGCCAAGTCGCTCGCTGCTGCGATCGGTGGCCGGGCGGGAAGGGTCCAGTGCACCCCGGACCTCCTCCCCGCCGATGTCACGGGTACGTCGGTGTACAGCCCGGCCACGGGGGAGTGGGACTTCCGCCCCGGCCCGGTTTTCGCCCACGTGGTTCTCGTCGACGAGGTGAACCGGGCATCGCCCCGCACCCAGGCCGCCCTGCTCGAGCCGATGGAGGAGCGGCAGGTCACCGTCGACGGCATCTCGCATCGCCTGCCCGATCCCTTCCTCCTCGTGGCCACCCGGAATCCGTTCGGGGCATCGGGAACCTTCCCGCTCCCCGAGAGTCAGCTCGACCGCTTCGCTCTCGTGTGCACGCTCGATCGTCCGCCCCGTGACGCGGCTCGCGAGATCCTGGCGGGCGAAGGCGGTGCGCCCGGCTTGGCCCGAATCCGACCGGTCACCGATCCGGCCGAGATCGCGGCGACGATCGCTGCGGTGCGGCGCCTCCACTGCGCGCCGACGGTCGTGGATTACGTGCTGGACGTCGTCGACGCGACGCACCTGCACCCCGACGTGGTGCTCGGGGCTTCGCCCCGCGCCGCTCTCGGTCTCCAGGCCGCGGCCCGGGCCCGGGCCGTGGTGGTGGGGCGCGACTTCGTGACGCCCGATGACGTCAAGGCCGTGGCGGCGCACGCGCTCGCCCACCGGATCGTCACGGCGGCCGGGCCCGACCTCGAGGCCGGCTCGCGAATCGTGGCCGAGGTGCTCGCCGCGGTCGTCGCGCCGGTGCCGTGAGCCGGCGGGCCGTCCGCCGCCGCGCGTCGGCGACCGGTCCGGGGGAGTTCACGGTTCCTGCGGTCCTCTGCTTCGCGCTCGCCGTCTACGGGATCGCAGGTGGTGCGGCGGCGGGTGAGGATGCCACGACCGCCGTCGGCGTCTTCGCGCTGGCGTGCTTCGTCGTGGGGGTCTGGTGGCCGATCGCCGCACTGGCCTTCGTGCGGGTTTCGGTCACGGCCCCGCCCGACGCGTCGGTGGGCTCCGTCGTCCCTCTGCGAGTGACGCTCGTCGGACGGGGGCGGGTGGAGATCCGGTCGGCGGATGCCTCCGATCCGTGGCGGCGCACCGCGCTCCCGGCGACGGTGACGATCGGCCATCGGCCCGCGGCTCGCGGTGTCGTGGACACGGTTCGCATCCAGTTGCGCACCTCGGTTCCCCTCGGGGTCTTCATCCGGATCCGTACGTACTCCGTGGCCTTGCCCCGCCCGATGTACGTGGCTCCGCGTACCGAGGTGCGTTCGGTGCGATCGGGGCGGGCACCGGAGGAACGGGATCGTCGCCGGTCCCGCGGCTCGGGAATCGGCGAAGGCGATGCGGTTCGGTCGGTGCGTGAGTACGTGGCCGGTGATCCGGCCCGCCTCGTGCACTGGCCGACCAGCGCCCGCCGTGGCGGGTTGCACGTTCGCGAGCACGAGCCGCCGCCGACCGTCGGGATCGCGGTCGTCGCCGACCTCTCCGGAGGCCGACCCGAGCGAGCGGCGGTCGATGCGATGAGCGTCGGCGTGGCTGCGCTCGCGGCCGGGGACAGGGTGTGGATCGGGACCCACGAGTCCGGCGGACCCGCGAGCGGGGAGGTCACCGATCGCCGTGAACTCGGGCGGAGGCTCGCTCGGGCCCGGTCGGGGGCCCCACCGCCGCCGCCGGCGGGCTGGACGGTTCACCGGGCCGGGGGCGAGGCGTGAGCGACGCGACCGGACCCGGGCGTCGGATCATGGCCGTGCCCGCGGCCGTGGCACTCGGGGCGGTCGGGGCGTTGGCTGCGGAGCGGATGGGGTTTCCCGCGTTGGTCGGCCTGGGCGGCGGTGCGGTGGCGGCGCTGCTCGCCGTGCTCGCCCTGCCGTCGGTACCGACCCGACGTTCGGTCCTCTTCCTTCTCGTGGCGGGTGGGCTCGGCGTGCTCCGTCACGCGCCCGGTAGCAGTCCCCATCGCAGCGTTCTGCTCGTCACCTGGGCGCTCGCGTCGCTCGTAACGCTCGTCCTCCTCGAGCGTCTGGGGGCCGAGACGACGACTCCGGCGAGCGGTGGGGCACCCCTCGTCGCCCGGCGCCGGGAGGTCGCCCGGTTCTCGGTGGTGCTCGCCGTCATCGCGGCGATGACCGTCGCCCTCGGCGTCCCGTTCGCGACCGACCACCTCTCGCGGGGGGTCGTGGCCGGGCGCGAGCCGACGGTCGGCGACGCGGTCAGCGCTCCGGCATCGTTGCGCACCGCCGAGGAACTCGACATGACGACCCGGCCGCGGCTCTCCGACCGTGTCGTGTTCACGGTCGACGCGGAGCGTCCCGACTTCTGGCGCGGGGAGACATTCGATGCGTGGGACGGGATCCGGTGGCGGCGGACCGACCTCCGCGTGTTCTCGCTACGCCGACCCTCACCGACGACAGTGCTGGTTCCGGCCCTCGACCCCGGCGCCGAGCGGGGCGAGGACCTCACCCAGACGTACCGATTCGAGAGCGGCTTCTCCGATCTCGTCTTCGCGGCGCCGAGTGCCCGGATCATCGAGACCGACCGGTACCTCCGGGCCCGGGCCGACGGCTCGGTCTTCGTGGCGGGGCTCGGGGCGAACGCGTTCGGGGAGGGGGCCGTCTACACCGTCACGAGTCGGCGACTCGCGTCGACCGAATCCGACCTGCGGGAGGCGAGCGGAGCCGATCTGCCGGCGTGGCTCTCAGACCTCTATCGGTCCGTCCCGACGGCGACCCCGGCTCGGGTCGCCCGACTCGCCGAGCGGGTCACGGCACCGGCGGCAAACCGCTACGACAAGATCCGCGCCCTCGAGGGCTGGCTCGGCGAGAACACGACCTACTCGATCGATGCGCCGACGGCGCCGCCGGGACGCGACGTGGTCGACGACTTCCTCTTCCGCAGCCGCATCGGCTGGTGCGAGCAGATCGCGAGCAGCCTGGTCGTGATGGCCCGCAGCGTGGGCATCCCCGCCCGACTGGCGACCGGGTTCGTGCCGGGAACGCGCGATCCGCTCACCGGCCGGTTCACGGTGCGCGAGCGCGACGCCCACGCCTGGGCCGAGATCTGGTTCCCCGGTATCGGATGGCAGGGCTTCGACCCGACGGCGTCGGTACCGCTGGCGGGAGAGGCGGGGACCGACGGGTCGTGGTTGCCGTCGCTGCGCCGGTCGGCGCCGGCGCTCGCGGCTGTCGCGGTCCTCGTCGCCGCGCTCGCATTCGCGGCCGTGGTGGTCGTGCGCCGGGTCCGGCGGCGTCGAGCCCGCCGGGCGACGTGGGCCGCGGCGACCCGCCACCGGCTCGACCGGGTCGGTCGTCGGATCGGACGGGCTCGGCGTCCGGACGAGACCGTCGGCGAGTACGCCGATGCGCTGGCCGATGCGCTCGGACGGCCCGAGGTGGCGACGGTCGGCACGGTGCTCGACCTCGAGGCGTTCGGGCCGTCCGGGGCCGGCGAATCGGAGAGGAACGCCGTCGACGAGGTGGTAGCCTCCCTCGAAGCCGTGAAGGGGATCCCGTGAGGTCCCTACGGAGGAGCCCATGGACGCGAGCGAACACGCGGAACCGGTACTGCGGACGCGTGTCTTCGATTCCGACGATCTGCGCCGGGCGCTGACCCGCATTGCGCACGAGATCGTCGAGCGCAACCACGGCGCCGATCGGGTCGTGCTGGTCGGCCTCTACACGCGGGGCGTTGCGATCGCCCGCCGACTCGCCGATGCGGTGGGGTCCTTCGAATCGGTCACGCCGCCGGTCGGTGCGCTCGACGTGGCCTTCTTCCGCGACGACATCGGTTTGCGGCCGGTCGCGCCGTTGGGGCCGACGGAAGTGCCCGACTGCGCGGGCCGGGTCGTGGTTCTCGTCGACGACGTGCTCTTCACGGGGCGCACCGCTCGGGCGGCCCTGAACGCACTGGGGGAGTTCGGGCGCCCGGCGGCCGTCCAGCTCGCCGTTCTCGTCGATCGGGGGCACCGGGAGCTTCCGGTCCGGGCCGACTACGTCGGTAAGAACCTCCCGACCCGCCTCTCCGAGGACGTGCGGGTCCGGCTCACCGAGGTCGACGGCGGGCCCGACGGCGTCGAGCTCTGGGGGGAGCCGGCGTGAGGCACCTCCTCTCGATCGGTGATCTCGGCGGCCGGGCCGGCATCGAGCAGATGCTCGATCTCACCGCCACCTTCGCCGAAGTGATGCAACGCGAGGTGCCCAAGGTTCCGGCGTTGCGCGGTCGCACGGTGGTTTCGCTCTTCTACGAGGATTCGACTCGGACCCGCCTCTCGTTCGAGGCGGCGGCGAAGCGGCTCTCGGCCGACACCATGAACTTCTCGGTGGCCACGTCCTCGGTGAGCAAGGGCGAGTCGCTGCTCGACACGATCCGCACGATCGAGGCGATGGGGGTCGACGCGATCGTCGTGCGCCACCGGGCCTCGGGGGCTCCGCACCGGATCGCGGCGTGGGCCGACGCGCACGTCGTGAACGCGGGCGATGGTCGCCACGAGCATCCGACCCAGGCGCTGCTCGATGCGTACACGCTGCGCGTCCGTCGCGGTCCGACTCTCGACGGGTGCCGGGTCGCGATCGTCGGCGACGTCCGCCACTCGCGCGTGGCCCGGAGCAACGTCTACGCGCTCCACGCTCTCGGTTGCGAGGTCATCCTGGTCGGACCCCCGACGCTCATGCCCGAGAGCACCGACGGCTGGCCGGTCACGGTCGTCCACGATCTCGACGAAGTGCTCGGCTCCCTCGACGTCGTGTATCTCCTCCGGCTGCAGCGCGAACGCATCGCCGAGGCGCTGTTCCCGTCGATCCGGGAGTACACGAGCCGCTGGGGTCTGACCCCCGACCGGGCGGCGCGACTGCACCCCGACACCCTGGTCATGCACCCCGGGCCGGTCAACCGGGGGATCGAGATCGCGGGAGCGGTCGTCGACTCCGATCGCTCGCTCGTGACCGAACAGGTCGCGAACGGGGTCGCCGTGCGCATGGCCGTGCTCTGGTCTCTCCTCGGAGGAGGCGAGTTTGTCTGAGTTTTTGATTAGTGGCGGCACGGTCGTCGACGCGACCGGCGAGCGCCGGGCCGACGTCCGGGTCGTCGACGGCACGATCGCCGAGGTGGCCGAGGGGCTCGCCCCCGGCCCGGGTGGCACCGTGCTCGACGCCGAGGGTGCGATCGTCGCCCCGGGCCTCGTCGACATCCAGGTGCACCTCCGCGAGCCGGGCCGCGAGGACAGCGAGACCATCGAGAGCGGTGCCCGGGCGGCTGCCCTCGGCGGCTGTACGGCGGTCGTGTGCATGCCCAACACGACCCCCGCGATCGACGAGGCGTCGGTCGTCCACTCGATCCTCGAGCGGGCCCGGTCGGCCGGTCTCTGCGAGGTGCAGCCCGCGGGATGCATCACTCGCGGCCGCGCGGGCGTAGAGCTCGCCCCGATCGGCGAGCTCTACGACCTCGGGGTCCGCATCTTCACCGACGACGGCGATTGCGTCGCCGACGCCGGGGTGATGCGCCGGGCGTTCGAGTACGCGTCGGCGCTGCCCGGTGCCGTCATCGCCCAGCACGCCGAGGATCCTGCCCTCGTCCGGGGCGGGCACATGCACGAGGGCGCGTGGTCGGCCCGGCTCGGCATCGCGGGACGCCCGGCCACAGCGGAGTCGAGCATCGTGGCTCGTGACCTGCAGCTGGCCGCGCTCACCGGTGGCCGCTACCACGTACTCCACCTCTCGTGCGCGACCTCGGCCGACCTCGTACGGGCGGGCAAGGCGACGGGAATCCGGGTGACGGCCGAGTGCACGCCCCAGCACCTCGTCCTCACCGATGCCGCGTGCGCGGGCTTCGACCCGACGTTCAAGATGAACCCGCCCCTCCGCGAGCAGGCCGACGTCGACGGACTGCGGGCCGCGTTGGCCGACGGAACGATCGACGCGATCGCGACCGACCACGCCCCGCACTCGCCCGAAACCAAAGACGTTCCGTTCGAGGAGGCCCCGCCCGGGATGCTCGGGGTGGAGACGGCGCTCGCCGTCGCGCACACCACCCTCGTGGCCGAGGGGATCGTGACGCTCGGACACCTGCTCGGTGCGCTCTCGTGGCGGCCGGCGGCAATTGCCGGCCTCGACGCGGCCGGACCCGAGGGCGGTGGGCACGGCGGTCCGATCGCCCCGGGCCGACCCGCGCACCTCTGCGTCTTCGATCCGCAGCGCCGCTGGGTCGTCGAGGGTGAACGCCTCGCCAGCCGCAGCCGCAACACGCCGTGGGAGGGCCGCGAACTCACGGGCCGTGTGCGCCACACCCTGTACCGCGGTATCCCCACCGTTCGCGACGAGGAGGCCACCCGATGACCGCAGCGCGGCGTGAAGCGCGACTCGTGCTCGCCGACGGCACGACCTTCACCGGCGAGGCTGTCGGCTGGGAGCCCGAAGACGGAGTGACCGCCGGCGAAGTGGTGTTCAACACCGCGCTCTCGGGCTACCAGGAGATCGTCACCGATCCGTCGTACGCCGGGCAGATCATCACCTTCACCTACCCCCACATCGGCAACTACGGAACGAACGACGGTGATGCGGAAGCGGGCGCGCCCCGGTGCCGAGGGGTCATCGTGCGCGACCTCGCCCGCCGAGCTTCCAACTGGCGGTCGGAGGCCGACCTCGACTCCTACCTGCGGCGTAACCGAGTGGCCGCCATCACCGGCATCGACACCCGGCGGCTCACTCGCCACATCCGTTCGGCGGGAGCCCTGCCCGGCGCGTTCGGTCCGGCCGACCCCGACGTTCTGCTCGCGGCGGCCCGGGCCGACGGGGGCACCGACGGGTGCGATCTCGCCTCGGTGGTCACCACTCGCGAGGCCTACGTCGTCGAACCCGCCGAACCGCGTTTCTCGGTGGTCGCCTACGACTTCGGGATCAAGCGCTCGATCCTCGACCGGCTGGTCGCGGTCGGTTGCCGGGTCGAGGTCGTCCCCGCGTCGACGCCCGCCGCCGAGGTGTTGGCCCGGCGGCCCGACGGCGTCTTCTGCTCCAACGGACCCGGTGACCCGGCCGCCGTGGCGGGGGCGGCCGCCAACGTCGCCGCGCTCCTCGGGGCGGTGCCGCTCTTCGGTATCTGCCTCGGCCACCAGATCATGTCGCGGGCCCTCGGGGCGGAGACCTTCAAGCTCCGTTTCGGGCACCACGGCGGTAACCACCCCGTCCGCCACGTGCCGTCGGGCCGAGTCGAGATCACGAGTCAGAACCACAACTACGCCGTTGCGGTCGACTCGCTCCCGGCCGGCACCGAGGTCACCCACGTCAACCTCAACGACGGCGACATCGAGGGGGTGCGGAGCCCCGACCTGCGCGCGTTCAGTGTCCAGTACCACCCCGAGGCCGGACCCGGCCCGCACGACGCCCGTTACCTGTTCGACGAATTCGCTGCACTCATGGGAGGTCGCTGACCGTGCCCCGCCGGGACGACATCGAGTCGGTACTCCTGATCGGCAGCGGACCGATCGTCATCGGACAGGCCTGCGAGTTCGACTACTCGGGTACGCAGGCCTGCCGCGTGCTCCGGGAGGAGGGGTTCCGGGTGATCCTCGTGAACTCCAACCCGGCCACGATCATGACCGACCCCGAGTTCGCCGACGCCACCTACGTCGAACCGCTCGACGTGGCGACGGTCGGTCGGATCATCGCGAAGGAGCGACCCGACGCGATCCTCCCCACGCTCGGCGGCCAGACCGGCCTCAACCTGGCCGTCGCGCTCCACGAGGCGGGGGTGCTCGCCGAACACGGCGTCGAGATGATCGGCGCCAACATCGACGCGATCCACACCGCCGAGGATCGCCAGCAGTTCAAGCAGGCAATGCTCGAGATCGGTCTGCGGGTGCCGCCCTCGGGCATCGCGTACGAGGTCGGCGAGGCCCGCCGGGTCGCGGCCGAAGTGGGCTACCCGGTCATCGTGCGTCCGGCCTTCATTCTCGGGGGCGGGGGCACCGGGATCGCCCACGACGACGAGGAGATGAAGCTCGTCGCTGCCCGTGGCCTCGCGGCCAGTCCGATCTCGGAGATCCTGATCGAACGCAGCGTCACCGGTTGGAAGGAGTACGAACTCGAGGTGATGCGCGACCGCGCCGACAACGTCGTGGTCATCTGCTCGATCGAGAACCTCGACCCGATGGGTGTCCACACCGGCGAATCGATCACGGTCGCACCGGCCCAGACCCTCACCGACCGCGAGTACCAGGAGATGCGCGACGCCGCGTTCGCGTGCATCCGGCGGATCGGGGTCGAGACCGGCGGCTCGAATGTGCAGTTCGCGGTCGACCCTCGCACCGGCGAGCAGGTCGTGATCGAGATGAATCCGCGCGTGTCGCGCAGCAGTGCCCTCGCGAGCAAGGCGACCGGTTTTCCGATCGCCAAGATCGCGGCCCGGCTCGCCGTGGGGTACCACCTCGACGAGGTCCGCAACGACATCACCCGCGAGACCCCGGCCAGCTTCGAGCCCACCATCGACTATGTCGTGACCAAGTTCCCGCGGTGGGCCTTCGAGAAGCTGCCCGGCGCCGCACCGGTGCTCGGCACCCAGATGCAGTCGGTCGGGGAGGTCATGGCGATCGGTCGCACGTTCCCCGAGTCGCTCCAGAAGGCGATCCGGTCGCTCGAGACCGGACGCCACGGACTCAACTGCGATCCGGGCGAGTCGGCCACCGACGGGGTCGCGACCGACGATCTCGTGCGGGCCGCGGCGGTGCCGACCCCGGAGCGCATCTTCCAAGCCGAGGCGGCACTGCGGCGCGGGGTCACCGTCGACCGACTGCACGAGGCCACGGGGATCGACCCGTGGTTCGCCGACCAGATGCTGGCGATCACCGAGGAGCGGGCGCGGCTCGCCGGTCTCGGATCGCTCGCCGCGTTCGGTCCGGCCGACTGGCGGCGGGCCAAGCGCCTCGGATTCTCCGACGCCCAGATCGCCTGGTTGCTCGACACGACCGAGGACGCAGTCCGCGCGGCCCGTCTGGCGGCCGGGGTGCGCGTCACCTACAAGACGGTCGACACGTGCTCGGCGGAGTTCGAGGCCTTCACCCCGTACCACTACGGCACCTACGAGGACGAGGACGAGATCGGTCCTCTGACGCGTCCGGCCGTCGTCATCCTCGGCAGCGGACCGAACCGGATCGGCCAGGGCGTCGAGTTCGACTACTGCTGTGTCCACGCCGCCTTCGCGCTGCGCGAGGCGGGTTACGAGACGATCATGGTCAATTGCAATCCCGAGACCGTCTCGACCGACTACGACACCAGCGATCGGCTGTTCTTCGAGCCGCTCACCCGTGAGGACGTGCTCAACGTGTGTGCGGCCCTGGCCGACCGCGGCGATCTGGTCGGGGTGATCGTTTCCCTCGGCGGGCAGACCCCGCTCAAGCTCGCCCACGCGCTCGAGGCGGAGGGGATCCCGATCCTCGGCACGAGCCCGACCTCGATCGACGCGGCCGAGGACCGCGAGCGCTTCAACGAACTGTGCGATCGGCTGGGGATCCCGCAGCCGCCCGGCGGTACCGCGACCGACGCCGCGGGGGCCCGCACCATCGCCGAACGGGTGGGGTACCCGGTGCTCGTGCGCCCGTCCTACGTGCTCGGCGGGCGCGCGATGCAGATCGTGTTCGACGCCGAAGAGCTCGACCGGGCCATGGCCGAACTGGCCGCGACCGGATCGCTCGGCCGCGAGGGCGGGTTGTCGGCCGAACGCCCGGCTCTCGTCGATCGGTTCCTCGAGGACGCCATCGAGGTCGACGTCGATGCGCTTCGCGACCGTTCGGGCGAGGTCGTGATCGGCGGGGTCATGGAGCACATCGAACAGGCCGGTGTGCACTCGGGTGATTCGGCGTGCGCCATCCCGCCCCCGACCCTGCCGGCGGCCGTCGTCGCGGTGATCGAGGCCCACACGCGTGCCCTCGCCGAGGCCCTCGACGTCGTCGGCTGCTGCAACGTGCAGTACGCGGTCAAAGACGGCGAGGTTGCCGTGATCGAGGCCAACCCGCGAGCCAGTCGCACGATCCCGTTCGTGAGCAAGGCGACGGGGGTCCCGTTGGCGAAGGTCGCGGCCCGGATCATGCTCGGGGCCACGTTCGCCGAGTTGCGCGACGAGGGTTTGCTGCGGCCCCCGGCCGAGGGTGGGCACGTCGCGGTGAAGGAGGCGGTCCTCCCGTTCAATCGGTTCCCCGACGTCGACACGGTCCTCGGTCCGGAGATGCGTTCGACCGGTGAGGTGATGGGCATCGACCGCACCTTCGCGTTGGCGTTCGCCAAGAGTCAGGCGGGCGCCGGAAACCGGTTGCCCGAGGCGGGGACGGTGTTCCTCTCGCTGGCCGATCGCGACAAGCCCGCCGGGCTCCTCGCCGCGCGCCGGTTCGCCGAGCTCGGGTTCGCGCTCGCGGCGACCGCGGGCACGGCCCGCATGCTCGAGGCCGAGGGAATCCCGGTGGCCACGGTCGTGGCGAAGGTGGGGGAGCAGGTCGGCGAGGACGCCGTCGGGCTCATCTCCTCGGGCCGCGTCGACTTCGTCGTGAACACGCCGCGCGGGCGCGGTTCCCGAGCCGACGGCATGCACATCCGGCGGGCTGCCATCACCCACGGAGTCGCCTGCGTGACGACGGTCGCGGCGGCATTGGCCGCCGCCGCGGGAATCGCCGACGAGGCCGAGCACCGACCCGAGGTGCGGTCGCTGCAGGAGTACCACCACGACGCCCAACTGCGGTTCGGGGTATGACCGGAGTCGACGGCTCGGTCTCCCTGGGAGCGTTGGAACTCCCTGCGCCGATCGTGGCCGCCGCGGGAACCTTCGGTCACGGGGCCGAACTGTCGCGGCTCTGTCCTCCCGGCCGACTCGGTGCGGTCACGGCCAAGTCGGTCGCCGTGTTCCCCTCGGTCGGCAACCCGGCGCCCCGGGTCACCGATGCCGCCGGAGGCGGGATGCTCAATTCGGTCGGGCTGCCGGGCCCCGGGGTCGCCGAGTGGATTGCCGACGACCTGCCCGATCTCGAGGCCCACGGCGCTCGGATCATCGCGTCGGTGTGGGGCCACAGCGTCGACGACTACGAGGCGGCGGCCGCCGCGCTCGCACCGGTGGCCGGCCGTCTGGTCGCGGTCGAGGTCAACCTCTCGTGTCCCAACGTGAAGGACCACGCCCACGTCTTCGCACACGATCCCGACCCCACGGCAGCGGCGACGGCCGCGGTCGTGGCGGTGCTCGGGGGAAGGCTGCCGGTCTTCGCGAAGTTGTCGCCCAACGTGACCGATCTCCCGGTGATCGCCGCCGCCGCACTCGGGGCCGGGGCCGCCGGGCTCACGCTCGTGAACACGGTGCGGGGGCTCGTGGTCGACGCGGCGACGCGCACGGCTCGACTCGGGGCCGGCCTCGGTGGGCTGAGCGGCCCGCCCATCAAGCCCATTGCGCTCCGCTGCGTACGCGAAGTCGCGCTGGCGCACCCCGGAGTGCCGATCATCGGGACCGGAGGCGTGAGTTCGGGCGAGGATGCGGCCGAGATGCTGCTCGCCGGAGCGCACGCCGTCGGGGTCGGCACGGCGACCTTCGCCGATCCGCGGGCTCCGCTGCGGATCACCGAGGAACTGATCACCTGGTGCACTCGCCACGGCGTGACCCGCGTACGTGACCTGACGGGAGGACTCCTGTGACCCACCCCGCGGCAGCCGATCCGGCCGTGCGCGACCGCTTGGCGATTGCGCTCGATGTTCCCGACCTCGCGTCGGCCCTCCGTCTGGCGACCGAGGTCGCACCGTGGTTCGGGGTGGCCAAGGTCGGTCTCGAGCTCTACGCGGCGACCGGGCCGCGGGCGGTCGCCGAGCTGCGCGATCGGGGTCTCGACGTCTTCGTCGATCTCAAGCTCCACGACATCCCCACGACGGTCGAACGAGCAGCGCGCGTGCTCGGGGGGCTCGGGGCCCGATACCTCAACTTCCACGCCGCGGGCGGAGTGGCGATGCTGCGGGCCGGGGTCGAGGGTCTCGGGACCGGTGCCCGCGATGCCGGTTGCGCACCTCCGGTCGCCCTCGCCGTCACCGTGCTCACCAGCGACGCCGACACGTCGGCCTTCGGTCCGCGTCTGGCGGCGGCGATCGAGGCGGGGTGCGGCGGGGTCGTCTGCGCCGCCGCCGAGGTCGGCCGGGTCCGCGAGGCCGGTCCCGGTCTCGTCACGATGGTGCCGGGAATCCGTTTCGCCGACGGTGCCGTCGACGACCAGGTCCGGGTCGCGACCCCCGGTTCGGCGGCTGCTGCCGGGGCGGGGGTGTTGGTCATCGGACGCTCGGTCTCCGGGGCCGACGACCCGGCCGCAGCGGCGCGCCGCGCGCACGAGGAGGTCGCGGCGGCCGTCGGCGACTGATCGGAGGGTCGCTATGCTCGCTCCTCCATCCCGGACGGTCCGACCGTCCCCTCGGAGGTCGCCGGCCATGGCCAATCCGCCCACCCTGACCGAGGAGCAGCGTCGGGTGGCGCTCGAGAAGGCCGCCCGGGCCCGGCGGCTCCGGGCCGAGGTCAAAGAGCGCCTGAAGATCGGCTCCCTCAGCCTCTCGGAGCTCCTGGCCGAGGTCGACGGCGCCGACCCGGACGCCGAGGTTCTCGCCAAGCTGAAGGTGGTGAGCGTCCTCGAATCGCTCCCCGGGCTCGGCAAGGTCCGGGCCCGGCGCCTGATGCGCGATCTCGAGATCTCCGACAACCGGCGGCTGCGCGGGCTCGGCGCCAACCAGCGGCGCGCGCTGCTCGAGCGATTTGGCTAGCGCCCCCGGCCGGCGGGGAGTTCTGCTCGTGCTGGCCGGTACCTCGGGGGCGGGCAAGGGCACCCTCGGCGCGCGTCTGCGCGAACGTGAACCCGAGCTGGGGTGGTCGGTGTCGTGGACCACGCGTCCGCCGCGGCCCGGTGAGGTCGACGGTGTCGACTACCGATTCGTGACCCGCGAGGAGTTCGAGGCCTGCCGGGCCGCGGGCGGATTCCTCGAGTGGTTCGAGGTCTACGGCGATCTCAAGGGAACGCCCGCCGACTTCGTTCGCGACCGTCTCGCGGTCGGCGGCGACATCCTGCTCGAGGTCGACGTCAACGGTGCCCTGGCGATCAAGGAGGCGCTGCCCGAGGCGCTGCTCGTCTTCGTGGCCGCCCCGAGCCGCGCCGAGCAGCGGCGGCGGCTCGAGGGGCGGGGCACCGAGACGGCCGAATCGGTCGAGCGGCGTCTGCGGGAGGCCGAGGCCGAGGAGCGGATCGCGGGCCGGCGGTTCGACGCCGTCGTGGTCAACGACGAGGTGGATCGGGCCGTCGCCGAGATCTCGGCTATCCTGACGAGTCGCCGCGGAGGAGAGGAACCCCGATGACCGACCGTCGGCCGTCGCTGATGGAACCCCGCATCGAGCAGCTCATGGAGAAGGTGGACTCGAAGTTCACCCTCGTGACGCTCTCGGCCAAGCGGGCCCGTCAGATCAACGACTACTACAACCAGCTCGGCGAGGGCCTCGGGCGGATCGTGCCGCCCCAGGTGACCTCGGTCTCGCGCAAGCCGCTCTCGATCGCGCTCGAGGAGATCGGCGCGTCGAAGATCACCTACGAGCCGATCGTGCCGGGTGAGGATGACGCCGACGAGGCGGAGTCCGAGGTCGCGGCGGAGATCGAGCCCGACACCTCCGCCTGAACCGCGCCCCACGATGGCGCGCGTCGTCCTGGGCGTCTGCGGCGGTATCGCCGCGTACAAGGCGATCGACATCTGCCGTCGCCTCGTCGACGCCGGAGTGCACGTCGCTCCCGTGCTCACCGAGGGGGCCACGCGCTTCGTCGGGCCGCTGACGTTCTCGGCCCTCGCCTCGGAACGCGCGCGAACCTCCCTGTTCGACGACGAGGACCCGATCCCGCACACCCGGCTCGGGCAATCGGCCGACCTCGTGGTCGTCGCCCCCGCCACCGCCGGGTTCCTCGGGCGTTACGCGGCGGGCATCTCCGATGATCTGCTGACCGCCACCCTCCTCGCCACCCGGGCACCGGTCGTCGTGTGCCCCGCGATGCACACCGAGATGTGGGAGCACCCGTCGGTCGCCGACAACCTCGAGACCCTTCGTCGCCGGGGCGTCGCGGTCATCGAGCCCGAGTCGGGGCGTCTGGCGGGCGGCGATGTGGGTGCCGGGCGCCTCGCCGATCCCGCCCGAATCGTCGAGGCGGTCCTGACCCGCATCGGCGCCGCGGGTCCGCTCGCCGGCCGCCGCGTGCTCGTGACCGCGGGCGGTACGCGCGAGGCGATCGATCCGGTTCGCTTCGTCGGCAACCGGTCCTCGGGAAAGATGGGGCACGCTCTCGCCGACTCGGCGGCTCGGCGCGGGGCTGCCGTCACCCTGGTCACGACGGTCGATCGCCCGGCCGCGTCGGGGGTCGAGGTCGTCCGGGTCGAGAGCGCAGACGACATGCACCGTGAAGTCACGGCTCGGGGTGACGCCGACGTCGTCGTCATGGCGGCCGCGGTCGCCGACTTCCGCCCGCGACGCGTCGCCGACGAGAAGATCAAGAAGGCCGACGGGGTTCCCGAGGTCGTCCTGGAGCCGACCGTCGACATCCTCGCCGCCCTCGGCGCGGCGAAGCGGCCGGGTCAGGTCGTCGTCGGCTTCGCGGCCGAGACCGGTCGGCTCCGGGAGCGGGCGGCGGAGAAGCTCGCGGCGAAACGGATCGATCTCATCGTGGCCAACGACGTCAGTGCGGCCGATGCCGGATTCGAGGTCGACACGAACCGGGCGGTGCTCCTCGACGCCGAGGGCGGGGTCGAGGAGACGCCGCTGATGAGCAAGACCGATCTGGCCGGAGTGATCCTCGACCGGATCGCCGCGCTCCTCACCGCGGCCCCGGGGACCACGCCCTAGGATCCGGCGGTTGCCGGAAGGAGCCGCCGTGAGCAGTCACATCTTCACCTCGGAGTCGGTCACCGAGGGTCATCCCGACAAGATGGCCGACCAGATCAGCGACAGCGTCCTCGACGCCGTGCTGACCGAGGACCCCTACGGGCGGGTCGCCTGCGAGACGATGGTCACGACCGGTCTCGTGGTGGTAGCCGGTGAGATCTCGACGAATGCCCACGTCGACTTCTCCCGTCTGGCCCGGGAGACGGTGTGCGGGATCGGCTACACCGACGCGGCGTTCGGCATCGACGGCAAGACCTGCGGCGTGATCGTGTCGATCGACGAGCAGTCGCCCGACATCGCGATGGGGGTCGACAAGGCGATCGAGCAGAGGCAGGGCGGCGGCGACCACTTCGACGAGGTGGGGGCCGGTGACCAGGGAATGATGTTCGGGTACGCCTGCGACGACACCACCGACCTCATGCCGATGCCGATCTGGCTGTCGCACCGCATGGCGGATCGTCTCGCTCGGGTCCGGCGGGAGGGCATCGTCGACTTCCTCCGCCCCGACGGCAAGACCCAGGTCTCGATCGAGTACCGCGACGGCGTGCCCGTCCGGCTCCAGACCGTCCTCATCTCGACCCAGCACGGCCCCGGTATCGACATCGACCGCGACCTCCGACCCGCCCTCATCGAGCACGTCATCCGTCCCTCGCTACCCGAGCAGTTCGCCGACGACGATTTCGAGGTGTTCGTCAACCCGACCGGGCAGTTCGAGTTGGGCGGGCCCCACGCCGACTGCGGCCTCACCGGCCGCAAGATCATCGTCGACACCTACGGCGGCATGGCCCGCCACGGCGGAGGCGCCTTCTCGGGCAAGGACCCGACGAAGGTCGACCGTTCGGCGGCCTACGCCGTCCGTCAGATCGCCAAGACGGTCGTGGCCGCCGGCCTCGCCCGGCGCTGTGAGGCCCAGGTCGCGTACGCGATCGGGGTCGCGCGACCGGTGTCGATCATGGTCGATACCTTCGGAACGTCCGAGGTCGCGCCCGAGCGCATCGAGGCGGCGGTGCGCGAGGTGTTCGACATGCGCCCGGCCGCGATCATCGAGCGACTCGACCTGCGCCGTCCGATCTACAAGCGCACCGCGGCCTACGGTCACTTCGGCCGGACCGACGGTGAGGGCTTCACCTGGGAGCGAGTCGAGCCCTACGCCGACGAACTGCGCCGCGTCCTGATGTGACCGAGGTCTGCCGGGTCGTCCCCGACGTCACGGCAGTCGATCGCGCCTTCGACTATCGACTCGACGAGGATCTTCCGATCGGGACGATCGTCCGGGTCGCTCTCCAGGGCCGTCGGGTCCGCGGGTGGATCGTCGAGCGCGGCGTCGATCCCGAAGGGCGCGAGGTGCACCCGGTCCTCGCGGCGGTGTCGGCCGGCCCTCCCCCCGACGTGGTCGGGTTGAGCGCCTGGGTCGCCCGGCGGTGGGCCGGCCCCCGGGTCGCCGTGCTGCGTTCCGCTTCGGCTCCGAACAACGTCCCGGTGGCGGCCGGGCCCCGGCCCGGGCCGGGGCGTCCGGTGTCGGCGGCGCGGTCCACGGTGGTGCGCATCCCGCCGCTCGTGGATCGGCTCGGCTTCGCCGAGGACGCATGTGCCGACGACGGATCGACCCTGCTGTGCGTCGCCGACGCGGGCCGGGCGCGGACTCTCGCCGACCGGCTCGGTCGGGCGGGAAGGCGGGTGGCGTTGCTGCACTCCACGGCGTCGGATGCCGAACGCACCGCGGCGTGGCGCCGCGCCGCCGCGGGCGGATGCGTGGTGGTCGGCGGCCGGCTGGCGGTGCTGGCCCCGGTTCCCGATCTCGCTGCCGCAGTGGTCTTCGACGATGCCGACGAGGCGCTGCAGGAGGAGCGGGCCCCGACCTGGCACGCTCGCGACGTTCTCCGCGAACGCGCGGGGCGGGCCGGGATCCCGTTCACGGTCTGTTCGCCCGCTCCGACCGTCGACGCCGTCGTGGCGGCAGGCGGAGTCGTATCGGCGCCGTCGCCGGCGGTCGAGCGGGCCGGCTGGCCGCGGGTGTCGGTGGTCGACCGGGGGGCCGAGCCGCCGGGAGCGGGGCTCCTGACCGAGAGCCTCGCCGACGCGGTGCGGGCCGCGGCGGGACCGTCGGTGTGCGTGCTCAATCGGCGCGGACGCTTCCGGCTCCTGGCCTGCCCGGCCGAGGGCCATCTGATCCGCTGGGACCCGAGCGCCGAGCGACCACTGGTGTGCCCCGAGTGCGGTGCGCCGCGGCCCCGATTGATCCGGGCGGGAGTGACGCGACTCCGGGAGGAACTCGCCGCCCTCCTGCCCGGTCGCCGGGTCGTCGACGTCGACGCCGATACGGATGCGGTCGCCGGAGCCGACGTCTACATCGGAACCGAGGCCGTCCTGCACCGTTCGGCGGTGCGGCGGGCCCGCCCCGGCCTCGTCGCGTACCTCGACCTCGACGGGGAACTCCTCGCGCCCCGCTACCGGGCGGCGGCCCAGGCCCACTGGTTGGTGACCCGAGGTGCCCAGCTCCTCGCCGGCCGCCCGCGATCCGAAACGCTCCTCCTGCTCCAGACCCGGATCCCGGACCACGTCGTGGTGCGGGCGGTCGCCGAAGGAGACCCGGCGCTGGTCGCGGCGGCCGAGGCCGAGACGCGACGCATCCTCGGCTATCCGCCCTTCGGCGCGCTGGCCGAACTCCAGGGTGACGACGCGCCGATCGCGGTTGCCGCCGCGGCGGCGTCGGGTCTCGGATTGCGCGTCTTCGGGCCCGACGGTGGACGAGCGCTCGTGCACGCGGCCGACTGGGACGCGCTCGGCGACGCGCTCGGTCCGGCGGTGGCGGCGGGGCGCGCCGTGGGTCGGGTGCGGGCCGCGGTCGATCCGCCCCGGGTCTGAGCCCGGGAGCGCGCCCGGTACCATCGGTTCCGTGAGCACGCAGGAGATCAGGGTCTTCGGTGATCCCGTGCTGAGGCGGCCGACCACACCGGTCACCGACATCGACGGCGCGTTCGTGGCCCTGGTCGAGGCGATGTACGACACCATGCACGCGGCGCCCGGTTCGGGTCTCGCGGCCTGCCAGGTCGGTGTCCAGAAGCGGTTCTTCGTCTTCGACGAGTACGACGGCAACGGTCCCGATGTCCTGATCAACCCGCAGATCGTCGACGGCAAGGGTTCCTCGCCCTACGAGGAGGGTTGCCTCTCGATCCCGGGGTACGGGTTCGAGGTCATCCGGCCCGAGGTCGTCACGGTGACGGCGCTCGACCTCGACGGGCGCGAGTTCACGATCGAGACCGGCGGCCACCTGGCCCGGGTCTTCCAACACGAAACCGACCACCTCGACGGGATTCTGGTTCTCGACCGTCTCGATCCCGATCAGCGCAAGCGGGCGATGCGCGCCCTGCGCGAGCACGGACTGGCGGGCGAGACGCCCGGCGGCCGCCGCCACGCGCTCTGAGTCGGCGCCGGTGCGCGTCGCGTTCCTCGGTTCGCCCGACGAGGCCGCCACCGCGCTGCGGGCCGTCGTCGCGGCCGGTCACGACGTCGCTCTCGTCGTGACCCAGCCCGAACGGCGGCGGCGCCGGAGCGCGCCGCCCGAGCCGACCCCCGTTCATCGGGCGGCGATCGAACTCGGTCTGCCCGTCGTCACGCCGGAACGCGCCGCTGAGGTCGGGGTTCGGCTCCGGGAGAGCGGCGCCGAACTCGGAATCGTCGTCGCGTACGGACGCATCCTCCCCGGGGACGCGCTCGACGCGTTACCCGGCGGTCTCGTCAACGTGCACTTCTCTCTGCTGCCGCGGTGGCGGGGTGCGGCTCCGGTCGAGCGGGCGATCCTCGCGGGTGACGCCGAGACGGGGGTGTGCCTGATGCGGGTCGACGCCGGTCTCGACACCGGTCCGGTGTTCGACCGCGCCGCGGTGCCCGTCGCCGCCGACGACACGGCGGGATCCTTGCGGGCTCGACTCGCCGAAGCGGGCGCGCGATTGCTCGTCGAGTGTCTCCCGTCCCTCCCCGGTCGGCGACCCCAACCCCAGATCGGCCCCGCGACGACGGCCCCGAAACTGAGCATCGAGGAGTTCCGCATCGACCCGTACCGCGATGACGCGGAGACGATCGGCCGCATCGTGCGGGCCGGCGACCCGCGGCCCGGCGCGTGGATGGCGGTGGGCGAGGAGAGGGTGAAGGTGCTGCGCGCCGCAGTCGCCGCCGGTCCCGGTCCCGATCCGGGATGCATCGACCGCGACGGGGTCCTCGGCACGCGTGCCGGGGCGGTCGAACTGCTGGAGGTCCGCCCCGAGGGCCGGCGGGCCATGGGCGGAAACGCCTTCGTCGCCGGGCGCGGCGGTACGGCCGTCGTCGCACCCTGATGGTCTCGGCTCGGCGCGTCGCGCTCGACGCACTGCTCCGGGTCGAGGCCGGGGGCTTCGCCAACCTCGTCGTCGCGGAACTGCTCCGCGGGAGCGACCTGGCCCCGCGCGACCGCGCGCTCGTCACCGAATTGGTGAACGGCACGGTGCGGATGCAGCGTGCCCTCGACCACCTGCTCGCGAGCGTCGCGACCCGGCCCGTGGCCGATCTCGACCCCGAGGTGAGGTCCGCTCTGCGGCTCGGGGCGTACCAACTCACGGCGGGTGTCGCGCCCCACGCGGCCGTGGGCGAGACCGTCGGTCTCGTCGCCCCCCGGGCGCGAGGTTTCGCCAACGGGGTGCTGCGGGCTCTGGCCCGCTCGGGTCCGCCGTGGGCGCTGCCGACCGGTTCCGACATCGCCTCCTTGGCGGTGCGCACCTCGCACCCCGACTGGCTGGTCGCGTTGCTCGTCGCCGAGCACGGGGCGGCGACTGCCGCTGCGATCCTCGACCTCGACAACGTGCCGCCCGCGGTGACCCTGCGGCCCAACCCGATCCGAACCGGGACCGAGGCGCTGGTCGCGGAATTGCGCGACGCCGGAATCGACGTCGAGACCGGAGCGCTCGTCCCCGACGCCGTCCTCGTTCGCCAGGCCGGGGATCCCGGGCGGCTCGACGCGGTGCGGGCGGGTCGGGCTTCGCCGCAGGACCAGGCGAGTCAGGCGGTCGCTGCGCTCGTCGGCGCCGAGGCGGGGGAGCGGATCCTCGACGTGGCCGCCGCTCCCGGCGGAAAGGCCACAGCGCTGGCCGAACGGATGCGGGGTCGGGGGTTGGTCGTCGCCGCCGATGCGAACGGAGGGCGCCTCCGGTCGGTTCGGGCCGCAGCCGAGCGGCTCGGACTTGCGGCCGTCGTGCGGTCCTGTGTCGCCGACGGCGCCCGCCCGCCGTTCCCGCCCGGCACCTTCGACCGGGTGCTCCTCGACGCCCCGTGCTCCGGGCTCGGCGTGTTGCGGCGCCGCCCCGACGCCCGTTGGCGGATCCGGCCCGCGGCGATCGTCGAATTGGCGGCGCTCCAGCAGCGCCTCCTGGCCGCATCGGCGGCGCTTCTGCGGCCCGGAGGGCGGCTCGTCTACTCGGTGTGCACGCTCACGGCAGCCGAGACGATCGAGGTCGACGCCTGGGCCGCGGAACACCTCCCGCACCTGGTGGCCGAGGCCCTGCCGGCCCCGTGGCGACCGCACGGACGCGGGGGTCTGGTCCTTCCCACCGACGCCGGGACCGACGGGATGTTCGCACTCGTCCTCCGGTCGGAGGCGGCCGGAACCGCCGCTACGCTCGATCACGAATGAAGATCGCCCCGTCGCTCCTCGCTGCCGACTTCGCGCACCTCGCGGAGGAGGTGGCGCGGGTCGCTCCCGAGGCCGATCTCCTCCACGTCGACTGCATGGACGGGCACTACGTGCCCAACCTCTCGATCGGCCCGCCGGTGGTCAAGGCCCTGCGCGCGCACACCGATCTCTTCTTCGACTGCCACCTCATGATCGACAACCCGGGCACGCTGCTCGATGCGTTCGCCGACGCGGGTGCCGACGGAATCACCGTGCACGTGGAACTGGGTGATCCGCGGCCGCTGCTCGACCGGATCCGCGCCCTCGGCCTCCGGGTCGGCCTGACCTTCGAACCCGGGACCCCGTACTCGGCCGTGCAGCCCTATCTCGCCGACATCGACATCCTCCTCGTCATGAGCGTGCGGACGGGTTTCGGCGGCCAGGCCTTCATGCCCGAGGTGCTCGACAAGGTCCGGGCCGCGCGGGCCGAGATCGACGACCGGGGCCTCGCGGTCGAGATCGAGATCGACGGGGGCATCAAGGTCGACAACGCTCACCTCGCGATCGACGCCGGCGTCGACATCCTGGTGTCGGGTACCGGCATCTTCGGGGCCGACGATCCGCTGGCGGCCGCTCGCGCGATGCGCAACGGCGCCGCCCGCCCGTGACCCCGACGGCGAAGGTCCTCACTGTCAGCGACGGTGTCGCGGCGGGCGAGCGCGACGATCGCAGCGGTCGGGCGCTCGTCGAGCGACTGTCCGAGGCGGGGTACTCGGTCGTCGAGCACCGGGTCTGCGCCGACGGGATCGATGAGGTCGCCGCTGCTCTGCGCCACCTCTGTGCCGGGTTCGCGGGCCTGGTCGTGACCACCGGCGGCACCGGTTTCGGGCCCCGCGACCTCACTCCCGAGGGGACGCGAGCGGCGATCGAGCGCGAGGCTCCCGGCCTCGCCGAGGCGATCCGGCGTGCGAGCGATGCGGGTGGTCGCGGATTCGGAATGCTGTCCCGGGGGGTGGCGGGCACGATCGGTCCGTGTCTGGTCTGCAACCTTCCCGGGTCGGCGTCGGGGGCGGTCGAGGCCCTCGGGGTGGTGCTCCCGGTCGTAGCGCACGCGCTCGATCTCCTCGCGGGCGGCCGTCCCCACTGACGGCACCTCCGGGTTGGGATGGGCCCCGGGGGGCGGGGTTACGCTCCGCCCGGTGCCCCCCGGCGGGCCGGTGAGGGACATGAGCGGATACGACCACGGTCACGACGAGCGGATGATGGCCCGGGCCGCGGCTCTCGCCCGGGCGGTCCGGCGCCGGACCGCACCGTGGCCGGCGGTCGGATGCGTGATCGCCGGGCCGGGAGCGATCGTCGGCGAGGGCGCCACCGGGGACTTCCCGACGGGGCCGCACGCCGAGCCCGCGGCGCTGGCGGCCGCGGGCGAAGCCGCCCGGGGGGCAACTGCCTACGTCACGCTCGAGCCGTGTGACCATCACGGCAACACGCCGCCGTGCACCGAAGCATTGATCGCCGCCGGCGTGAGCCGGGTCGTGATCGCCTGTACGGATCCCGATGAGCGGGTGGCCGGTCGGGGTGAGCGCCGATTGCGCGACGCCGGGATCGATGTGACCGTCGGGGTCGGTGGTCGGGAGGTGGCCGAGGATCTGGCGCCGTATCTCCACCACCGGCGCACCGGTCGCTCGTTCGTTACCGCGAAGGTCGCGATGAGCCTCGACGCTCGCGTGGCGGCGGCCGACGGCACGTCGCAGTGGATCACCGGTCCGGAGGCCCGCGCCGACGCCCACGAGTTGCGAGCCGACGTGCAGGCCGTCGTCATCGGATCGGGGACGGCCCTCGCCGACGGTCCCGCCCTGACCGTGCGCGGGGTCGCCGATCCCCCGCGGGAGCCGCCGCGCCGCGTGCTGCTCGACGGGCGGGGGCGGGTCCCGCCCGCGGGGCCGCTGTTCGACGGATCGGCTCCGACGCTCGTCGTCACCACGGGTGCCGCCTCGGCCATGGCCGTGAACGGCTGGCGGCGGGCGGGGGCGGACGTCGCCACGGTTCCCGGCGGTCCCGGCGGACTCGACCTCGGTGCCGTCCTCACGCGTCTCGGTGCCGAGGGAGTGCTGCACGCTCTCGTCGAAGGCGGGGGCGACCTGCTCGGTTCGGTCGTCGCCGGAGGGTGGGCCGATCGGCTGGTCGCCTACGTCGCCCCGCTCGTCCTCGGTATCGACGGCCGACCGGCCTTCGGCAGTCGCGGCCCCGGGACGCTGGCCGACGCGCCTCGGTACGGATTGCGCTCGGCGACGGTCGTAGGGGCCGATGTGCGCCTCTACTACACCTGTCGTCCGGAGGAGGACTGATGTTCACGGGAATCGTCGAGGAGACGGGCACGGTGCGCACGACCCGTCCACGCGAGGGCGGCGTGACCTTCGAGATCGCCGCGGCCGTGGTGCTCGACGACGTCGAGCTCGGTGCCTCGATCGCGGTCAACGGCTGCTGCCTGACCGTGACCGCATTCGACGACGGCGCGTTCACCTGTGACGCCGTGATCGAAACGCTCGCCCGCACCAACCTCGGAGTGCTCGCGCCGGGCGATCGGGTCAACCTCGAACGCCCGCTGCGGGTCGGGGATCGCCTCGGCGGGCATCTGGTGCAGGGTCACGTCGATGCCACGGGCACGGTCCGGGCCCGCGACCCCCAGCCCGACGGATCCGTACTCATCGGGTTCGCGGCCCCGCCCGAGGTCATGCGCTACGTCGTGCACAAGGGTTCCGTCACGGTCGACGGCATCAGCCTGACGGTGGCCGCGGTCGCATCCGACGGGTTCACCGTGGCGGTGATACCGCACACGCTCGCCGTGACGACGCTCGGCGGTCGGGCTCCGGGCGACGCCGTCAACCTGGAGGCGGATACGGTCGCGAAGTACGTGGAGCGTCTGCTCCCGGATCGGAGTGAGCAGTGACCTTCGACACCGTCGAGCGGGCGATCGCCGCCGTCGCCGCCGGCGACTTCGTCGTCGTGGTCGACGACGAGGACCGCGAGAACGAAGGCGATCTGATCATCGCCGCCGAGAAGATGACCCCGGAGAAGATGGCGTTCATGATCCGCTGGACCAGCGGCGTGATCTGCCTGCCGATGGAGGGTGATCGCCTCGACGCCCTGCAACTCCCGCTGATGGTGTCGGGGACCGAGAACACGGAGGGTCAGCGCACGGCGTTCACGGTCTCGGTCGATGCCCGTACGGGGGTCTCGACCGGCATCTCGGCGGCCGACCGCAGCCTCACGATCCACGCCATGCTCGACCCGACGACGGGTCCGACCGACCTGGCCCGACCCGGCCACATCTTCCCGCTCCGCTACCGCGACGGTGGGGTCCTGAAGCGGGCGGGCCACACCGAGGCCGCCGTCGATCTGGCTCGGGCCGCCGACTGTTACCCGGCCGGTGTGCTCGCCGAGATCGTCAACGACGACGGCACTATGCAGCGGATGCCCGAGCTCGAGCGCTTCGCCGAGGAGCACGGGCTCGTTCTCGTCACGATCGCCGACCTGATCCGGTACCGCCGTCACCGCGAGAAGCTCGTGCGCCGCGTCTCGGAGGCCCGGATCCCCACCCGGTACGGCGACTTCACTGCTCACGTCTTCGAGTCGCTGCTCGACGGTACCGAGCACCTGGCGTTCGTGCGGGGTGCGGTGGCGGGGGGCGAGAACACGTTGGTTCGCGTGCACTCCGAGTGCCTCACCGGAGACGTCTTCGGTTCGTTGCGGTGCGATTGCGGTGTGCAACTCGACGCGGCGCTGGAGCGGGTGGCGATCGAGGGCAGCGGGGTGGTCGTCTACCTCCGCGGCCACGAAGGGCGCGGCATCGGGCTCGGACACAAGCTGCGCGCCTACAGCCTGCAGGACGAGGGGCGCGACACCGTCGAGGCCAACCTCGAGCTCGGTTTCCCGGCCGACTCGCGGGAGTACGGCATCGGGGCTCAGATCCTGGTCGACCTCGGGGTGACGACGATGCGGCTCATGACCAACAACCCCGCCAAGTACGGAGGCATCGAGGGTTACGGACTCGAGATCGTGGAGCGGGTCCCGATGCAAATCGAACCGAACGCCGAGAACATCGCGTACCTGCGTACCAAGCAGGAGAAACTCGGCCACCTGCTCGACCTGGCGCCCGATGCCGGCGGCGACGGCGAGGAGACCGCCTGATGGGGGAGTACGCCGCTCACGACGGCCCCCTCGACGCGACCGGAATGCGGTTCGCGATCGTGGTCGCCCGATTCAACCGTGACGTGACCGACCGGTTGCTGGCCGGTGCGGAACGGATCCTCACGACGCACGGAGCCGCAGCGATCGACGTCGCCCGCGTGCCCGGCGCGTACGAACTCCCGTTGGTGGCGAAACGACTCGCCGCATCGGGCACCGTCGATGCCGTCCTCTGCCTCGGGGCCGTGATCCGCGGCGAAACGGCGCACTTCGAGCACGTTGCGGGCCAGGCCGCGAACGGGATCACGAGGGCGGCCCTCGACACCGGAGTCCCGGTGATCTTCGGCGTTCTCACCGTCGACGACCACGATCAGGCCGATGACCGGTTGGGGGGCCGCAAGGGGCATGCGGGCGAGGAGGCGGCGGCAACCGCGATCGAGATGGTGGCCCTGCTCCGCGCCCTGCCCTGAGATCGCGACCGGAGCGGCGGCTACCCTTCGCGCTCCATGTTGCGCCTGGTTCTGCCCAAGGGGTCGCTCGAGCGGGCGACGCTCCAGCTCTTCGAGGACGCCGACCTCGCCGTCGTCCGCTCCTCGGCCGTCGACTACCGGGCCGAGATCGACGACCCGCGGGTCGTCGAGGTCCGGATCCTGCGCCCCCAGGAGATCCCGCGGTACGTCGCCGACGGATTGTTCGACCTCGGCATCACGGGCCGGGACTGGATCGACGAAACCGAGGCTGAAGTCGAGAGCCTCGCCCGGCTCCACTACTCGAAGGAGTCGGCCCGGCCGACCCGCATCGTGCTTGCCGTCGCCGACGATTCACCGTGGCAGACGGTCGCCGACCTGCCCGCGGGAGTCCGGGTGCAGACCGAGTACCCCGGCTTGACCCGACGCTTCCTCGATGGGCGCGGGGTCGACGCCCGGGTCTCGCTCTCCTACGGGGCGACCGAGGCCAAGATTCCCGATATCGCCGACGTGGTCGTCGACCTCACCGAGACCGGTCGGGCCCTGCGGGCGGCGGGCCTGCGGATCCTCGACACGATCCTGACCTCGCACACGGAGTTGGTCGCCAACCCCGACGCCGCGGCCGACCCGGCCAAGCGCAAGGCGATGGACCAGTTGCGAACGCTCCTCCTCGGGGCGCTCGAGGCCCGCGGTCGGGTGTTGGTGAAGCTCAACGTCGACGAGGGCAGCCTCGCAACGGTGATCGGGCTCCTGCCGGCGCTCAAGTCGCCGACCGTGTCGAAGCTGTTCGGGGAGGACGGCTACGCGGTCGAGACCGTGGTCGCGAAGGCCGACATCAACGTGCTCATCCCGGCTCTGAAGGATGCCGGAGCGACGGGCATCCTCGAACTCCCCATCGCCAAGATCGTCCCGTGAACGGTCGGGTCGCCGCGTTCGACGACGGCCGGGGTCTCGGCGAGATCGCCGGGGACGACGGGGCTGCCTACCCGTTCCACTGCACGGCGATCGCCGACGGCAGCCGTACGATCGCAGTGGGTACCCGGGTCGCCTTCGCCGTCGTCGGTGGGCACGGGGGTCGCTGGGAGGCGGCCTCGGTTCAGCCCGCCTGACCCTCGAGCGCCTCTGCGATCTGCACGAAGAGGCTCTGGGCCTCGCGCAGGGCGTCGCGGAGGAGGTGCTCGCCCTCTCCGAGTCGTTCGCCGACCCCGTCGACCAGGGCGGCGAGGGCATCGATGGCCAGGCCGGCCTGGGCCAGGTCGGGGGCGGGGACCCGACCCTCGTCATCGGGGGGCGTGGCCACCCCGAGGTGTACGAGGGCGAGCTGCCAGATGCCGACTCCGTGGTTGAGGATCATGTCGGCC
>Ga0208783_10000356_pt1 | contig 28596 bp, 13 predicted proteins | sample DEB19_08_DNA_2_FD_184529 | JGI IMG/M metagenome (GOLD analysis project Ga0208783, IMG submission 184529) | Aqueous microbial communities from the Delaware River and Bay under freshwater to marine salinity gradient to study organic matter... | ecosystem: Environmental > Aquatic > Marine >...
GAGGTCGCCGGCGAGCTGCAGGATCGTGAACTGGTCGAACGGCATGTTGCGGTTGAAGGCGTTGACCACCCACTGCCGGTAGGTCCACATCTCGCGGAAGTTGTCGAAGTGGATGCCGTGGGTGTCGGCGTACCGCGCATAGTCGAGCCAGTGCCGGCCGCGGTGCTCGCCCCACTCGAGGCTGGCGAGCAGGCCGTCGACGAGCCGCTCGTAGGCGTCGGGGGCGGGGTCGGCGACGAAGGCGTCGACCACGGCCGGCTCCGGCGGCAGGCCGGTGAGGTCGAGCGCGACCCTCCGGGCGAGCGTGCGACGGTCGGCCTCGGCAGCCGGCGCGAGCCCCTCGGCCTCGAGCCGGGCGAGCACGAACCGGTCGATCGGGTTGCGGACCCACGCCGTCTGCTGCACTTGCGGGACCGCCGGCCGCTGCGGCGGAATGAACGACCAGTGCGGCTCGTACGCCGCGCCCTCGGCCACCCATCGCTTGAGGATCTCCCTCTGCTGCGGTGCGAGCGGCTTCTTCACGGCCGGTGGAGGCATCAGCTCGTCGGGATCGTCCGAGAAGATCCGGTCGAGCAGCGTGGTCGAATCGACGTCGCCCGGCACAATCGCCCCGTGCTCGATGGCGTCGTCGCGGCGGTCGAGCCGCAGGCCCGCCTTGCGCGCAGCGCTGTCGGCCCCGTGGCAGGAGAAGCAGTGCTCGACGAGGATCGGCCGGATGTCCTTGTTGAAGGACAGCTCGGCCGCACGGGCCGGCAGAGCGGCAAGAGCACCGACGGCGATCAGGGTGATCGCGGGGATCGGTATGAACGATGCGGAAGGAGCGGAGCGGCTCATGGAATCTCCGGGCTGCTGACAGGCCCGACGGCGCGAGCCGCCCGGCTTCAACGGTGAAATCCCAGGATGTCGGCGTTGCGCTCCGCCGGCACTGGCTCGCAAATTATAGCCTACGGCAGGGGGCGGGCCGCCGCAGCCAGCGGCCGCCGCCGCATGCAAACCCTTGATGGGCCGGGGCTTGCTCCGGCGGGCTACCGAGGGCTCGTGCTGCCGCATGCCGGGCACAGCCCGTAGACTTGCGCCCGGTCCGCCGGAGCATGGCCATCGGAGATCAGGCCGCGGCCCGGACATTGGCCGCGACGAGCTTCGCTGCCAGACCCCGGACCAGGGGACCAGCGAAACGTCCTCTTCGAGCTTCCTTTTGGAGATCCTCGCGTGACCACCGTGCGTGCAGGAGTGTCCGTCGTGGGGGCGACCCTGGCGACGTGTTTCACCTTCGTGTGCCTGAACCTCGGCCCCAACCTGGGAGGAGCCTGCATGTCGATGCAAGATGCCCGCGGAGACGACGTGCTCGCCGGGCCACGGGCGGCGGCCTGGAAGGCGGTGGACAAGGCGGTCGAGGAGGGCAAGCCGAAGACGGCGCTCGAGGCGCTTGCCGGCGTCGAGCAGGCGGCGATCGCCGACCGCGTCTGGGCCGAGGCGGCCCGCGCGATCGCGACGCGGATTCTCGCCGAGACGGGAGATCGGCCGCCCGACGACCCGGAGCGGGTGATCCTGCTGGCAGGGGCGGTCGACCAGGCACCGGCCGAGACCCGCGGCGTGCTGCGGGCGATCCTCGCCAACTGGACGTGGGGCTACTTCCAGCAGAACCGCTGGCGGTTCCAGCAGCGGACCGCGGGCGGCGCGAAGACCGACGACATCCGCTCGATCGCCTCCTGGGATCTGCCCGGCATCGTCGCCGAAATCCGCCGACAGTTCGCCGCGGCGGTCGGCGCCGCCGGCAGCCCCGAGCGGACGATGCTCCAGGGCCTGAAGGTGGGCGACTGGTCGGCCCTCATCAGGCCGGGCACCATGCCCGACGCCTACCGCCCGACCGTGTGGGACGTCGTGGTCCGCGACGCGATCGAGTTCGCGTCGTCGGGCGAGCGCGGCTTGGTCGCTCCCGAGGATGCCTTCGAGCTCGACGCCGCGAGCCCCGCGCTCGGGCTCCCCGACGCGTTTCGCGGCTGGGTACCAGAGGCCGACAAGGCGGTCACCGACACCGCCGCGCCGCTGCTCGAGACGCTGCGGCTGTATCGGGACCTGCTCGACTTCCACGCCGCCGACGCCGACCGCACGGCGTTCCTGGCCGCCGACCTCGACCGCATCCTCTGGGCGAGCGGCGCCGCGGTGTCGGCGGACGGAGCCGACGATCTCCGCGACAGGAAAGCGGCCGCGCTCGAGGCGTTCATCGCGCGGGCGGGCGATCACGAGACGGCGACGCTGGCACGCTTTCATCTCGCGAGCCTCCTGCAGCAGTCGGACGCACAGGGTGAGCCGGGCGACTTGGTCGAGGCCCGGGCGCTCGCCGAGCGGGCTGCGGCCGCCCACCCGAACACGGCCGGCGCCGCCATGTGCAGGAACCTCGTCGCCGCGATCGACGCCCGCGAACTCTCGCTCCAGGCGGAGCGGTCGTGGGCCGCACCCTGGCCGGTCGTGCGGGTCACCTACCGCAATCTCGCGAAGGTGCACCTGCGGCTGGCCCGGGCCGACTGGATGGGCCGGCTCGCCGCCGGCCGACCGCACGCGGGCTGGTTCGACGACGACGATCGCCAGGCGATCCTCGCGCTGCCGGCGGTGAAGTCGGCCGCGGTCGACCTGCCCGCCACGCCCGACCACCGCCAGCGGCAGCACGACGTGCCCGTGGCCGCCGTGCTCGGTGCCGACACGCTCGAGCCCGGCCCCTACTGGGTGATCGCCAGCCACGCGGCCGACTTCGGCGAGCAGGACAACGTCGTGCAGGCCGCCGTCGTCTGGGTCACCCGGCTGGCCATCGTGGCCGAACATTCGCGGCAGGCCCTGGTGGGCCAGGATGCCGCGGCCGGGCGGAAGGGTGCGGTCTCCGGCCACCTCGTCGACCTCGCCGCGGGTGAGCCGGTGGCCGGCGCCAGCGTGAAGGCGTTCGTGCGCGACCAGCAGGGCAACAGGCAGCGGTTCGCGGAGCGGGCCGCCGCCACGACCGACAAGGAGGGCCGCTACGAACTTACGCTCGAGCAGGGGGCGGAATACGTGCTTGTGGCGACCGCCACCCTCGACGGCAGGAAACACGAGGCCACCACCGACGCGACCGGCTTCTGGCGGAATGTTCAGCCCGCGGTGCGATCGCAGATCGTGCTCGTCACCGACCGCGGCATCCATCGACCCGGCCAGACGGTCTTCTACAAGGGAATCGCCTGCGCGAGCGACGTGGCGAAGGGGGACTACCGCGCCGTCGTCGGCCGTGAAGTCGACGTGATCCTCCGCGACGCCAACGGCCGCGACATTGCGAAGGCCCGTCACACGACCGGCGGCAACGGCTCGTTCCACGGCTCGTTTCCTGTCGCCGCCGGCGCACTGCCCGGCCAGTGGCAGATCGTCGCGCAGGCAGCCGGCCCCGACGGCTTCTCCGGTGGCGTCGGCGTCCGCGTCGAGGAGTACAAGCGGCCAAAATTCCTCGTGACGCTGGCGACTCCCGAAAAATCTGTGCCACTCGGCGGCGTCGCCACGCTCTCCGGCACCGCCGCCACCTACACGGGCGTCTCCGTCGCGGATGCGAAAGTCCGGTGGCGGGTGGAGCGGACGGCCCGGTGGCCCATCTGGTGCCGCTGGTTCTTCCCGGGGCTGCCCTTCGACGGCGGCTCGCAGCGGATCGCGCGGGGCACGACGGCCACCGACGCCGACGGCCGCTTCACGATCGAGTTTCGACTCAAGCCCGATCGCGGCGTGCCGCGGGAATCGCTGCCGGTGTTCTGCTACCGCGTCGTCGCCGACGTCACCGACCCCAGCGGTGAGACCCGCAGCGACGAGCAGCTGGTGAACGCGGGCTACACCGACGTCGACGCGGCACTCACCGTCGACGCGTGGCAGGCCACGGCCGCCGACGGTGGCCCCGCAGCGGTCGCCATCTCGCTCGCGACCACGACGCTCGACGGCCGGCCCCGACGGGCCGCCGGCACACTTACCGTGTCGCGGCTGGTGCAGCCTGCGGAGATCGTCCGCACCGACTTCTTCCCGACGGCGCCGCGACCGCGGCCGGTCCGTGGCCGGCGGGGCGGCGGCCCGAAGCCGGCGGCCGCGTCGGCGCCGATCGACGCCTCGAATCCCGAGACCTGGGCGGCCGGCGAGCCGGTGTTCACGCAGAAGCTCGAAACCGACGCCGCCACCGGCAAGGTGGTCGCCACGGCGAAGCTCCCGGCGGGCATCTATCGGACGGTCTTCGAGATCCCGGCCGCCGGCGACGTGCCGGCGGTGAGGACGCAGCAGCTGATCGAGGTGATCGACCCCGCGGCGGAGCGGTACGGCGTGAAGCGGCCGCTCGCGCTCGTGCCACGGCAGCGGTCGGTCGCGGCCGGCGAGGACTTTCTCGCGGTGGCGGGCACGGGCCACGACCGCGGCCGCGCGCTCGTCGAGATCTCGCAGGCGGGCAGGGTGCTCGAGCGGTTCTGGACCGAGGCGGGCCGCACGCAGTGGCCGGTGCGGATGAAGGTCGCAGCGTCGCACCGCGGCGGCTTCACCGTGCGGGCCTGGCTCGTCCGCGACGGCCGGCTGACGACGCAGTCGCAGACGATCGACGTGCCCTGGACCGACAAGAAGCTCGCGGTGGCCTGGGAGCGGTTCACCCGGCGGCTCGAGCCAGGCTCCAAGGAGGTGTGGCGGGCGACGATCTCCTCCGTGGCCGATCCGCTCGCCGGCCCGGCGGCCCCGGCCACCGCGGAGATGCTCGCGTTGCTCTACGACCAGTCGCTCGATGCGCTCGCGCCGCACGCCTGGCCCGGCGACGGGCTCCTGGGGCTCTTTCGGCACGAGTCCGATTGGGTGAACCTCGCGTTCACGAACTCGGGCGAGTCGCTCGGCCACCTCCGCGGCACGTTCGCGGCCCCCGGCGTGCCGGTGCCCGACACGACCTACCGCGAGCTCCGGGATCCCTTCGGGTCGCCGCAGCGTGGCGGGTTCGCGTTCGGAGGCCGCGCGCGGATGCTGCGGAGCGGCCTCGGGCGGGAGATGGCGATGCCGATGGCGGCGGCCGCGGCGCCGGCCGACGCCGCCAAGGGGCAAAACGCCGATCGGCTCGAGGAGCGGCGGGCGGCGGGGGATGAGCTGCAGAAGGGGAAGCAGGACGGCGCGGCACCGCCGGCACCCGGTTCGTCCGCCACGGCGGCGTTGCCACCCCGGAAGAACCTCGTGGAGACGGCATTCTTCCTGCCGGCACTCGCGTCGGGGAAGGACGGCGTCGTCGCAATCGAGTTCACGCTGCCCGACACGCTCACGACCTGGCAGTTCAAGGGGCTCGCCCACGACGCAGGCCTGCGGAGCGGCACGATCGCCGACACCTGCGTCGCCGCCAAGGACCTGATGATCGAGCCGGTCATGCCGCGTTTTTTCCGCGAGGGGGACGTCGTGCAGATCCCGGTGAAGGTCAGCAACCGTTCGACCGGCCGGCTCGCGGGCATGGTGCGGTTCACGCTGGCCGACGCGCGGACGAACGACTCCCGCGACGCGCTCGTCGACGGACCTCGGGAGCTCCCCTTCGACCTGGCCGCCGGCGAGTCGAAGCCGGCCGTGTTCACCGTGAAGGTGGCCGACGGCACCGACACGCTGCGGTATCTCGCCACCGGATCGGCGGGGCGGGCGGCCGACGGCGAGGAGTCGCTCGTGCCGGTGCTGTCGCGACGGGTGCCGGTCACCGAGACGGTGCCGGTGACGATCCGCGGCCCCGGCACGCGGCAGGTCGTGCTCGAGAAGCTGGCGAAGACCGCCGGCGGCGACCCGGAAAAACAGTCGCTCCAGACACAATCCATCCAGAACCAGTCGCTGGTGGTGCAGGCCGCGTCGAATCCCGCCTGGTACGCGGTGCTCGCGCTCCCCGCGATCATGGAGCAGGCCGACGAAAGCACCGAAACGCTCTTCACCCGGCTCTACGCCAACACGCTCGCGCGGCACCTCGCCACGAGCGACCAGCGGATCGAAAAGGTCTTCGCGCAGTGGCGGATGGCCGCGGGGCAGGGGAGCGGACCGCTCGAGAGCCCGCTGGAGAAGAACGACGACCTTATGGCAACGCTGCTCGCGGAGACCCCGTGGGTCCGCGACGCGATCGACGAGCGGGAGGCGCGAGCGCGGATCGGCCTGCTCTTCGACGCGACGCGGGCCGGCAATGAACGCGATGCGGCGCTGGCACGGCTCGAGTCGTTGCGAAACGGCGACGGCGGCTGGCCCTGGTTCCCCGGCGGGGCGACCTGCGACTCCGTCACGCTCGGCATCCTGGCCGGCTTCGGCCGGCTCCGCGCGGCCGGTGCGATCAAGGACGTGCAGCCGGCGCTGGCGACGCTGCCCTGGCTCGACGGCCGGCTCGTCGAGGAGCGGCGGCGGGCGGAGAAGCTCTGGCCGGACGGGAAGGACGGCATCGTGCTCACCGACATCGGCGTCTACGCCCTCTACGCGCGGAGCTTCTTCACCGAGGACAGTCCGCCGCAGGGCGACGCGGCGGCGGCGATCGCGTGGGCGTTCGACGTGGGGCGGACGTCGTGGATGAAGCTCGATGCCCGCCGGTCGCAGGGGCACTTGGCGATCGCGCTGGCCCGCGCCGGCGACCGGGCCGCGGCCCTCACGATCGTCGACAGCCTGCGGCAGCGGGCGGTCGACGCCGACGTGAAGCCGGGCACGGAGAAGGAATCCTGGCGGGGCATGTGGTGGCGCGATCGGCATCCGGGATGGTGGAGCTGGGCCTACGCCCCGATCGCCACGCAAGCGATCATGATCGAGGCGTTCGACGAGGTGGCGGGCGACAAGGATGCCGTCGAGGCGCTCAAGGTGTGGCTCCTGTCGCAGAAGCGAACGAGCCGCTGGCCCGGCAGCCGGGCGACCGCCGATGCCGTAGGCGCGCTGCTCGGCCGGGGCGACGACCTGCTGGGCGGGCGGGAGCTGGTGACGGTCGACATCGGCGGCGAGCGGGTGAAGCCGGAGGGTGCCGAGGCCGGCACGGGCTTCTTCGAGACCCGGTTCGTGCGACGCGAGATCCGGCCCGGCATGGCCACGATCACGCTCACGAAGCCCGACAAGGGGCTGGCGTGGGGAGGCGTGCACTGGCAGTACCTCGACGATATCGCGAACGTCGGGTCCTCCGGCCGGGAGGAGCTGGCGATCGAGAAGAAGCTGTTCGTGAAGCGGCACTCCAAGGAGGGACCAAAGCTCGAGTCCGCCACCGCCAACGGCTCGACGGCCGTGGAGCTGGGGGACGAGCTGGTGGTGCGGCTCGTCGTGACGAGCGACCGCGACTACGAATTCCTCGAACTCTCCGACCACCGGCCGAGTCTGACGGAGCCGGTGGACGTGCTCTCCGGCTGGCGGTGGGGCGACGGCACCGGCTGGTACGTGGCCGTCCGCGACGCCAGCACACGGATGTTCTTCGAACGACTGCCGCGGGGTACGCACGTGCTCGAATACTCGCTGCGGGCGGCCCACCGCGGCACCGCCTCGAGCGGCTTCGCCACGATCCAAAGCCGCTACGCGCCGGAGTTTTCGGCACACTCCGAGAGCATCCCGGTGTCGGTGCGCTAGGGCCTACCGGCCGCACTCCGTGCAGGGAGGCGAGCGGGTCGGCGTGAGGATGCCGAGCGTGGCGTGCGGCCGCCAGCGAGGCAACTCATGCCGCCCGCGAGCCGGCGCGGCTCGGCCGGCTCGGCCGTCGCAGACGTAAACTCCGGCACACGCGGGCAGGCGAACCGCCGGCCGTTCGTGGTATCCTCCGTCGCATGCAGGACGAGCCGCCACAATCCGCCGCGACGCTCACCACCGAGCTGGCCCGCGAACGCAACCGCGAAGCCGCCGACCGCACGCTGCTGGCCTGGATCCGCACGAGCCTGGCGATGATCAGCCTCGGGTTCGGCATCGAGCGGCTCGGCCAGGCCGCGCTGTCGCTCGACGGCAAGATGGCGGGATTCTCGCCGCTCAAGACGCGGGTGTTCGGCACCGCGCTGATCGTGCTGGGCATCGCCGCGACGCTCGCCGGCATGTGGGAGCACAGGCGGATGCTCGCCGCCATCAGCCACGACGACTACCGCTACGCCGACCGGCCTCCGATCGCCCGCTTCATGGGCTGGGCGCTGGTGCTCGTGGGCATCGCAGCCCTGGCGGCGATGCTCGGCATGTGAGCGGCCTCGCCATGCGCACCCTGCGACTCACCCCCCGAACCGCCGCCCTGCTGATCGCGGCCTGCGTGGCCGTGGCCTACCTCAATTCGCTGGGGGGCCGGTTCGTCATGGACGATCAGTGCGAGATCGTCGACAACCCCGTGATCCGCACGCTCGTGCCTCCCTGGCGGGCCATGTTCGTCGGCCGCTTGCTGCCGGCCAGGCCGCTCCCCTATCTCACGTTCGCCATCGACTATGCCTGCTGGGGTCCGCGGCCTCTCGGCTATCACATCACGAACCTCGTCATCCACACGATCGCGGCCCTGGCCTTGCTCGCCTTCGCCCGGCTGACGCTCGCAGCCCCGCGGTTCCACGGCACGGTCGGCGACCATGCCCTGCCGCTGGCGCTGTGCATCACGGTGCTCTGGGCCGTGCATCCGCTGAACACGCAGGCCGTCACCTACGTCTACCAGCGGATCGAGTCGATGACCGGCATGTTCTGCCTGGTGTCGTTGGCGGCCTTCGCCCAGGCCGCCGCATCGGGATGGGACCGCCGTTGGCTGGCGGGCTGCGTGCTGGCCGCCGCCGCCGCCATGGCCTCGAAGGAGAATGCCGTCGTCCTGCCGCTGTTGATCTTGAGCTACGACTGGCTCGTCGTCGCCGAGCCCGGCGGACTGCGGCGCCGGCGGTGGTTCTATGCGGCGCTGTTCGCGACGTGGGCCGTGCTGGCCGCATGCCTCATCGTCCAGGCGAGCTCGTACCAGGAATTCCAGGGCATCTCGCACCCGCCGCTGGCATATGCCCTGACGCAGCCACGGGTCATCCTGCACTACCTGCGGCTGGCGCTGTGGCCCACGGGCCAGTGCTTCGACATGCCCTGGAAAATCAGCGAGACCTGGCGCGAGATCATCCCCTCGCTCCTCTACATGCTCGCGATCCTGGCCGTGATCGCCGGCGGCGTCGCCCGCCGGCGATCATGGTCGTGGCTCGGCGTCGCCTTCCTGCTGGCACTCGCCCCCACGTCCAGCATCATGCCCGTCGCGGCGCCGGCCGCCGAACATCGGATGTACCTCCCGCTCGCCGCCGTCGCGGCGGCCGTCGTGCTCGGGTGCCACGCGCTGCTCCGCCGCCGCGTGCCGGCCGGGGCCGGCCGCGCCCTGGCGCTCCGCGCGGCGGCCGTGGCGACCGCTGCGGCCGTCGTGATCCTCGTCCTGCTGACGCAGGCCCGCAACGAGCTCTACGCGATCCCGGGGGGCATCTGGTTGGACGTGCTGCAGCGTCAGCCGAACAACGGCCGCGCGCTGTGGAACCTCGCCATCACCTGCACCGAACTGGGCGACCTCGAGACGGCGCTGCCGTACGCCGATCGGGCCGCGGGCGACGACCCGCGGCACCCCGTCTACGACGACATGACGTCCAATCGTCTGGCGGCCGGCGACCTGGCGGGAGCGGAGTGCGTGCTGCGGCATGCGGTGCTCAAGCAGACGGAATTGGCAGGCGCCGCCGCCGATGTCACACTGGGCTCGGCCTCGAACCTGGCGACGCTCCTGCGGAAGCAGCGGCGGTTCGCGGAAGCGGAGGTCGTCGCCCGTGCCGCGTTGGCCGCCGCGAGGCAGCCGGGCGGGCCGGCGGGCGACAGCTTCCGGCGGCTCGAGGGCGACCTGACGGCGATCCTCGAGGAGGCCGGCCGGGCGGAGGCGGCTGCGGCATCCGACCGGCTGCCCCCCCACCAGCCGACATCCGACCCACGACCGTCGGCCGACAGCGCTCCCCGCCCCCGGGACCCACGACCATGACTCCCCGCGGGAAGGCCGCCCTGTTCGTCTGCGTGGTGTCGTGCGCGGCGTTCGCAAACTCGTTCTCCGGCAGGTTCGTCTTCGACGACATCCACGAGATCGAGCGCAACTCGCGACTGGAGCGGCTGCTGCCGCCGTGGGAGGCGATGTTCGTGGGCAATCGGCTGCCCGCCCGGCCACTCCCGTACCTCACCTTCGCCGTCGACCGCCGCCTGTGGGGGATCGAGCCGTTCGGGTTCCATCTGACCAATCTGGCGATCCACGTCGTCTCGGCCCTGGCGCTCTTCGAGATCGCGCGGCTCACGCTCCTCTCGCCGCGGCTGCGGGACCGCTGGGGCGACCGTGCCGTCGCCATCGCGGCGACGATCGCCGCGATCTGGGCGGTGCATCCGCTCCAGACGCAGTCGGTCACCTACGTCTACCAGCGGATCGAGTCGCTGCACGGCATGTTCTTCCTGCTGGCGCTGGCGGCGTTCGCGCGGGCGGCGGCGTGCGGCTGGCAGCGTCGCTGGCTGGGCTGGTCGGCGGCTGCCACCGCCGCCGCGATGGCGTCCAAGGAGACTGCCGTCGTCCTGCCGCTGGTGATCCTGTCGTGGGACTGGTGCTTCGCCGCGGCCGGCCGCCCCGAGGCCATCCGCAGCCGCGGCCGCTGGTACGCCCTGCTGGCGGCCACCTGGGCGATCCTCGCCCTGCACGTGCTCGCGCAGGGCGGCAAGTTTCTGGAGTTTCGCAGAACGACGCGTTCGCCCCTGGACTACGCCGTCACCCAGCCGGGCGTGATCCTCCACTACGTCCGACTGGCCTTCTGGCCCGTCGGCCAGCAGCTCGAATACAGCGGCTGGCCAATCGCGCGCCTGCCGGCAGCCCTGCCGGCGGCCGCGACCGTGCTGACGGCCGCCGCCGTTGCCGTCGCGGGATTGATCCGCTGCCAGCCGTGGGGCTGGCTGGGAACGGCCTTCTTCCTCACGCTCGCCCCCACCTCGAGCATTCTGCCGATCGACGCGCTGGCCAACGAGCAGCGGATGTATCTCCCGCTCGCGGCCCTCGTGGCGGCGTGCGTCGTGGGCACGGTCGCCCTCGCCGCGCGTCTCGCCGCGCGTTTCGGCCGGGACGAGTCGGTCACGCGGCGAACGCTCGCCGTGCTGGCCGGCGGCGGACTGCTGGCACTCTCGACCGCTACGTGGGTCAGAAACGGCGCCTACGCGAGCGTCGAGGGGATCTGGAGCGATGTGCTGGCGAAGGATCCGGACAGCTACCGGGCCCACTGGGCGATCGCGGCGCTGCGGGATGAAGCGGGCGATGCCGAGGCGGCGCTCGCCCACGCGCTGCGGACTCTCGAACTCAAGCCTTCGTCGCGCGTGCTCCTCGACATGGCGGGCCGCCGCCAGGCCGCGGGCGACGCCGCCGGCGCCGAGGCCCTGTGCCGACGGTGCCTCGAGATCCAGAGGCGGTCGCTGCCGGCCGACGACCCGGACCTGCTCACCACGGCCGGTGACCTCGCCGTCGCCGTCTACCTGCAGGGGCGGCTCGAAGAGGCCGCCGCGATCTGCCGCGAGTTTTTTCCCGCCATGGAACGCGTGCGCGGTCCAGACGATCCGGCGACCGTGGCGGCGCTGGTGATCCTCGCCGAGGCGACGGGCACAGCGGATCCCGCAGCGGCGGAGCGACTTGCCCGCGAGGCGTTCATGCGGGCGACGCGGCCCGGCCAGCCCTCTCAGACGATGGCCGCCAACGCGGCGGGGGTGCTGGCGACGATCCTCGAACGAAACGGTCGGCTCGACGAGGCCGTCGCGATCCGCCGTCGGCTCGCCACCGACGTAGAACGCACGCTCGGCCCTGGCCACCCGAGATCGCAGGAGGCGGCGGCACGGCTCGCGATGGCGATGGCAGCCCAGTGCTCCGCGAGCGGCGATCACGCCGGCGCCGCCCGGCTGCATCGGCTCCTGGTGGACGCGCTCACCCGCTCCCTGGGGGCCGAGCACCCGGACACGCTGGCGCAGAGGCAGCGGCTCGAGGCCGCCGAGGCGGCCGCTCGCGCGGCACAGTGATCGGCCCGCTGCCAAGGCGCATGTCGCGCGAAATTCCCGCGAGGAGATGTCCGCCGACCCGGCGGCGATCGCCGTCTCCCGAAAACGCTCCACGTCGCTCCGATGCACTCGAATGCGCATCCGGGTGTTCTGGAGCGAGGTCTCGGCGGTCTGGGCACGAAGACGAAGGGATCGGCGAAACCTCGACGAGCGTCTGGCCGCCGCGGCCACAGCGAGGAGACTTCTGCCGCCCCCGAGCCAGCGCTCCACGTGTCCCGGATGCGCTCGACGCAGCCACCCTCACGAAACGACCGCGAACACCAGCGCACAAAAAAACCGCAGCCGGGAAGATCCTTCCCGGCTGCGGCCCGTGTTCTCGCGAACGTGTCAGCCCCGGATCAGACCGGAGCCGCCCGCATCACGGAGCGTCCGGCACAGCTTCGCTGTCCGCACGACTCGTGATCGAGTAGTACAGGTTCGTGTCGATTTCGTTCGTGATCTGCGCCACGTGGCCGTCCACATAGGTGTGCAGCACGATGTTGCCCTGGTGCCAGCTCGACGGGCCGTAGGACGGCGCCGCCGTGCCATACCCGTTGTAGGCGGGGTTCTTGTTCGTCGGAATGTTCTGCAGCAACGCACAGTCGTTCGGCAGCGCGGACTGGGCCGTGCCGTCAAACCACTTGTTGTTGTTGTAGTTGTGGCTGGTGCCACCCATCGGGCCCTGCGTGCCACCGTTGGCGGCGGTCACCCAGCACCTCCAGCCGTCGATCCACGCCGCATTGGTCTTGTCGCGGCTCTCGGCCAGAGCGAGGGTCTTCGAGGTACCGTCGCCGATCTGCGCCATCGTCAGACCGCCGTAGGGACCCAGAATTTCGACCGTGTTCGCAGCGTCCGAGTAGCGAACCTTCTCCCAGTACTGCAGCGTGATGCCGCCACCGCCGGTGCCGATGGTGTCACCGGAAGCACCGGTGCCACCACAGGCGCTGTCCGGCACGTTGCCCGAGAAACCAACGCCGGCCATCGCCTTGTAGTTGGTCACGCCGCAGGACGAGATCGAGCCGTTGGTGGTGACGGCAACCGTCTTGTCGTCAGCGAACGACGGGCAGACGAGCTGGCCGAGCGACGTCTGCACCGACGCCGTGGGGGCGTTGGTGTAGCCGAGCGAGAACCGACTCGTCGATCCCGAGATCGTGTTGTAGAGATTCGTCTCTTCAAGGAACGGCAGGCACATCGCGATCCAGCTGTACGCACCAGACGGAGTGGCCGTTGCCGCACTCTGTCCCTTCTTGACACGATCCGCAGCAGCCGGGAGACGCTTCCGCGTGCTCTCGAAGTTGAGCAGCGTCAGGCCGAGCTGCTTCATGTTGTTGCTGCAGGCGCTGCGACGAGCAGCCTCACGAGCCGACTGGACCGCCGGCAACAGCAGGCCGACCAGCGTGCCGATGATCGCGATGACCACCAGCAGTTCGACGAGGGTGAAGCCCCGTCGATTCTTTGAAAGCGTCATGACAATCCTCCACCCGTATTGGGCATGAGAGATGGAAAAATGAAAAATCCCCGTTCAAACCAATGGCGGAAGATCACTCCAGCATCAGCCTGCGGACACCGGCAAGCGACGAGCATTGCCGAAACGTACCCGCGGTCGTCAGAGCCCGGACGGAAAACCCATAGGATCACCGATTCACAATCCGGACACGTGCGACGACCTATGCGTGGATCGAACCCCCACACTCATTGCTAATCTAACGCTGGTATACGCACCGGTCAATCCCTTGGTTTTCCGGCGTCAAAAAGTTTTTTCGGGCCGCCGGGCGGGCGGCCAGGACGGGCCACTTGGCCAAACGTCCACTCCAGACTGCCGACGTCACCATTTCTGCACCGAAACTCATGCTTTTCGGGCCAGGAATGACGAGCCGACGCTATTCTGACCGGCCTTCCAACCATGCTCTGGCATCACGTCTACGACCCACTGGCCTGGCCACTCCTCTCCACGCTCGTGGCGATGCTGCCACTGCTAGTGCTCCTGGGACTGCTGGCCGTCTGCGGCTGGTCTGCCCATGCGGCTGCGGGAGCCGGCCTGCTGACGGCGGCGGCCATCGCCACGCTGGTCTTCGGCATGCCTGGCGACGCCGCCGCCGCGGCGGCCCTGCACGGCGCCGCCTTCGGGCTCTTCCCGATCGGCTGGATCATCGTCACGGCGATGTTTCTCTACCATCTCTCCGTCGAGGCCGGCGCGCTGGATGTCATGAAGCGGTCGGTGACCAGGCTCTCCGCCGACCACCGCATGCAGGCCCTGCTGATCGCCTTCTCGTTCGGCGCATTCCTGGAAGGCGCGGCGGGCTTCGGCGCACCGGTCGCGATCTCGGCGGCGCTGCTCACCGGCGCCGGGTTTCCGGCCCTCGAGGCCGCCTGCCTCGCCCTCATCGCCAACACCGCCCCCGTCGCGTTCGGCGCCCTGGGCACGCCGATCATCACGCTCGCCAAGGTGACCGGCCTCGAAGAGCAGGCCATCTCGGCGATGGCCGGCCGCCAGCTCCCCTTCTTCTCGCTCATCGTGCCCGCCTGGATGGTCGCCACGATGGCGGGCTGGCGGGGAATGCTGGCCGTTTGGCCCGCCGTCGCCGTCTGCGGCGCGTCCTTCGCCGCCGTGCAGTTCGCGATGGCCAACTTCGTGGGCGCGGCCCTGGTCGACGTCGTCGGCGGGATCGCGAGCCTCGTGAGCCTGGCCGTGTTCCTGCGGTTCTGGCAGCCGCGGGAGTGCTGGCAGCATGACGAACCGGCGACGACGCCCCCCCGGGCGACCGTCGCCGTGCCGCGCGACCCGGCGCGGCCTGATCTGGCGCGGCCTGTTGTCGCGACGCCTGATGCAGCGACGCACGATGCAGCCCGGACCATCGCCTGGGCTTGGATGCCCTGGGCCTTTTTGTCAGTGGCGGTCTTCTGCTTCGGCCTGCCCGGAGTGAAGGCGGTGCTCGAGGGCCGCAGCCCAGCCACATCGCAGACCGCGCCGCTCCTGCCCAAAAGCGTCGTGGCACCGGAGTTTTCGGTACCACGGCTCGACGGCCGCGTCGCCAAGGTGCCGCCGGCCACACGGGAGCCCTTCGAGATCGAGCGGGCGGTTTATCGGATCAACTGGCTCTCGGCGGCCGGTACCGGCATCCTCGTGGCGGCGCTCGTCGCGGTGCCGTGGCTGGGCATCCCTTGGCGCCGGGCGTGGTCGATCTGGTGGGCCACGCTGCGGCGGCTGTCGTTGTCGCTCGTCACGATCGCGGCGATGCTCGCGCTCGCGTTCGTCACCCGCTATTCCGGCACCGACGTCACGCTCGGCCTGGCACTGACCCGGTCGGGCTGGATGTATCCCTTCTTCTCGGCGCTCTTGGGCTGGCTGGGCGTGGCGCTCACCGGCTCCGACACGTCGAGCAACGCCATGTTCGGCAGCCTGCAGCGGGTGACGGCGGAACAGCTCGGCTTGAACCCGCTCCTCGTCTGCACCGCCAACAGTACCGGCGGCGTGATGGGGAAGATGATCGACGCCCAGAGCATCGTGGTCTCGGCCACCGCGACCGGCGTGCACCGCCAGGAAGGGGCGATCCTGCGGCGGGTTTTTCCGCACAGCCTGGCGCTGGCGGCCCTCATGGGGATGCTCGTCTGGCTGCAGGCCGGGCCGCTGGCATGGATGGTGCCGGCGACGCCGTGACAAACCCATCGGCATCGGCGGGCAGTCCGAGCACGACCGCCGCCACAGCCCAGGCGTCGGCCCACGCGCACGAGTCAGCCTTGGCGAACACCGTGCCTGCGACGCCCGCGACGGGCCGGCCTGTCCGCGGATCGATCGGCGAGCGTCCCGGCCGCAGCGTCGACGCGGCCATCGCCGCGCCGTCGGCCAGATCGATCACCCGTGCCGCCGCGTTGCCTTCCGCCGCGCGCACCCGCACCCTCCATGCCCCGCCACCGATCGCGCGGCCCCAGCCGCGAACCTCGCCACCGAGCTCCACGAGATGCGCCGCCGAGCCGAGTGCGGCGAGCCGATCGCCTATCCGGTCGACGGCGTAGCCCGGCCCGATCCCGCCGAGGTCGATCGTCACGCCCGCGCGGGTCTTGCGGATCGCGGCTGGCTGGCCGGCCGCGGACGAGCGCGTCTCGATGCATGCCAAGCCCGTACGGGAGATCGCAGGAGCCGCATCGCTCCCGTCCACGCGCGTAGCTGCCGTAACGTCGAACGCTCCCTGCGACGCCTCGTGCACCCGCCGCGCTATCTCGATCACGTCCACGAGGTCGTCCGCCACGTCGAGCCACTCTGCCGTCGCCGCGCGGTTGAAACGGCTCGCGTCCGAGTCGTCCCGCCAGGTGCTCGCCGCCCGGTCGATCCGCGCGAGCAACGCCTCGATCTCGCGATGCACTTCGCCCGACGCATGACCTTCGATCGGCGTTGCGAGCACGACGCGGTAGGTCGTGCCCATCGCGGGGCCGACGAACGTGAGGGACTCGTCAGCCACAGCGGCGCACCGTGCGCTGCCGGCCAAGGCCATGGCGAACATGAAGCCTCGCATGCGCGGCCCGCTGCGGACGCTCATACCGGCCACCAGTGCACGGCGGCCGCCACGGCGAGGCAGGCCACGAGCACGCCGTCCCGCCAGGTCACCCGGTCCGAGCGGCCGTGCAGCCGCACGTGGTCGAGGAGCGCACCGGTCGGGCAGCCGTGCCGGCAGTAAGCCATCGGGAAAAAGCAGCTCGCGGCGAGGCTCACGGCGAAGAGCACGAGCGCGGCCACGCCCGCCACGGCCGGCAGGTAGGCATCGAAGGGCTCGAGATCGACGAGATTGACCGGCAGGTGGAGCAGAGCGGAGAGGATCGCCACCGCGAGCAGGGCCCACGGCAGCAACGCCAGGGCCGGCCGCAGCCAGCCGGGCAGCCGCCGCCGCGGCTTGACCAGCCGTACGAGCATCTGCTGCGCGGCGCCGTGGGCGCACAGGTGCGAGCAGTAGACGTTGCGGCCCGTCACCGCCGGCAGTGCGAGGGCGGCCACGGCGAGCACCGTGAGCACGACCGCGCCGCGGGGAACGCCGGCCTGCGCCCAGCCCACGAGCTGCGCCTGCGAGAGAACGGCGCCGGCGCCGAAGCCGAGATAGGCGAGCACCGCGACTGGCAGGGCGAGCCGGCCGAACCAGCCGCCGCGAAGCCGCGTGAACGCCGTCAGGATCGCCGCTGCGATCACGCCGATCGCCCCCCACTGCGGGCCGTCGATGCCGCGGAGCATATCGACCCAGGCCGGGCCCGCCGGCGGCGGCCGCCGCCGGGCATGCTCCCGCGCTGCGCGGACGATGCCTGCGGCCACGGCCTGGCTCGTCATCGTCGCGCCGCTGACGCCCTCGATGCCAGTGCGGTCGGGGTCGATGCCGGCGAGCTCCTCGAGTGTCATGCCCCGCCAGATCCGGCGGAAGGCCCGGTCGTCGCGGACGTAGCCGACGTAGGGCTCGTTGTCGTAACTGGAGAGCACCGCCACGCCGCAGACCCTGCCCTGCGGATCGAATCCCACCAGCGCGTCGGTCGGCCCCTGGTAGCCGATCACCCTGTCGGCGGCCGGGGTCGTCCGCAAGGCCCAGCCCAGCGGGATGCCGGTGGAATCCGTCACGCGGATCACGGCCGGATCGCCCGCATCGGCCTCGATCCGGTCAGCCTCGGGAAAGATCCGCTTCAGGTCGCCGAGCGTGGGTGGGACGGCGAATCGGCTCGTCGCCGAGCCGCCGCCGAGCCGCCGCGCCACCGCCTCGGCGATCGCGTGGCTGGTGAGCGTGGCCCCCGTCACGGCGTGCGGCCTGCCGGCGGCACCATCAGCCAGCTCCTCGAGCGACTTCCCCACGAACGACCGCCAGAACGCGGCGTCCCGCTCGACCGCGTGGACGTGATCCCGCGTGTCGCGGCTTGCGAGCAGCTCCATGCCGGCCACCCGCAGGCCCGCATCGCAGACGACGAGCACGTCGCTGGGGCCCGAGAACCCGATCGCCGCGTCACCGGCCGGGCTCGTCCGCAACACGGTGCCGATCCGAGAACCCGCCGCATCGACGAGGTCGCGGCCGCCGGCCACGGCGTCCGACGGCCCGCCGATCGCCGCCGCCTGGGCGAGGTGCCGCTGCACGCGGGCCAGCGGCAGCCCGGCCAAGTCGCTCGTCTGCTGCCGCGCGAGGAACCGGCGGTGCTCTGCGTGCACCAGCCAGGCGATCGCCGCCACGACGGCCAGCCGCGCGGCGTGGGCCGCGATCGGCACGAGCCTCTTCAATCCGCGCGACGGCTCCATGCCGCGAAAGTCTACCGTGCCACGGGCACGAGCATCACGGCGTCGGCGTGGGCATTGCCCTTGGCGGCCTCGGTGCCGATCACCACGACGCACGAGTCGCCGGTGCCGAGCATCACGCGGCCGGCCGAGCCGAAGCCGTCGGGCAGCGGTCCGGGCTTCTGCATGTCGAACCGCACGCTCGACCGGCCCGCCGACGTCTCCACGAGCACGGGCACGGCCGAGCCGCGGTTCTCGTGGGGCTGCCAGCCGACCTGCACCTCGTACATCCCCGCCACCGGCGGCTTGAGCTCGTAGCGGATCGTCGCGCCGCTGTTGGGGGCGGCGTAGTGGTAGCCGTAGCCCACGTAGCCATTGAGGCCATGCCCCTCCGTCCACTTCCCCTCGCGGACGGCGTCGCGGTCGTCCTGCACGACGGCCTTCCGCTTCGCGGCAAGCGCCGCGGGATCGATTCCGGTGGGGGGGCCGTGCGGGCCGGCCAGTGGCAGCGCGTCGGCCGGCACCTCGATCGGCGCCGTGAGCGTCGCGCGGCGGGCCTTGCCCGGCAGCTGCAAGAGCTCGTGCATCTCGCCCCAGTGCTTCTCGTACACGCCGCGGGGCGTCGTGCCGTGCTTCACGGCCACGCTCGCCGCCTTGCCCACCACCTCCCCCATCATGCCGCAGGTCTTCATCACGCGGACGGTGCCGAGCGCCTCGTGCGTCACGGAGATGCAGCGGCCCGCCATGAAGAGATTCTCGACGTCCTTGGAATAGAAGCAGCGGTAGGGCACGGGATAGCCGTACATGCGGTCGATGCGGTCGTCGAACTTGGCGATCGAGATGAACGGGTTGTCGGGAAACTTCTTGGCGTATTCCTGCTTCGGGTAGTGGAGGTCGATCGACCAGGTGGACGGCACGCAGCCGTCCGGAAACTCCCGCTTCGTGACGACGTCGTCCTGGGTCAGCACCACGTCGCCGAGGATGCGGCGGCTCTCCCGCGGGCCGCCGATCGCGGCCATCCAGGTGAGCTCGGCGTTCTTGTGCTCGGCGGCGCCGTCGCCGTTCTTCATGGCGTTCCACGCGCCGTAGGCCGCGCGGAAGTTCCAGTCGCGGATCCCCTCGGCGTCGGCCAGCGGATCCTTGTCGAAGCCGCTCTCCCAGAACCATTCGGCGTGGTGGTTGCGCGGGTAGGGGAAGTCTTCCATCGTGAGCGGCAGAGCCCAGGGCGTGGCGGCAAACGCCCGTGGGCCGTCGGCCTCGGCCCAGGCCCACATGTTGCTCATGCCCATCCGGCCTTTCGGCTCCATCACGGTCTCGGCCCCGGCCAGATGGCCGATCGTCGCGTGGCCGGTGGCGTCGCAGAAGAATTTTCCGGCGAACCGCAGTTCGCGGCTCGTCTTCGTGTCGATCGCGGAGACGCTCGCGATCCGCGGGCCGTCGCGGCCCACGGCGAAGGCGTGGGTATTGAGGAAGAGGTCGAGGTTCTTCTCGGCCCGCACGATCGCCTCCTTCTTGGCGTCCTCGAACTCCTCGTAGCTGCCCGGGCTCTTGGTCGCGTGGTCGCAGATCTCCTCGATGATCTCGCCGATCCGCGGATACTTGCCGCGGCGGATCAGCCCCTTCGCCCAGACGCGAACCTCGCTCGAGCCGTTGCCGCCGAGCACCGGCCGGTCTTGCAGGAGCGCGACGCGCAGCCCCATCCGTGCTGCAGACAAGGCCGCGCCCATGCCGGCGTAGCCGCCGCCGACCACGACCAGGTCGTAGGGGCCCTTCGCCTCGGGCTCGGCCGGCAGGCCGAGCGCCTGTCGCCGCCAGGCCGCCAGCACGGCCGAGTCGTTCGGAGGCGGCGCGGCGTCGGTCGTGAAGAGGACGCAGTCGCAGCGGCCTTCGAAGCCGGTGAGGTCGTGCAGGACCACGGTCGCCTCGCCGGCGGGTAGCGTCACCGTGCCGCCGTCCTGCCAGCCCCACTGGGCCCCCTGCGTGCCGAACGTCTCAGGCAAGGGCTTTCCGTTGACGATCACCTGGAACTTCCCGGGCGTGCCCGGCGCCTGCCACCTGGCCACCCAGTCCTTCGTGCGGACGAAGACCTTGTAGGTGCCGGCGGCAGGAATCGCGACCTTCGTCGTCGCGTCGGCCACGGGTTTGCCGAGGCCGTGTGCGAGGAGATACGGGGAGCCCATCTGCTCGATGAACTGCGTGTCGAGCATCCAGCCGCCGTGGCCGGCGAAGCTCTCCGCCTCGAGCAGCACCGTCGCCGCCCGGGTCGCGCTGCCGGCGGAGGCCAGGCAGATGGCCGCGACGGCCAGGCAACGGGTGAGTCCGCGGGGGTGCCGCACGATGCTGAGGCTTTGCAGTTGGATCACGGTCGCGTCTCCGAGTGTGCGGCACATGGTCTGGTCGCCGGCATGGAAGAACACCGATATTATCGCCCGGAAAGGCACCGCTTCGCAACGTTTCTCGCAGCCGCGGCCTGGGATGTCACGGCGCTCCCGGGGAAGCCCGTGCAGCCTCGGCACCCGCGGCCTGCACGGCGTCGGCGGGAAGAAAGCACCGCCGCACGGACTCAACCGGGACGTTCTGCAGCTCGCGGATCCAGCGGGTGGAGTTCTTGATCGCCGCGTCGACGTCCACCTTCTGGTCGCCTTTGCCAGTGAACGGGAACTTCCGGGAATAGACGATGGAGTGCACGCCCGGATCGGTAGCGATGAACCGCGCGAGCACGTACTCCAGGTGCGGCGTCCGGCCAGGCGCGCCCAGAAACAGCTCAAGCACGACATCGGTGGCACCCTCGCTGCCCGGTGTGCGGTGCGCCGTGGGGGGCATTGCCACGATCGCTTTCCTCGCCTCGAAGTAGGGACCGGTCACGTCCGCCAGCTTCACGGCTTCGGGGTGGCACGTCACCGTGATGAGCGTCTGCCACGTCTCCGGCTTCTCATCGCCGGTGAAGTACTCCTTGATCGACCCGCTCCCTTCCTTGCCCTCCCAGCCGAAGGCATAGCCGGCTCCGTCGAACATGAAGTCGGCAGCCCTGATCGGACCGCGTCCGCCCAGCAGGAGCACCGCGACGACGAACGATTTCATCCATGCCATGCGGGAAGTCTATCGCCGCGGCGAGCCGCCGTCCCCGGGCATACCGAGTGCGTGCGCGAGGAGATGGGGTGATCCCATCTCCTGGATGAAATGCGTGTCGAGCGTCCGGCCGCCTTCGCCGGCACAACTCTCCGCCTCGACGAGCACGGTCGCCGCGGAAGCCGCGGGGCCGGCACCGGTGGCCAAGCGGCAGACCAGGGCCGCGCAGGCAAGGGCGATCCTTCGGCAGCAGGTGTGCATGATTTTCACGATCGCGTCTCCGGAGCGGGGGTGTCGCGGACGCACCCACAATCGTGCCCGACGTCCGAATCGGTCCGCGATCGGTGACCATTCCGGGCCAGAGCCGTGGCGACAGGGGCGAGACGTCGCTGTGGCTCTGCGGGGGCGTCACGGGCTCGCGACAGTGCAGCAGAAGGCCGGCTCAAAAATTCCGAAAGGTCGCGTCGTCGTCGCCGGCCGACCGCCGCACGTCGTCCGGCATGACGATATGCGGCACGCGCCGCCGCGCGGTCGCGACCTGGTGGTCCGCCGCGGGGGCCGGGGCGGGCGGGGCCGCCTGGCGACCGAAGGGCCGGGCGGCGGACTGCTGGACCGCGCCGCCGGCTTCACCGTGCGCAGGCGAGGTGCTGGCGATCAGCGCATGCAGATGCTCGACGGCGTCCTGGAGGAGCCTGGCCTGGCCGCTCAACTCGTCGGCGGCGCTCGACGTCTGCTCGGCGCTTGCCGCATTGCCCTGCGTCACCTTCTCCATCTGGGTCAGCGCGACGCCCACGTGGGTGATCCCCTGGGACTGCTCCTTCGCGGCGGCGGCGATCTCGGCCGCCAGCGTGTCGGCCTCGGTGACCTTGCCGACGATCCGTTCGAGCGACTCGCCGACGGCCTCGCAGCTCCTGGAGCCGCACTGCGTGCTCGCAAGTGCGGCGTCGATCTTGGCGGCCGTCTCGCGGGCCGCAGCGGCGCTGCGTTGGGCGAGTGAACGGACCTCCTCGGCCACGACCGCGAAGCCGGCCCCGGCCTCGCCGGCGCGGGCGGCCTCCACCGCCGCGTTGAGCGCGAGGATGTTGGTCTGAAACGCGATTTCGTCGATGCTCTTCACGATCTTCGCCACGTCGAGGCTCGCCGTCTCGATCGACTGCATGGCGACCGTCATCTGGCCCATCGTCTCCATGCCCTCCTGGGCGGCCGTGCGGGCGTGGTTGGCGAGCTCCTTCGCCTTCCTGGCGTTGTCGGCCGTGGCTCGGATCATCGCCGAGATCTGCTCCATGGCGGAGCTCGTCTCGGTCACCGAGGCTCCCTGCTCGCTGCAGCCGGTGGCCAGCATGCGGCTGGCGGAGGAGAGCTGCGCGGAGCTCATCGCGGTCCTGTTGACTCCCTGCTGGACGGTTTCGGAAATCGCCGCCAGTGCGCTGTTGGTCCTGTCGATGCCCGCCTGGATGGCGGCGTCGATCGAGGCCAGGGCCGCCTGCGTCGCCTGCACCGTCTTCCAGCCGATCAGGCCGGCGACGCATCCGGCCAGGAGCATCGCGGCGCTGATCAGGCCGTAGCTCGTCAGCACCAGCCAATCGGCGGCCCGCGACGCTTTGCCGGAGAGGACGTTGTTGTATTCGACAACGCGGATGAATTTCTCGACCGTCGCTTCCAGCGCGGGATCGACCTCCTTGAGCAGCCAGGCCTGCGCCTGCTCCCGCTGCCCCGACTTCACGAGCGTGATCAGGCTGTCGGCGTTGGAGAGGAACTTCGTGCGGGCGGCGAGCGCCTCGCGATACCGCGCGGCGTCCTCGTCGTCGCTCACGAGCTTCTTGTAGGCCTCGCACTGCGCGTCGCCGTTTGCCTTCGCCTCCGCGTAGGCGGCCTCGGCAGCCGGCCGGTCGGGCGAATCGTCGTCGAGCTGGAGCACGCGGCGGGATGCCCGGCCCGCCCGGGCGTTGAAGTGGTTGATCTGCGCGAGGGTCGAGATCGAGGGCACCGTGTTGGCGGTTACGGCGGCGACCTGGCGACTCACGCTCACGACCAGCCACACCGACAGGCACCCCATGGCGACGACCAAGAGCACGATCGCCAAGAACGCCAGTGCGATCCGGCGAGGAATGGCCGAGTCTGGCATGGCTGCCGCGGGGGGGAGGAGTGCTGCGGGGAGCCGGACGGGCGACGTCCGCGGCGGGCCGAAGAACCTGCCGAGACCCGCTCTTGCGATGCTACCTTCGCGGTCGTAGGGGTTCACTTTCGCGGGAAACTCGCACCGACGACGACGTTCTCGACCCAGGCCCGCGCGGTGGCTGTGTCTGCACTCTCCACGAGCGGCCAGCGGTCGGTATGGCCATTCGTCACGACGACGCCCGGCGCCGGCTCGCAGGGCAGCCGCGGAAAGATCTCCCCGATCCGCACATCGAGGTAGGTCACATGCGTGACCGCGACACCGCTGGAGTCGAGCCAGGCCTTCGTGCGGGCCGTGCTGCCTCCTTCGCAGACGAGCGCCGGCCGGCCGGCCAGCCGGGCCAGCCGCTCGCGCGCTCCGCGGCGATACGCATCGAGGGGTGCGCCCCACGACGTGCCCGCCCACTCCTTCACGCCGTCGTAGTGGTCGTGCGAGACGAAGCCGCACCAGAGCTTCGCGATCTCGTCGTCGTGCAGGCCGATGAAGTTGACGCCGATCGCGCCGCGGGAGAACCCGCAGACGAGCACCTTCCCGGGATCGCCGCCGAACTCGCCGCAGATGCGCGGCACGTTCTTCTTCGCGTAGTCGACCGTGGCCTCTACATCGCCCCACCAGGTGACCTCGTTGTGCATGCCGTCGGCGGCCACGTAGGGCAGCACGACCCAGATGAAACGGCCACCCGAAAGCCCATAGCCGAGACCAGCGTCTTGCACTTTTCCCGTCGAGCCGTGCGCCGGGCTCAAGTTGCCGGTGTACTCCACGATCACCGGCCAGCGCTTCTTTGCCGCCTGCCAGGCCAGATCCCAGTCGGCGGGTAGCCACAGCGAGTGATGCACCTGCGTGCCCTCGTATTCGGGCGGCGTCACCGCCACTCGCCGCCCGGCCGCGGGAGCCGCGCCGACCTGCATGACCGGCTGGGCGAGCACGCGGCCCGCCTCCTGGCAGTGCGCGCCGTGAGTCAGGCACACACAGAGGAGTGCGACCGCGGCCGAAGGAGAGCGGCGGCAAGACAGGGTCATGGGATGAAATCCACGGAAGTAACCAGATGCCACCACGCGGCGGACCGGCATTTTAGTGTCCATCGCTTTCGCACCGCGCACATACCGCAGGCAGACCGGATCGATTCGCGGGGCTGCGACCCGCTCCTCTGCATCGAGGTGGCGAGGCGCTGCCAGAGGAAGCACGGCATTCACGCTCATGAAACCGCCACCGGGGCTGGCAGATCATCGAGCGCACGCGCGCTGCTTTTACCCACGCGGGCCCGGCTGCCCGAGTGCGGAGTGAACACGGGAGGCTCGGGGATCGGTGCGAGGATGCGGAGCGTGGCGCGCGGCCGCCAGCGACGCAACTCGTACCGATTCCCGAGCCGGCACGCTCCCATCGGATCGCGGCACCGTGGGCCTCATGTACACTTGCACGAGGCCGTTCACTCGATGCGTCGTGACCTCGAGACCGCCGGGAGGCTTCATGCCCAAGTCCGCCGCCTGCCTCGCCCTGCTCGCCGCGTGCGCCGCCGCCACGGCCCGTGGCCAGGATGACGACGCGTTTTCGAAGTTCGGCATCTTCGCCAAGACCGCCGCCAGGGCGGCCGCCTGCGAGCCGGGGCAGACGACGCTGCCGCTCGAGCTCCGCCGGGGTGACCGGATGTGCCTGATCGGCAACACGCTCTTCGAGCGGGCGCAGCTCTTCGGCCACGTCTCGGCGCAGCTCCATGCCGGATTTCCCGAACACGAGCTCGTGATCCGCAACCTCGCCTGGTCGGCCGACGAGATCGACCTCGCGCCGCGGCCCGAAAACTTCGCCGACGTCGAGCAGCACCTGGCGTATTTCCGCGCCGACGTCATCCTCGCCGCCTACGGCTTCAACGAATCGTTCGCCGGCGAGGCGGGCCTGCCCGAGTTCAAGACGAAGCTGGCGGCCTTTCTCGACGGCCTGCGTTCGAAGGCGTTCAATGGCCGGACCGCTCCACGGATCGTCCTCGTCTCCCCGATCGCCAACGAGAACGTGGCGGGCGTGGCCGCGGCCGACCGCAACAATGCGAGGATCGAAAGCTACGTCGCGGCGATGCGGGAGGTCGCGCGGGAGAAGGGCGTGGGCTTCGTCGACGTTTTTGCGCCGACGCTCGCGGCCCTGGCCGATCCCGCCACCGACCTCACGATCAACGGCTGCCACCTCTCGCAGAAGGGCGACGCGGTCTTCGCGCGGGAGCTGTTCCGCGGCTGCTTCGCCGCGGATCCGCCCGCCGTGAGCGAGCAGCTGCGGGCCGCCGTCGTCGACCTCGACCGTCAGTTCTTCCGCCGCTATCGGCCGCTCAACACCTTCTATTACACGGGCGGTCGCAACAAGGATTACGGCTACCTCGACTTCCTGCCGGCGCTGCGCAACTTCGACATCATGTGCGGCAACCGCGACCGGCGGATCTGGGACATCGCCCACGGCCGCCCGGTGCCCGGGACGATCGACGACTCGAACCTGCCGGAGATGCCGCCGGTGAACGAATCGCGGGGGGCCAACGAGTGGCTGCCGGCGACCGACGAGCAGAAGGCCTTCCGGGTCGACCCGCGGTTCGCGGTGAACCTGTTCGCGGGCGAGGAGCAGTTTCCGGAGATCGCCAATCCGATCCAGGTGCGGTTCGACGGCCGCGGCCGGCTGTGGGTGAGCACGTCGCAGGCCTACCCGCACGTCTACCCGGGCAACGAGTCCCGCGACCGGCTCGTGATCCTCGAGGACACCGACGGCGACGGAAAGGCCGACACGTCGAAGGTCTTCGCCGACGACCTGCATCTGCCGCTCTCGTTCGAGCTCGGCGACGGCGGCGTCTACGTGTCGGAGCAGCCGCACCTCACGTTCCTGAAGGACACCGACGGCGACGACCGGGCCGACGTGCATGAGGTGGTCCTCTCCGGGTTCGGCACGGAGGACTCGCACCACTCGCTGCACGACTTCATCTGGTCGCCCGACGGGGCGCTGCTCTTCCGGGAGAGCGTGTTCCACCACTCGCAGGTGGAGACGCCCTACGGTCCGGTCCGCCAGCAGAACAGCGGCTGGTTCCGCTACGAGCCGCGGTCGCACCGGCTGACGAGCTTCGGCACCTATCCCAGCACGAATCCCTGGGGCGTGGCGTTCGACTCCTGGGGCAACCACATGGCCAGCCACCCGATCTTCGCCGAGGCCTTCCACGCGCTCGACCCGCCCTATCCAGCACAGCATCCGGCGCCGCGGGGGCTGCAGGGCTACTCGGGCACGTGTGGCCAGGCGTTCGTCGATGCACCGGGCTTCCCCGCCGCGCTGCAGGGGGGCTTCGTGAAGGCCCGCTACAAGCCGACAAACCGGATCGAGATCCACCAGTGGCTGGAGACGCCCTTCGGCTACGACGAGCAGTACGTCGGCGACCTGCTCTTCTCCACGAACTTGAGCTTCATCCCGGTCGACCTCCACTTCGGGCCGCGGGGCGACCTCTACTGCGTCGACTGGTACAACCCCGTGAAGGGGCACATGCAGTATTCGCTCCGCGACAGCCGGCGGAACCGCGAGTCGGGCCGCATCTGGCGGATCACCGCGGCGGACGCGCAGCCCGGTCCGCTGCCGAAGTTCGCAACCACGACAACAGCCGCGCTGGCCGGCCTGCTCGGCCACCGAGAGTCGCGCGTCCGCTACGGGGCCGTGCGGGAGCTCGCAGCCCGCGATCGGGCCGAGGCGGAGAAGGCGGTCCTCGCGTGGGCCGCCGGTCTCGACCGCGAGAACCCGTCGTTCATGCGGCATCAGGCCGAGGCGATGTGGGCCCTCTCCACGATCGGGACGGTGCGGCCCGAGTTCATCGCCGCTCTCGCGGCGTCGCCCGACCACCATGCCCGGGCCGCGGCGATCCGGCAGCTGCGGTTCTGGCACGAGTCGCTGCCCGACCGGCACGAACTGCTCGCCCAGGCCGCCCGCGACCCCTCCGGCCTCGTGCGGCTGGAGGCGGCGATCACCGCCAGCTGGATCGGCACGCCGGAGGCGTTCGCCGCCGTGCTCGAGATCGCCCGCCAGCCGCTCGGCGGCCACCTGGCCTACGCGACGGCCTGCGCGCTCGAGTCACGGTCACTGCGGCCCTACTGGGAGCACGACGCCGCCTCGCCCGTGCCGCGGCTGGTCAAGCAGGCCCATCGCGGCCTCGAGATCAAGGAGCCCGCGGCGACGGCCGAGCAGCGGAAGTTCGACGGCCAGCCGGAGCTCACCGAGGTGCGGATCGGCTGCGAGCCCGAGCGAATGCTCTTCACGAAGCGGCAGTTCGCGGTGCGGCCCGGCCAGCCGGTGAAGCTCATCTTCACCAACGCCGACGCCACCGACCACAACCTCGTCGTCGTGCGGCCGGGGGCGCTCGCGGAAGTGGGCATGGCGGCCAACGACATGGCGAAGGATCCCAAGAACGCCGCCGGCGACTTCGTGCCCGAGTCGAAGCGGCACCTGATCCTCGAAGCCACGCCGATGATCGGGCCCACCCGCAAGGCCCAGGCCCACGTGCTGCGGTTCCGGGCGCCGGCGGAGCCGGGCGTCTATCCGTATGTCTGCACGTTTCCCGGCCACTGGATCGTGATGAACGGCCAGATGGTGGTGGCCCGCGATGCCGTCGAGGCGGAAACGCTCCTGGCCTCCTGCCGGCCCGCGATCGTGCAGGCCTGGAAGCTCGACGACTTCCCCGCGGTCGCCACCTCCCGCGACGAGGCGGTGCTCGCCCGCGGCATGCACGCCTTCGTGAAGGCCCAGTGCACGCAGTGCCACGTGGCTGCCGGCCACGGCGTGAACCTCGGTCCGAACCTGGTCGAGAGCGTGAAGCGGCTGCGCGGCCGCGAGCTGCTCGAGCACGTGATCGAGCCCTCGAAGACGATCCACGAGAAATACCGCACGATGCAGCTCGTGCTCGACAGCGGCAAGGTGGTCGCGGGCGTGGTCGCGGAGGAGACGCCGGAATCCTTCCGCGTGCTCCCCAACCTGCTCGCGCCCGAGCAGGTGGTCGTGGTCCACCGCGCCGACGTGCAGGAGGCGATTCCCGCGCGGGTCTCGGCGATGCCCACGGGCCTCGTCAACGTGCTCACCCGCGACGAGGTGGTCGCGCTCGTGTCGTTCCTCGAGGCCGGCG
>Ga0208783_10000357_pt1 | contig 28534 bp, 30 predicted proteins | sample DEB19_08_DNA_2_FD_184529 | JGI IMG/M metagenome (GOLD analysis project Ga0208783, IMG submission 184529) | Aqueous microbial communities from the Delaware River and Bay under freshwater to marine salinity gradient to study organic matter... | ecosystem: Environmental > Aquatic > Marine >...
CTCCCGGCAGGCGTCTATCCCGCGTGTACGCGCGCGCGCGCGATCCCCCCCCCCACCATCGCTTTGGGGATTTAATAAATATATTCCTACCCCCCCCACACACAGGCCCCCTACCCTTGCAGCGTGACGCTACTCATGCTACGGGAAGGGATGCGGAAGCCGTGTGGGACGCCGTTGTGCGAGGGGGAGGTGGTGACGGCGAGGGAGTGCCGACGATGCTACGAGCGGAGGCGGTGGGCTGACCCGGAGAGGAAGCGTGCGGCGAGGGGGTACGCGAGGAGGCCGGGGGCGCGTGAGGCGCATCGTTTGGCGTGTCGGGATTACCGGGAGGCCGGGAAGGTGAAGCGAGGGATTTGCGAGGTTTGCGGTGGGGGGACGAGTGAGGAGAGGGCGAGGCGGTGTTTGAGGTGTTTTCGGGAGAGGGTGTTGCCGGGAGCGAGGGTGAGGGGGCTTGAGGCGATGAGGAGGAAGTGATGGGAAGCGTGGATTTGCGGCTGGGCGATTGCACTGAGGTTCTGAAATCTTTGAAAGATGCAAGCGTGGATTCGGTAGTGACCGACCCGCCGTACGAACTTGGGTTCATGGGCAAGGGTTGGGACTCAACCGGCATCGCGTACAACGTCGGGCTGTGGCGCGAGTGCCTGCGGGTGCTGAAGCCCGGAGGGCACCTGTTGGCGTTCGGCGGGACGCGGACCTATCACCGCATGGCTGTTGCCATCGAGGACGCGGGCTTTGAGATCCGAGACTCGCTGCACTGGATTTACGGAAGCGGGTTCCCGAAGTCGTTGAACGTCGCCATCGCTATCGACAAGGCCGAGAGAGGGTTTCCGCAGGGCGGCGCAGACCCCTCTAGTTCCGCGCACGGAAAGTTCAAGACCCAAAAGACCGAAGGCTCCCGTGGGGCCGGGGACGCGGGCCGAGGGTATGGTGCGGGGCCGGGACAGTTCATGCGTGAGGCTGCCAAGGGAACCCGCGCTATCACATCAGAAGCAGCGAAAGCGTGGGAAGGCTGGGGCACCGCGCTCAAGCCCGCGCATGAGCCGGTGGTCGTGGCCCGCAAGCCGCTCGTCGGCACCGTCGCAGCAAATGTGCAGGCGCACGGCACCGGGGCGCTGAACATCGACGGGTGCCGGGTTGGAGTTGACGGGGGCACGCGCAAGTCTGGGCCGCCATCAATGAAGCCGGGAAACTCGCTCAACGGCTCGCTTAACGGCTCGCTCAACGGCGGCGGTTGTGAGCCAATCGACGCTGGCCGCTGGCCCCCGAACATCCTGCTTTCCCACACGCCCGAGTGCGGCGAGGCGTGCGCCGAGGATTGTGCGGTGGCCGGGTTGGACAGGCAGAGCGGGACAAGCAAGAGCGTAGGAAAGGCGCAGTTCAAGCCACGATCAATCTACAGCGCGGACGCAGAGGGTTACGACATCACGGGTACGGAGATCGGATACGGCGACAGCGGCGGCGCGTCCCGCTTCTTCCCGGTCTTCCGCTATCAAGCCAAGGCGTCGAGGTCGGAGCGGGAGCGCGGGTTAAATGAAGGTCAGAAGGCAAGCCATCCCACGGTCAAGCCTGTGGAACTGATGCGGTGGCTGGTGCGCCTTGTGACCCCTCCCGGCGGCGTGGTGCTGGACCCGTTCATGGGAAGCGGAACGACGGGCGTTGCAGTTGGAGCACTTGGTTTTTCGTTTATTGGGATTGAGCGCAACGATGAATATTTCAAGATCGCAAGCGCACGCATCACAAACATGGAGCGGAAGTGATGGAAGAGATTTTAAGGGTGCGAGGGGAGTTGGAGCGGTTGAGGCGGGAGGGGGTTTTGGATGAGGACGTAGAGTCGGCGTACTGGATGCTGGGGCAAGGGCAAGAGTTGGGTTGGGCGAAGGAAGTGGTGGCGAGGTACGCGAAGGCGGTTGGCAAGAAGGTGGAGATGAAGGTCGCGCTGATCAGCCGTGAGGAGCATGAGAAAATGATGGGGCGGGAGGGGCCGCGGGAAGTGGGCAAGGAGGAGTACGAGCGGATGATGAGGGAGATGGAGTCGTGAGCGAGCACTGGGGGCGGGAGTGGGGCGAATACGAGGGGGCGGGCGAGGGGGAAGCTGCGGGAGCGCGAGTGCGCGGGAGGGGATGTTGAGATGGTGAAGGAAGACCTTGAGAAGTTGATTGCGAAGATGACGCCGCAGGAGCGGAGCGAGTTTTTCGCCTTGGTTGCGGCGGAGAAAAAGGAACCGGTTTTCCGGAGTACGGACCACGTTTGGCAGAGCAAGTTCTTGGACGATCCGTCGCGAATGAAGGCGTTGCTGTGTACGCGGCGGGCGGGGAAGTCGTACGCGGCGGGGTTGATGTTGCTGGAGGCGGCGTACAAGAACCCCAACGTGTCTTGCTTGTACGTCGCGCTGACGCGCGCTTCGGCCAAGCGGATCATGTGGAAGGACGTTCTGAAGACGATTGACCGCGAGCAGGGGTTGAATTGTCGGTTCAACGAGACTGAGTTGAGCGTGACCCTGCCCAACGGCAGCATCATTTACCTGCTGGGCATGGACGCGGACGAGCAGGAAAAAGAGAAGGCGCTGGGGCAGAAGTTCAAGGCGGTGGCGGTGGACGAGGCGGCGTCGTACAACGTGGACTTGAACGAGATCGTGTACGGTATTTTGAAGCCGGCGACGGCGGACTACCGCGGCACGATTGCGATGATCGGAACGCCGGGCAACATGAAGCGGGGATTGTTTTACGAGTTGACCAAGGGGCAGAACCCGGGCGAGGCGGGGCAGTGGACGAAGGACGGATGGTCCTGCTACCGCTGGACGGCGTTTGAGAACCCAAAGGTGGCGGACCAGTGGAAGGCGGAGATCGAAGATTTGCGGTTGGCGAACCCGCTGATCGAAGAGACGCCGCTGTTCCAGCAGCACTACTTGGGCAAGTGGGTCGTGAACACGACGAACCTTGTCTACAGGTTCAACGATGAAAGGAACGTGTTTGACGAACTTCCCAAGCTTGGGCTGGGCGGACGCTGGCGCTATGTTCTGGGGATCGACTTGGGGTTCAACGATCCGACGGCATGGGTTGTTTGCGCCTACCATGACTTCGACCGGACGCTGTACATCTTGGGCGCGCACAAGAAGGAGCGCTGCGACATTACGGAAGTCGCGGACCAGACGCGAAAGCTGATGGGGCGTTTCGAGTTTGACCGGATCATCATCGACAACGCGAACAAGCAGGCGGTCGAAGAGATGCGGAGGCGGCACGACATTCCGTTGACGGCTGCGGAAAAAACGGGGAAGTCGGATTTTATTGAACTGATGAACGCGGATTTCGTGAGCGGCTGGATCAAGCTGCACCGGAAGGCGGCGGCTCCGTTGATCGACGAGTACGGGTTGCTGATTTGGGACGAGCGGAGCCAGCGGCGCGAGGAGCATCCGGCGGCCCCCAACCACTGCGCGGACGCGGCGCTTTACGCATGGCGGCACTGCTACCAGTGGCTTGCGGATGCGAGACAGCCGAATGGGCTGCGCTACGGCCGGGAAGAGGCCGATTGGATGATCTTGCAGGAAGAGCGCGAGTTGGAGTTGTTGCAGCAGGAGCGGCGCAACCGCGAGGGAGAGATCGCGTTGTGGGGGACGGAGTCTTGATTGGCATCTGGACAGTGGGTCTTGGGGCGGGTACGGTGCGGCCATGACGCAGGGAGACGCTGAGGGCTGGATTAGGTTCATGCGGCAGCATGGCGTGCGTCGGCTGCGCGTGAACGAACTTGAGATCGAACTTGACCCTGTGGCGGTGCGGCAGGCGAATGACGTAGCGCCGGCTCCCGTGATGTCGGCGTTTGAAGATGCGACGGGTTCGCTGTGCGCGTGCGGTCACTCTTGGATGACGGAGCACAACGAGTCGGGTTGCCTGCTGGGATGCTCGCACCAGCAGTGCGGCAAGCAGGAGACGCTGAATGCGTGACGAAGAAAAGCCGGCGGAGGGCGGGAAGCATCCGCGGGATGAACTTTGGCGCGCGGCGTTGTGGGCCGGATTTGCAAATCAAGAGAAGATCGTGGAGGATCTGAAGGCGATGCGCCGTCCTTGGTACGGCGAACTTGCGCCGTTGACCGCTGAGGAGAGGGTCTTCATCGTCTTCCAGTTGTGCAAGGCATGGTACCCGCAGATGGACGCGGACCGGCAGAAGCAGTCGTTCAAGATGCTGTGGCGGTTGTTCGGGGCGCGGAAGCGTCCGGTCGGGTTTGAGAAGGAGTCTGCCAATGGCCCCCATTGAATTCCGCGATTTTTCGGTTGGCGGCGAGCGTTCCGGCGTACCGGGGAAGTTTCCGGACAACAAGGAGACGCGCTGGTGGATGCTGGAAGGGCAGCAGGCCGCGGATGTTATTTCGGGCACGCTGAATCTGATCCGCGACACGCAGTCGTTCCGGGCGACCCAGTGGATCGTCTCGTCGCGTTTGTACGGCAACCTTGCGCCTACGACGCTGGCGGGCGTGTCGTTCAGCAAGATCGCGGCGGCGCAGCCGGCATTGCGCGACCGCATCAGCTACAACTTGGTTCAGAGCGTGACGGATACGGCGGTGGCGCGGATCACGCGGAACCGTCCGCGGCCGTTCTTTCTGACCAGCGACGGCGACTACCGGAAGCAGCGTGAGGCGAAGAAGCTGAACACGTTCCTTGAGGGCGTGTTCTACGAGAACGGCACGCACTCGATTGGCGTTGATGTCTTCCGCGATGCGGCGGTCTGGGGCGACGGGTTCATCCATGTGTTCGCCAAGGGCGGGCGCGTTTGCCATGAGCGCGTCATGTGCAGCGAGATTTTTGTGGATGACGTTGAGTCGCTATACGGGATGCCGCGGCAGATGCATCGCGTGAAGCAGGTTGACCGGCAGGTTCTGTTCGACATGTTTCCGGATGACGCGGCCAAGATTGGCGGAGCCAAGCCCAGCCGGACGGAAGAAAACGGACGCAGCATCGTGGCGGACATGCTGACGGTGCGCGAGTCTTGGCACTTGCCCAGCGGTCCCGGGGCGAACGACGGGAAGCACTGCATCACGATTGACGGCGCGGTGCTGGGCGAGATGGAGCCTTGGCCGCATCAGTGGTTCCCGTTTGCGCGCGTGCAGTGGAGCAAGCGGCTTTACGGGTTCTGGGGGCAGGGTCTGGCGGAGCAGCTTCAGAACATCCAGTTGGAAATCAACAAGCTGCTGTGGGTGATCCAGCGGTCGTTCCACCTGTCTGGCACGTTCAAGGTGTTCATTGAAAACGGCAGCAAGATCGTGAAGGAGCACTTGAACAACGATGTCGGCAGCATCATCAACTACACGGGCACGGCACCTTCGTACGTCGTGCCGCCGACCGTTGCTCCGGAGATCTTCAGCCACCTCCAGAATTTGATCAACAAGGGCTACGAGCAGGCGGGTATTTCGCAGCTTGCGGCGTCCAGCTTGAAGCCGGAAGGCTTGAACAGCGGACGCGCGATCCGCGAGTACAACGACATCCAGCAGGACCGCCTGCACACGCCGGCCAAGATGTACGAGACGATGTTCATGGACGTTGCGCGGCTTTCGATTGAAGTCGTGAAGATGATCGCGGAGGAGCATGGCGGTTACGCGGTGCGCGCGCCCAGCCGGAAGTCGGTCGCCAAGGTGGATTGGAAAGACATCAAGTTGAGCCAAGACGATTACGTCATGCAGTGCTACCCGGTGTCTTCGCTGCCGAATGACCCGGCTGGCCGGCTCCAGACGATCCAAGAGTACGCGCAGGCGGGCTTTCTGTCGCCGCGGCAGGCGCGTCGGCTTCTGGACTTCCCCGACCTTGACCAAGTCGAGTCGCTGGCGAACGCGGAGGAGGACTACCTCACCAGCCTGCTGGATCGGATGATTGATGACGGCGAGTACACCTCGCCCGATCCGCTGGACGATCTTGCGCTCGCGCGTCAGCTTGCGCTTGAGTACTACGCCAAGGGCAAGTTCAATAACCTGCGGGAGGACCGTCTGGATCTGATCAAGCGATTCTTGGATCAGATCAAGGAGGTCGAGCAGGACATCGTGAAGAAGACCGCTGAGGAGGCCGCGCAGGCCAGCATGGCCGGACAGGCCGCGCTTGCCGCAATGATGCCGCAGCCCGGAGCGACGGGCCCTGCGCTTTCGCCTCCGATTCCGATTGGGCCTAGTGACCTTGTACCGAATGTCCCGGTACAGTAACCAAGGAGTGACTGCATGGGCGTCGAGGGAGTGATCACCAACATGACCGTAGGTGCGGAGACTGCGCCGACTGTAGAGTCTGCGCCCGCTCCGGAGGTTGTTCCGGAGGCTGCGCCTGTGGCGGAGCCTGCTCCGGAGCGACCGCGTGCGGACCGCTTTGCGGTTCTGGCGCGCAAGGAGCAGGAGGTCTTCAAGAAGCAGCAGGCGGTTCGCGCGCAGCAGGCGGAACTTGCCCGGCAGGCTGAGGAGATCCGCGCGTTTCAAGCGGCCAAGCAGCAGGCGCTGACAAACCCGATTGAGGCGTTGAAGCAGCTTGGGCTGACCTACGAGGACATCACCAAGTTCGTTCTGAACGACAACCAGCCGACGCCCGAATTGGAGACGGCTTCGCTGCGCCGCGAGATCGAAGAGGTCAAGCGCCAGACGCAGGCGGATCGTGAGCGCCTGTTGAAGGAGCAGCGCGATGCCGCGATGCAGGAGCAGCAGGGCATCATCGCCGCGTTCCGCGAAGAGGTTGCGGATTACGTCGGCCAGCACGCGGACACTTACGAGTTGACAAACCTTTACAAGGGTGAAAGCCTTGTTTCGGATGTGATCGAAGAGCACTACAACGAGCAGGTTCGCGCGGGCGTCCGCAATCCCAAGTTGCTGACGATTCCGGAGGCGGCGAAGCAAGTTGAAGAGTACTTCGAGTCTGAGATTCGCAAGGCTCAAGCGACCAAGAAGTTCGCAGCTACGACGCAGGCAGTGGCTTCACCGCAGAATGGATCGCCGGCGGCGGCTCCGAAGCTGGGACCGACGCTGTCGAACAATCTGAGTGCGAGCGTGACCTCCAACCCGCAGCGACCGCGCACTGAGGCGGAACGGGTTGCGGCTGCGCTGGCCCGGCTTGAAGGACGTTAGCCACTAGGAACGGCAGCGACGTAAGGCGAAGTTCCGTCTCTCTCAATCAACCCGCCGACTAGGACGCATGGCGCGATCCTTACGGCTTTGCGGGCGCGAATGAATCGCAGCCTGCCACAGGTGCTCGTATGGCTTGGCCTTCTGGTAACCCCGGTTATACGCCCGTCCCGTCGGGCGGCATCAGCACGAACCCCGGCCCCTCGCCCGTTCTGAACCAGAGCGGCGGCCCCTCGTTCTCGTTCGACCTTGGCGCTGCGAACGCGGCGCTCAAGGAGCTTTACGATGACCAGAAGATCGCGAATCTGGTCTACAAGAACAACCCGTTCCTTGCGATGGTCCCGAAGATGGAGGAGTTCGGCGGCAAGTACATGCCGATTCCGCTGATCATCAACACCTCGCAGGGCCGCAGCGCGACGTTCTCCAACGCGCAGGGGCAGCAGACCGCGGCGACGATTCAGTCGTTCGCGCTGACCCGCGCGGCGAACTACAGCATCGCGCAGATCGACAACCAGACGATGCTGGCGTCGAAGACCGACAAGATGGCGTTCATCAACGGCGCGCAGGTTGTGATTGACGGCGCGATCCGGGCGCTGACCAACTCGCTCGCCACGCAGATTTTCCGCAGCGGGTCGGGCGCGATTGGCGCGATTGGCGGCTGGAACTCGGTGACCGGCCTTGTGACGCTGGCGAATGCGTCGGACATCGTGAACTTTGAAGTGAACATGACGCTCCAGACGCGCAACCCGACTTCGGGTTCGATCACCAGCAGCGCGAGCGCCTACGTCATCTCCGTCAACCGCACCGCCGGCACGTTCGTTGTGTCGGGTTCGATGGGCGGCTCGGCGGGCTTCGCGTGGGGCCCGTCCGTTGGCGACACCATCAACGTGGTTGGCGACTACAACCTTGCGATGAAGGGTCTGTCCGGCTGGCTCCCGACCACGGCTCCGACTTCGGGCGACAACTTCTTCGGCGTTGACCGCTCGCAGGATCCGACCCGTCTGGCCGGCGTGCGCTTCAACGGCTCGTCGGAGTCGATTGAGGAGGCCGTGATCGACGCCTCGCTGCTGGTCGCCCGCGAGGGTGGCACGCCCGACGTTTGCATCATGAACTTCGCCTCGTACGCGGCGCTTGAGAAGTCGCTTGGTGCCAAGGCGCAGTACATCAGCTTCGACGGGCCGGCGAAGATCTCGTTCCCGGGCATCCTCATCAACGGCGCTGCGGGCCAGATCAAGGTCTTCCCCGACCGTTCCTGCACGGCGAAGACGGGCTACCTGCTCCAGATGGACACTTGGAAGCTGTACTCGCTGGGTCCGGCCCCGCACATCAGCAAGTACGCTGACGGGCTGGAGATGCTCCGCGTGTTCAACAGCGATGCTGCTGAGCTTCGCGTCGTGTCCTACTCCAACCTTGGCTGCAACGCTCCCGGCTTCAACGCCGTGGTGCAGCTTGGTGCGTAACCACTAACAGGCATGGGGCGGCTCCAGCACGGCTGGGGTCGCCCCTTGTCATAGGAGACAAACATGGCCAATCGGTTTTTCAACCAGTTTGGCGGCACGCTTGAGCGCAAGGTGGTCAAGCTGTTCGCCAAGATCCTCTACACGGGCGGCGCTCCCACGCTGGTGGACAGCACGGTGTTGAACAGCGGCACCTCGCCCGTCACCGTCAACGAGTCGCAGGGCTTTGAGTCGCTGGTTCCGGGCAACAGCGGCTTCCAGCTTGTGCTGGGCAACAACAACGGCGGCGTTCCGGAGTACGACACTTACGTTCGCTTGCTGAATGTGTCGTTCAGCACGGTCATCCCGTCGGGCGGAATCCCCGGCTCATTCGTCTCTAGCGTGATCGTTCAGAACGACAACGTGAACGGTGCTGTGGGTGGCGTTCCTACGATTGATCTGATTACGTTGGTGAATTCTCCGTCTGCGCCGCCTCCGCCGTTTACTCCGACGGGGATCGCGCCCGGCGTGCCCGACAACGGCACGATCCTGTACGTCGAGTTGACGCTGTCGAACACCACGGCGTACTAACTGGAGGCTGTCATGGTTCACCACGACAAGGCCACGGTCGCGATCATCCTTGGCAAGATGAAGCCGAAGTCTGCTCCCGATCACATGGCGGAGGAGCACGCGGAGGCCCATCCGGACGAGTCGCTGCACGCCTGCGCTGAGGATCTCCTTGGCGCGATTGCGGCCAAGGATGCTGCCGGTGTCGCGGATGCGCTCAAGGCGTTCTTCCACATTGCGGACGCCATGCCGCATGAGGAAGGTGAGCACATCAGCGAAGAGGAAGAGCACGGTCCGTACTGACTAGGGCTTGCAAGGGTCGCTCTAGCATCAACGCCGATCCGGGTTGGTGCTAGAGTGCCCTTGGCCCGTGCGGAGGCATCATGGCGATCTACCCGAAAATGTCTCTGCCGCAGTTGCGAGTCGCCAGCCGCCAGCGCGCGGACATGGTCAACTCGCAGTTCATCACCAACGATGAACTGAACAGCTACATCAACGCCTCGTACTTTGAACTTTACGATCTGCTGGTTCAGAAGTACGGCGATGACTACTACGTCGAGCAGTACAGCTTTCCGCTTTCGCAGAACATCACCCGCTACGACCTCCCTGCGGACTTTTTCAAGTTGCTGGGCGTCGATCTCCAGATCAGCGATGGTCCGGACGGGTACGTTTCTCTGAGGCCGTTCACGCTTGCTGAGCGCAACCGCTACAGCACGGCGAACGTGCAAACTTGGATCGGCGTCACGAATCTTCGGTACAGGCTGAGCGGGAACAAGCTTTGGTTCACGCCGTCTCCGCAGAGCGGACAAACGATCCGCATTTGGTACATCCCGCGCCTGCGCGAGTTGACGGATCCGGTGACGCTGACGCTTTCGGGCGTCATTGCCGGCGACACGCTCAACTTCGGCAACACCTCGTTCATCGCGGGCGTGGATTTTGTGATCGGCGCGACCGACACGATCACCGCGCAGAATTTGGCGACGGCGGTCGAGACGGCGTTTACGGATTCGACGGCGACCGTGGCGAACGCCGTGATCACGTTTGAAACGACGGACACCACGGGGTACGCGCTTTCGGTCAGCAACGCAACGACCGTCGGCGTTGACCTTCGCATGGCGCTTTCGGCGGCGCTTGTGGTTGAATCCAGCGAGGTCGCGGACGGCATCTCTGGTTGGATGGAGTACGTCGTTACGGACGCGGCGATCAAGATGATGCAGAAGGAGGAGTCGGACACGACGGTCCTCCAGATCCAGAAGCAGGCGCTGATCAAGCGGATTGAAGCTGCTGCTGAGAACCGCGATGCGGGCTCGCCGGCCACTGTTGCCGACGTTCAGTGGACTAACGGTACTTGGCCGTTCGGCAACGGGTTTGGCGGCGGCGGCGGAATCCCTTAGCCATGCCGACGATCAAGCAGCTTTCGCGCATCATCAGCACGGACGCTTCTTTGAATCGTCTGCAAGACCAGCTTGCTTCCGCGTTGAACCCCATCTTGCGGGAAGTGAAGGGCGACCTCACGGGGCCGCTTGAAAGCCCCATCGTGACGGGGCTGCAAGGCATTTCTGTTTCGACCGCGGTCCCGACCACGGGACAGGCGTTGGTCTACGACGGAACGCAGTGGGCTCCCGGCTCTGGCGGTGGAGGCGGCGGCGTTACTGCGGTGACGGCGTCATCTCCGCTGGCTTCTTCGGGCGGTACGACGCCGAATATTTCGTTGACCGGCGTGGTTGGCGCAGCCAACGGCGGTACCGGACTTTCAACTTCTGGAACGGCCGGCTGGGTTTTGACCGCGGACGGTCTTGGCGGCTGGACGAGCGGGCCTGCCCCGGGCGGAGCGCCTACCGGACCCGCCGGCGGCGTCCTTGGGTTCCCGGGAAGCACTTACCCCAACCCGAATGGGCTCGCGTGGACTACTTACGCGCCACTTGTAGGCAAGAACTTCATCGACATCGCCGCGCCTTACAACCTGTTGCCGATCACGTTCAAGCCGCAGGACGGCTACCCGGCAGGGTTCAATTACAAAGAAGGGCAGTCGCTTGAGGTTCAAGGCAGCGATGCTGCGTATTACAACGGCGTCGGAGGTGCCGCGCGACTGCTCGGAGGCAACGGGGGCGGCGGCGACTCGGCGTCCTATGGTGGCGGCGGCGGTGCTGTCGAGATGATCGGCGGCATGGGCAACTACGGAGGTCTTGGGCCCAACATCGGCGGGAACGCCTTGGTGTCTGGCGGTCCCGGGACCAATGCCTACAACGGCAGCGGCGGCGGGTCGGCCACCATGCGAGGCGGAACCGGGTTGAACGGCCCGGGCGGTCACGCCTACGTTCGCGGCGGGTACGGCGGGTTTACCGGGACCAACGGCAAGGCGTACATCGGAGACATCGAAACCGCTGAAGTCCGGCTTGCTGCAACGAGCATCCTCACGACGATCAACGGGCCGACGAAGCTGACGCCTGCCGGTACGGCGACGATCACGGCGGCGACCTACCAGTTCTCGCCTACCACGACTCTGCTGCCGTTTACCTCGTCTGGCAACCACACGCTGACTTCGACGCCGACCATCGTGACGGCCGGCGTGCCGTTCGGGCAGTTGGTGTTGCTGTACAACGCAGGAGCGCCGGGCACTGGTCACATCCAACTGAATCGGGGCGCAGCGGAGGCGTTGTCGTTGAGCAACGCAAACCCTCGGATTGACGAAGGCGGATCCATGCTGCTGATGTTCGACGGCACCTACTGGATCGAGATCATGCACACGCAAGCCACCAACGTCTAGGAGACGCCATGAGCACGCCCAACATGAACTTGACGGTGCCGATTGTGAGCCAGACGGTCGGCCCGACTTGGGCCAACCAGATCAACGGCGACCTTTCGCTGATCGACGCGCACGATCACACTCTTGGGTGTGGCGTGCCGGTTCCGGTCGCCGGGCTGAACATCAACGGCAACCTGTCGTTTTTTAATTCCGCTGGGAACTTTTCTGTCACCGATCTTGAGAGCGTTCAGTTCTACAACCAAACAACCCTTGCTTCGGAACGGTCGCTCTACACGATTGGTGACAACCTTTACTACAACACGACGGGCGGCGCTTCCGTTCAGATCACCAACGGAACGAACGTCAACGCCGGCGCTGGCAGCATCACCGGCATGACCGGCGGCGCGAATGTCGCGTTCAATCCGGGCACTGGGGCTTTCACGTTTGAGCAGTCGGCCGGCTTGCCGGCGACTCTGGATGTCGGCACGGTGATCGTGCGCCCGCAGTCCATCGGCTCAAGCGGAATTGAAATTACCGCCCCGGCTGGTGCATCCCCGTACATTCTGACGCTGCCCATGAGCCTGCCGCCGTCGCAGGTTCTCATGTCGCTTGCGTCCAACGGCGACATCATCAAGCTGAGCATTGATGCTTCTACCCTCGTTTACCAGACTTCGACCCTGTTGAAGGTCGGCGTCATCGGAACCGCGAACTTGGGGGCCAGCATCGTTACGACCGCCAAGATCGACAATCTTGCCGTGACGGGCGAGAAGTTGGCTAGTCCGATCACGACCAACACGGGCGGTGTTGCCACTTACACGATTAGCGGCAACGGAACGTGGCAGAGCGTTTACACGATCCCGGCCACGATCAGTCTTACGACGCTGCGACCTTTGATGATCGTGTTTGAGGGTGACGGCAACGGTTCCGTTGGCGGCTACATGGAAGCCAGCACGACGGACGCCGAAACGCAAGTTTTGATCTACCAGAACTTGACCAACATCACGCAGAACCGCATCACGATCACCAACGGCATCAAGTACGCCCCGGGCGTCATGTCTTGCATTTTTTCGCCCACCAACACGGGCACATGGACGATCAATCTTCAAGTGAAGCAGACCAGCGGCTCGTCAACGGTCTTCAAGAACGTGAAGTTCTTTGCCTATCAGATCTGAGAGGCCGCCATGCTTGATCGGCAGAACATCACCATGCCGTTCGCCAACGGCGTGGACACCAAGACCGACGCCAAGCAGGTTGTCGCCGGCAAACTGCTTCGCCTTGAGAACGGCGTGTTCACGCGGCTCAAGTCGATTGAGAAGCGGCGCGGAAACGTCGCGCTGGGCTCCCAGATCGTGAATGCGCCGGGCACGGTTGTGTCGAACGGGATCGGTCTGGCAACTTATTCCGACGAGCTTCTCTTGGCCGGATCGGACAAGGTTTTCAGCTACGAGCAGGGCAGCGACGGCTGGGTCAACAAGGGCAAGTACGTTCCCATGAAAGTGACCAAGCAGTCGGTCATCAAGGATTCCAACCAGCAGTACAATCCCGACGGCGCTGTTCACGCAAACGGGCTTCAGCTTTACGCATGGGAAGAGGTTCCGACCGCGGGCACCACGATCATCAAGTACAACGTGATCGACACGATGACCGGGCAGGTTGTGGTGACCGCGCAGCAGTTGGCGACCACGGCGGTCATGCCGCGTGTCATCGTGAACAGCGGCTCGTTTCTGATCTACTTTTGCGATGCCTCACAGACGCGGCTGAAGCTTGCGGTCATCTCCGCAAGTGCTCCTGCGTCAACGCCGACGTTCTACACATTGACCGCGGCGGGAGTGAACGACAACAGCCTTTCGGTGGACACGCTGGCCTACGACGTTTGCGTGATCCCGACGCAGGCTGGCAACCAGATTTATTTGGCGTTTGGCAACAACAACGCCGGCACCACGCTGCGGGCCTACCAGTACAGCGATCCCAGCTTGCAGATCACTGGAGCAACGCAAGTCACGCTTCCGGGCATCACGCGGTGCGTGACGGTGTTCGGCGCAAACACGATTGCGGCCGGCAACCAAGGTCCGGTCGTTGTTTATTCAAGAGACAACGGACTGAGCCCGTACACGGCCAGCATCTTGTTTGGCGCGTACACCTACCTGCTAAGCGCGGTTGGATTCGGCACAATTGCGACGGGACTTGACTACCGTGCAGCGCGGCTGATCACCGGCTGCAACACGGCAACCGGCGCGGTTGGGTTTACGGTGTTCTTCGCCAAGGCCAGCGCGTTTCCGGAGTACACCTCCAAGGCGGTTGTTGACTCCGCCTATGCCGTGACGTTGACCGCTAGCTGGCAGATCACCGCTGCTCCTATCGGCAAGGCGTTTGTGCAGAACAACACGGTCTACCTGCCGATTGTTTTTTACTTCCCATTCACGTTGGGCGGCGACGGCGACACGAATCAGCAGAGCGCGTACTTTTTGGTGGACGCCAACACCAACATCGTGGCGCGTGCGATGGACAGCTACGCCGCCAACTACCGGCAGCTAACATGGTACCCGGGTAGCTTGGCCTACCTTGCGTCGGCTCCATTGGCGAACGTGTTTTCGCCAGTAGCGAACACGTTTTCCTTGGCGGTCCTTGAGCAGGTCTTGATCCAAGGTTCGTTGCAGGATACGACCACTAACGTCTCTGAGTTGACGTTTGCGTTCAACGATCCGCAGACCGTCGCCATGCACAGCGAACTTGCTGGCAATCTGCACCTGTCTGGTGGATTTTTGCAGATGTACGACGGCGTGAGCGTGGTGGAACACAACTTCCACCTGTACCCGCTTGTGTTCCCGTCCACGCCCGTGAGCGGCGGCAGCATCGCGGCCGGCACCTACCAGTACACGGTTTGCTACGAGTGGGTAGACAACGAGGGCAACGTCCACCAGAGCAGGCCGGCGGCTCCAAAGACCGTGATCGTGCCGACCGGCAGCATGCGCGTGCCGCTGAACATCAGCTATCTCCAGTTCACGGCCAAGCGCGCGGATCGTCCGGTTCAGATCGTGATTTACCGGACGGAGGCGAGCGGCAAGATCTTCTATCGTGCCTCCAGCCTCACGACGCCCGACTTGAACGTGATCGGCGGCTCGCCCACGCTGACCGCTTACGATGGGCTTTCGGATGCCGACCTTGCGCTGCGCCCTGCGTTGTACACGCAGCCGCTGGTGACTACGGCTCCGACCGAAGTTGAGAACGCGCCCGCGCCTCCGACGGCGCTTGTGCAGTTGCACCGGAACCGTCTGTTCGTTCTGGACTCCACCAACCCGCTGCAAGTCTGGTACAGCAAGCTGCCTAGCGCAGGCACGCCGGTCGCGTTCAACGACGCTTGGATCAAGCAGATTGACCCGCGCGGCGGCAACGTCACCGCGCTCGCCACGGTTGATGACAAGCTTCTTGTTTTCAAGCAGAACTTCATCTTTTACATCGTCGGTCAAGGTCCGAATAATCTTGACCTCAACAACGACTTCTCCGACGCGATCATGGTTACGTCGGACGCCGGATGCATTGACCCGCGCAGCATTGTCGGGACGCCCGTCGGCATCATGTTCCAAAGCCGCAAGGGCATCTACTTGATCGACCGATCCTTGGCGGTGCAGTACGTCGGCGCTCCAGTGGAGGCGTTCAACGGCGAGACGATCACCTCCGCCACGCTGGTCGCAGACACCAACCAAGTCCGCTTCACCCTCCAGAGCGGCAGCGTTCTGGTTTACGACTACTTTGTCGATCAGTGGGCGGTGTTCACCAACTTGAACGCCGTTGACTCGCTGATCTGGCAGTCGAGCGTGATCGTCCTCCGGGCGAACGGGCAGACGCTGCGGGAGACGGCGGGCGTCTACACCGACGCCGGATCTCCGATCCAGCTTCGGATTGAGACTTCTTGGCTCTCGTTCTTGAACATCCAAGGGTTCCAGCGGGTTCGCCGGATGCTGGTTCTTGGCGGTTGGCTGAGCCCGCATCAGCTTCGGATCGGCGTTTGCGTTGACTTTGACGAGACGATTGTTCAGCAGGTGACTGCAAACCCGACAACGCCGACGGCGTTTGGCGGTTCCAGCCCCTACGGCGAAGACGTTTACGGCGGACAGTTCCAGCTTTACCAGTGGCGGTTGGATCTTGCGCGACAGAAGTGCCAGACGGTAAAGTTCACCATTGAAGACTTGCCCGCAGCGACGGCGACAGGACAAGGCGTTTCGCTTTCCTCGCTTGCATTTGAGGTTGGCGCGAAGGTGGGCCTCGCGAAGGTTCCGGCTTCCCGCACCGTCAGCTAGGCGCGCTAAGGAGATCACATGGGACTTGCTCAGTTTTTGGGGTTTACGCCCCCAGAGTACGCTGATCCTGCGAGCGAGGAATTTCGCCGCCGGCAGCAGGCGTTGCAGGTTGGGCTTGAGGCTCCGAAGACCGCGAGCGCGTTCGGGCGTTCGGAGGCGGCGACCTTTGCCGGCCTTGAGTCGGCGGAGCAGACGGGCCGCGAGCAGGCGCAGCTTGCTGCGGCGCTCCGGGCGCAGGCTGAGGGGAAGGCTCCTAGCCTCGCCGCGCAGCAATACGCGCGCGCGCTTGAGCAGTCGCAGGCTGCGGCTCAATCGCAGATTGCTTCCGCCCGTGGACTTTCGCCCGCGCAGGCGCAGCGGCTGATGCTGACCCAGCAGGCGCAGTCGCGGGCGGACATGGCCCAGCAGTCGGCCATGCTTCGCTTGCAGGAGCAGCAGGCCGCGCAGGCGGCGCTTGGCAACCTACTTGGTCAGCAGCGTCAGCAGGCGTTGCTGGGCGGGCAGCTTGCGGCCGGGATGTACGGTACGGCTGGCGGGCTGGGCACGACGGCAGCGGTCGAGCAGGCGCGACTTGAGCAGGCCGCCAAGCAGCAAGTGTTGACGCAGGCCCAGCAGGAGCAGGCGCAGCGGGCGCAGATTACGGCGGCGACAATTGCTGCGGCTGGCGAAATTGCGGGAGAGGGCGTTAAGGCGGCGGGCGCTAAGACTTCCGCGCGTGGCGGCAAGATGACCGCGCTGGTCCCGGGCGAGGCCAAGTTCAAGGGTGACACGCGGTCGAACGACACCGTGCCCGCTTTGCTTTCGCCCGGAGAGATCGTCCTTCCGCGCAGCGTGGCGCAGGATGAGGACGCTCCGGAGAAGGCCAAGAAGTTTGTCGAGGCGATCAAGGCTCAGAAGCGGCCGTCGCCCAAGGCTTTCGCTGAGGCTATGGCGCGGCTGCGTGATCTTGAGTCGCGGCTGGATGCAATGGAGGCGCTGGCGGATCTTGAAGCTGAGCGCGAGGGCTAAAATGCAGAAGCCGACGTTGCGGTTCCGGCAGGTTTTCGAGGCTCCGACGCACTTCAAGGTCATGCGTCCTATGGGCAACCCGCTTCTGATCGCCAAGAAGGGGATTTCGCCTCAGTTGCAGGCGCGGCTGCGGAAGTTCGCTCGCGGCCCGGAAGTTGGCGAGCCCACCGCGGAGGACGCCGAGAACGCCAAGATTCTTGAGCCCGCGCTTGCTCGCGAGGCTTTTGCGACGGGCGAAGACATTGCGGCTGCGGCGATGGGGCCGGGCATGGGCGTCGAGCGAGTGACCGGCGTCGAGCCGATCATCCGTCCTTCGGAGCCTGTTACTGGCGTTTATGTCCCGCGGCCCAAGCAACCATTTGAAGTCGAGATGGAGCAGAAGCCGCTGTTTGGAACCAAGGCTCCGGTAGACGTTGAGTCTGATGATCTTGAAATTGAGCCTGTCCGCGAGACGCCTGCGATGCCGCCCGCTGCCGCGATTGCGGCGAAGCCCGCGGCCGAAAAGCCCGCCGAAGAAGAGGTTGAGGCGGAGGAGCCGTCGGCGGAGCCGGTCAAGGAGCCCGGGAAGCCGGGAGCAAAGCCCGCGCTTGAGGGCGTTGAGTTGCAGCGCGCCAAGGCGATTGAGGACTTGCTGGCGAGGATCCCGCAGGCTGAGGCTCAGCGGATCCAGAAGGAACAGGAAGCGGTTGACTTCGCTAAGAAGGAAGCTGAGCTTCGTTACGACCAAGCCAAGATCGCGCAGGACACGGCTTGGAATGAGTTTCAGCGGGCCAAGGAGGAGCAGGGCTCCTACCTGTCGCGACTGAGTGCGCCCCGCAAGGTCGGCACTCTGATTTCGCTTGCGCTGGGCGCTTTCGCTTCGGGTTGGAAGGGAATCCCGAATTTTGCTCGCAAGTCTTACGATGACGCCGTGGCGGAAGATCTCGCCAAGCAGCGCGAGGATCTGAACAGCCACTACAACCGCTTCTTGCAGGCGGGCATGCAGACGAAGGACGCTGAGGGCATGGTTCGCGCCATGCATGAGAAGGCGTTCGCGGCGGAACTTCAGTCGGCTGGTCGCGACACGCTGAACCTCAAGGCACAGGTCGAGGCGCTGAAGACCGCGGCCAAACTGGACACTGACGCGAACATCGCGATCAGCACGATCAATCGCAACATCGCGCAGACGGCGGCGGCTGAAGCTTCGGCTAAGGCGACTCCGGAGCGCACCGCGATTATGAGGACCGAAGCTGAGCGCAAGAAGGCCGCGGATGTCGCCGCCGCGGGTCTTGCGCGCGACGAGTACAAGCGCAAGCTGGACAAGGACGCGGCTGAGGAGCGGCAGCGTTTGTTTGAGCGTGGCGTGCGCGGCCGTGAACTTGCCCAGAAGGATGCGGACATCCAGTTGAAGAAGGACAATCTGCTTCTGGATTACGACATCGCGCTTGGCAAGGAGGACGCGAAGGACGAAAAGGCCAAGGCTGACGCTGAAGAACGGCTGATGAACATTAACGGCGTGGCGGTGCCTGCCTCGCAGAAATTCACCATGCGGAAGGGCGAGACTGCAATTCGCGGCATGGACTCGTTCATTAACCTTGCAGAGGATGTCAGCAAGGTCTTCAAGGAAAATCCAACCGCGGTTTTTATCCCGCGCACTGAAGCAAATGCTGAAGCAAAGTTGAAGCTTGCACAGCTTCTTGAGCGTTATCCCAAGTCTGAGCAGTTTGAGCGTCCGCTAAACTACACCGCGTCGAAGGTGATCAAGGCTGGCATGCAAGACCCGACCAGCTTTACCTCTGCCGTGTTTGGCGAACCCGAATTTGTTCTTCGCGAACTGGTTAAAGACGCAAAGCAGAACCGAGCCGCAGCGATTCGTTCTTACGCGGTTCCCACGCCGGGAGGCTTGGCGGCAGCGGCGGAGGCGATCAAGAGCTACGAAGATTCCGGATCGTTAGACGCGGCGCTTGGTGCTAAGAAGCCGGGGCAGTAGGTCAACAAGCGAGGCTGCGAATGGCCGATCAGTACTTCGTAAGCCCCGAGTCGAACGAAGTTGTCGCGATCCCAGAGGAGAACGCCCAGAAGGCGCTTTCTCTCAAGTACGCGCCGGCCAGCGAATCCCAGATCGCGGCGTTCAAGGCGAAGGACGAGGCGCTGAAGTCGCCCGTGTCCTCGTTTTTTAAGCGCGCCGCGGAGTCCGCGGTTAGTGCGCTCAGCCCTACGGACATTGCTTACGGAGCCTTGGCTCTTCCCACCGCTACTGAGGCGGCTGAGATCGTCGGCAAGACGCTGGCGGACTACACGCCCGATTGGGCCAAGAAGGCTAGCGCGGCGCTGACGGTTGGAACCGCGCTTGAGAAGCAGCGGGCGCTTGAGAAGTACGGCGTGGCGGATGTCGAGCGCGCCGGCCGCGAGACGATGCAGGCTGCGATCCGGCCGCTCACAGTGGAAAGTCTAGAGATCGCGTCGGGACTCACGACCCCGGAAGCTTACCGGGCGCGCGCCGAAACGGGGCCCAAGGTCACGCTGCCGCTGCTGGGCGAGACGCCGGTCGCGGATCTGGTCGGCCTTGTCGGTGCGGCGACCTTGCCCCGGAAGCTGGCGAAGGTTGCGATCAGCGGGCGAGCGAAGGCCGCGGAAGCCGCTGCGGCGGAGGCGGCGCATGTTGACGCGCTGGATTCCGCTCGCCGGTTGTTGGCGGAGAAGGCCAACGCCAGCGCGCTGACGCGCGAGGCCGCGATCATCGGCCAGCCTTCGGTCCTGTTAGGGCCGGAAGAGCAGATCGCGCAGCGTATGGCGCGAGTACTAGAAGCGCCGACTCCGGACCTTGCGGCGACCATGAAGGCGGCCACTGAGGCCGGCGAGAAGGTAGTCGAGTCGGCTGCGGCGGCTGAGGCTCGCGCGCAATTGCTGGCGAAGATCCCGGGCGGCGAGAAGATCGCTCGCGGTTTCGAGAAGGCGCTCAAGGCTGGCGCGGACGCGAACGCGCTTGAACTTGTGGGCAACGTCGCCGGCCGCCCGGTGTCGCGCCTTGTCGAGACTTCGGCCCGCAATCTGATTGAGAAGGCCCCTGCGTTGAGCAAGGCTCCGCAGGCCGTGAAGGACATCGTAGCGCGCGCGCTGGCGACCGGAGCGGGCTCCGCCGCGGACATGGCGCTGCTCTCGCTGGGACAGATCCCGCAAGAGGAGTTGCTGGGCGACACGCGAGTGACGGCGGAGCAGGCGCTCGCCAACATGAAGAACGCGGCGCTTTCCGGATTCAAGCTTGGCGCGGTGATCGGCGGCGCTCCGCCCGCGATTGTGAGCGGCGTAGACGCGATTGGCGCGGCCAGCAGCAAGATCCGGAACGCCTTTCTTGATCTGTACCCGCGCGTGTCCGCGCCGCTGACGGGGGCGTCTGCCGAAAGCTACGCCGCGCTTGAATCCATGCGGGACTCGCTTTCGCGCCCGGATGCCGTGGATCTGATTGAACGGAAGATCGCGGAGACGATGGGCCCAGAGCCGAAGCCTCCGACGCCCATGCCTGCCGCGCCGACCGTTGCGGTAACGACCGATCTTCCGACGGAGCCTGCGGCGTACGAGGCGCGTCCGCGTCCGACGCTTGAGTTTGATCAGCAGGCCCCCGGAAAGCCCAAGTTGTGGGACTTGGTTTCGGTCCCGAAGGCCAACGAGGTCAAGCTGAAGCCGGTCGATTTCGACCGTGTAGCCAGTGAACTTGCAAAGGAAATGCAGGGTCGCAGCGACATGGTTGACGATCTTCTGGTCAACTTCAACACCAAGATCCGCCGCGCCGAAGAGGCTCCGCTGATCAACCACTACTACGACGTTCTTGCTGAGCAGGTTCGTTCCGGATTTGAGGAGCAGTTGGCCGGGCGCAAGCCTACGGCGAAGGACAATCAGTTCCTCATGGGACTAATGCAGAAGGTCTACGAGGTGCCTCGCGACGAGGCGACTAGGCTTTCGACCAAGGCCAAGGAGATCATCAAGCAAGTCGCCAATGACGAACCGCGCGCGGTGCCGTTGCAGACGCTGATGAAGCTGGACGCGCTTGCGGATGAAATGGCAAATCTGGCGACCGACCAGCGTGCGCTGCCCAGCGATGTTGCCGACAAGATCGGAGACATCAAGCGTCGGGCTTTCGATTTGACCAAGCCGCGCGTTCGCGGCGAGGTGATCTCGCAGGAAGAGCAGATCGCGCGCCGGGCCGCCAACGACTTCGGGCATGAGATCATCCGGTCGCTTGAGAACGAAAAGCTGTGGGGCGACAACGCCGTCCGCGAGCAGTTGGTGAACAAGGCGCTCACCAATTACACGACCTCGCGCGCGAACGTCCTTGGCGACCTTGGCGTGACGGAACAGGTCGGAATCAAGACCAAGGAGAAGATTTTCGATCCGGGCGAGATCAAGAAACTGTTTTCCAAGTTGACCAGCGCGGAGCAGGACACGGTCCTTCGGCACTTCCAAGAGCATGAAGCCGCGGTGGACGCCTTGGTCAACCAGATCAAGATTTCGGCCAAGAAGTACGAAGGCCCGCACAACTTGTCCGCCGTGTCGGAGGCGATGGGGCGCACGGCGAAGGCGTACACGGCTGCGGAAAGCGAATTCTTCTCTAAGCTGGACAACGATTACGCGCTCCAGATGAACGAGAAGTTGCGCGCGGACGCGGAGCAGTTCAATCGCTACCTCAAGAAGCTGAACAGCGACTTGACCTCCGACTACAAGAAACAGGTCAAGGCGTTTGAAGAGGCTGAGGCTGAGGCGCAAAAGAAGTTTGAGCAGGCCAAGCTGGAGTACGTCGAGCAGGAAGGCGTCCGCCGCTTGGAGGCGTCGGAGGCTATGGCGAAATACAAGGCTGAAATCGAAGACACCAAGAACGCGCTGGCGCAGGCCAAGCAGGCGTTTAAGGAACGTCAGCAGACGATTGACGCTGAGAACCTGCGCGCCAAAGAGGCGTTCGACAACCAGCTTGCCATGCGCCGCGGGGCTGTTGACCGCCAGATCAAGCTTCTGAACCAAGGGGCGAAGCTTGGTGCGCTTGGCGACACGGTGAAAATGTTGAAGTACTTCGGCGGTCGCGTGGTCGCCGGCGGCGCTGTGCTTTCCGGGCATCCTGTCTTGGGCGCTGCAATTGCGACGGGCGACGTTCTTTACAACCCGATCCGCACTTATCGCACGATCTCTGCGCTTGAGAAGGCTGCGCGCAAGACGCAGGCGGCGACTGAGGACTTTGTGGATTGGGCCGCGGGTTACCGGAAGTCCGTTCCTGCGGAGTACAAGCCGGAAACGGCGGGCATGTCCGCGGCACAGAAGCGGAAGCTGTTTGAGGAGCGGACGCGGATGGTTGAGGATCTGAGCACGCCGCGCGGGATGGAAGATCACTTGGACCGCATGGCGTCGGAGATCGACGGCGCGGCTCCCAAGATCGCGGCCTATTCGCGCACCGTGAGTGCAACCGCACTTGCCTACCTGCGAAACGCGATTCCGCAGCCGCCGCCCGGACTTTCGCCCATGCAGCAGGCGGCCTATGTCGCGCCGGACAATAAGGTCAACGAGTACATGCAGAAGCATGACACGGTCGAGAACCCGACGGGCGCGCTCTACCGGGTCGCTGAGGGCTCCGCCACGCAGGCGGAGGTGAACACGCTGAATGCGGTTTACCCGCTGATGATGCAGGACGTTCGCCAGCGGATGCTGAAGCGGCTGCGCGAGACGCCGGACATGCCGGCGAACCGGCGGCGCGTGATCTCGCGGATGCTGGGGATCGACATTGACGGCGCGATTTCGGCCGGCGCTACGGCCCAGAAGACCTATTTGGAGCAGAACCGGCCGCCGGCGATCCCGAAGCCGATTGGGAGCCAGATCCCGTCGGGGCGTGCCGCGGCGTTGAACGTCGCTGGGCGCGAGGCGCAGGACACTGTTGATCGTAGGGAAGACCAGCGCGGCGCTAGACGCTAAACTGGGATCATGCTAGCCTGCCGTTGCCCTCAGTGAACGGCATCATTCCACTGGAAGCGGCGGCCAAGCCGCACTGAGAGGCACCATGCCGTACAAGTCTGAAGCACAGCGTAAGCTCATGCACCATCTTGTGGCGCAGGGCAAGCTTTCCCCCAGCGTGGTCAAGGAGTACGACCGCGAGTCGAAGGGCAAGGATCTTCCGGAGTACGTCGGGAAGAAGGCTTTCGGAGGCCGGGTCGCCGCCAAGCATGGCGTGCGCTGCCCCGCTTGCGATTACCCCATCGACCAGAGCGGCCTTGCGCTGGACGCTGGCGAGGCGTGTCCTCGTTGCGGTTATGGCAGCGCCAAGGATGTTCCGCACCGCGCCCGCGGCGGCATGCACTACGGCATGCCCAAGTCGAGCAGCGGTCGCGGCGGCGAGGTCATGGACACGACGGCCTACCGTGCGCGCGGCGGCGTGACGCAGCCGCATGGCGGTGGCGGCGGCCTTGAGACGGCGTCTATGGCGGTCGCTCGCGGCGGCGAGATGAAGTGCTCGCATTGCGGCTACGCCCACGGTGGAACGGTCAAGAAGTGTGCGCGCTGCGGCTATGCGATGGGCGGCGAGGTTGGCGGCCCGCTGCACGCGGATCTGAAGGAGATGTACCCGACCAAGCCCGAGCGTGGTGCGGATCTGGATGACGGTCAGATCCGTAACTTCGGCAACCTGTTCGCCAAGGCGATCAAGCTTCGGAGGCGCTAATGCGTAGCCTTGTCACTCAGTGGTCCGCGTCCACGGGCTCCAGCGGAGCCAGCGACTGGTTCCAGATCGCCAACATGTCGAAGCTGTCGGCGCTGATCGTGACGGCGGGCGACAACACGGCCGCCGGTACCGTCGCGCTTGAGGTCAGCAACGAATCGACCACGGGCGGCGGATCCATGATGTCGTTCTCGCCCTCCACCTCCGCCACCGTTTCGGGGTTCACGACAACCGTGACCGGAAACGGAACCGGGCTGGTCGCGCCGTTCGACGTTGCGTACCAGTGGGCGCGTTTCACTTGGACCCGGAGCGCGGGTTCCGGCGGAACGGTGACCGTCTACCTGTCCGGCCACGATTAGGCCGCGAGGCGAACATGGCCGACATGATGGATTGCCCAGCTTGCTGGGGAGCCAAGCCGGCCTGCAAGCGTTGCAAGGGGGCCGGCAAGCTGCCGGATCGGTTGCTCGCTCCGCACTTCAAGCTGTCGGAATTGGTGAACAGCCCGACGGCGCGGAAGCTTGGGCTGTCGAACGATCCGACTCCGGAGATCGAAGGCAACCTTGAGCGCCTGTGTGTCGAGGCGCTTGAGCCCATCCGACAGGTTGTCGGCCCCCTGCGGATCAACAGCGGGTACCGTTCCGACGCCGTGAACAAGGCGGTTGGCGGAAGCACGACCAGCGCGCACTCCTACGGGCTGGCGGCTGATCTCAATCCGGTCAAGATGGATTGGAAGCGGCTGATGGACGCGATCATCGCGACCGGGATCAAGCTTGATCAGTTGATCTACGAGCACACTTGGGTTCATGTCGGGCTCGCGCATCCCAAGTTCAAGAAGCAGCGCAACCAGACGCTGACCATGTTCAAGGTTGACGGCAAGCCGGTGTACGAGCCGTACAATCCCGAAGATGAGAGGTTGGCGTGATGGATAGCCAGATCATCATCGCGATCACGGTTGTGAACCTGCTTGCGTGGCTTTTAACCTTCGCCGCCGGCGTCTTGAAGGCGCGCGATTGGGTCGAAGCCGTAGCCTTGTCGGCGCTGAAGTCCGGATCGGGACGATCCATCGTGACGGAGTCGGTCCAAGAGCGGCACTCGCGGCTTGAGGACAAGATGGATTCGCTGACCAAGAGCCTTGAGGTTGTCGCGGACCGCCTTGAGAAGCGGATCGACGCGCTGGCGACCCGGATGGAATCGCGTCTTGACCGGCTGGACAAGGACACGCACGCGATTGACGTTCGGCTGTCCGTGATTGAGAGCAACAAGCCGTGAACGGTGACGGGCCGGACGTTTGCGATCTGCCGGCCAAGCCGACGATTGCAGACTTCGTCCGCGTCGGTCGGAACGATTGCGTCTTCAACTTTGGAGACGCCGGAAGCATGTCGTTTGCGGTTCCGGTGGACGATGAACGGGAGAGGTCGCCCATGCGGAAGTCGCGAAAGAAGGATCAACCGGAGGAGGGATCGCCCATGTCCGTTGACGCATCCACGCCGATCACCACGACCGCGACGATGCCGCCGGTTGCCGGGCCGACTACGGCGACCATCGGAGTGGCGGACAACGCCATTTCGGAAGTGAAGTCGCTGGTGCCTGCGGACGGCAACGCGAACATGATCACGGTCGCGCTGGCGGTTGTGGGCGTGGCCGGCGGCGGTGCGGCGTTCAAGCTGTACCAGAACATGGTCAAGTCGAAGCATGAAAAGGAAATGAAGAAGCTTGAGATCGAAGAGCAGCGCAGCCAGAAGCAGGATGACCAGCATTCCCAGTGCAACGCCGCTCGCGTGGCGTTGGAAGCCAAGGTCGCGGCGCTCATGGCTCGCGTGGAAGAGTTGGCGGCGAAGCCCGCTGGCGCTCCGTCCGTTGATCTTGGCGACTTCAATCCGGAGGAGATCGAAGACCGGCTTGCCAAGGTTGAATCGCTGGTGAAGCCGAAGGCGAGGAGGCGGTAATGTCGCGCGAAGAGAAGATCCAAACCGTGTTGGCGTTCATGGGCGCGCTGGTGCCGCTGATGTCGGCGCTGGCGTCCCTGCTGAATCACATGGTGCGCGAGCGCGAGGCTCGCGGCGAGGCGGTGCCTTCGGCCATGCTGAAGGCGGGCGTGGTTCTGAACGCCGGCGCGGTCAATCTGGACAAGGCGCTACAGCTTGCGAAGAAGGCGCGCGCCGGGGCCAAGGAGGCCGCCAGTGAAGGCTAAGCTGCTGGGACTCTGGCTTGGTGTTCTTGCTGTTCTGGCCGCGATTGCGGCTTGGTTCAAGGCCAAGTCGGACGAAGAGGCCGCCCGCGAGGATGACACCAAGAAGCGCGCGGAAGCGTTGAAGACCAAGGTCGCGGAAGTGAAGGCTGAGCAGGCTGCGCGCAAGGAGGCAACTGATGCTGCCGTGGCGAAGGTGGATGATGCCGCTAGGGTGGACGCCGCGCGTGATCCTGTGGCTCTCGCTAACGATCTTCTGGCGGATGCCGGCAAGAAGTGAGGAACAGCCCTGCCGCTACGAAGGCGACCGGGTTTCCTGCACCAAAGACGGGTTCAAGTCTCTGACAGAGATTCTGATCCAACATCGTTCGCGTGCCGACAAGTGCGAGGTAGTCTTGGCGGACGAGCGGAAGAACGCAGAACAGGAAGCCGCGATCTTGGCTAGCTGCCAAGAGATCGTGGCGGCGATCAAGCCTTGCCCGCCCAAGCGTTCGCCCGTGTGGCCGCTCGCCGGGATCGGCGCTGCGGTTGTCGGGACCGTTCTTCTGTCGGCGGGGTTCGTCGCGAACGTGCCCGACAGTGCGCGCCTTGTGATCATCGGATCCGGCGTTTCCGCGATTGCGGGCGGCGTGATCCTAGCTTGGCCTTGAGTCCAACATGCCCAACATCCCGGTAAACAAGGCGCTGTACGAGCGGATCAAGCAACGGATCAAGCGGAAGATGGTTTGGCCTTCCGCGTACGCCAGTGCGCGATTGGTGCGCGAGTACAAGGCCGAAGGCGGCAAGTACCGTGCAATGGCGCGCGGAGGCTTGACCAAGTGGTTCGGTGAAAAGTGGGTTGATCTTTCGCGGCCCAAGCCCGGCGGCGGATTTGAAGAGTGCGGGCGCGAGCGCGCCGAAGGCCGGAACTACCCGAAGTGCGTGCCTGCGGCGAAGGCTGCGGCGATGACGCCGGCGGAGCGGGTCAGCGCCATTCGACGCAAACGCACCGCGCAGGGCGGCCGGATGCGATCCAGCCCGACGCGAGTGGCGACGTTTGCGGACGCCTTGAAGAAGAGGAAGGCCCGCGCCGATTGATCACAGTTGCGAGATGCAACCGGCTCCCGGTTTGATCTTTCGACGCGGGCCTATTGGCTGGACGGGTAGGAGTCGAACCTACGATAGGCGAATTAACAGTTCGCTGCCGTGCCGCTTGGCTACCGTCCAATTACTTCTTGCGGGCGCGCTCCAGCTTGCTCAACTGTGAAAGCGCCCATCGCCGGCCGGCAGTGCCGCCCCACAGTCGCCAAGCGATGGACGCTGCGCTGGACTTGTCCTGCTTCGGATCGACGCTGTGGCGGGCGAAGAAGGACTTCATCCGCTTGAGCGTGGACTCGCTCATGCCCTTTCCGTTGGCAAGGTCGCGCGCACGGGCCACGCCGACCTCAGTGCCTCCGCGGCCATGCGTGGCGCGATCCTCAAGCGCCTTGCGGGCGATCTGTCGAACGACGGCGGGGGGCTTGGGGTTCATGGCGTCTTCTCCGGTTTCTGGCGCAGGCGCAAGTTTATCTCACGGCGCACCGCGTTGGAAACCCAGCGCGAGATCGTCTCGCGATCCAGATCCGCGAATTCGCGAAGCTGCGACCGCTCGTAATCGTTCAGATCGTAGAAGACGATGCGCCGCTTGAGCGCCGGTCGGTTCGGCATGGCGTGACGTTACACTTCAGCCGGCCATGCGTCAAGCGCAAAGAGAAGGGGCGAGCCCGGGATCACCGGACCCGCCCCAAATAAAGCCAAGCGTGGACTAGAAGGGCATGTCCTCGTCATCGTGCGCGGCGGCGGCAGGGCGGCCCGTAGCCGCATGCGTAGCCGCGGGCTGCGCCTCGCCCGTGCGGAACGACTGCACCGACCCGGCGTTCATCTCAAGGCTCTGCTGCTTGCCCTGCTTGCCGTCAAACTCGCGCATCTCAATCTCGCCAGAGCACGACACAAGCGAGCCCTTGCGGATGTACTGCTCCACAAAGTCCGCGGTCTTCCCCCAAGCCGTCACGCGAACCCAAGTGGTCGGCTTGTCGCGACCCTTGCTGACCGGGACCGAAAACCCGACCGCCTTGCCGTTGGCCTTGCGCGCAGGATCCTGCGCCACAAAGCCCGTCACCGTACCCGAAAACGCACCAGCCATTGGACTTGCCTCCGCGCCTCTATTGGCGCTGTTCAGCCGGCTGCATGCCGGCATCCTTGAGCCCCGCGGCTTCCTTGATCCACTGGGGCAGTCTGTCGAATTCCCATCTGTGAATTGCGCCAAGGCGGCGCAACTCAGCCATTGCTTCCGGCTTGTGAAGCTGGCTCGCCAACTCGCACAGGCGCGCGTACACCAGCTTGCTCTCCGCGTCGTTCATCTTCGTAAGCCCTTCGGATTAGCGTTTCGGCTTCTAGCTGGTCGCGCCGGGGCGCTCCCTTGCGCTGCGACCAGATCCACGCTTCCACCGCTTGCCGCAGTGTCATTGGGCGACTCCGAAGGCGAAGGCCCACAGTACCAGATCGCCTTTCGCTTGCCCAGCTTG
>Ga0208783_10000358_pt1 | contig 28522 bp, 14 predicted proteins | sample DEB19_08_DNA_2_FD_184529 | JGI IMG/M metagenome (GOLD analysis project Ga0208783, IMG submission 184529) | Aqueous microbial communities from the Delaware River and Bay under freshwater to marine salinity gradient to study organic matter... | ecosystem: Environmental > Aquatic > Marine >...
TCCCAGTCTCATTGAAGTATTAGCCAACCAGGTTGTGGGCGCGGACGTCACGCCGGAAAGATCTAGAACAGGCAATTTCTGCAAAGAGCTGCATCCAAAAAATGCCTGATTAACGTCAGTTAGCGTTGCGTTAAGAGTAAAGCCAGACATGTAATTAATACCCGCTGTAAAAAACATGCTGTTGAGACTTGTTAAATTTGGTGCAACAATTTTTGGCATAACTCTAAGATTGTGCAGACTGGAACCAAAATTAATACCGGTAGTACCTTTTATATACGATATCTGAGGGACGTTCTCAAGCGAGACGCAATCACCAAACAGCGACGATATACTATCAGCTCGCGTTACGTCGATAAAAGGGGCGTCCACAAGACTTCGGCATCCGTAAAATATTTGATAGAGTCCGTTACCGTTATTCACAGCAGAGGTTGAGTTTATTATTGGGAAAGATTTTAATGCCATGCAGTTGTAAAAAATATTAGTTATATTGGTTGCGCTACTGCAGTCAATTGTGGGGATTGATTCGAGCGCAAAACAATCTTGAAATAGCTGAGATAGGTTTGTGGCTTTACCAGTGTCCAAAAATTTAACGGACTCTAAATTAAAACAACCGTTAAACATACCGTTCATTGTTGTGGCGGCTGGTGTTTTTAAATAGCCAACCGATTTTATTCTTCGACAAGACGCGAACATGTTACTCGTGTTTGTGCATTTCCTTAAATCTAAATCGGGTACCTCCACTAAAGATGAGCAGGCCGAAAATGCGCTAGCGGTAGTTGTGACGTTTGATGTGTCCATCGGAGGAAGTCTAATCAATCGATGGCACTCAGCAAAGACGCTGGATATGTTTGTAACAGAGCTTCCTATCTTAATAGGTGCGTATCGTAAATTGTGACACAGATAAAATGCGGTGCTTAGACTTGTTATTGATGTCGAGGTTATTGTCGGAATTCTTATTAAATTACGGCAGCCTGAAAACGACGAAACCATTGTCGTAATTGCTGATGTATTAAAATCCGGTATATACCGAAGAGCTGAATTTTGAAACGCGTAATTAACATTTGTGGGTGCGGTTCCTGGTAAAGATATGATGTTTCTGAGCGCGTAGCAGTTTGATAATAAATATTGCCAACTCGTTAAGCTAGCGCTAGTTGTCCCAACCCATTCAAATTGTTCTAACAATGTTGGCGCATTTGCATTACTAAAAGAACCAATAGTTAGTGATGTTATATTTTGACCAGCGACTCTTATGTCAAGCCAACCACCGCGATAATTAGCTAAACTGGCTTGATTATGCTTAACGTCTAAGTTGATTGTAGTTAAATTAGCCCCTGCTTGTGGCGTAATGGTAATTATTACTACCTTGTAATCCTTAAATACGCTTTGCGTGGTGAGCCCGGCATACACAGTAGCGTTGTATTGTTTATACGCAGTAACGTTTGAGTTGTAGTTATTTGACGTCCCGTCCCCCCAATCCACTGTGTAATTTCCTAGGCACGTAAAGGCCACAAAATTAGAGTCCGTATTAAATATAGCAAACGCACCTACAAGTTTTTGATCACCGTTTGACACGGATGGTAGGCTAGGCCAACCACCAATAATAATTTCCGGCGCTTCAGTAAATTTATTAGTGCATCCGGTTATTGTTATTGATGAGACGGCGCCCGAGGTTACTGCCGCTGTCACAGACGCGCTAAGATTAACTCCTGGAATAATTACGGTCGGAGCTGTCGTGTAACCAGAACCGCCGTTACTCACAGTAACCGTTCCTAGATCGGCTAGGATATAAGCAGTGGCCGCTGCGTTAGTTCCGCCTCCTCCTGTAAATCCGATTGTTGGCGCTGACGTATATCCAGAGCCGCACCGAAGTCTGGCAACAACCTGCGCTGGGTAAGTGCTGCCAGAAGTGGAGATTGTAAATGTAGGTTGCGCTGTGTACCGAGTTCCTGTTGTTCCGAAAGTTATGCCGGTTAGAACGCCGTTTGTTATCGTTGTTGACGTTACAGTTGCGGTGGTTCCACCAGCTCCAGAAGGGGCGCTTATGGTTATAGTTGGCGCCGACGTGTAGCCTTCGCCGCCATAAACAATATCTACAGCATAAAGCTGGTACCACGGCTCAACTGCGATAATAACGTTGCTTGCGTTTCTGGTTGCAAACGCCTCGGCGCCGGTGCCGCCGCCGCCAGTAAAGGTAACGGTAGGTACCGTTGTGTAGCCGGATCCACCGTTAGTAACCCTAAATGCTGTGACGTTTCCATTAGTCAGGGCTACGGTAGCGACGGCGCCGTATCCCCCGCCGCTCGACGGCCGCACGTACGTCGTATCGGTATAGTCTAAATCTTCCGGAATTCCCACGTCGCCGGTAGCTACGCAGTAGGCGTGCTCGCGCGAATTAAAAACGGCTTTTGCGCTATTTGCTGTGTCTCTCGGCTCAACACCACCAATATACCCGTTATTGCCACGACTCGGCATATCAGACTCCTAGGAACCAGGCTACGGCGGTTTCGTCGGATCCGGCACCTCCGGTAGGTGTGGCCCAGAATATCGGAGGGTCGTTGCCTGAGTCGTAGGTTAGTACATCGCCGTCCGTCGCGGTGTCGGTTTGTATTTTTACAACATTCCCACCACCATCACCTATCAGAATAGTACCTAACGCGGTGTATTCTGAAAATCCTACGTAGGCTATCTCTCCGGTAGTAGTGGTGCTGGTTCCTAAAAATAACTTGAGATCGGCGGTGTTTGCGAAGATCTCGCCCACAAGAACGCCGCTCGTCGGAAGCGCCGTATTTGATATCGTCGATCTACGAAGAACAATTCTGTTAGCCATGTGATGCCTATTCTAGCTCAGTAGGTTCCGCCGTCAATTGTCATGTTGTCCACGTAGTACTTCGTCGCAGCATCTTGATTTGCCGTAGGATCTAAAACGTTAATTATCTTCTGCGAGTCCGAGTTAAATCCCTTGGCCTTAACTACACCGTCATCCGTAACCGATACGACCAGTGTGTTGGCGGCGTTCTTCAATTCTAATATGAAGTCGCCGGACGAAGCGTTTCTAATCGTAAGTCCGGTGACGCCGGAGGTAGAGCCTCGAATAATATTTCGGCTAGATGTAGTGGGCGTTATGGCCGCGTAGATCGTGTGGTCGTCGTCAGCTAATCCGGTAAGCGCGCCGTGATCCGTCGTACCTGCAGGACCCTGAGTTCCTTGAGGGCCGATAGGTCCTTGAACACCGGTAGCGCCGGGCGAACCTTGAACGCCTGTAGATCCTTGAACTCCGACGTCACCGGCGCGGGTAAACGAGATAACGACGTCATCGTTCTCACCGACTGCCGTTGATGATCCGGTGATGTACGTAACACTCAGCGCTACATAATTCGTGTAGGAGGTCAGTGCCGTTATTTGGTATTCGGCGAAAATAGCATCGTTATATAAAACGCTAACGCGCAACGATCCCTTAATAGTATTTGTTGAATCGTCGAAGGTTAGTAGCCAAGCTCCGACATTAGCGCTATTTCCGTCGGTTTTGCTGATATACCAAACGGTGGTTGTGTTGGGGGCGGTACCGTTACCTGCTAAGTATCCGGAAGTCGGGTCTCCATTAGTTGCCTCGAAGGGCGCGACTAAGTACGGTGCTGTAGATCCGCCGTAGTTGCCAAAACTGCCTTGTACTCCCTGTACTCCCGTTGCGCCGGCAGAACCCTGAACACCCTGCACACCGGTAGCACCAACGGATCCTTGAACACCCTGAACTCCTGTAGCGCCGACAGAGCCTTGGACACCCTGCACGCCTGTGGCTCCAACACTACCCTGTACGCCCTGAACACCAGTTGCACCCACCGACCCTTGAACGCCCTGAACACCAGTAGTGCCGACGGATCCTTGCACGCCCTGGACACCGACATTTCCGGCTCTAGCAAACGATACAATAATAACATCATTAGCCGACAGCGCACTTCCGGCGAGTACGTTGGTTACCGTAACTTCGACGTACCCTGTGTTATCAATAACGCTGTTTATCGTGAAGTCGGTAAATGTTGCGGACTCGTAGTTCTTCGAGATACGAAGCGACCCCTTTACCGTGTTGGTGGAGTCATCCAACGCCAGCAACCACGGCCCCACCGAAACGGACTGCCCATCTGTTTTTGACAGATAGATAGACGTAGTTAACGCGTTAGTGGCATCTTTGAACGCACACTCCCCGGAACTAACGCTGGTGAGGCTGTAGCCTTTAAAATTGTACTGAATCGAGTCCCCGCCAAAGTTTCCAAAGGTTCCTTGAACACCCTGAACACCTTGGACTCCTTGCACGCCGGTTGCGCCCACCGAGCCTTGAACGCCTTGAACGCCCGTAGCTCCTACCGAGCCTTGAACGCCTTGAACGCCCGTAGCGCCAACGCTTCCCTGGACACCTTGAACACCGGTGGCGCCAACCGAGCCCTGCACTCCTTGCACGCCCGTAGCTCCGACCGAGCCCTGAACGCCTTGAACACCCGTAGCGCCGACGGATCCTTGCACGCCTTGAACGCCGGTAGCCCCAACACTACCTTGAACACCCTGTACGCCCGTCGCGCCAACAGAGCCCTGCACGCCCTGTACGCCAGTAGCGCCGACAGAACCCTGAACGCCCTGAACGCCAGCTGAACCACTCGATCCTTGCACACCTTGAACGCCAGTCGGTCCCTGGTCCCCGACGTCGCCGGCGCGGGCGAACGACATAATGATTTTGTCGTTTGCGGATAACGTACCAGCACCGGTCACATACGTAACAGGAATTTCTACGTAATTTGTGTACGGCGTTATGTCGACGGAATCTATCGTGTAATCAACAAATACGTTGGACGAGAACTCTTTAAAAATTCTAAGCGAACCACGAACAGAGTTTGTTGAGTCATCGAGCGAGAGGAGCCAGGATGCTACGTTTACTGCCTGATCTGTGGTTTTAGAAACAACGATGGCTGTAGACAGCGCGGCGGTCGTGCTGTTAAGCCCGAGATACCCAGAACCCGGGTCGTTCGTTTTCGAGAATCCAAAGAAGGCATATTTTACCGAGTCGCCACCGTAATCGCCTGAAACTCCTGTAGTTCCGGTAGACCCCTGCGGTCCTTGTACGCCAGTAGCGCCGATAGATCCCTGAACGCCTTGAACGCCAGCAGCACCGACGGATCCTTGGACACCTTGCACGCCGGTTGCGCCGACAGAACCTTGAACACCCTGCACGCCGGTAGCGCCGATAGAACCTTGAACCCCTTGTACGCCAGTAGCTCCCACAGATCCCTGAACACCCTGAACTCCCGTAGCGCCTACAGAACCCTGAACGCCCTGGACACCAGTTTCGCCAATCGAACCTTGGACGCCTTGTACACCGGTGTTGCCTGTGGCTCCGACAGACCCTTGTACGCCTTGAACGCCCTGAACGCCGGTAGTACCCGCAGACCCTTGCACGCCCTGCGCACCAACAGCACCAGCTAACCCTTGAACGCCCTGCACGCCGGTAGTTCCCTGCACACCTTGAGGGCCGATTATCGAGACTGCTGTTGGCCAGGCTCCGGCAGCCTTAGGACCGGAAATTTCCCAGTCTACTGTATTGATGAAGAAATCGCCGTTCGTGCCGACTGCGCCCGGGTCGCCCGCACCGTTTAATATAGTGTTTCCGAAGCTACCCTGCGCGCCTTGCACGCCAGCAGACCCTTGAACACCTTGGACACCCGCAGCACCTATGGATCCTTGCACACCCTGCACGCCTGTAGCACCAACGGATCCTTGGACGCCCTGAACACCGGCCGCACCTACGGACCCCTGTACGCCTTGGACACCGGTTACTCCGATTGAGCCCTGAACGCCTTGAACGCCAGTAGCACCGATTGATCCTTGCACGCCCTGAACACCGGTTGCTCCGACTGATCCTTGAGAACCCTGCGTTCCCGCAGGTCCCTGATCTCCAGTGTCGCCGGCTCGGGCAAACGACATGATAATTTTATCGTTCGTTGTTAATGTACCGGCACCTGTTACATACGTAACAGGAATCTCGACGTAATTTGTGTACGACGTTATGTCGGTTGGATCTATCGTGTAATCCACGAAGATATTAGAGGAGAACTCTTTAAAAATTCTAAGCGAGCCGCGAACGGCATTTGTGGAGTCGTCTAACGCGAGCAACCATGCCGATACGTTTACGGCCTGATCTGTAGTTTTGGAGACGACAATAGCCGTAGATAGCGCAGCCGTCGTATTGTTTAATCCGATATATCCAGAACCCGGATCGTTAGTTTTAGAGAATCCAAAGAACGCGTACTTTACCGAGTCTCCGCCGTAATCGCCCGATACGCCCGTAGTTCCGGTAGACCCTTGCGGTCCTTGAACTCCGGTGAGGCCAATAGACCCTTGTACACCCTGAACACCAGTTGCTCCCACCGAACCCTGCACACCTTGGACACCAGCAGCGCCGATAGAACCTTGTACGCCCTGGACGCCCACAGCACCGACAGAGCCTTGAACGCCCTGAACACCGGTTGCTCCGATAGAACCTTGAACCCCTTGAACGCCCGTGGCACCAACGCTCCCCTGTACGCCCTGAACACCAGTAGCGCCGACGGATCCTTGTACGCCTTGAACGCCAGTTAAACCTACACTGCCCTGAACTCCCTGAGGTCCGATTATAGATACAGCAGTCGGCCAAGATCCAGCAGCCTTGGGACCGGAAATTTCCCAATCTGTGGTGTTGATAAAGAAATCGCCGTTCGTGCCCACGGCTCCCGGATCGCCGGCACCGTTTAATATGGTATTGCCGGTAGAGCCTTGAACTCCCTGAGAACCTTGAATTCCTTGAACTCCGGTTGCACCGATAGTTCCTTGGACGCCTTGGAATCCAGTAGCTCCCACAGAACCTTGAACACCCTGAGGACCGGCAACGCCTTGCGGCCCCGCATCGCCTGCGCGAGCAAATGATACGATTATTTTATCAGATACGCTAAACGATCCAGCACTGGTTACGTGCGAAACAGTAATTTGCACGTGACCAGATTGATTACTTAGGCTGGTTATGGTGTAGTCGGCAAATACTGATGAGTCGTACTCTTTAAAGAATCGCAGCGATCCTTTTACCGTGTTAGTCGAGTCGTCGAGGGCGAGAAGCCAATTGGTTATGAGAGTGGTGAAGTCGTCGTTCTTTGAGAGATATACGACCGTAGTTGCGGAATTAGATGCGCCGCTAAAATACGCCTGACCACCTAAGATAACGGGTGAGTCTACTGCGTAGCCCTGGAACGAGTATCGGAACGAGTCGCCACCAAAAAGACCGAACGTGCCTTGACGGCCCTGAGCGCCCTGAGTCCCTTGTGCGCCCTGAACACCCGTAGCGCCGACTGAACCCTGCACACCCTGAACACCCGTTAAACCAACACTCCCTTGAGTTCCTTGCGCACCTTGAACACCAGTCGCACCAACGGAACCTTGCACACCAGCAGCGCCAACTGACCCTTGCACACCTTGCACGCCCTGCACGCCGGTTAATCCGGCAGAACCTTGAATCCCTTGAATTCCTTGAATTCCTTGAACGCCCTGCGGTCCAGTAGCACCAACAATACCTTGAACGCCTTGAACGCCTTGGGGTCCGATAATGCCCTGAGGTCCTATAGGTCCTTGATATCCTTGAGGACCCAAATCGCCTTGAACACCGAAATCGCCTTGAGGACCTAGCGGACCTTGACGACCTTGAGTGCCTTGATAACCCTGCGGTCCTATAACACCCTGCGCGCCAATAGTTCCCTGTGATCCCTGATAACCGATAGGTCCTTGAACGCCTTGAACGCCTTGAATTCCTTGAATTCCCTGAACGCCTTGTACGCCTTGCGGCCCGATCTGCGTGTACATCACCTGAATTGCGGTGAATATCACGCTGGGGATGGCAGGCGCGGGCGCTGCGGCGGGAATATATTGAATGGACACGTTTGTATTGGTCGTCTGCCAATACATTTCGATGTAGTCGTTAGCGGCCAGACTCAGGACAAAATTAACCGTACCTAACGCGTGACCGTCGACACCACCATGACTCTCGACTATCGACCACTTACTATCGGTGTCGGCGAGATTCGTTCCGTTTTTCTTAAGCCAGATGTTAGCGTCTTCGATTTGATTATGTGAGCTAGCAAATTGAACTGAAAATGTGAGCGAGTAAACGCCCTGATTAGCAAACGTCACTCGGCTATTAGAGACGATGCTTACGCCGGTAGAATCCGGGTCGGTGTTATTTAACGTAATCGCGTAGGCTGTATTAGCGGCGGCGGCCGTCTGATCCTGCGTCGACCAGAACGAACCCCAGTAACCGATAGCGCCGCCAGCGCCGGTAGTTCCGGTCGACCCCTGTCGGCCCTGAGTTCCTTGCGGACCAATTTCGCCCTGAGGACCAGCCGAGCCTGTGGGTCCCACCCCTTTTCGAGCACCGGACGTATCGAGAACATACCAACCATCGTCGTTGTAGCTGGCCGTTTCGCCAGTCAACAAAGTCGATTTATGCAGAATGCGCAGATTAGCGCCTTCCTTAAGAGCGACCACTAACGTTCGGGCAGATGAATCTGAGTTGTGGATCGTTACGTCACGAATAACGTACGTCGAGCCGACCGCAGGACCAACGAGCAACGTCGTAGGCGATGCGGAAGTTCCACTGGTTACTGTTCCGTGAACGGGGGCCGGATTGAAATCGGTAGCTGTGTTCTCGGCGTACGAAACAACGAAAGTCGGCGCGGTGACGGGACCTGCGTCGAGGTAGGCGACGATTGACTGGGAAGAGGAGTTTAGAGCAATCACAGGCCGATATTAATTCGTTTCATTACCTGCGGATGGGTTAATCCAGAGCCGCCGCCGGCCGCAGATGCCTCCCATTTTCCGGTACTACTATTATAAATTAGACCATCTCCGGTAGTCACGTTAGCAGCGTCAACATCTGGCAGATCTACAAGTCTAGGCGTGGCGTTCTCTGCGTCCGTAATAATACCGGTACGATCTACGGTTATTCTCGGATTCGTGTAGATTCCAGGACGGACGGGCGAGTCGGGAGTAAGTTGCGGTACTATCGGCTCACGCGTCGTTTTAGTAACCGTATTAATTTTTGTGTCTTTAGGAGAGGGCATAACTCACCTCAAAGTCCAGGTAATGGGGGCGTCAGATTACTTAAATTAGGTGGTGATATATTAGGCGGCGTTAAACCGCTTGCTAATCCACCAATATCCGGCGGCGTTAAACCACCGGCTAATCCACTAATATCCGGAGGTGTTAAACCACCGGCTAATCCACTAATATCCGGAGGTGTTAAACCACCGGCTAATCCACTAATATCCGGAGGTGTTAAACCGCCGCTAATTTCTTTTAATAGCGAAGCTCTATCACCGAGTAGTGATTGAGCTGCTGATTTAACAGACCCCAAAAGTTTTTTGAGAAATCCGATTTTTGATTTGAATCCGCGTAAGAAACCAAGAACAGAAAAACCTTTTGGAATAAGGTCTAGAGAAACTAACTTTGTGTACCCGTCCAACAATATTCCTTTATACATCGACAAATCAAAATAACCTCCGCCGCTAGAATTTAACGACAGCATAGGACTGCCAGTAGGTGTTTCAAAAAGAGCGGTCGTTAAATTAGTTCCTATGAGCGCGGGCGTGTCTAAGTGAATGGCGGATGTGGCGGTTAATTTAATAACGTCGCCGTCAATCGATACATTACTTCCTTTTATAAACACACCTGTAGAACTCATCTCAATCTTCTGACTACGTTTTAAATCCTCGATACGAACGGAATTTGTTTCGTTATTAATTTCGATTACGAGCCAATCCCGATAAAAGACTCGAGATCCGTAACTAACGGCGCCAGACCCGCTAACTATCCGACCCTCTTCTTTATATATCTCAGTATTTCTAGTCTTCTCTGTTCCATCTGGTGCGTAGGTAATTGAATCTTGTCGCTCTCTGTAGCTATGCGTTTTATTGTCGCGCTCTTCTACGCGGTGATCACCGTACATATCGCGTCGACCGCGTTCGACTTTAGGTGCCCTTATTAACTGTGTTCCGTATTTAGCTCTGTTACCAATTACGGGAATCACGCCCTCATACGACTCTCGATCATTTTTAGCTGCGGGCTGACCTGTTGAATCTTGCTCAATAGGATTACTTTGAAGTTGTTCGTATATAGTTGTCGTGTTGGTTTTTGTGTTAAATATAATTGATTTAAAATAACCGACACTTCTAGTTACAAAGCTTCTAGCAGTAGTTAGAATTTTATTGTCGCGGCGATTGAACATCTGAAAGCAGAAGTTCGACGCGAACGTTAAGATTGCGCCGTAGGAGTAAATTTTAATTTTACTACGACTCTTCGGATCGTCTGTTCTGTTTTCAATCGAAGCATCGCCGGCAAAATGAATCTCGTCCTCAGGATCTCTAAACTGCGGCACATCTAAGGACGGCGATCGGGTGTTCAGCTCTGTCAGATTATTTACAAATGCGGCGGCCGATTCGTCGGTTGTTGTCGGTCTGTTAGTGCCGGCAGGTACGGCGGGCGACTCTAACTCGCCAATAATTATCCACGACGAGTCGTATACCTGAGCGCACACTACGAGCTTTCGGTCAGGATACGGCCTATCCACGCCGTTATGTAATCGGCGGCAAAATCGATCACCAAGTCCGGTCACATTAACTGAGTAAACACGCGTTGACGGATTGTAGCTGTTCACTCTGCCGTTATATAACTTACCTGTCATCACTTGCCTTTCGCGAGTGGCGTTCTAAATTTGACAGGAACACCTAATTCATTAGTGCCCACAAACGCTAGTTGCGTTATCGGGTGTCCGTCCGGGCCGAAGTTAGCCTTCATGCCGAGGGCGGGAGCCGCGCGCATAGTATCGATAAGTCGATCGTGCTGCATGCGACCGATGAAGTCAGCATTTTCGTGCGGAACTTTGATAACACCTATTAACGTAGGCTCGTACTTAATAGGCCGCTTGAGTTTCTTATTCAGCTCTTCAATAGCGTTAATTTGCATAACGTCGTTAACGTGAACGTCGTGATTTACGCCATCGCCGGGGTCGGTAACCCTAGCTCGATTAGTCATCGGTTTGATTACCGTCTCAAACATACGACGCTTAATGTCGATGCCCGACTCCTTGAAGCTGCCGTGAAGCTCATCAATCATCTTATTACGAACACGATTGATGTCTCCGGTAGCGGCGAGAAGATCGTGAGGTAAGAACTCACCAGTCTTGGAGATTCGGTCGCCGGCGTGAACCATCTGATTGACGGTCACACCCAGGCCGAGTTCCTCAGGCACGAAGTGCTTCTTGTTGTCGATTACAACTATCCAACCACCGGCGGGCGCGCGAGAAACCTCGCTTACCTTGCCGGTAGCCATCGCCAAGATTTCTTTGTTCTTGATCGTGCTGGGCAGCTTAAACAACCGGTCTACCTTCGGGAAGTCCGTAGACGGGGATCCGATAGCTCCAGCAAAGTGGAAAGCGCGAAGAGCCATCTGAGTCGAGGGTTCTCCGATAGTCTGCGCCGCCAAGATTCCGATGTGGTATCCGATCGGGTAGAACTTTCCGTTCTCGCTGAGTCCGAAGCACTGCTGACAGGTGCCTTGCTTAGCTTTGCACTTAAGGGGTGTTCGAACTTTTAACGTCATCTGCTTTGTGCTCATCTGACGAACACGATCCGCCGTTAAAATTTGACCCTTAAGCGGACCTTCGGCGACAACGCGATCTACAATTTCCGGATTAGTGATGGCCATATCTACGCCATCTGTCGTGCCACAGTCCGACATCGTGATCGTGTTGTCCATGTTCGAGTTGACGAGCAGCTTATTAAGGTAGCCCGTCTCGCCAGTCGATAAGCCTTTGTCAACCATACCCTTTCGGGAACCGGGCATGGTTGTCCAGTATTCGCCCAGGCTCAAACCCTCAGCAAACGATTTACGAATTTGAACAGGCACCAACTTTTTCATGTGATCCTGAACAGCGACCACACCGCCGACCATGTGAGCCACCTGCGGAGTCTTACCACCGAACGCGCCGGACACGCTGGACATATAAACAAATCTGTTGTCTTTGTCCGAGTGCACCATGCTCTTTATCTTGTTAGACGCATCAAGGGATGCTTCAGCAAAACCCTTAACCTTTTCATGATCCTTAGCCTCGTTGAGAATCTTATCTCTGGTGCCTAAATCAGTTTTAAGATCGCGAAGCGAAACAGAGAACCCGATCTCCGTAACATAGTGATTGCCGAGATCCTTCATCTTATTAACGACGTCCGGCGACTTATCGGGGTGTTTTCTGGCGACGTCGCCGATAACTTTGCTCACCATCTTCTTCGTCATGAGTCCTTCAAACCGGCAGTCGGGCGGAAGAACCTCGTTCAAAAGCACGAAACCGGGCGTGATGATTTTACCGCCAACCGTAAACGCCTGATTAATCTCGCATTTTTTATCGTGATATTCTTTTAAAACTTCAGACGTAGTCGTTGCTGTTTTAGGCGTGCCTTTGGGATCCGTCATCATGTAGAGGCCGAGGATAGCCTCTGCCTCCGGCATGTGCATGACTCGATTATCGCCGGGCGAGAACATATTCTTAGACGGAAGAAGCTTCTCAAAAGCTTCCTTCTTGGCGGCTTCCGAAATCGGTACGTGAATACCGGCCGTATCGCCGTCAAAGTCCATGTTGTAGCCTTTGACGATCAACGGATTAACACGAATAGCCTGACCAGGAACTAGCGTGGGTTTAAACGCGAGCACGTTGAATTTATGCAGCGACGGCGCGCGGTTCATAATAACCGGACGCTCAGCCGCCTCTATGTGCAGCACTTTCAACGCGAGCGGATCCTTCGCTTCGATCATCTCTTTAGCTTTTTGAGCGGTGTTCCCGAGATCTACCAACCGCTTAACCACAAACGGATGGTAAATCGTCATACCCATGGCTTCGGGAATTCCGACTTGATCGATACCTAATTTGTGATCAACAACAACAGTAGACCGCGCCGACAAGTCCTGAGGGCGCGACATGAGCTTACCTTGAAAGAATCCGATCTTGTTTTCAGCGCCCTTAATCTGCTGCAGGAATCCCTTGAAGTGCTGAGCGCGAGTTATGGGCTCAGTCATACCAACCAACCCGCTAACTGACCGATAAAGATCGCCGCGAAGTTGCTGAACATGCTTCGGATCAATCTTCATATCTTTCATGTCTCGCAAAGCGTTTGCGACCATGATTACTTCCCGATAGCCGTGATTAGCGTCAGAGACATTTAAAGATCCGTCCGGCAGCGGATTAACTGACCGAAATTTAGGAGGAATTACCGGGACAACTTTATTCATGTACGCCTGTTCAGGGCGCATTTGAATATTTTTAAGACCAAGCAGGAAGCGACGGCGTTTGTTTAATTTATCAATCAGCGCCGCCGACTTAGTAGAATTTATTTTAGCTACAACTTTGGTAAGCTCGGCGTCAACATTTATGTTTTTAAGGCGATCAAACAGCGCGTCGCCGCCGTGCGGAAGGGATCCCGTTGGGTTAGGAACTATAGTTCCGGTAGGGCTGAAGCCTAAGCTACCGTCCATTACCCCGCCAAGATCCTTCTCGGTCATCTCAAGAACAGATGCGACCGCTTTAGTCATTAGCGGATTAACGATGGGTTCGGGTAATTCTATGTGAGCCCAGTTTGTGCCGCCCATTCCGCCAGTAATCGCGGGGTCAAACAAGCCATCCTTTTCAGGCTTAAGATTGTTTGCCGTTATGACGGTTGGGTCTTTGATAGCGCCGTTGGACATCGCTTTGATTTGATTATCCGTAAGCGGCAGTGCTTTGATTTCCGTACCGTGAGTCTGTAAATTAATCCCAGACCCCAACATGTACGTGTTAAATTTTTCAGCGACAAATGGAACTTTAGCTTTCGGAAGCATCAAGCCATTTTGAAGAGCGCGCCAGTACTCGTCGTTTCTATTACCTTTGATCGAGAACGCATCTTTAACAAATTGACGAGCATCGCCGGCCAGCAGAGAGAATAGCTCCAAACCGCCGACGCGTTGAGCGGAACCCTCGTCGGTTTTGGCGGGTTGCTCGTTCATCGTGTACTGACCGCCGATTCCTCTCGCAGAGAACTTCTTAGACACGAGGTGTTTCAGTTTAAGGAAATGCGTATCCCCAACTAAAACGTTGTTGTAAGTGCGACCTGTGGTTGGATCAGTTACAGACTCCTCCCCGTGCGGGTCGAGGCCCGCCTTTTTCAGGTCGTTTGTGACTTTCTCAAGAACATTTCCGGGGGCGAAGTTATCGACTATGTACGGCTTACCGGTTGTCTTGGCCAGCTTACCCGCGGCCGCTTCGTACAACTGACCGGGATTACGACGACCGACGACGCCTGCGGGGTTGAAGATTATGTCTAGCGGTTTTCCAGACTTATCGTGATAAATTTCCTTATCCGGAATGATGGCCGTGACGATACCCTTACCGCCGTGACGCATCGAGAACTTATCGCCGATCTGAGTCGCCTCTTCGGTATGAAGAATAACTTTCACAAATCCGCCGGTATTCACGACTTCTTCAACTACGCCGTTGTGATCGTTTTCCCAGCGAAGTGATACATCTACCCAGTTATTCTTTAATGCTTTGTGTAGCCGAGAGAAATCGTAATCTTCGTGTAACTCTTGTTCGCGAACAGCCGGAACCAAAAGATCGCCGTTATGAACGACAGCACCTTTCTTTACCACGCCGGTGTTATCGTATTTGCTTCGATCGCCGATTTTGACCGCCTCATCCGGGTAGTGCGCTAAGAATATGCTCAGACCAACTTTAGTATTTGCATCTTTGTCCAGACGTTCCTCATACTTGTGAATAGAGGTCATCTTCTTAGAGCAAGACTCACTTATAACGATGCCGTCTTCAAAATTCATACCCTTGTACGGCATGTACGCAACACGCAAATTCTTACCGAGAGCGAGAGTCCCATTCTTGGTGTAGTTGCTCTCGGCGATAAGCTGATCTTTCTTTACAGAATCGCCGACTTTTACGATCGGAGTGTTGTGTAAATAAGTGTTGCTGTTTAACGGAAACTTATCGTAGATAGAAACGGAGTAAAGTTTTCCGTCATTTCCTTTAATCTTTATGGCATCCGAGGCGATGGCGGCGATACGACCATCGACGGGGGATTTCGGTAAAAACGCTTGACCAAACTTAGTCTCAAAGCCTACGCCGCCCATGTTCGCCTGAACGAGGGGAACATCGGGATCTTTCAAAGGAACAGTCTGCTCAAGGTGGCGGCTTGTATATCCGGCTCGAGTTGACTCGTCTGTATGAAGGAACGGAATTGCGTTAGACGAGATAGAGAAGACATTCGCGGCGCGCGGAATTATGTATTCGATTTCTGTAGGAAGGAATTCCCTGAGATCGGCTTGTCTACGACCTTTAATCCGCGGCGCGAGGGCTTTCGGCGGTTTGCTGGTCAAATCAAACTGATCGGGAAACGCAATAACTTTTCTGTCTACTTCCTGAACAGACTTAGTCTCAAGCGCACCTGTTTTTGCGTTAATCAGTTTGATCGTTAATTCGTTGCCCGACTTTGCGGCGCCTAACGACAAATGCCCAGTAACGCCAATCTTCTGTCCCTCGGGAGTCTGAATTGGGTCGATAACACCAGCGTGACTGGGGTGTACCGATCTCAGGTCGTCAGATATGGAGTGCGTAGACCCGATTCCGCCTTCGCCGAGAACGGTCGTCGTGAAGTTGGTGCTGACCATCTCCAACGGATTAACCTGATCGGCGAATCGTGCGAATTCACTTTGATTGAAGAACCCGGTTACGGGCTTCGTAAATAGGCCGGGGTGGAAAGCTTCTTTAATCTTGCCAGTGCGATCGAGCTTACTGGCTATCGCAAACTTAATACTTTTGGTCGCTTCTCTAATTCTATCCGGAACAAAGTCTTCGACAGAGTGAAGGCTCTTGAACGCTAAACTTTCCGTATCGTCGGATTGAACTTGATTTTTAGAAAGCGCGACGCATTTTCTAGCAGCGTCTAGAACGGCTTCTCCTGTGATGGAGGCGTGTGCGGCGTTTAGCGTAATCTGATTAACCTTCGGATCAAGAGGCTTAGAATTCAAGAACGACGTGATAAGTTTTTGAGCTTCCGCTAAAGATGCGGGACGCGGCGCGGTCGGACGTAATTTCTCGTACAACTTAAACGCTTGAACCTCGTCATCAACCTTCTCGTCTGTGGCCTGAAACACATCACGCCCGAGCGCTTCAATAATTCTATCATTCCCGATACCAAGCGCGCGAAGGACGGTTGTGAGCGGGAAATGAGACGTCTGAACTCGGAAAGAAAAATCGCCGGTCTTTCTATCTAAAATAATTTTGTAAACCCCGGAAGCCGACGTATTTACGAATGTCTCAATATTATTATCAGCGGTAGTTCGGACGTACAATCCCGGCCTCAATCTCAGCTGATTTACCGTCTGAATATCTTTACCGTCGACAACGAACGAGTCACGCGCCGTTATGTGAGGAACTTGAAGAATTACAACGCCTTTTAAAGTATCTAAAGTCTTACCAGATGCATCGGTCATGGTCAGATCACCGCGCATCTTAGCTAAGATAGAGCTGTCGTTGAGTTTGGCCTTTTTCTGCGCGGCGACGTCGTTCTTTATGTGGTCGCCTAAATTCTCCCACTTAAAATTCGATGCTGTTAATTTGTACTTACGGCCTTCGATAGGGAAAGCGTCGCGAACCGCCTCTTCGCACCGCTTAATTAACGCAGGAAATTGTTCGGTGGGGTTGATCATATCAGCCTCCGCCAAGCTCCTTCATCCGCGCCTCATCATCTTCTCTAAGACTTTTGCCGGTGCGAACTAACGGGAGATTGTCGCCAAGTTCGTTGTAGACGATCAGGCATTTGTAGTCGACGAAATCGTCGGCTCTGATCATCGAATATTTCTCGCTGACAACCTCATAACGATCAACGTCGTTATGAATTATCTGCCAGCGCGCACTATCGTGCTCAGTGCTGAGATCCAGCAATTCGCATCGACGTCGCTTAGTTTGCGCAGCCTTCGGATCGACCAAGCCGAGCGGAACAGCGCGATCAACAATTTTATTGATCTTTTGTGTTACGCCGTCCAACACACGGGACGCCATCGCGGAGGTTAATCGCGATTTGTCGGCTTGGTCGTTTCCGCGGCCGTCGCTCATACAGGACTCGACTTACGACGCGGAGCGCGCTGTTCCGGCAGCGGCTTCATTTCCGGGGCGTTGCCTTGAGTCTTGATCATCGCTAATCGTTCACGAATAGCCTGAGCGACTTCGGGATTTGTTTGCTGAATCTTAGCCAGCTCCATACGCTTCTGATCGGCATCGCCGGGGCTCTTGAGGAACTGATCGACCATGGCGTCTAAAAGACCGGGCGTGTACTGAACACTAAGACCCGGCATGGGCTCGAGGGCGGCCTTCTTTTGCATAGGCGGAGCGCCGCCGTTTTGCTGAAGTTCTTGCTGCTTCTGCTGCGCCTTGAGCTGATAATCAGTTTGAGTTTGCAGCGCGCGGCCTTGAGCCTCGGCCTGAACAACCATCTGCTTGATAACAGCGGCGTCACGATCGGAAGCTTCCTCAGCCTTACGACGGCGTTCTTGTTCAGGATCAAATCCAAGCTCTTCCAACGTCGTACGATCCGAGACGGTATTCGTCTGACGCAGATTAAGAGCGATCTGCTTCTGCTGGACGTCGTCGGCCATCTTGAAGTCCTTGTGCGTGATCTTCACGGCCGGGAGCGACAAGAAGCGCTGAAGCTTGGGAACCAAGAAGTCCTGCAAGAACGAGTTGAGCTGCTCGATCATGTTGAGGAACAGATTTTCAAGAACGCGCAGCGAAATGGACGATCCAGACCAGTTAAGTCCGCCGTAGATAAACTCTTGCGGAACGTCCAGACCGCCGGCGATCTGCTGACGAAGCATGTTCAGCTCGTCGAATACATTCAAGCTCTTAGCATCGCCACGGATGTTCTCTACCGACACGGGGAACGGTACGGTGTAGATGGAGTTTTGGTCGCGGCGCCAACGCCCGACGATATCCATCATCTTGCGCGACCACTCGCCGAGATCGGCGTTCATATGCGGCGATACGCCGGAGCTAGAGGCTTGCGGAATGATTAACGTGAGCGGAAGCACGTGCTCGAGCGCGATGGCTTCCTGAGCCCGCTTGTAGGTCTGGAACAGCCACGCGTCTTTGAAGACCGGGAGCAGCGGAGGCATGCCGTAGGCATCGTCCTCAGCCGATACGGACGGGTTCTTAAAGTGGTAGATGTTCGAATCGTCGAACTTAATATTCTTACGATCCTTGATGGCCTTCAAGAACTCGATCGGCGTGCCATCGACAAGAACCTTATTGAGCTTCTTGTTCTCAATACGTTGACGCATCCACTTCGGAATCTTATAGATGTACTCGCTCGCATCGGTCAACGGGTTGTATCGAATATCGATGTACTGGGGATTCCAGCGAATAACCTTGACGCGGGCCCGGTTGCGGATGACCTTGTCCTCCGGATCCATGATGCCCTTGATCTCACACTTAGAGCATTTGGCTATGAATTGAAATTCCGCGTATTCCCACTCGGATTTTTTCGCAACTTGTTTGTGTTTACACGCTCGACACTCTAAATACCGCTCAAATGGATACATAATCGACGCATACGCATTACCGTACACGGCGTAGTCCAGCAGCATTTTATATTCGAGCTCTCGAATTTTGATGGTCTTCTCTAAGACCTCTTTCCACAGCTGCTTAGGTTTTTCTTTATCAGTGTCGTAGTTATACCCGGTGATAACGTACGAGCACTTCTTATTGATAATCGGGGCAATTTCCGAGTGGCTCGAGTACAGGTACTGGCACCAACGGAAAAGCTCCTTGACCGACGGCGGCATGTACGTCGAGGAAATATCGAACCACTGGTGCGGGTATCCGCCGATCGAACCGCGGCGTCCGCCGCGCATAGTTGTAATTGGGGGCATGGGTTATTTGGCTTTCGCCATCTCCTCTTTGGCCATCGACAAACGTTCGAACACGTAGTTCTCTACATCATACAACTTTGCGGCCTGAACATCGACCAGTTCTTCTAAATTAAGTGTCGCATTAGGAATATCTTCTACGCGAGCCCTTATTTTCTCACGCAAATCTTTCTGAGAATCGGGTTCGTACTCAATGATGGCTTTAGGGTAAGCAAATACGCCATGCTGAACGAAGCACGCTTGAATGTACGCCACTACATCCTCCGAAAATTTTGGAAGATTCGGGTGAATCATTCGCGCCATTTGTATGCCGTATGAAATCTCCGCGGGCGACGCAACTTCAAGAACTTCAAAATTTGGCACGTGGTTGTTAAATGCCAAAATTATATTCTCAAATCCCTCAATTCTTGTGGCAAATACGTCAGGATTGCCTAACAGAGTTTTTGCCGCAAAAATTGACGCCATAGCGCGATCAATTGGCTGATGAGAAACGTCAGATTTTAGCGAGGTCGGTAGAGAAAATTTAGTCGATATGCTTGTTCTAAGCGTTTCCGGTTCCCAACTAACCCAATCGGATCCTAAGACAGAGTTTAGTAATCTGACGTAGACCGCGACTGGGACGTTTTCGGCATTAAATAAAGCCGATTTTGGGTGTGACATGAACTAACCATTCTCACTTCTTGGACCAGGGTACGTACTTATTCTCCTCGAGTTTTTCTTTTATTTCCTTCATATCCTCAGTTTCTACCTCATCATCTTCTTTCTTAGGCAGCTTGGCGACAAGCGCGTCAATCGCTTTTTTCACCGCGGGAGAAGCGACGTAGTTGTAGTACTGAATGGGGCCACGAAGGAATCGATTTGCAACTTCGGGAGAGAATATCTGCTTCACTACGCCGGGATAGTTCACGGCGAGATTGGCAACCTGATTCTGCTCTATCGACGTCATATCACAAGACGCTAATTTAACCGCACCAGACCAGCACGTCATAAACGCATCAGGAACACGACCGACAATACCAGCCGACTTATCGAGCTGATCGAGAAGGACGGCGCCGCGCTTTGAATCCATGCTCGCTAATCTATTTTTTAAATCTAGGAATTGAGCATGCTTAACAATGTCCTCTTTTAAAAGAGCTTCGCGTTGCTTCATCCCGTTTTCAAAATTAGGGCCGTAACCAGCCTTAGGCACGTAATCCATAATCCGCTGATCGGTGACCTGCGCCACTTTATTTAGCGCGTTTGCCGACACGACGCGCTCAGCCGGAGTCATTCGTCCGAAGTTCGCCAACCATTCTTGCTGAGCAAGGTCAAACGCAGCCTGCTTGCTCAGAGACTCGGTTTGCGGCATAGCCTCACCAGTTACGGTGAACGTGAATTGACCGGTTGAATTTACGGTCTCCGCTACAGCACCGGCTAGCTTAATCTGCGAAGATTCGGCCGCCTCCTGGATTCGGAATTGAGCCGCCTTGCGCATGTCTTCTGGAAGCTGATGGCCGTACGTATTGAAGTACGCGGCCGAAACCTTCACGAGCGCGGGCGAGGCGAGCGGAAACTTGCGGTGAGTGCCGGACGCCGTCTTAATCAAGATCGCGAAATCACGGTCTTGGAGACGAGCTATGGCATCCGAGGACGGAACGCCCGACGACGCTAAATTAGGGTTGTTTACAAACTCAGGGTCATCGTAGCTATCAATTATCAGTCCGGCTAACTTAAGCATGTCTCAGCCTCCGATCATCTCTCGGGGATCGATCGGGCCATCGGGAGCACCGCCCGGGCCCTGTGGCATCGCGTCAGGCGATTGCTGGCGCTGTTGAGCCATCGCCGCCTCCTGTTGCTGCTGAGCCTGCATCTGAGCCTGCATCTGCTCTTGCTGCTCCTGAGCCGACAGTTGTTGTTGCATTTGCTTAAGTTGCAACTTCAGTTGAAGATTCTGGAGCTGCTCGTTGAGCATGATATTCTCCATTTGTGTGGGCGACGGCGGACCCATCATTTGGGGCGCCTGCTGTTGAGCGGGCGCCGCCAATTTCGTCAACTCAGTCAAGAAGCCAGTCATAAACGAGTCGGACATCTCAGGTGTCTCCAAATAAGACCGCAAAATTTGTCATAAGAATATTGAGTCGGCGTTCTATACCGGTCTCAAGATCAGTATGATTTTTTTAATCATGCGTCTTGAGATCGGAGTTAGGGAGCGTCATGGATAGTAAGGAAATAGTGGAGATAGCGCGTAATTTAACGTCCAATCCGGTTATCGTCGATTTATTGAAAGATATTAAATCACGGCGACCGAGGAGTGATCGTTCAATTATAGTTGTTAACTCTGCCGGTATGAGGATTGATAATCTTAAATCTTTCCTGCTTATACCGAATCTTGGGTCCAAGTGAAGACCACCGTGCTGCCCATAAAAAGGCGGTACGGCATCTTGTGGGGCTTGTCCCCCCGCCGCCGACTTACTATGCTGCTAGTACGCAGCCCGGAGTGTGCCTGATTGCGCTGACCTGTGAAGTGACCTTGTTCAAGTCCGAAAGGGCGTCCTATGCGGCAAAGCCGCGGGTATAAGACGAGACATGAAGCTGGTTGGATTAACGTTGTCCGGAATAACACATCTTCGCGGCGGTCCGATTTGCCGGGCCACAGGGGCTACTGGTTGCCCCGCGCCGAACGCTACAAGCGCCGAGCGAAAATCAGCACCGGGGGTATGCCGAGACGGCTAGGCATACCCCCATCTTTTTTAGTCTATAAAACCTCAGATGGTCTCAAACACGGTCGCGCCCATGAATCCACTACCGTCGGACGGCGGAGCGATTAGCGCAATTTCGGTGTGAGTTCCTGCGGCGGGCAGTGTGATGCTGAATGTGCAGGACAGCGAAGACTTAGAGACGAGCGTCGTGACCAGATCGGTAAGAGCACCGGAGTTGTCAGACGATACAGCTAATATTGTTGGAATCACGTCTACATTTGACAAATTTGTATACGTGTAGGTGACGGTCTGAGTGGTTCCACCAGATACAGATGCGAGGGTCGGGAATCCCGAACTTGTTACTTGCGCAGCGTCGGCTCTGGCTGGTAGGGTAAAGTTGGTTCCGTAGGTCAGCAACACAGCGCCGGCTCGACTCAACAACTCTAATTTATACAGGATCGGCGTACCGTTTTTGTCGGCCACGTAGGTGAACGGAGAGACGTATACCGATGCGATAATCTGAGTAGACGACTGCTGTGTTATAACCAGCTTCGCTACCGGCTTGTTCAGGAACCTTATCGTGTGGTGCGTTAGCGCGCCGCTCACCGGCGATATCCGCAGAGACGCTACGTTGTACGATCCGAGATTAGTTCCGGTGATCAACATCTGACCGACTGTAGATGAGTCCGCAAGATTCGTGGTAATTAACTCGGTTATAGTCGGGGATCCTGGAGTCGACGACACAGAAATACCGGTCTCTGTGCTGAAGTCCTCCGAGCCGATTGTTAAAGTCGTGCTCGCGCTCGCGCCCGGAAGATTCATCTTAAGGAATAACCGACGATCATCAGTGGCTAGCGGCGGCGATTTAACATTACCTAAATTAAACGTCAACGTTGTGTTTGACGGATCAACAGTTGTTTCGGACGAAGATGTGGCAAACGCTTGGCAGTAGACGGTGGCCGCCGTATGCGTCAGATAACGTCCGTTAACAGTAAGCGTGAATCCAGTATCGCCTTCGTATAAAACAGGCGGATTAATTGTGGTTCCGCTTCCATTTTTAAGCACGTATCCGGTAATTTCAGGAACCTTGTACGGCTCAACTTCAAATGAGTGCGTCGCGGTATGATTAGCCGTAGCTACCGTTATCGTCACTACTTGACCGTCGCACGCGGCGGGAATAGTCAGCGTATCTATCTCAACTAAACCATCGCTAACAATCGAAAACGAATTTAAGGATACGCCAGAAGCCGCGCCAGTTCCCGACACCGATACGCCCGTAGACACTGTGGTGTTGGATAGATTCTGTCCATATATGCGGACTAATGCCGACCCCACCTGAGCGTATGCGCTACCAGCACCTTCAGTTTTGTCCGAAACCTCAATCGTGGTTATTACCGGACGAGGCTCAGCAATTGTGACTGTAAACGTGTCCGTATTCGTCGGATTCAAATCCGTAACAGTTACAACCAAATTAGTTCCGATAAGTGACGCGATGTTCGGTATCGAGTAAGGAAGCTTGACGTGCGTTGTGGACACCACAACAGCATCGCCCGACGCCACGGTTGTTCCATTAATCGAAATAGCGTAGGTGCAACCTGTACGGAAATTAGTGCCTGTAACCTTAATGTCGCCAGAGTCTCCGCAAACAGCGAGCGGCGCGTTTACCGATCCGTAAGTTAACGCATATTGCGGGGGACTTACGGGGTAAAAATCCAGATCAGTTATGTTGACGGCCGATGCCGACTGAACCGTCAGGGTCGTTGCAACGGATGTATTTCCGTTCGGATTTCGCACAGTAACGCTGTAGGAACCAGCGGTCGGCGAGTTTATCGTGATGAGGATATTACCTTGACCGGTTCCGGCGTTAGTTATCGTTAGCGTCTGAATAGATTGTAAACCGCTACCAGACGGGCTGATCTGAACGACAGCCCCGGTAACTAAACCACTAGTAACGTTCACGGTTATTTGCTGTTCGGGAACATACTCAGTAATAGTTGCGATGCTGAGCGTAACGTTGGTCGGCGTGCTCGTATTGGCCACAACCCAGCTGCTCGTCGCCGTCAACCCAGACGGATTGTTAGTAACGGTCAGCGTTACGGTAGCCACCGTGTTGGTAACACAGGTGAACGTAAAGCCTGTCGATGTAACAGACGTCGGCGCGGTAACGCTGGTGGCGTTGGCTACAGAGATGGTCGGCGATATAAAGTTCTTTCCGACAACCGTTATAGTCTTCACCGATGCGTTCTGATCTGTAGACGACGGCGTTACCTGAGTTATCACAGGCACGGCATCGTTTATGGTCGGGATCGGAAGATCGGCTGGAATTAAAGCCAAATTTGCCAGCTGCGCCGCTCTTAATTTCAACACCTTATCTTCGCTGGAAAGATTCAGCGTTACTTTCGCAAACACGGTCTCGCCCTCGGGGTCCGAAGGCTTCATACCAGACACGTTGAACGTGCTGGCAAGTGTGTTCATGTATCGTCCGCGATAGGCGGTGAATTCAGAGATGGTAGCGTACGAAGTTGATCCGGTTGAATCTATAACTGTGTACTTACCGGTCAAAGATCCGTCGGACAAGTCAAACGGATAACCGCTCCAATTCGTGGTGGGAATAGCCGAGGTTGTGGGTAACGGAAGATTGCGACCGTAGGCCGTGATATACAGATCGGATCCGGCAGTTATCGACGTTACGGGAGTAAACGCGCCTGCGGCGTCGCGTGTATAGAATCTAGCCTCAATCCAAGACGGCGCTGCGGGCGGAATTACGAACGCTTGCGTAATCGTTTGCGTATTAAGCGAATCCGCCCTAGACGTAACCGTAATATTTACAGCAGTGCCGTATGTTAGACCTTCTGCGAGATCAAAAGTAAGTACTAAGTTATTACCTGAGAAGGAGTGACTAACGTTCCGAACGATGCGATCATCAAACTCTAAGTTAGTTGGCCACGTCCCGGGCGTCGCTACCGGATACTGCGCCGATACTTCGCTCGGCCTATCAGGTAACGGATATGCAAACGGACGGGGTTTCGACAGCGAACCTATCGGAGGATTGGTCAAATTGGACGTCGTGTTCATCGTATAGAACTGCACATCCAACAGCTGCGGGATTCGATCACCGGCAATCGTTATGTTACAAACATCTCCGATTGCTATCAGAGCTTTGATCACACTCAACGTGCCCATGGAGGCGCAATAAATCGGCACCGCCGGTTCTGTGGGGGCGTTCGCCTTCTGCGCTAAGAAACCAGCCCACGTATACGTGGGATCCCCCGCGGCGATACGAGACATGATTCGATAGTCAGCAGTTCCAGGCGCTCCGTCCGGATTAGTAATCGGGATGATGTCGCCGGGAAACTTATTAGCAAACGGACCAGTAGTGCAGCACGGTTCCGTAGGCGGAGGCGGTCCTACGGGTCCCGTAGGCGTATTATCCTCAAACGGAAGTTCGGGAAGCGAGCGAAGAGCCACGTAAGATTCCGGCTCATCATCAACAGATGTGGCGGTGAAGAACTGAATTGAGGCAAGGAATTTATCGGATTGAGTGACGTCCCAGAAGAAATCAAAACCAAAACGACCGTATTGCGGCGACACTGGCAAAATAGAAACGCCGGTCGTATAGGCAGTATTCGACTGCTCGCTGATAAGGTACGCTTTTAGAGACGCGACAAATGACTTCACGGATGTTGCGGAAGACGCGGCGGCACCGATATTCACGGGGCCGTTATTGTACACGTAGTAAAAAATTCCGTTGCGATCCAACGAGAACTCGTGAGTACCAGCGTAACCAGCGGTGTTGGTGTTTACCTCGGACAGAATAGCGGGGGCCGACGTCCACCATATGGTGCGAAGCGGGGTTCCAGTAGCGTCAACCATCTCGCCGTAAATGCTCTTGGTTACACGCACACCAGTAATTAAACGATCAACACGAACCTCCAAATACAACCCAGGAATGGAGCCGGCCGCGGCGTTGTATCCCGTAGTGGAGGCCATAAGCGCTAATCGAAACGAAACGTAATCCGAATCTTTCTCCAGATGTTTCGTCAGTAATTCCGACACGTGCAAAGTTACACGCTGCACATGACTGTGAGGTACCTGAGCACGAACGCGATTTATGGAAAATCCCTGACCAGCGCCAGTCGGAATACCTAAGTTAGAGTATTGATTATCGTCGCTGAAATATCGACCAGCAGATCCGGTAACCAACCAATTAGATTGCGCTAAGTAGGTGCCCGCCGGGCCGGTGAAAAAATCTGTGACGGCCACCGGCGCATTTAAGGCCGGCGTGTAGTTAACTCCGGGTTGAGGACCCGGATTTATATTAGGCGTGGTATCAACAACGACGATCTTAGATCCGGCGGATGTTTCCGTTACCGTCGCATTCGGGAATCGAATCTCAGTTACAGCAGAGACATTAGCACCACCGCCAACAGATGTTCCGGCAGTATTTTTGTCGTTGACGCGGACATGGACGGTTGATGCCAAAAAGTGGACGGTCGCGTCAGCGATGTGTGCATCGATCTGCGCGTGAGTGTTCGTGCCTTTATTTAGGAGATCGACGTGATTGACCTTCGGTCCCTGGCCGGCCGTACCATCGTGAATATGACCAGTACCGTTAATCAAATCGGACGTATCATCGAACTTATTGTCGATGATGTCGTAGTTGGCGTTTGCCGGAACATCCCAGTTACCCGGATTGTCACCGTTAGCTGGTTTAGTCAGGCCGATGTTCGGGGTCGTCGTCATGGATCAGTTATTCCTGTAAAGAACGTGAGGTTCGATCGGAAGATCTTTTAAATTCGCGGTTGAATCCTGCGGTATGAAGACCCTAGCCGCGCTCGCCACGTTAGGCATATGGATAAGAACCGGTATGCCCTGAATTAAGTACACTAAAAAATCGCCACGGTAGTTTGTAAATACCGATACCGAATCACTACCAATATATCCCGCCGGGCCTAGTAAGGGAATATCTCTAAACATCGGACTGAAGCGCACTTCGGAACGAAGTTCTAAAAATGCCGATACATTCGTAATATTTCCCGACAGCGCACACAGAGGCAGGTCGGGAATAGGCCAAGTCTGAACCCGAAGCGTTGGGGGTTCGGGAATCATGTAATCTTCAGGCTTCGGTCCGGCACTGCCGGTCACCGCGCTCACCGTATAAATCACAGCGGCAGCGGCCGCCTCGTTTGCAAACACTTGCGGGTCTACAAACATATTAGACGGCACGCTAAACGTCCCACCCGACGACGGGGTCACCGTGTAGCCGGTTAGCCGCGGGTGCGGATTAGAGTTCCAAATTAAAAGGTTTTTTACGGTCATTGGATAGCGCCAGGATATTCGCTATCCGTAGTTTAATTTGAGGGCACGTTTGTTTTTTTCAACTAGGTTATTCACCTGCTCGACGATGCCCGACCCCACGATTAAAGTGGGGCTCTCTAACCCAAGAAATCCCGGCGGAATAAGCAAGGCGGGGAACCTAAACCCCGGAGTGTTCATCTCAGCCTCGTTGGGCTTTCTAATAATTAATCGAATATTCAGCCTCGCAAACATCGGCACCAACGCCGACAAGGTCGGCATGCAGATGGGGCAGTTGTCAGCGTAGAAGAAGGTCGGTTCCAGTTTTGGGCGCACGGTGTAGTTTGTCATAATTTTTCGCAGAACAGGATCGGGAAGCTGGGCGGGAGCGCCGTCATGTCGCTTTGGAAATTATGCCTATGCGCCACACCGATTGCAAATACCGGCTCGTCTTCGGCTCGACGTCCTGTGACGTCCAAGGAACCGTATCGATACGCGGCGATGCTAGCAGTGGACTCGCGAGGCAGAAGCGGCAGAGTAGAAGTAGTTTCAGTACTAGCCGGTTCAAATCCATCCGAATCCTCAATGTTTGCTAACTGCGCGCTAATACTAACGTGATCATGCTTTTTCTGGCCACCTAAATACGGGGGCAGCTCGGTATCGTACCGATCTATATTAATCAAACTCTCGGCCACGACCGGTCGATTAAGTTCGCGGACAACAGCATTCACCGTTTTTTGACCAAAGAAAGAACCAAGAGCTGCGGCGCCTCCGGGAGTGCTGACCGCATCAATCAGTTCGCCTGGTGAGTTGTTAACGGGCAGTGGGTATACGTAATAATCAGGATTCGTTCCGCCATTTACTGGCCCCACCGGAGCAAGGGCCACGGTGCTCTCTACAAACCCTGTTATTTCAGAGGGTAGCGTTATCCGTGCTGATCTGGGGTAACTATTGTCGGTCATCATAAACAATAGTTTTGATCTGGACGTTGAGCTTTGAAGTACAGTTTTAACAGCGTTGAATCCCGCCTGGATCGACTTAGCACCGCGATTATCTTGCACTCCGTAATTAATATAAGGCGCGTAAGAGCTGAAATAGCTGTTATTAGATGTCGTGGTGATAATCGTGACTTGAGGATTTAATCGGTTTAATATATCCGTGATAACCTTCTGACCTATCTCATTCTTATTTAACAACGTGAACTGCTGCCTAGATACCACGACGTGACCAGCGCGCGCACCATCCGAAGCAACTATAGATAAAAATACCGAACCATTTGAAGGTAGGTTATCTAATACTGTGGTTATCCACAGCGATATGTGTGCACCCGCTTGATTCATGTATCCGCCCGTATCTACGTACAAAACGAGATCGACGGTTACAGCATCTTGAGCTTCCTGCGTGTCAATAACGACAGTTCTATCAACAGCCAACTCGTACGGCGTTGACGACGTAAGGAATGCCAATCGATCTTTAGAATACGGAACAGTTCTGTATCCAGGTGGGCAGGAAGAGCCCGAATACATGATTACCGT
>Ga0208783_10000362_pt1 | contig 28332 bp, 45 predicted proteins | sample DEB19_08_DNA_2_FD_184529 | JGI IMG/M metagenome (GOLD analysis project Ga0208783, IMG submission 184529) | Aqueous microbial communities from the Delaware River and Bay under freshwater to marine salinity gradient to study organic matter... | ecosystem: Environmental > Aquatic > Marine >...
ATATCTTTGTTATTTTCGCCTTTGATCCAGTATACATAGCGAGGAAGAAGATCACCTACAAAACGAACAACATTGTCACCATTTTTATAGATGTACTGATCAACTTTCTCTTTTACTGCGCCGCCCTTAGTGCTTCCAAATTTAACTGCCATTTTTAGTCTCCTCAAACTTAAAATAAATTTTATTGCCTGTGATTGTGATTAATCTGTTGTTTTCTATTGCCTTTACGTTTACGTACTCTGCTTGCAAAGTCTTTTTACGAAAAAGCTTATACTCAGTATAGTCTCGCCTTGCAGCAAGCAGTATGTACTGAAGTATTTCTTTTTCTGAATATCGCCAATGTTTGTCCAAAAATTCTCCAGGGTTTAAAAGGTATGAAGAACCGAACCAATCAATAGACTGATATTTTAGCTGTTTGACATCTCTTCGAGATTTTGGGGTAGGTCGATATGTGATATACCATAGTATACCAATCATATCTTGAGTAGATCCGCCACTAAATTTCAATAATTTAGATTTGTCAAACAGTATCATATATTATATCTAAAATGTGCTAAGTTGTCAAGAAGTATTTTTTTACAGGATATTAATTGAATAACCTTCATGCATATAATGCGCCATTCGAGCCTGAGCTTGTCTAGCCGCAGTTTTACCTTTTAGATGAATATCTACAATTGTAGGCTGTAGTTTATCAGGAGAAAGCCGCACTACCCGACCAATTAACTGAGTTAGTAGAGGAGTATTATTTACTGGTGTTCCTAGTACTAGACAGCTTAACTCATTAATTGAGATACCTTCAGAAAAGATAGATTGTGTGCCAAACAACACTTTTTTCTCTCCAGATGCGATTTGTTGAGCGGCTTTTAGTCTAGCTTCACGCGTTTGGTCGCCCGTAACACTTACAGCAATTTCGCCTACCAGTTCGGCGCAGCTCTTCAAAAATCGCACACGATCAGAAAGCACCAAAACTCTATGGCCTTTCATTGCATAAGCTGCTGCAATCATTGCTACTGAATGCTGATATTGCTCATTAAATGCTAAATCATTAACGCGATTTGCCCAAGGAATATTCATACCATCCATAAATCGAATTTCGCTTTGTATTACATCTACTTTTGGCACCATGTAGTTTTCTTTTGGCGGCTGAAAGATTTTTGATCCAAAGTAATCTTGGAAAACAATGTGTTTTCCGTCTTTTCTTTGAATTGTTCCAGACAATCCAATTTTATATCGCGCAAAACTTTTATCAATAATTCGTGAAAAAGTGGGACTACTTACATGATGCATTTCATCTAGTATAAGAGTTCCAAATTCTCGTGAAATTTCATTGATTTTTTTGTATAAAGTCTGCACGTTTCCAATTACAATATTACTTGAGGTATCAAACTTTCCGCTACCAATGATTCCAGGCTTAAATCCATACAGTTTTTCAACTTCTTCAGCCCATTGATCACGAAGATTGGTTGTATGAGTTACTACTAGCGTTTTCTGACCAAGTTTCCCCGCTATGGCTAGCGCAGTGAATGTCTTGCCCCAGCTAACAGAAGCATTTATAATACAACTATCGTCTACTTGATCATATACTTCTTGCTGACTTGCATATAATTGAAATTTGCGTGCAGGAAATTCTACAGGATTTAATACTCTTTTGTCAGAAATTTCATATTCTGGAGGAATAAGATCCATTCTTCCTGAAGGCAAAGTAACTAAGCTAGGGTTAACTCTTCCTAAGTTTTTAATTACAATGGGACTGCTAGTATCGTTGAAAGATGGAATTACATAAGTAAGATCAGAGTCTAATTTTTCAAAAAGCTCTGAAGTTACTTGAAGATAAATTCGATTTGATAATACTGCTTTCACTTGTAGTTCATATAGTGGTGTTTTTGAATCAAATAATCTTTTACAAAATCGCTTCTTACGATATCTTTAACGCCAAATTCAATAAAATCGAAACAATTCATTCCTTTTATAATTTCTACAAAATCTGTAAGTCCATTTTGTTTTAAATCTGACTGGAAAAAGTCTCCGCAAAATATAGTTCTACAATTTTTTCCAACTCGAGTAATAATTGAGTCAAGTTCGTGAAAACTCATATTTTGAGTTTCGTCTACAATAATTACTGAGTCATTTAGTGTAAGACCGCGAAGATAAGAAGTTGTCATAAATTCTACAATTCCTTTTGTTTTAAGAATTTCATAGGCATCTCCGCGACCGAACAGCTCATTGCAGATATTATAATACGGAACTTCATAAATTTTTGACTTTTCTTTTTCTGACCCTGGTAGAAATCCAATATCACGAGTAGGAACAGCACTTCTTATAAGAGTTACACCATTATAATAGTCTTTTAGTATATCGTCGAAAGCTAGGTAAAGAGAAATAAAAGTTTTACCAGTACCTGCTGAACCGCACAACACTAAATTTTTATCACTGTCAAAAGCTTGACACTGGCTTTGTGTTAATGGTTCGACTTCTTCAAGTTGTAAATTGTTATCGATCAACGATCTTCTCTTTGGCTTTGGCATTCAAATAAACCTTCTAATTTCAGGTTGTTTTTCTTCTGAAAAACTTAATACTTCCCAAGGAAAATTATCTATAAACATAATATTTGCCCAGGAATACCCTGCTGGAGGTGGTCTCGGCAAATAAAATGCTTTTGACAGACCTCGAACTTCCATTTTTGTGAAATGATCATAATACTTTATATCTTTGATCTTAAAAGATCGAATTTTACTAGCTTTTGTTTTTCTATAAGAAAAAGTTCTGCCTTTTGTATCTATAAAGTGCCTGTAATTTGCTTTTATCATCGACAAAAAGTCTACTGCAGTATAATTTAATGGGTATAGTTTTTCTTTTGGTATATGTAGTCTTCTCTGCCCTAAAGTTTCGCCTATCTGTCTTCTATCGTCCACAATTTTATCATGGCAATACGTTACTTTATCATAGTAAGTAAGCTCGTCAGATAATAACTTATAGACTGGAAATGTTACTATATGTATTGTCTTTTTTGTAATTTCAGGCAACATTGTGAACAAGTGGATATTGTGTTTCTAGCTTACCAAATGAGTAATCTTGCCCAATATCAAAAGAAATGCCAATAGGGCAACCTGAAATAGAAATGCCACGATCTCGTTGAATACAAGTTTGAATAATACTTTGGTATTCTTCCACTTCTGAGTCTGGTACTTCTGCTAGAATCGAGTCATGAACAAGAGCAAAAATTTTGCTTTTCATTTTTCGAGCTTTCAGTTCTTCATGCGCTTCGAATGCGCCAATCAAATTAACGTCAGATGCTGGAGACTGCACCATGAAGTTAAGACCTGAGCGTACTTCGTGATCTACGATACCTACATTGTCAGACTTTACGTTAGGCAATCGACGCTTACGCCCAAAGTGTGAGTAAATAAACGCGTTGGCGCGAATAAAATCACACGTTGTATCAATCCAGTTCTTTAGACCATAAAAAGTACCAAAGTATTCATCGATAACTTGCACAGCTTCTTTGAGCGTAATATTTCCGCCATCTTTTTGCACTTGTGACCAGATTTTGCGCGGCCCCGCTCCATACATAATGCCGAAAGTAATAGCCTTGGAGTATTGACGTTCTTGCTTATAGAGAGTTTCTACTTCTTCGACACTGCAAGGCAGACGAAATACTCGCTTAGCAATAGACGAGTGAAAGTTACCTCCAGATACAAATACTTCTTGCAAAGCCTTATCTTTTGACAATACAGAAGCTACATATACTTCGGCGGTAACCAAGTCTGCGGAAACAATCTTATGTCCGGGAGCGGCAAGAATACAACCTTTTACGAGCGGGTTATCTCGTGGAAACTGTTGAGCATTAAGCTTGCCACTAGAAGATAGCCGTCCAGAAGTAGTTACATGCAAGTTAAACCCGGTACGAATTCGTGAGTCTTTGTCAAGTTGTGGCAAAATTTTATCGATATAAGTATTTTTAATTTTACCCATTTTACGCACATTAAGAATTAAGCCAGGAATTTCATGTCGATGGCTAAGTTCTTTTAATACTTCAGAATCAGTTGAGTCTGCACCTTTATCTGTCTTTTTGCCTGTAGGAGCAAGCCCTACAAAGTCAAAAAGAAGTTCTCGGAGCTGCATAGTGCTATTAGGGTTGAAGTCTCCATTTGCATCTGTATAAGCTTGAACTTGTGGGTATTCTTGCAGTTTTTGTACTGCTTCATAAATCTCTGTTTGCAAAGTTTCTTGTGCAACAAGAAGTCTTTGACGTGAAAAGGGAATGCCTGCATCTTGCATTTCAATGATAAAAGCAGTTGCAGGAATAAGAATATTATAATAAACATTTTTAAACTTTTGATTTTTTTGAATCAAAGGATTAAATTTAGCATGTAGAATATAAGTAACAAGAGCATCCATTGATGCGTATACTTTAATCACATCAAAAGGAATCATTCCAAAGTTGAAGTTATCTTTGAGAACACCAGTCTTTTTACGGTACTCTTCAATCCAATCATACATTGGCTTTTCGTAGTCGCCATAAGGCGTATATTTAAGAGCTAGGCTTTTCAGACCGTGTGTACCTACAGTTTCATCGAGCACATAGTGCTGCAGCATCGTATCCTCAAATTTAGGAAATTTGAAGCCAAACTGATACTGGAAATATCCAATATCAAACTTGGAGTTGTGAAACACTACTGTCTTAGTATTAAACAAATATTGAAGACGCTCTTCTACTTCTTCGTCAATTACATCTGTCGTAATATACACACCCTTAATGCCATCATAGCACATCGAAATGCCAAGCATATGACCATTACGATGATAAAGACTGGTCGCTTCGGAGTCAAGGGCTACGAACGCGGAGGAATGAGCAATTGCAGCTTCAATATACTCTAGTGCTTCTTCTTTAGTCTCAATTCCGCGAGTAATGCTATCGTCTACTTTGACGGCGGTAACTTCTCCAGTAATGTACTTGATAATATTATCCCTAGATTCAACCCAAGTTTTTTCTACTTCTGGCTTAAATGCAAGCATTGCTGGGTTAATGACAGGAAGAAACTTATCGTCCACTACTCGTCCGCTGTACTCGGTGACAGATTTAAGATTAGCAAGATATTTGCAAGCTTCTGAGCCTACAAGAATAATCCAATCATAGTTATCTGTATTCAATTGAAGATCAACATTTTTCTTCAATACTTTGGCTACAGTAGCGTCTGAACAAAGACTAAATTGTTCAAATTCAAATGATCCATTAAAAAGTTTATCGTAATTATTACGACTTGGTTTTGCTTCAACAATTGCTACATTAGCCATACAATACCTCTTTTAATTTTTGAACTTGATTAGTAGTCAGTTCGCCTGGATCTTTGTTATCTTTAAGAGTATGAATTTTTGCGTCTAAATCTATTTTTTCTGCAATATCTTTTACTTTTTTAGCGCCCTCTATACCCGCTTTATCACTATCATAAAGTACGTCGATGCCTTCTACACCTTGAAGCTTGAGCAAGTCAAATGAAGTATCTCGCACTGTAGTTACTCCGAACGATGTAACAACATTTGTTAAGCCTTTGTCGTGTAGATTTAACATATCAAAGATGCCTTCTACTAAAATTATTCTACCATTAATAGGTGTTACTTGAGGAAATAAAGGAAGAGCTGAACCACTTGGATGAATATAATATTTTTTACTTAACGTGCCGGTATCATCCCTTCCTATAAAAGCAACTACTCTACCTGTAATATCTGTAATTGGAAATACTACTCGATTCATGAATTCTTTCTGCGCACTTCTAAAAGCTCCAAACTTTTTATAAGTTTCTGCTGAGATATTTCTCCAGTTACTTTCATATTCGATTGCGTCGATAGGTAAGGAATAGCCAATACTTTGTTGTCGTATTTTTTCTATCTTTCTTTTTACCTTTTCACGCATTAATTCTAACTTATTCGGGGCGTGTTTGTAAAGAAAAAAAATATTTCCCTTGAAGCCACACGCCATACACTGAAAAATGCCAAGAACTTTATCAATTCTCATACTAGGGTTGGAATCGTCGTGCTCAGGATTAAGGCATTTTACTAAAAAATCTTTTCCACTAATATTGTAAGCAATCTTTTTTGTATTTAAAAGTTCTTCTACGGTCATTGGTCATCATACACGCTTTCGCCTGTACTCTCCGATACTTTTTTATCCGCAGGATTTTTTGCAGACTCTGGGCCAATCTTTAGAGTTTTCCAGTCTATAGCTGAAGTAAACCCTTTTACTTCTCCATTTCTCATCTTTACACAATTAAACGAAATACAGTTGTCTTCAGGGCTATGAGTGTCTAGAGTAAATGCGGCGTCTGCGGCATCTAGAATACCTTTTGCAAATCGAGCTTCACCAGTTGCATCAATTTGATACGGAGCAATGATAGGCACTTCATACTGTTGTGCCATACTTTTTAGTGCTTTACTGATCTCAATTTGTTCTGTCCAGTCATACTGCCCAAATTTAGAGTATTGATTTCCTGTTCTATACTTTACTTGATTAAGGTAGTCTACGATAATTGCTTTTGGATTAATAGTAACAATCTTTTTATCCATTTCACTTCGAATTTTGGAAACAGATAGTTCTGGATCGTAGATTACATCTAATTGTGTTTGTTTTAAAGGATTCTTAATTAACTGCGTATGAAACTTATCAAATGAGTTATGAGATAAATAGTCTTTATATGCTGTTTCTCCTTCTTCAAAACGATTTGCCCACCACTGAGCTACTCGTCTCCACTCTGGGATGGAAAGAGACTTATTTCTTATTGCAGCCATATTTACATTTGTAGCGATAGCGCAAATTCGTTGAAGAATAGAACGAGAGTCCATCTCAATAGTAAAATAGAGAACAGACTCATTTTCATTATAAATATTAGCAGCAATATTAGCACAAGTAAGCGATTTACCGGCCCCGCGCCGGCCTCCAATAAGAATAAGATCCCTTGGGGAGAATCGCATAACTTCATCATATTCAGCGTTCAAGCTAAGAGGAACATTCCGTGCAAGTTCTTCTTCAGAGTAGAAAAGATCAATTCGACGCATATCATTTTCTGGCGTGCGAAGATCTACTTTAGATTCTACGTCTAGAACAATTGCTTGTAAGTTTGATAGACTTTCTTCTGCGTTGTCTACTGCTACCGAAGTTTCCAAATACTTTTCAAGCTGAGTCATGATCTCTGCTTGAGTGTATTCGTTTTTAAGATACTCTAAAAGTTGAGAGGAAGGAATATCCATGTCTTGAGCTTTCTCTACGACATAGATTTTTTCAAGAGTTCGACGGTCTCGAACAGATAGTTTAAGATCGTCAAAACTTGGAAGGCTAGAAAACTGATCTACATGGTTTTCTATTACTGAATGTATTTTGCTAAATTCTTCAGGCAGATAGTGTTTCTGTAGACTGGCCCAAGTGTCCACATCATTATCAATGATAATTTTTTTGATGAGAACACTAGCTAGGTTCAATTAACTCTCCTACATTTTTATATGCGATAAAAAGGAAGCGAGAAGATTACTCTACTCGCTTCCTCGAATTGGGAGTCAATCCAACTTAGCCAGTAGCTTTCTCTTTGCGAGCAGCTCCATCATAGTTAGATGCTACCAGGCCGCGACGAGTGAGCATCGTCTTGACACCACGAACCGTCTTGCCAAGACGCTCTGCAATGTCTTCCACTGACATGTCAGTAATGTCACCCAGAGCCTCAAGGGGATCTACTTGTTCTGCGGCTCGCTCGCGCTGAGGCGGGATCTGAGTAATAGTACCAGCACGGAGAAGCGAAAGAGCTTTTCCACGAATACTATTGATCGTGCGATTCAGAGCATCTGCGATTTCTTCTACAAAAGAGCCCTTGTTAACCATACGAATAAAAGTTGCCTCTTCTGCATCCGTATAGGTCTTAACCGTTTCCGGCTTCGGAGTAGGACGAACATGACCAGTCAATTCCAGAGAAAGAATTTTTCCCTGAATTTGCTTAGCAGTAAATTCGCCGTCACCAAATTGCTCTGCAATTTCACCATAGGTGTACTTGCCAGAGTTTGCTTCTACGAAGTCTGCAAGGTCATCAGCTTGCTCATCCGTGAAAGCTTTGCGAGCAGTGGCAGAAGCCAGCTCAACTTCAATACCCATCTTACGCAGCTTACTAGAAACTGAGCGTGCTGAGGTTTCAAAACGCTCGGCAGCTTCAGCTACAGTATTTTGCGATACTGGGGTTTCATCTCCCACAAAACTTTCCAGTTCTGCGGTACGTTCATCAGTCCACTTCGGAAGTGCTTTAGTCATTATCGATCTCCTAGAAATTCTTTCAAATTAGTAACTACAGTTATACCTGATTCTTTCGCTTTTTTAGTCTTTGCTGACTCTATACCACTCTCGTTAACCAAGATAGTGACATCTTTTGTCATACTATCTTTTACCTGATACCCGAGAGCTTGTAATGCACTGGCGGCTTCAGCTTTAGTTTTGAACGACGAAAGTTTACCTGAAATACACACAACTCCAATAATTCTTTCAAGTTTAGGTTTTTTAGATACTTGAAAAGAAAAAGGATAGATATCCAGATTATCTTTTGTCGCGTTCCACCAATGCATCAAATTTTTAGTAGCTGCTGGCCCGAGTCCGGCTTGTTGGCAAACACTTTCACTAAGTTCCTGAATACTAGTTATTACTTTGCAAAGCTTTGCTGTAGCCGTCTCTCCAATCAACGGAATACCAAAGGCGGGAAGAACATTCTCCAGAGGTGCTGAGATAGAAGCCTGAATTTCTTCAAACAACTTTTTAGCAATAAGCTCAGAGCCAAGGCCATCCACCATAGTTACTAAATCAAGCTCATAAATTTGTTCAATAGATTGCAAATTTAGGTTTTCTATTGTGGCGGGACCGAGACCCTTAATCTTTAGAGATTTTGCCCAATGTTCGATACGCTTTGAATTTTTAGCATAGCAATCCACATTCAGGCAATAGAGAAGATCATTTTTCCATTCCAAGACGAATCCACAACTTGGGCACTTAGAAGGAGCTTGAATAGTCCTAAAAGTGTTTGCGGTCATAAGTTGCTCTCTCATCTTGAAGTAATATTATAGGCTGATTGGGCTAAAAAGTCAAGATTTATTTTTTTATGGGTCCACCGATGAAATAATACCATAACTTATTGAAACTAAAAAAATAGTTAACCAGTACGGGCCAAATAAATTTTGTATTAATATTGGATATATAATTAATCCTAAACTTAGCCCTAAAATTGTTATAACCCACATTTAATTGAGTCTTTGAACTACTCTAGGTATAATATCTCCACTACGAATTACTCGCACCTTGCAACCTTCTTCAAGCTGAAGAGCTTCAATGTACTTCATGTTATGAAGGGTTGCTCTACTTACAATTGCTCCGTCAATGTTTACTGGAGTAAGAATTGCCACTGGCGATACTACGCCAGATCTACCTACATTCCAGATTACTTTTTCAAGAGTAGTGACTACACCTTCCTTTTGCTTTTTAAGCGCATAAGCGCCACGAGGATGATGTGCCGTATATCCTAGTTTTTCGAACTGAGAATTATCATCGATTCGAATAACAAAACCATCTGTTGGATAATTACTCAAATCATTGTGTAATACTGTTAAAAATCCGTAATCATGCAAACTTTGCATATCTAGGCTATAAGAAATATTTAACCCAGGCGATAAACCATGGGCAAAAAAGTGTAAGTCTCGAGTTGTAAACTCTTCAGCTGACTTTAGATTTAACGCACCCGCTGCATAGTTCCGTGCGTTTTCAATTGAACTTGGAGCTACAATTTCTCCAGTAATTTGAACAATTCCTTTTGTAGGAATATTTTTAGGAATATTCATTGTTTTAACAAGAGAAGTAATGTCTTGGCCTCTCTTACCATCTCCTCGTGTAAGAGCAAGCCAAAACTCTCCTGCTACATATAAAATAGAAATTGCAGCGCCATCAAGTTTTACAGATTTTACTCCACCTTCGAAAGGAGAGGTATCTTCTGGATATACTTTTTTAAGTGAGTACATCGGATAAGCATGTCCGATACCTTGTGGGTGCTTTGCGCCTACACTTTCGTAATTATAAAGTTCGACTAGTGAATCGAACTCTTCATCAGACAATATCGGGTTGCCATCGTAGTAGCATTTTGCTACATAATCAAGATAGGTTTTGATTGACATGAAAGTTTCTCCAGAGTTTATATATTATATAAAATTTGGAAAAAATAGTCAACATTTATTTTTCATAAATTTCTGTAAGTAAATCTTTAAAATTTTGAATTATAATCTCTTTGCTTTCCGCTAGCGAAAGAATCTCAGTAAGACCAATAAATAGCTCACGGCTATTTTCAATATCGAGAGGAATAGAAATTCCTTCACTAGAGGGTGCCCACTCTTCATCGAAGTTCATATAATATTTTCTAAGATGTAAATACTCTACACCTCTAAATTCGTTTACTACTAGTCTTACTTGATTATATTCTCCATCTTGTATTATTCTATGATAAATTTCACTCATTTTTTAGTATTGAACTCAAAGGCACAACACTGGTTACATTTTCTGGGTCCATTAGTCGGTACGCGTCTGTGTCCCAGCAAAACATTAATACTGTACTATCACCTTCTTTGGCTCTATTATTTTTTCCCTTAATATAGTCATTATTAAAGTCAATAGTGCAGACGTTATATTTTACTTTATTTGAGTTTGGACTTCTATATGTAATTACAGCATCGCCATATTCTTGTAGTAATTTTTTAAACTCTTCTTTTTTCATTCCGAGATATCCTTAGAAAGTATTGCAAAACTTTTTTAGCAGGGACTTTCTTTGCTGGTTTCTTCGGACGAAAAAAAGTCCGGAAAGACCGTAGTCTTTCCGGTTTTGTAATTTCGAAAGACTAGGCTGCTTTTGCGTTGCCAAGTACTTCCGCAAAGTAAAGAGCTGCTTTGCCCGTCAGTTTTTCGATAATCTCTGCGTCTGGTTCCAGCCCGAGATCGCGAATTGCTGCATTCAATTGATCGAGTGCAACAGCTTTGCTAATACGCGAACTGCCTTCACTCTTAGAAGAAGAGCGGCTAGTAGCACCCGCTGCTGCTTCCTTCTTGACATACACGCCAGCTTTTGTCAGAATCATACGAACACCGTTCGGCGACTCTTCTAGTTCGTCTGCAATATCCTTTACAATCTCCATAGAATTTTCCGGAGTCGGATCTGCATCCTGATACATTTTGATTGCTTCTGCTCGTTTTTGATCATCCCACGCCACTTTTTTTCTCCTTGCTTTGCCTGTAAAACCAATCGTATTGCCTGTTGCCCTGAGTTGAGCTTCGTAAAATCGATCGCCCATCACTTCCTCCACTGTCTATATATTATAGACTTGGCAGGTTGAAAAGTCAACATCAATTTCTATCGTTCCTCAAATTTAATCAAATCTTCAATAACTGCTTGGCGCATACGCTCACAGCGAGATTTATTGAATACACAGATATAAAAAAATACTGGAGAAAATATCATACTCATTCCTAGCGTAGTACCATAATAGATACAAGCAGATATAAAGCCTTTACGATGTGAGTATATCTCTAAGTATTTTTTACGAATTGGGTAGAAAATTTCTTTGCAGGCAATTAAACTTGTTGCAACTACAAAGATGATTAAATATTTCATAGTGATTTAAAAGAAACTCCATATTCAAGAAGATGTTCTAGTCTCCCTAGATCATATGCAGGTGCTGCCGCATAAAATCCTCCAAAGTCTACAGAAGGAAAGTAGTTCGACGAGTCTTGCATTTTTTCATTGATGTAAATTTGGTAACACTTAGAGTTATACTTTTCTAGGTATTTTGAATCTTTGTATTCTTTTACAACAATGCAGGGTGCATGATACTTGGCAGACCACGCAATTTCATTTGCACTAAACTCTTCCGAGATACATTCATCTGGCAGAAGTGCTGTCTTGTATTTATCGTCTCCAGTTACTTTTTCTGGAATACCAATTCGTGCAACTACATTTTTTACAAATGTTGGCGAACGATAAATACGTCTGGAGATTTCGGCAATAGTGTCTCCGCTTAGAAGCGATTCCGCTATAAGGCGCACTTCTTCTGGTTGAGCCGCTTTGCCTCGGCGCTCCTGTTTTTTACGTGAAGTGGTTTCTTTGTCTCGTTTCCAATTTTCTATAATATTGTTGAGCCTAGTAGTATTATACGAAATATTTAGAATTTCGCAGGCTTCTTTTTTAGAAATTGGATTTTTATCCGACTCAAGCAAAGAAACAACTCGTGCAATATTTGCCTCTGTCAGTTTTTCTGTATCTTTTTTCTTTACTTGTTTAGTTGTTTTCATTACGATTCAATCCACTCATAACCACAATCGTCACATTCATAAGAATAGTGATCGTCGCCATTATAGTTGTCGTCTATAAGTTCAAGCTCTGCACTACACAAAGGACAATGATACTTAATAAAATTACTATACTGAACTGCTTTGGGGGCTGGAACACTTCTCATTGCTGACTTCATATTATCTTCCTGAAATTCTCCTGTCATAACTTGCCATATTTTCATCCCACCATTCTGGCTTAGATCTAAATTTCCAGGTAGCAAATGTCGCTTTATCTAGCATGTAGAAATAACGATAAGTTTGCACTGGGTTATTTTCATCTCGTAGTTCTGGTGGGAACTTATCTGAAAGCGCTAGTGCAAACTTTGTAAGCCCATTATTAGGTAATTTTTTAGGAACTTCAAAGTTTTTAACTATGCGCTCTAGATCTCTCACTTTGCCATAGCGGTACGTGTACTCGTCGCAAAGACCTGCGGCGTAATTAAACGTATACGCATAGTTTTCATAAGACGAACGCACCCATATAGTACAAGGATGATTGTACATAGTAGGTAGATAGGGGGAAAGAGGTCTTTGCTCTTGAGGAAGAGCTACAATACTTTTTTTAGCTTTATTAAGCTCTGCTGTCTCTTCTTTTGTAAGAGCACGAGGTATGTAGCCTAGAATATTGTCAACCCATAGAGCAGTGCTCATCATTTGAGCAGCTTCTAGGGGCATTTTTACTACATGCTTATCTACATGATACTCGAGACTTTTGTTAAGGTCGTAATCTAGAATAAAAATATTCACAATGATTTACTGAATTAATAAATGAAGTACAGTATAACACAGAGAGGAGTAAATGTCAAAATTTAAATCTTAATTTCAAAATTAAATACCTGAGTACGACGCGGCAGTATTCATCAGAGAGTTCTGATACTGACACTTCTTGATTCATTAACTGTTGTATTATTGCTTCGTACTCAGGCTTAATCATAACTTACTTCTTTGGTTTATCGTTATCATCTTCATCGTCTTCCTCATGAAAGACATCTCCGTGCATTCCTTTCTTGCCCGCGTGCTCTCTCCACATTGAATAACAAATGGCCACTGCTTGTCCTTGCTCTCGTCCTTCTCGAACTAGCTCAGGTATGCAGCGTGCAATAAATGCATCTTGATTTTCATTCTTTCGAGGTTTTGGCATGTTCGTCTCGTATAAGTTCTACATAGTTGTAGACTTCATCGATAAGCTCATAGATTTCATCTACAAGCGTATCATCTTCTGAAAAACTTTTGTCTTCATTATTTAGCTGATTTACTTTAGAACGTGCCCAGGACTGCCCAGGGTCTCCGCCCCATAATGCCCAAGCAATACGCCCAGCGCTAGGATAACCTTGCTCACCGGGCGAAAAACCTTGGCCTTGCTTATCTACTTCATGCCTAGAAAAATATGAATGCATTCTTCGCACAGTACTAGGCGAAAGATTTTCTTTGCGTATGAGTTGATTTGCGCGTGTAACTCCAACAATTGTTCCACCACGATTGTACTCTTTTCTCCAATCTAGGCCGCGTCTAGCTTCTGCGGCCATTGCATCAGTAGGTACTAAATCTACCATAGTTTTCTCCAATTGGTACTTCGGGATGGAATTGAACCATCGGCCTGGCGCTTATAAGACGCCTGCTCTTACCACTGAGCTACCGAAGTAAATAAGTGGTGGGCCCACTAGGATTTGAACCTAGAGTCAACAGATTATGAGTCTGCTGCATTAACCGTTATGCTATAGGCCCACAGACTTAACTGGTGCGGCTTGAGAGAATCGAACTCTCACTACTAGCTTGGAAGGCTAGAGCACTACCTTTATGCAAAAGCCGCGGATGTTTGGTGCCCCGAGCCGGACTCGAACCGGCACGCTAAAAAGCGACAGATTTTAAGTCTGTTGTGTCTACCTATTCCACCACAGGGGCAATACTTATTGCTATGTCAGGTTAGAGTAAGCTTCAACTTGTGCCTTAAGTTGACTCAAAACTTGATCAGAAATCTTCATATCGTCCCCTGTATGAATACTTTCGTCGCTTAAATCACAATACCAGCCCGGCATATCAAAAGTGGCTTCTTGCCCTTTGTAGGCGATAGTAATCGGTCGAATGTCTCGAAACATTTGATAACCTGTTTTTGGGCATATTGGACTAGACATTTTTTCTCAATCACAATGGGAATAATGGTCCAGATGGCAAGATTCGAACTTGCGACCCCTCGCTCCCAAAGCGAGTGCACTACCAAACTGTGCTACATCTGGTCGTTATCTTCGGTCATCCACTTGTCCCACGCATTCCAAAGCTCGTTATACACTGCGTAGGCTATGTCCTCACGACTAGGAGTGTCTGTATGCTTAAACGCTCGATTCAAGCCAAATCCAATACCTTCTTCAAAAATTGAATCAAGAACTACACGCATATTTGGTTGCACTATACTCTCCTAATTACATGGCGGAAGCGGTGAGATTCGAACTCACGAACGGGATAAACCGTTGCCTATTTTCAAGACAGGTGCCTTCAACCACTCGGCCACACTTCCAAACTTCAGAATATATAATATCAAAAATAGATTTCAAAGTCAAGAAGTAATTTTGAATTAGTCAAACCAATGGCGAATAACACCGGCTATAATTACAAAATTAGTAATTAGATAGGTAACCACAATAGCAGTACGAATAATAGCAATAACATTGGCTTCTCTATCATCAGTTCCACTTTTTTCTCCTAATGCTTTTGCCCACAATCTCCACATTTTAAGGAATAGAAGGCCATTGTATTTCTTCTATAGAAGTTGCATTTAAATTATTTTGAGGTACGTCTCGTAAAGCTTGCCTGTAATTAGTCCAATCAAGTTTTTTACTTTGTGTAATAGGTGCATCTTCAAGTTGAGTCCAGTCACTATAATATAACTTTCCATCTCTAAGTCGCCTAACTTCGTCCCAAAATCTATCTGACTTAAATGTCCACTCACCATTTTCCCAATCGTAAAAAAAATTTGGTTTTGGAGTTCTTGTAATCCAAGCTTGTTCAACATAGCCCCAAATATGAGTCTTGGAAAACTCTGTCAAATTTATAGATATATCCATATGTTTTATCAGTAGATCTCCGACCATACTACCGTCGGGCCACTGGTTATCGTCTCCTGGAGAACACCATTGTTGAATCTCTCCTGACGAATTTAAAAAAGCTACATTTATCATTAAGATACTACCTCCACAATCATATAATCTCGTTTAGAATTAGTGCCTAAATAGTAGTTAGAAACTGTGCTCCAATCAGGCCTTACTACACCTTGTAGTATATATACATGCCTTAAAGTTATAACACTAGTACTATGGTTAAAATGTGCTAAAGATCCAAAAAATGTCCAGTAATCTGGGCTATAAGGAGGAACTGCAGCATTATAGAGTACATCCCCAACAAAAGAAGTTGCTGTCACATATACATTATTAAAATTTACCCCTGCTGGGCAAGTGAAAGTAGTCTCACTAACTCCAGTTAGCGTCCCTACTGATAGTATATTAAAACTGTATTGAGTACTGCCACTAAATAAAATTTCTCCGTTACTTTTTTTAACTTCTAGGCCATACCCTGAGGATGCGGGAGTTATGTTGTCTTGCCTTGAAAACTTAACATATTTAATTCCATCAGTTACGCCAAATAATTGTTCTTCAATATCGTTATAGCCTGCAAATCTTCCTATGTGTGGAGAATAAAAAACAGCACCAGATTCTCCATCTTGTGGTCTTGCTAATAGTATAACATCTGAGCCCATTGTGTAAGAAGGATTTGCTCCATAACCATTTACACTAACTGGGCCGGAAGTGCTATAATAATTAGGAAAACTTTGTTCACTGTTAAAAACTATTCTACCTGAATTATTTAAAACTTCTATGCCATATGCCATTTTAATCCCTCAATACAAAATAGTACACATTTCTGGATTGAGATGTGCCGCCTGCTTCTACTCTATCAATTTTTAGTGTAAAAGAACCGCTAGCTATAGTATAATAATAAGCTAATTTTGGATCATAATCTCCATGCTCTGTTATAAGAATTTGCCAAGAGTCATCTGTAGGGCTTATGCCGGTTACAGATATAGCCGAAGAGCTATAAGTTGCTACTGTAGTTCCCACTGTTATAGTTGCAGACCCTGCAGTTACTAATCTTGGAACTCTACTACTAACTGCGAGAACTTTTGTTTCAGAGCTATTGTATATTTCTAGTCCGTAGTTTGAAGTGTTAATATCAGATGCAGTAGTAGTTGAAAAAGTTCCTGCAACTCCCCCTATGGTAAGGGTAGTAGATGTTGTTATATTTTGTTGATTTGAAGAAGTGTGCCTTACTTTAAAAGTATCATTTACTGAAGCGGTTCCATTTTGCGAAGTCCAAGTGCCTGAATTATTCTTTTCATACTCCCCATTTGAAATGCTAACTGCTGTCGTTGTATTAATTCCTGTCACAGTTATAGCATTACTAGCGTATACTTGATTTTTTGTGGCTCCATTAATTGAATTAAAACTAAACTGATCGGGGGTACTGTCCGTAGCAGAACCAGCTGTTGTAATAGAATAAGTATCACTAGTGCCCCCTACAGTAAGAGTAGTTGAAACTGCGGTTCCTGTAAGAGTAGAAGAAGTTAACCTTAGTTGAAATTTATCATTTACACTAGCTGTGCCATTTGATGCAGTATAGGCCCCCCAGGCCCCGCCAGTAAATTTTCTATATTGACCACTCCCTCCAGAAATACTTACTGTTACTGAAGTGTCTATTCCTGTAATAGTTACTTCATTTGAAGTATAAGGTAAATTAGTAGCGGCATCCGAGACATCTGTAAAGCTAAAAGCATCTGGAGTACTGTCAAAATTATTTCTAGTTATATTATAAGTAGTAGCATTTACATGTAATCCATCTCCACCACTGCTGGTAGCTACATTTGCTGTTATATAGTAAGTTTTAGTCGCTCCAATAGCTGGAACATTGCTTATAGTCATAAGCACATCAGTAGTAGCTGACCCTAAAATAGTTCCAGAATAACTATCTAATCTTACATAGTACGTTGTGTTTGTACTACCATTTTGTACAGTAACTGTATGGGTGCTAGCTCCCACAACTATAGGGCTGTTAGTAGCGGTAGTTATGCTAGTATCGGGTGCAATGTATCCTGCGGTATAAGCAACACTAGTACTATAAAGTGATGCGTTAGTATTACGAGAAGCCCAGTAGTATCTAGTAGTGCCTCTGGCTTGAGTGAAGGTATTACCAGCCTGCCAGCCAGTAGACGGCAATGAGTTAGTAGTAGTCTGAGCGTACTGTAGTGTACCTCCGCCCACTCCATTAACAGACATATTAACTGTTGCAGTAACATTAACTGCAGCGGCGTTATTATCAGTTACTGACCCTATAACGGGATCTTGGTTACGAGTTATAGTATAAGTAGTAGCGTTAAAATGAGTAGTATTGTCTCCTCCACTAGCTGTACTTCTAGTAGCGGTTATATAATAAGTACTAGTACTACCTGCGGCTGGAACATCATTTACAGTAATAGCAACACTAGTAGTACTAGGAGTTCCAGTAGCTAATATGGTTCCAGTATAGCTACCAGACCTTACATGGTAAGTAGTATTAGAATCCCCATTAGCTATAGTTACCTGATGGCTAGTAGCTCCTGGAACTACAGGGCTATTGGTTGTCGTTGTAATAGTACTATCAGGAGATAAATAACCAACTGCATCTGCAACACTAGCGCTATAAAGTGATACATTAGTATTACGAGAAGCCCAATAGTATCTAGTAGCTCCTCTTGGATGAGTAAAGGTATTACCGGCCTGCCAGCCAGTGGCCGGTAATGCGTTAGTAGTAGTCTGAGCGTACTGTAGTGTACCTCCACCTACTCCATTAACAGACATATTAACTGTTGCAGTAACATTGGCTGCAGCAGCATTATCATCTGTTACTGAGCCTATAACGGGATCTTGATTACGCGTTATAGTGTAAGTTGTAACATTAAAATGAGTAGTATTATCTCCACCACTAGCTGTACTTCTAGTAGCAGTTATATAATAAGTATTAGTTCCTCCCTGAGCTGGAACGTCATTTACAGTAATGGCAACACTAGTAGTACTAGGGATTCCAGTAGCTAATATTGTTCCACTATAGCTACCAGACCTCACATGGTAAGTAGTATTAGAATCCCCATCAGAGATAGTAACCTGATGGCTAGCAGCTCCTGGAGCTACAGGGCTATTATTTGTAAGCGTAACAGTTGTATCAGGAGATAAATAACCAACTGCATCAGCAACACTAGCGCTATAAAGTGATACATTAGTATTACGAGAAGCCCAGTAGTATCTAGTAGCTCCTCTAGGGTGAGCAAAGGTATTACCAGCCTGCCAGCCAGTGGACGGCAATGAGTTAGTAGTAGTCTGAGCGTACTGTAGTGTACCCCCGCCTACTCCATTAACAGACATATTAACTGTTGCAGTAACATTGGCTGCAGCAGCATTATCATCTGTTACTGATCCTATGACGGGATCTTGGTTACGAGTTATATTATAAGTATTAACATTAAAGTGTGTGGTATTATCGCCACCACTAACGGTACTTTTAGTAGCCGTTATGTAATAAGTATTAGTGCTTCCTGCGGCCGGAACATCATTTACAGTAATAGTAACACTAGTAAGAGATGGGGGCGGAGATCCGGTAGCTAATATTGTTCCAGTATAACTACCGGATCTCACATGATAAGTATCATATTCAGATGCGTCAGCTATTGTAACTTGGTGACTAGTCGCTCCTGGGGCCACGGGGCTATTATTTGTAAGCGTAACAGTTGTATCAGGCGATAAGTATCCAACGGCATATGTTACACTTGAGCTATAAAGAGATACATTAGTATTACGAGAAGCCCAGTAGTATCTAGTAGTTCCCCGAGCTTGCGTAAATGTATTACTAGCCTGCCAGCCAGTGGCAGGTAATGAGTTAGTAGTAGTTTGAGCATACTGTAATGTACCGCCCCCACTTCCACTAGAGGATAAGTTTACTGTAGTTGTTACTTGACTTACAGCGACATTGTTATCTGTTACACTGCCAATTACGGGAGCGGTGCCTACTCCATCGTCCCAAACAACAACTCTAGTAAGACCTGCCGATGAACCAAAAACACTTGCAGCTCCAGACCATGTCCAAGTATTTCCTCCACTAAAACTTGCTGAAGTTCTATTAAAAGTGGTTCCGTTTACATCCATTGTGGCCCATCCACCGTTAGTAACGGTGCCGGCCATCTTAAAAATAAGGTTTGAGGCTAGGCTATTTGTATATATTTGGTTAATATTTGCACCAGAGTATATATTACTGGTGCCGTCGACTATACTACCAAAAGCGGCGGGAGCTTGCCCTGTTCTACTGTAGCCCGCATAAGTGGTTTGAAACGGGGGATCTCCTGTAGTAAAAGCGCCTGTAGTAACTGTTTGGGTATCAAGAGTTGCCATTACCAGGGAATTCCTAGACCCCTTCTAAATAGGGGGTCTCTTTGTGCTAACATGTTGGCGGCTACGGCCTCTTCGGCAGAATGCCCGTTTGGAAAAAGTTGGTCTAGTGTATTTTTTACCCAGGAGATTGCTTGTTCTTCTGTTAGAGTTTCCCAGGGAATAAAATTTTGTATATTTTCCACGTCGAGTTGTACGTTTCCCCAATTGTATCCCATATCGGGGCCATCGTGAATTTCCACCCACCAGTGAATGTTTTTGACCACTTTTTGCAGTGTGCCAAGTTCTTCGATATATTCTAGCTCTCTTATTTTCCACACAAACATAAATTTTTCCTTAATTGGTGCTCCCGGAGAGACTCGAACTCCCGACCCACTGAGTACAAATCAGTAGCTCTACCAACTGAGCTACAGGAGCTTATCTTTTATATCTTGAGTCAAGACGAATATAAGGATTTTCAAAAACATTTTTTTGTAGCATCCATGTCGAAGGATATCGAAAAGGCTCTAATACGCTTCGAGAAGCTACAGTTTGAAAGTCCAATGTTAAATATCTTAGCCAACCAGATTCCGCTTCTTCTAATTTTTCAATTGGAATAGCATTGAACAACTTGTATGGATCAGATAAAATCATTACATCCATACCAATAAATTCGAATCGAGTAGGATGCCATGTAATTGTTGCTATACTATTTAAGGGATGCATAATAATACATTAAAAAGATTGCCTCAATTGGAGTTTCTACTTCTACGCAATCAATACTAGTTATACTATTGCGTTCTGCAATTGTAAGTCGTTGATTTCCAAATAAACATAAGTAAGTTTTTTCTGCATCATAAGGTGAAATATAACTTTTATTTACATTTACAATTGCATGATGATAGGCAACTTTTGTATTTTTTGTTACAATAATTGGATTTTTCATTCCATTTGCTAAAATATCTTTTTCTAGCGAAAAAAATCCAGGCTCAAGTAATCTACTTTTTCGAGTAACACAATTTGCAATTTCTTTGGTTTCAATATGCTTTACGAAAAAAGTTCGTTTAACTTCAGTTAAATTTTCATCAAAAAATACTCGAGTAACCTTCGAGTTATTGTGTGCTTTCATCTATTTTTTGATAAAAAAGTATTGCGTTTTGAGATTCTTTTATATATCGCCGAAGCTCTTGAACATTATGAGCTAAGCTCTGATACCCAGCCGGAGTAACAGCATAAAAAACTCCACTTGATACATCTTGAATTTCTTTTAAAAATACTTCTAAATTTTTTTCGGATACCACATAAAACTTAACTGGTTTGAGGCTTACAGCTTCGATAGGAGGAGGATTGAGTACAAGAGGTTTAGGGCAGTCTTGCACTATAGGAGGTGGAGGAGCAGATGCACAGCCGCTTAAAAATAGAGAAAGAAAAAATATTTTTTTCATTTTGTCATTTTACTCTGAAACTCAGATGTTTCCGTCTCTATTGTTTGAAACACTTCTTCAGTAGCGCGATTTACTCGCAGTTCAATAAGCTCTGGTTTTTTCTGTGACAATTGTTGTAAATTATGTCGCTCAAATATCTGCAGTGCTTTATTTACTTCTTTTCGCACTTCTGCATTTTGTGAGTAAACATTATTTAGTCTTTCGCTCTGTACTGCAACTTCAGCTTGAAAAGTTGAAAATTGTGCAGATAAAGCAGAAAATTGTTGTTCTTTTTGCTGTACTTGAAGCTCAAGATTTTCATTTGTTTTCTTGAGCATTTCTACACGAATATATAAAAAGCCGAGAGACCCCGCTACGGCGAGTAACCCAACAATCATTAAGTTGTTTTTAAGCCCCGCGAGCCAGATCATCAATAGTTCTCATGCGAGCAACTAGTCGCTTTGATCGATCGCCAACTTGACGATACCAACGGCTATCTTCCATTTGAAGTGCTGCCTCCGACCAGTTGTGCTCATAGACAGCCGCGATCAACTTCTTAAACTTCATGAAGCGATCGCGACCTAAATTAAACAACATATTTATGAGTATTTCTTGCGCTTCCGCAGGTATGGTTTCCCAGTTATTGAATATGACTCGAAAATCAGAAATTGCAATGGCGAGGTCATTATTGAGCAACTCGCGACACTGATCTTCAGTTATGCTGTCTCCTAGTTTTAGATCACAAATACCAGGCGGATCATTTTTCTTTATAAGATGACCTATACCGACGGTCAGAAGTCCTTCAGTATCGTGATATGCTTTCAGTTTTCTGCCTTCATCAATCTCAATCTGACGCATGAGACGGTTCATATTTATTTTATTCATATCGTACCTAGGAAACCACCCTTTACTCATTTAATTACAAAAGTTGGGATGCTTGTGCTACAGCCGTGAGGCACATAAGACAAAGCATTGCTATGCCCATATGATGTAGTACAATTTCAAGCTTATTCATTTATTTAATCTCAATATACTTGGCGGGGTTAATTGCCCTAGGTTTGAAAGTAATTTTAAGAAGCCCGTCCTGAAACGAAGCATTCGTTACTTCCAGATTTTTCGGAACAAAAAAACTGCGCCGGAAGGCTTTGCTGCTAATACCCTTATGAATATAAGTTTCTGTACCTTCTGATTTATCGCCTTCAATCGTAAGCAAACCGATATCAAAATGAATCTTAACACTTTCTTTGGACCAGCCAGGAAGTGCTAGATCAACTCGATATTCATTTTCTGTAAGCTGTACGACATTAAAGCGAGGAAAAGCATCTACATTTAGATTGCCAAAAAAGTCATTAAAAAACTTGTCACCACCCACAAAGAAGTGGTCCAATAGTCTAGTAGTCATATTTATCTCCTTGAAAATAAACTTGCCCCTTACGGAAGCAATAATGAAAAGAAAGTTTTTCTGTTGCCAGGGAAACTTTCAAACCCCGAGAAACCTTACGCTGCTAGAGCGAAGTCCTCAGAATAAACATCATCATTTGCGTTTATTTTAATTTGCATCTTCGACCGAGAAATCTCAATCCTAACGACTTTCGCATTGCCGATTCTCCGCATTACTTTCGGTTGCCTGTCGAATCCTGACACCCCCACTAAAATATATTGAACAATACACTTTGGTGGAGGTGGGCGGAATCGAACCGCCGTCCAAACTTCTTATTTGTAATACATCAACGAATATGGTGCTGAGATTGGATTCGAACCTTGTCCTATAGTGTTGTCCACCTGTACGTCCCACCGTACTGTCCCAGCAAAAAAATATTTAGAAGTAATATCGAAGCTCGGTCTCTACTCGGCTATACACGTCGCCTTCGAAAGAATCAACTTGAAAGCCTTCTACTTCTCCACGCACTTCAAAATTATTCCAAAAGGGAAACCTATAGCCAGCTTCGTAAGAAGTGCCTACTTCTCCGTCATATACTACCGTGCCTGCTTCGAGATAGAAGTGATCGCCTTCCATGCCTACTCGAGCACTATTTAATGCACTATTATCTACATAGTCTTCATCCAGAAAATAGACTTCATTTTCATATTTTGAATAAAACTTGAGTTCTGCTGCAGCAGGAAGAGCTGCAAACAAAAGAGAAGCTGCAATAATATTTTTCATAACTGTGTATTTCCTATAGGCTTACGCCGCTTTTTAATTGCGTATATTATACGTCAAATTGACCTTTTTGTCAACTATCAAATTTTATTAATTTGGAGCTGCTTGTACAGATGAAAGTGCTGAGAGACTGCCTTGAAATCCATATGTGCCCACATGAGTAAGAGAAATCCATGGACAGGCCCAGATTTTTCCGCCCATGTTACGAACTTTGTGCGAAAAATAGTAGTCTTCTGAAAGGTATCGTTTACTTTCAGAATCAATTTCACAGTCAAAATACGCAGTAATTTCTCGAGTACCATTAAAATGCTCTGAATGAACATGATCTGGTAAATATCGATTTTCTGGGTATGCTTCATCAAATTTCTTGAAAACATCTCGTCGAATAAGCATAAATCCAGTTGCGCCTTCCATAATTTCTACAGGTTCACTGAGCTTAAACGAATGCGTATTGGGTAACAAATTAAATGCAAATCCACCTCCAAAAAGAGCAAGTTCATCTACATTTTTCATTTCAATATTTCGTTCAACTGCTTGTTTAATTCGATCCCAGTGAATTTGTTTTTTCGGGTAAAGTCCGCACAAAACATCATATTCAGAATCTTCTGACGACAAAGCAAGCATTGCTAGAATGTCCATGGGAGCAAAAGCAATATCTGAGTCGATAAACATCATATGAGTTGCGTCACTTCGCAAAAAGCCATCCACAAGATAGTTTCGTGCTCGTTGAATCAACGATTCATTATAATGAAAAGAAGCTTCCCATTGCAAGTCATATTGTCTACAAATTGTAGAAAACTGAAGAAGTGCATGAGTATATGGACCCATACACATTCCACCATACATAGGAGTTGCAATAAAAATCTTGCGTTTACGCAACTCTTCTATATCAATTGTAATTTTATCATTATCTACCTTGGCCACGATACTCCTTGTAATTTCTTTTTTGACTCTTAGATAAACCACTAAATCTTACCATAGAAGAATTTCCGCTAGTGGCGCTGCGCTTTGGCTTGTGCTTTACCTTCTGTTGTTGCTTTCCGCCAATAGATCCTTTTGCCATTTTTTTATTCCTAAATTTTTCTCAGCCCACTCCAGAGCTTTCTCAGCAGTAGAAAACAAAGGATCAAGCTCGATATCATCGTCTGTTACCCAAGCCCATGAATTGCCCAACAACGTATTGTCGCATCGATAAATTAATTTCATGCACGAGGATCATCCCCTATCATCATTCGCAGATAAAAAATTGCTTTTTGAACGTCACTTTCAAAAGAACTTTTAAATGGCGATCTCAAAATATATGCGACTGCGCTGCAAAGAAAATGAATATCCATTGCAGTCAAAGGAACTTCCGATGAACTTTCAATTTTATTTGTAAGTCCTTCTAGAATATTGAGAACATCCGTTGCAATCAATTCTCCTTCCAGTGAGCTAATCCAAAGCTCATAGTGTGAAGGATGATTAATCAAATCTGTCATAGATCACCTTTTTTTCGATTTTCGCTAAACCAAACATCAAACTCGCCATTTGGATAGCGAGATTTCAACTTTGTGACATTTTCTTCAATTACATCGTATGGGTCCAACTGCAAAGCATTACAAGCGTTTATCCAATACCAAAGTATATCTCCAAGTTCTCGTTTCATGTGATGCACATCAAGAGGCTTACCTTGAAAGATTGTCTTTTTTACCAGCTCATCAAACTCTCCAGTTTCAGACGACAGCCCAATTGCTGCTGTAAGCAGCAGGCTTGGCTCTACATTTTGAGAGCGAAGCTCTTCGAGACTTTTCAAAAATTCGCTATGAATCTTTGACTGAGGGCTAGTAACTGCCCAGACAAAATTTTTATATTTATTGAGGTCGATCATAAACAAATACTCGTGCTAACTCTTTTTCACAGGCTACAGCGATTTCTCGATGTTCTTTTTGAGTTTCTGGGCCGCTGCGCAGCTCAATGTAGTGAATCCAAGATCGAAGCGTGCCTGCCATGTAGATTACACTTTCTGTCAATCCTTCTGGAAGAAGTGCTCGTGCCTGTTCTTTTGCAATACCGTTGGCAAGTGCCCAGCCATAATTTTTACGAGCAACGTTCATTACTTCGTTTTGACGAAAGGTCCACTCGGCATTTAACAAAGGATCTGTATTTTCGATACTATTTTGTCGATTTTTAGTATCCTGCAGACGAGCTTCGCGCAATGTAAAATTTTGTGCGACTGCATATCGCTGACTAAACTCTTGAAAAGAAAAGCTTCGATGGCGCAATATTTGACGAGCAATATCTCGAGTTGTGCGAATTTCCATCGTAGCTGATGCCATTTCAAAAGGCGACCAGTGAGAGTGTTTTACAAGATACTTCAGCAATCGGCCGCTTGTCTCAGTATTGAGCTGGTTGCCGGGATTGGAGACTCGTGCCACGTAGGCAATAAATTCTGTGAGATCTGTAATTTCTTCGATTACAGGCTGAGTGTATGCAATAAGTTTTACTGTCATTTTGCAACAGTTCTTCGTTCGTAACTAAGTCGCTGCAAAATTTCATTTACAACGCGATACCTAATAGCGTCGGGGAGTTGCTTGAGTGCATCATAGATAACCAATTTAACTTTGGATTCTTCATGCAGATCGATCATTTAATGGCTCCAGTAGGTAAAGAGGCGCCCAGCCCCCAGTAAGAATGCTTCTATCAACGTACTTATAGTAATACCCTTCTTCCTGATCTGTATCTTTTGAAGTAAACTTTTCTAGTCGCACTTTTACGTGTGCGCCAGCAAATAATTTAAGTTTTACTATATCACCAGGATTCATGATGCACTACTTTTGAAATAAATATTTCGTCTTCGATTCGAACGAGTAACCACTCTTCTTCACAAACAAAAAAGTTACACCAATCTAGTGAAGAATCTTTTTTAAAGAATTGGAGCTGCTTCAGCACTTCCTCTGGCAAAGGGGACGGCTTCGGAAACTTTCCCCAACGAATGTTCATGATATCGTTTGACATAAGTTCCTCGTTCATATGAATTCCAAATCAAAGTTCCGCGCTTATAAGCTTTTTGTACTTGACGACTTACTGTCCCTACATTAGGATGTCGCTTTCGAGATCTTGTAGTTAAGACTTCTTCGTCATCGGCTGGAAGAAGAATTTCATAATCAACACTCATTGTTTTGGCCCATAAAAATGATTGAATAATGCAGTCTTTGCTTGCTTGATCGCGACCCCGCGATCGGACATGTCGAATCCATGTGTCTGTTTATCTAGCACTTTGATACATTCTGTAATAATTAAATGTGCGTATTCAACAACGTCATCAATCTCGGCTTCGAGGCAGATACTATGGTAATAGTTTAACTCTGAAGCGTCTGGCTCCAGTAACCTGCTCTCGACCCCGAGATCAAAGATTTTTGTATTCATAGTGCATATATTATACTCGTATGCATCTAAAATATCAAGTGATATTTTTTGTATACTAGTCCCACAAGCCCTGATAATACTTACCAAAATAGGTAAAAGCTTTTCGTTTGCGATCTTCGTATGCTCGTCGAGCTTCTTCATCAAACTCAGTAGTAGTAGTAAGTTCTACCATACCATCTTCTCTGGTAGTTGTAGTAATCTCTCCTTCCTTAGTGATAAAAGAAGGTTCATTTCCACTAGCAAGCTCATTGAACGCCCAAATCATTTCATTGAGAACATAATCCCAACGAGCATGATGAAACTCGTCAGTATCCCACTCATTTTCTTTTGGGGAAGCATTTGTGCTACGAATTTCTTCTGGCACATCTTCGTCATCAATGAAAGGTGAACCATGCCTATTCTCTCGCAACAGCATAAGAGAAGGAAGAATAATATGGGATAAGGTAGTAAATAAATCCCATACATCACTACGATCAATCTTTACTTTTACTTTTCGAGACTTGAGCTTATCAAGTTTCAAAAGTGCTTTATACAGTAGTGTAGGCTTTCTATACTCTTGTATATTAATATCTTTACGCACGCTTCCGTAGGCTAGCCACTCTCCAAAGTTGTGCACCCAATCCGGTTTTACTGGGTAGCCATACTCATCTGGGGTACTTTTAGCCCAGAAGCAAATCGCCTCTGCAAGCTGATAAGGCCCAAACCACGTCGGATATTTCCCAATTTTAACTTTCATAATTAAACCACCGTATTTCTGGATTCGTTTTATAATATTCTGCAAGAATCTGGTCTAGATTCCCCTGTGTTTCTGTGCGGAAATCATGTAGCCATTCACTGAGTCTGTTCCAGTCTTCCACATGCATAGTCCCAACCCCAATTTCATCTGGATATGGCTCATCGCCACCATAGACATCTATACGACCTGATGCCCAATGATTGCCGTTCTTATGAATCCAATCGTAATTGATTGGACCCATCCAGTTAGTAGAATATCTAAACATAACTATTCATGTTTGTTAAACAAGCCCCTAATTTCAATAAGAAGATCTCTAACTTTATCATGCTCCATCATTTCTGGATTAAAAAATCCACCAACAGACAGATATTCAGTGATTCTGTTAGAAAACTCTGCGAACTTATGCCTGTCTTTCCACAATACAATAGCAGCTTCTATTTCGCCCATTTGTTCTAGACGAATGTGGTCCATGACACCCCATTCATCATTACGCTTTGTCATTTCCCAAAGTTTATCATAATGCTTCTGAAGCACATCTTCCACTACATCATACATGGTAAATACCAGGAGCAAGTTCATAATCATTGTATGAATAGTATTTCATTTAAACCACTCATCTACATAGGACGATCTAAGATCGAATTTCTTGCAAAAAGATTCCAGCAGTCTGTAGTCATGATCATCATCACATATAGCATTATGAATGGCAAGATAACCTGCTAGTTGCGCAGGAGCATACGCTTCTGGACCCCAGCCAAACACGCTATAAAGAACATGGCGATAAG
>Ga0208783_10000364_pt1 | contig 28170 bp, 22 predicted proteins | sample DEB19_08_DNA_2_FD_184529 | JGI IMG/M metagenome (GOLD analysis project Ga0208783, IMG submission 184529) | Aqueous microbial communities from the Delaware River and Bay under freshwater to marine salinity gradient to study organic matter... | ecosystem: Environmental > Aquatic > Marine >...
CCTCGAGCGGAGCCCCGACCGCCCGGGCGTACGTCGCCGCCCACCGCACGGCGCGGTCAGCGTCCTCCGAACCGTCGAATCCGACCAGTACGGGGCGATCGGTCACAGACCCTCCACGATCAATGCGATCCCGAACCCGAAGAACAACACCGCGGCTCCGATCCTGATCGCCCGCTCGGGCAGGCGGGCCCCGAGCTGCTGACCGACCACGATCGCGAGCGCATCCGCTGCGACCATTCCCAATGTCGACCCCAGCCATGTCCCCACGACACCGTGGTCGGTGGCCAGGGTGACCGTGGCGAGCATGGTCTTGTCGCCCAACTCGGCCAGGAAGAACGCGATGGCGACCGTCCAGAACACGGACCGTCCGCCCCGGGCGGCACGCGCCTCGTCGCCCTCGTCGAGGGTGTCGCCCCGAAGCGTCCAGAGCCCGAATCCGACGAAGGCCACGCCGGCGAACACCGACAGCACCTCGGTCGGGAGCGCAACACCGAGCCCCGCCCCGATCAGCACGCTGACCAGGTGCACGAACGCGGTTGCGGCCGTGATCGCGAGCAGGATCGTGAGCGCCCGGTACCGGGCCGCGAACGTGAGCGCCATCAGCTGGCTCTTGTCGCCGAGCTCGGCGGCGAAGATGATGCCGAAACTGACGAGGAACGCCGACACCTGCTCGCCAACCCCTCTTCAACGCACGGCGCCCGGCCGACCCGAACGTCGGGGCGTTTCTACTCCACGACCGGGCGCCCCGTCCTCGATCGGCATCTCGTCGAGCACTTCAGGTGCGGTGACGGTGCCGGTGATGGAGGTCGGGGACGTGCGGGTGCGCGTGCACCATCGGCTCGTGTCGATGGCGGTGCGAGTGACGACCGACGACGGGGTCCTCGTGGAGATGATCGTGGTGGCCGTCGTCGTGGGCGTGCTCGTGCTCGTGCTCGAGCGCCGCGTGGACGTGCACGTGCTCGTGTGCCGTGTTCAACGAGAGCAACACCCCGGCGGCCGCCAGCGCAACGGCGAGGAGGTCGCCCCCCGACGCCGACTCCCCGAGCACCGTCCACGAGATGACCGCTCCGACGAACGGTGCCGCCGCGAAGATCGCCTGACCGCGGGCCGCACCGAGATCGCGGGCGCCCGAAACCCAGAGCGCTATCGAACATCCGTACCCGAGCCCGCCGATGGCCAGAGCGGCCCCGACCTCGACGAGGTCCGTGCCCGCCGCCCCGGTCAGAAGCAGGCCGAGTCCGAGGTTGACCGCCCCCGCAACCAACCCCTTGGCGAACGTAATCCGGGCCGGCGACAGCCGGTCGATCCCGGCCGTTGCCGCATTGTCGATCCCCCAGCAGAGACACGCGCAGACGACGAGAAGCGCCCCGGCCGCCGACCCCGATCCGGGAGCTCCGACGAGGACGGCCCCGGCGCCGACGATCAACGCAATCGCGCCGAGCATCCGGCCCCCGAGGTGCTCCCGGAAGACGACGGAAGCGACAACGGCCGTCGTCACCAGTTCGAAGTTGAGGAGCAGCGACGCCTCCGCCGCCGGTATCCGGACGAGGCCGGCCATGAGCAGCGCGGGACCGAGCGCACCCCCGAAGACCACGGCCGCACCGAGCCGGCGTCCGCCCGCCCGTAGCGATCGGATCGGCTGCGGGGCGCGCAGCGCAACCGGCGCAACCGCCGCTGCAGCTCCCAGGTAGAGGAGACCGGCCAGTACCAGCGTCGGGACCGAACCGGCGAGCCTCGACGCGGCCGGTGCCGACGCGCCGAAGAGAACCGCGGCCGCAAGGCAACGGGCAGTGCCTCGATTCAACACGCGCCCATCGTCGCGCCCCGCAGTCGGTGGGCGCGCCCTCGATCGCTCACTGGATCGGAACCCCGGTCAGTCCGAGCCGGCTCCGATCCAGACAGCCTTCACGTTGCAGAACTCCCGAATGCCGACGCTCCCGAGTTCGCGTCCGTATCCCGACGCTTTCACGCCGCCGAACGGGAGCTCGGGGTACGAGATCGTCATACCGTTGACCGTGACCGAGCCGGCGTCGATCTCGGTGACGGCCCGCTTCTGCTCCGACGGATCGGCCGACCAGAGCACCGCACCGAGCCCGTAGGGCGTGTCGTTGGCGACACGGAATGCCGAATCGAGGTCGGGAACCCGGTAGAGAGCGGCCACCGGACCGAAGGCCTCCTCGCGGTGGATCGCCATTCCCGCCCCGACGCCCTCGATCGCCGTCGCCGGAGTGAACCACCCCGGTCGGTCGGGCCGCTCGGCCCCGCACAGCACCCGCGCACCCTTCCCGACCGCGTCGGAGACGAGCGCCTCGACGTGCACGCGTCCTCGCTCGCGGGCGAGCGGTCCGATGTCGGTCGTCGCTTCGCTCGGGTCGCCGAGGCGCTGAGCCGCCATGCGATCGACGAACCGATCGCGGAAGGCGTCGTACACGGCATCGTGCACGATGAATCGCTTCGCGGCGATGCAACTCTGGCCGTTGATGATGCACCGCGACCGCACCCCGACCTCCGCCGCCGCGTCGAGGTCGGCCGACGGCATCACCACGAAGGGGTCGCTCCCACCCAACTCGAGGACGCTCTTCTTGAGGCTCGCTCCGGCCGCGGCGGCAACTGCCATCCCGGCCGTCGAGCCCCCGGTGAACATCACTGCCGACACACGCGGATCGCGGATCAGGGCATCCACCGCCTCGGTCTCGACCCTCAGGTGTTGGAAGACGCCGTCGGGAGCTCCCGCCCGCGCGAAGAGTTCCTCCAGCAGCTCGGCGCACCGGGGCACGTTGTCGGCGTGCTTCAGCAGCGTGACGTTGCCCGCCATGAAGGACGGGGCCGCGTAGCGGATCACCTGCCAGATCGGGAGGTTCCACGGCATGACCGCGAGGATCACGCCGAGCGGCTGGTAGGCGACGAAAGCGCGGTCGGCGCCGACGGCGGCGGCATCGACGGTCTCGTCGGCGAGCAGCCGCGGGGCCTCCGCGGCGTACCAGCGGCACGTGCGGGCACACTTATCCACCTCGTTACGGGATGCGGCGAGCGTCTTGCCCATCTCGAGCGTCACCAGGGCGGCGATCTCGTCGAGGCGAGCCTCGAGGAGTTCAGCCACCCGGACCAGAACCGCCGCTCGGTCCGCGAACCCACTGCGCCCGAAACCTCGGGCCGCGCCGACGGCGCGGTCGAGGCGCGCGTCGACCTCCGCGTCGCTCATGGCCGGATACACGGCGAGGGTTTCGCCGGTCGCCGGGTTGATCGTGGCGATGGTCATGGCCGCCTCCGTGGTGGGTCGGCACAACCTAGACGGGGGCGCGAAGATGACCCCGTGACCGAGGCCGTGACCTCTCCGAGCCCGTTCGTCGGTGCGCCGCAACCGCTCACCGCATCCGACGACGAGATCCGCGCCGCGCTGCTCGACGCCGAGCTCCCGCCCCTCCTCCCGGCTCTGGCGTACCTCACCGGTGACCTCGGGCTGCTGCGCGAGCACCTGAAGGTCGATCCGCTCCTCGGCGCGCTCCCCCAGTGCGGTCTCTCCGACGCCCAGCAAGCCGAGATCCGCGACCTCGCGTTCGCGGCCCTCGCCGCCTACCGCGACGCCGGGAGCTTGCCCGCCGCGCCACCCTCGGAGCATGACCTCGCCCGGATCATGGAGCACTGCGTCGGCGGCGGTTCGATGCACGAGTACGTGCCCCTCCTCGACGAGGAGCTCGCTTTCCGGGGCGAGGACCGCCGGGCCCCGGGTTGGACCGCCGCCGAAATCGCGCCCGGTCGCGCGATCTCCGCGATCATCATCGGCGCCGGCATGTCGGGACTGCTGGCCGCCCACCGACTCGGCCAGGCCGGCATCCCGTTCACGATCCTCGAGAAGAACGACGACGTCGGGGGCACGTGGCTCGAGAACACCTATCCGGGGTGCCGGGTCGACAACCCCAACCACAACTATTCGTACTCGTTCGCCCAGCGCCACGACTGGCCCTTCCACTTCTCCACGGCCGATGTGCTGCACGGCTACTTCCGCGCTTGTGCCGACGAGTTCGGGATCCGCCCGCACATCCGGTTCGGCACCGAGGTGCTCGGGGCGCAGTGGTCGGAGGCCGACGCCCGGTGGCGCGTGCAGATCCGAGCCGCCGACGGCACCGAGTCGGAGGTCGCCGCCGAGGTGCTCATCAGCGCCGTCGGCCAGCTCAACCGCCCGCTGCTCCCCGATATCGAAGGCGTCGGCACCTTCGCCGGTCCCGCCTTCCACTCGGCCCGGTGGGACCATTCGGTGGACCTCGCCGGGAAGCGGGTCGCGGTGATCGGCACCGGGGCCAGCGCGGCCCAGTTCGTGCCCGAGATCGCGCCCGTCGCCGGCGAGCTCCACGTGTTCCAACGCACGCCCCCGTGGTTCGCTCCTACGCCCGAGTACCGCCGGCCGGTCGGCCCGGGTCTGCGCTGGTGTTTCGCGAACATCCCGTCCTACGCCGAGTGGAACCGGTTCTGGATCTTCTGGCGCATGGGCGACGGCGCGCTCGAAGGGGTGCGGGTGGACCCCGAGTGGTCGGGCGGACCCGGATCGGTGAGCGCTGCGAACGACCTCGTGCGCATGCTGCTCGTGGCGCACCTCGAGAACGAGTACGCCGGGCGACCCGACCTACTGGCCGCCGCGATCCCCGACTACCCACCCGCCGCCAAGCGGATGATCCGCGACGACGGTGCCTGGCCCCGGGCCCTGCGCCGAGACAACGTGCAGCTCCGGACCGAGGGCCTCGCGGCCGTCACGCCCACCGGCCTGCGCACCGCCGACGGGGCCGACCACGACTACGACGTGATCATCTACGGCACGGGCTTCGCCGCCTCGCACTTCCTCGCCCCCATGCGCGTGACGGGTCGCGACGGTATCGACCTCCACGAACACTGGGCAGGCGAGCCCCGGGCCTATCTCGGCGTGACCGTGCCCGGATTCCCCAACTTCTTCTGCCTCTACGGACCCAACACCAACATCGTGATCAACGGGTCGATCATCTACTTCTCGGAGTGCGGGGTGCGCTACATCCTCGGCTGCCTGCGCCTGCTCCTCGGGGGTGACCACCGGACGCTCGACGTGCGAGCCGACGTCCACGACGCGTTCAACGCCGAGATCGACGCCGCCAACGACCTCATGGCCTGGGGCGCTGCGTCGGTGAACAGTTGGTACAAGAACGCCTCGGGCCGGGTCACCCAGAACTGGCCCCTCACGCTGCTCGCATACTGGCAGCGCACCCTCGCCCCCGATCCGGCCGACTACGCCCTCGACTGATCGACGGTCTCCCGCCCGCCGGCCCGGGCCGTGAGCACCCCGGCCACCAACAGGGCGAGCCCGAGTCCCGGGGTCAGCCGCAGCCCCGAGTAGCGCGTCACCCGCCCGAACGGGAAGCCGCGCATGCCGGTTCCCGCGAGGACGAGGAATCCCACGGCGGTGGCGACGGCCCCGACGATCTCGACGACGAGACGCCAGCGGGCGTCGGTCGCCGCGGGCCGCACCCGTTCCAGCCACGGCACCGGCCGGTACTCGAGCGGCGCGGCGATGCTCACCATCACGATCACGGCGACGAGGAGCACCACCAGGTGGGCCAGCGTCGCGAACCAGAACCCGATGTCGATGCGAGTCGGACGGTCGAGGCCGAGCTCGTGTTCGGCGATCGTCACGAGCACGAGGGCCGTGAGGTGCCACAGGTAGAGGGTCATCGCGACCCCGCCCACGGCGCACACGGCGTGCCACACCCTCGCGCGGGCGGCCACACGGGCGAGTGCGGGACGTGCTGCTCCGACCGCGGCGATGAGAGCAACCGCGTGGAGAGCCAGCACGAGGGTCGGGGGCGCCATGTTCGAGATGCGTTCGCCGGGGAGGCCGACCATCGAGAGCGGGTAGGGCCCGACCCGGATCAGGACGACGTTTGCCACAACCGCACCGAGGGCGAGACCGAGCAGCGAACGCGTTTCCCCGGCCCGGTCACGCGCAACGAGACCGACCACCGCGGCGAGCACCCAGACCACGACGAAGTTGGCGAGATCGATGCCCTCCAGCAGGTGGAAGCGTCCGAGGTCGACGACCGCCGCGAGAGCGAGGAGCCCGGCCACCGAGCGCCACCCGCCTCGGGCCAGGCGCACCTCGAGCGGGGTGAGGGCGACGACGAGCACGTAGACCCCGAGGAACCAGAGCAGCTGGGTCGAGAGGCGGGCGAGACCGGCGGCCGCATCGGGCAACAGCGCCTGCAGTGCGAGCACGAGCGGGATCCACGCCGCCAGGTACGGCACCACGGGGCGCACCAGGCGACGCAGGCGGGCCCAGAACCACACCCGCCACGGCATCCCCCTTGCGTGCGCCGCGAGCCACGAGCCGCGGTTGGCGATCGCCCCCGCGGCAAAGAACAGGGGCATGACCTGCAGCGCCCAGGTGAGAATGCGTAGCGACGGCACGAGATCGAGCAAGTTGCGGATCCGCGGCGTGCCGTCGTCCCAGACCACGACCGCCATGAGCATGTGACCGAGCACCACCACGGAGAGGCTGGCGCTCCGTACGAGGTCCACGACCCGGTCACGGTCGGCGGGGGTGGCCTCGGCCACCCGGCCTGCCGCCCGCCAGATCGCGACCCCGGGCACGAGACCGCGGAGCCGGTGCCCGCCCGGCTCGGTCACCGGATCATCCCGGCGTCATCTCGCCGACAGCCGGTTCCGACGCCGCCCGCAGCATCGCCGCGATCCACCGCCGGGTGTCGGCCGGATCGATCACGTCGTCGATCTCGAAGTGCTCGGCCGTGTTCACGGCCCGTCCGTGTTCGTACATGCGCGCGACCATCGCATCGAAGGCGGCTTCACGCTCGACCGGATCGGCGATGGCGTCAAGTTCGCGCCTCATTCCCAGCCGAACCGCACCCTCGAGGTTCATTCCCCCGAACTCGCCGGTCGGCCAGGACACACAGAACACGGGAGCCTTCAGGGAGCCGGCCGCCATCGCTTGGGCCCCGAGCCCGTAGCCCTTGCGCAACACCACCGTTCCGCACGGCACCGAGAGGTTCGCGCCGGTCACGAAGAGCTGCGCCATCCGCCGCACGGCACCCACGGCCTCCGACTCGGGCCCGACCATGAAGCCCGGCGTATCGCAGAGGAACACGACGGGTACGGCCGACCGATCACAGAGACCGAGGAAACGCGCCGCCTTGTCGGCCGCTTCGGCATCGATCGCACCGCCGAGGTGGGAGGGGTCGTTCGCCACGATCCCGACCGTGCGGCCCTCGACCCGGGCGAGCACCGTGACCATCGCGCGACCGAAGCCCGCCCGCACCTCGAGCACCGATCCGGTGTCCGCGACCGTCTCGACGACGGCTCGTACGTCGTAGGCACGGGTCCGGCGCTCGGGCACCAGGTCGCGCAGCACCTCTTGGTCGGCGCACTCCCACTCTGCGACCGGGCCGGCGAGGAGGGCGAGCCACCGACGCGCGGTCGCAACCGCGTCGGCCTCGTCGGCCGCGAGGACGTCGACCACACCGTTGGCCACCTGCACCCCGACCGGGCCGATCTCGTCGGGCGCGTACACGCCGAGGCCACCGCCCTCGATCATGGCCGGTCCGCCCATCGCGATGTGGGCATCGGGGGTCGCGATCACGAGATCGCAGCAGCCGAGCAGCGCTGCATTACCCGCAAAGCAGTAGCCCGAGGCGATACCGACGAGCGGAACCCGACCGGCCAGACGTCCGAAGAGGTGAAAGGCCATGCAGTCGAGACCCGAGACCCCGAGACCATCCGTGTCGCCGGGGCGTCCGCCGCCCCCCTCGGCGAAGAGCACGACCGGGAGGCGGAGTCGCTCGGCCAATGCGAAGAGGCGGTCCTTCTTCATGTGGTTCCACAGGCCCTGGGTGCCGGCCAGGACGGTGTAGTCGTACGACATCGCCACCACCGACCGGCCGGAGACGGTCCCGATGCCGCCCACGAGGCCGTCGGCGGGCGTGCGCTCGACGAGTTCCTCGTGGCTGCGCCGGCGCCGTTGTGCAGCGACGACGAGCGGGGCGTACTCGACGAACGACCCGGCGTCGACGAGGTCGTCGACGTTCTCCCTCGCGGTCCGTCTTCGCCGATCGTGGCGCCGAGCCACGGCTTCGGGCCGATGCGCGTCCAGGGTCCGATCGTGACGGTCGCGCACCTCGGCCAGATCGACGCGAGCAACCGGGGCGGACGGCTTCGACGGCGCAGAGGGGTCGGAAGCCCCCGATTCCGCCGAGATGCCCGCCACGATGTCCACGAGCGGATCGCCGGGCAGGACCGTCAGGCCGACCGTCGCCGAGAGCGAAGCGACCCGACCCGCCACCGGCGCAACGACGGCATGCTCCATCTTCATCGACTCGATGACGACGAGTTCCGATCCTGCCGCGACGACATCGCCGACCGCCACTCCGACCGCAACGACGGTTCCCTGGAGGGGAGAGGCGACCCGTTCCACCCCGGCGTTCTACCGCACGGAGTAACCCGGCGGCGCCCCGTCCGGTCCTCGGGGCGCCGCCGGGCCGATCAGCCGACCTGCGGGATCCGATCGACCATCGCCCGCAGTCGCTCGACCCGCTCCTCGACCGGGGGATGGGTGAGGAACAAGCGGGCGAAGCTGACCGTGCGCCCCGTCAGGGGGTTGACGATGTACGCGCTCGCTTGAGCCGGCGTGACGTCGAAGGGAGTCACTCGTGCCACCCGGTCGAGTCGCTCGAGCGCCCGGGCCAACGGCTCGGGATCGCCGGCGATCATCGCTCCGACTCGATCCGCTTCGAACTCACGAGACCGGGAGAGCGCCATCTGGAGTACCGATGCCGCCATCGGGGCCAAGAGCGCCATGAGGATGGCGACGGCCGGCGAGGGACCGTCCTCGTCATCGCCCCCGCCGAACATCCCGGCGAACAGCGCCATGTTGGCGATGAACGAGATTCCGGTGGCGACGGCGGCCGCCACGGACCCGATGAGGATGTCGCGGTTGCGGATGTGGGCGAGCTCATGGGCGAGAACGCCCCGCACCTCCTCCGGTGGGCACTGGGTCAGGAGTCCTTCGGTGACGGCCACCGCGGCGTGGCGAGGATTGCGTCCGGTGGCGAACGCATTCGGCTGAGCCGACGGCGAGACGTACACCCGCGGCTTCGGGAGACCGGCCCGTTCGGCCAGCTCGGCAACGGTTGCGTGGAGGCGGGGCGCCTCGGCGATCGAGACTTCGCAGGCTCCCGCCGCCCGGACCGCGATGCGGTCGGAGAACCAGTACGAGCCACCGACGATGACGAGCCCGAGGCCGAGGCCTATCACCGCCCCGCCCGTTCCTCCGAGGGCCGACCCGACGAGCACGAGCAGTCCGCCGATCGCGGCGAGCAACACGGCCGTCTTCATGGTGTTGCGGAAAGCCATCGTCATTCTCCCTTCCTGGACGATTCCGACATCCGAGCCGTCACGATCCGGCGCCCGTCCTCGATGAGGAGGAATCCGGCCACCAAACCGACGACCACGAGCCAGTGACCGATACCGAGACCGACGGTGTCGAAGATCCCCTGGAGTGCGGGCACCTGGACCGCGGCGACCTGCAGCACCGTCACGATCGCCAGTGCTCCCCAGAGGCGCGGATTCGTCCGTCCGGCCCGACCGAGGGCGAAACCTCGTTCGGTCCGAACGCTCAGTGCGTTCACGACCTGGAAGAGCACGAAGGTCGTGAACGCCATCGTCGGTGCGACGGCGTCCGGTGCGAGCACCAGGACGCCGAGGGTGCCGAACGCCATGAGGGCTCCGCCGCGTAGGCAACCGAGCAGATCACGACGACCCAGGATCGGCGCATCCGGATGCCGCGGGGGCGCGTCGAGTGTGCCCCGCGAGGCCGGGTCGACTCCGAGCGCGATCGCCGGTGGACCGTCCATGATGAGGTTGACCCAGAGCAGCTGGATCGCCGTGAACGGCGCCGCGAGGCCGGCGATCGCAGCGCCCAGAATCGAGGTGATCGCCCCGAGGTTCGTCGAGAGCTGGAACCGCACGAAGGTGCCGATGTTGGCGAAGATCGTCCGGCCCTCGCCGACGGCCCCGACGATGGTGGAGAAGCTGTCGTCGGTCAGCACCAGGGCCGCCGCCTCCTTCGCCACCTCGGTGCCACCTCGGCCCATGGCCACGCCGATATCGGCGTGGCGGAGGGCGGGGGCGTCGTTGACCCCGTCCCCCGTCATCGCCACGATCTCGCCGCGTTCGCGGAGGGCCCGGACGATCCTCACCTTGTGCTCCGGCGCGACCCGGGCGAACACACCGATTCCGTCGATGCGGTTCGCCAGCGCGTCGGGCGTCATGTCGTCGAGTTCCGCACCCGAGACGACGTCGCCACGAATCCCGAGGTCGGATGCAATCGCCCGAGCGGTGACGGCGTGATCGCCGGTGATCATCTTCACCGCGATGCCCGCCCGGTGGCAGACCGCGATCGCGTCGCGGGCTTCGGGCCGGGCGGGGTCGACGAGACCGACGAGTCCGAGCAACTGCAGGTCGGCCCGGGCGCCCACCGCCGAGCCGGCGTCGTCGTCACCGAGCACGACCGGACCCGAAGCGGCGGCCAGAACCCGGTGACCCTCGGCAGCCAACCGATCGTGCACTTCCCGAGCCGCCTCGATCGCCCGGGTTCCGAGCAGTTCGCCATCGGGACCGGTCGAGCAACGCGCCAGCACCGCGTCGAGGGCCCCCTTCACGATCACCCGGGCACTGCCGTCGCGGTCGCGCCACACGACCGACATGGTCCGCACCGCCGAATCGAACGGCACCTCGCCGACGCGTTCACCGGTCGACCGCCAGCTCCGGACCTGCTCGGACGTCCCGGCCAGGCCGAGCAGCCCGATCTCGGTCGGATCCCCGATCGCACCCTCCCCGGCGGCCGACCCTTCGGCCGGAGGCTCGGCGTCGTTCGCGAGCACCATCGCCTCGGCGATGCGGGCCAGCGCCGGCTCCGCAGGCGGCCCTACGGGCACGGACTCGACGTCCGAGCCACCCCACCAGAGCGCTGCGGTCATGCGGTTCTGGGTGAGGGTTCCGGTCTTGTCGGAACAGACGACGGTCGTGGATCCGAGGGTCTCGACCGAGGCGAGACGCTTCACGATCGCCCGCCGGCCGGCCATCCGGCGCGCGCCGAGGGCGAGGGTGACGGCAACCACCGCGGGCAACCCCTCGGGAATTGCCGCAACCGCGAGGGCGACCGCCGAGACGACGAGTTCGTCGGTCGGCGTGCCCCGCATCCATCCGATGAACATCATCAGCGCAACGGCGACCCCGGCGATCGCAGCCAGTCGGTGACCGAGGCGCTCGAGCCTCCGCTGCAGCGGCGTCGGGTCTTCGGGCGCCTCGTGGAGTAGCGCCGCGAGGCGCCCGACCTCGGTCTGCATACCGGTCGCCTCGACGAGTGCCTCGGCCCGCCCCCGCGTGACGACCGTGTGCATGAACAACCGGTCGTTCCGTTCCCCGACCGGCGCGTCGGGATCGGAAACGGGTTCGACCGACTTCAGGGCCGGAACCGACTCCCCGGTGAGGGCCGACTCGTCGGCTTCGAGATCGACCGCGAGCAGTAGCCGGGCATCGGCCGGCACCCGCTCCCCCGCCTCCAGGACCACGATGTCGCCGGGCACGACGGTCTCGGCGTCGACCTCGCGTACGACGCCCGCCCGCCGCACCCGGGCAACCGGGCTCAGCATGCTTCGCAGTGCCTCCAGGCTCCGCTCGGCCTTGCGTTCCTGAGCGAGACCGATGCCCGCGTTGATGAGCACCACGAGGCCGATGACGATCGGATCCTTGAGGTCGCCCACGAGAGCGGCGAGCACGGCCGCGCCCAGAAGGATGAGCACCAGGGCGCTGCGGAACTGGTCGAGGAATCGCAGGAGGAGCGAGCGGCGCGTCGCTGCGGCGATCCGGTTGGGTCCCGACTCCGCGAGGCGGGCCTCCGCCTCGCCGGGGTCGAGGCCCCGGCGGTCACGGACACCAGCCGCGGAGGGCGGGAGTGCGGGTGGGGGCGAGATGACGGTCAACTTCGGCTCCGAGCGGTCGGCGCCGAAGGTCTCTCCCGCCGGAGGCCGCACGGGCCTCCGACCGGCGACGCCGAGGACCGGATGGCCGGACCCGTGATGACGGCGACGCCGAGAGGGGATACTCCCCTTCGAAATATGTGAGACAGGAGAATACGGAAATCACTGTCGCCTGTCAAGTCGTTCCCGCAATGATCCCGGTTTCCGGCGCCGCGGCGCCCGATAGCGTCGCCGCCGTGCACTGGGCGAAGCGGGTCGCGAAGGCGGCGACGGCGATCGACCGAGCCGCACTCGACGGAACCTCCGCACTTCGCTGCGGCCTGGCCGTCGGCGTCCTGATGCTCGCGGCCGTCGCCACCGACCGCGTCGCCGACTCCGTCGCCGCCGCCATCGGCCTGCTCTTCGTTTCCCTGGCGGATCCGGGTGGGGCCGATCGCGAGCGCGTCGCGGTCATGGCTCGCACCGCCGTCTTCACGACTTCGGCCGTGCTGCTCGGCGCGCTCGTAGCCGACCCCGAACCCCTCCACATCGCAATCTCCGTCGTCGTCGCCGGGCTGTGCGGCTTCGCCGGGGCGGTAGGCCCCCGAACCGGCTTCGGCGGTGTGCTGTGCCTCGTCGTCTTCGTCATCTTCTCGGGCGGACCCTCCGACGCCCCCCTCGCCGCCGACGACGCCATCCGCTACGCCGCGGGAACGCTTCTCGCGATCGGCGTCGTCGCGGCGATCGCCCTCACGCGGCAGGGGCGCGGCCCGCGTCACGCGCTCGCCCGGATGCTGCGGGGTCTCGCCGTCGCCGATCCCGATGATCCCCTCAGTCTCGGCGCGCCGGTCCACGCGGCGCGCGAACGCGCCTTCGCCGCGGCGACCCTCGGCGAGCGCCCGGGGGCCGACCGGGGACGCTGGTACGCCGAGCTCGTCGCTGCGACCCACTCCGTCCGTCTCGGATTCCTCGGTCTCGGCGCGTCCGACGGCGACGGGACGCGCCCCGTGATCACGGCGGCCCAAGCCGCGGTCGGCGCCTGTGCGCGCGCCGTCGTCCGCCCGGCAACCGCCGCGAGGATCACCGCTACCGTCGACCGGCTCGAATCGGCCGTGGCGGCCCTCCCGGGAGAACTCCCGAGCGGGTTCACGGCCGCCGCCCGGGAAACCTGCGCCGCGGTCGAACGGCTCGCCGCCGCCGTCACCGCACCGATGCCGCACATCCGCAGCGGTGGCCGCCCCGACCCCGCAGAGACCTCCGAGTCGCCGCCCGCGGTCGCCACCGGATGGCGAACCCGCCTGCGGGCCGACGACCCCCTCGCCCGCCACGCAGTCCGCCTCGGCGTCACGGTCGGTGCCGCCACCGCGCTGGCGGCAGCGCTCGACCTCCCGCACCCGTTTTGGCTCCCGCTCACCGTCGCCTGGGTCAGCCGGCCGGGCCTGGGCGAAACGACCGTGAAGGTCGCCGCGCGCGTTCTCGGTACGGTCCTCGGGATCGCTCTCGCAGCTTTCATCGTCGAGATCCTCGATCCCGGCCGGGTCGGTCTCGCCCTCGCCCTCGCGGCCACTGCCGCGATCGCCGGAGGCTTCCTCACCGCGGCGTACGCGGTGGCGGTCGGAGGCATCACGGCGTTCGTCATCCTCCTGTTCCGAATCCTGGGCCAGCAGGTCGAATCGGCCTACCCGTCCCGAATGATCGCCACTCTGATCGGGGGTGCCCTCGTGCTCCTCGCCGCCCTCTGCTGGCCGACACGCTCGGCCGGACGCACGGCGGCGTCACTCGCCGACTACGCCGCCGCCCTGGGCGGCTACACCCGCACCGTTCTCGGAGGCGACACCGCATCGGAGTCGAGCCGCGAGGCGTGCCGGGCCCGAGTCCTGGAGGCCCGGATCCGGGCCACGGCCGACGTCGAGGCAGCCGAGTACGAACCGGGTCGGGCTCGGCTTTCCGCCGAACGGTCCCACGACGTGCTGGAGGCCCTTCACCTCGCGGCGGCTCGCTCGCTCTCCGCCGAACTCGCCGGGCCCGGACCCGCCGACCGGGAGGCGGCCGAACCACTCGGACGGGAGTTGGATGCCCTCGCGATCCGCCTCCGGGGGGCGGATGACCCTGCCGCCACCCTGCCCGACGGCATTCACACCCCCGTGGATCATCCCGTCGGCGAAGCAATCGGCCACGCCGAGCGCGCACTCCGATACGAGCGGTCCGGTCGCACGGCCTGAGCCCGACCGCCGCCGGAACGTATCCCCCGGGCGCGAACTCAGCGGCCGACGACGAGCAGGAAGCCGACCGCCGCCTCGATGACGAGACCGGCGAAGTTCTCCTTCGACCACGACCGGTCGACGACGGCCGAGACCGCCCGGGCAGCGAACGCTCCCGACCAGGCAACCCCGAGCACGAGTGCAGCGTCGGACGAGCCCAGCACCAGCACTGCGATCCCGGCGCCGAGGAAGAGCCCGCCGTAGGTCGCCCGAACCTCCGATACCCCGAGAGTCGACGGGAGGGCGAGGCCGATCACCGATCCGACCCGCCGGGGAAAGAGCAGCCCGAGAATCCCCCCGATGACCGAGATCACGGCGCCGGCGTACGCGAGACCGGTCACGGGGTCACCCGACGCGCCATGGGCGGGAGGGTAGCCATCGAGCCCGCGCGATCCGCGCCCCCGACCTCTACTCTCTGGCCCTGATGGAGGAGCTGCGCGTCACCAACTCCGACCACTGGGTCCACGACTCCGCGACCGTCGGCGCTCGCTACCGGATCTCGCTGACGACCCCTCTGTTCCCGACGGAGGGTCCGGTACCCCTGCTCGTGATCCTCGACGGAGACACGATGCTGCTCACCGCCACCGAGGTCGCTCGCACGATCTCGATATCCACCCTCGGAGCCCTCGGTCCGGTGGCAATGGTGGGGATCATGCGGGATACCGAGAGCTGGCCCGAGTACTTCTCGACTCGGTTCCGTGACTTCACGCCGACCGAGTGGACCCTCCCTGGGCCCTTCGCCCGCGACAACGACCTCCTCCGCCACGGAACCGGAGGCGCCGACGCGTTCCTGACCGTCGTCGTGGACGAGATCACCCCGCAAGTGCGGGAACGAGTGGAGATCGACCTCGATCGCATCGGGGTCTGCGGCTGGTCGCTTTCCGGACTGTTCGCCGTCCACGCTTGGACGGTGCGTCCCGATGTGTTCACCGACCTGGTGGCGATCAGCCCCTCTTTGTGGTGGGGCGACGAATGTCTGCTGGCGGCACCGCTCGCCCCTCGCCCCGCCGGCCATCATGCGGCGATCACCGCCGGCGAGCACGAGGAAGGCGACCCGGCGCTCGTCTGGCCTCAGCGCTTCGCCAACGTCGAACAACGCGAACTTGCAGCAATGGTGCGCAACGCCGAACGGTTCGGCGGGATGGCGGCGGCAAGCGGGGCCGACACCCACACCGTCGTCTTTGCGGGCGAGCACCACACGACGGTTGCCCCGGCCAGCCTGAGCCGGGCCCTCGTCCACCTCTACGGCTGAGCCGACAACGGGCGAGGGGGTCGCCCCGAGGCGACCCCCTCTACACCGTGAACGAGCCGGCCGAGAAGGCCGAAGCGCCGCCGATCAGCTGCAGCCGCTGGTGCTGCCGCAGCTCGGGCAGGCGTAGCAGCTACCCGCCCGCTGCATGATGTCGCCGCAGACGTGACAGAGCACCATCTCGACCGTGCGAGCCTCGACCGGCGGGGTTACCGCGGGCGTACCGAGGGCCGCCGACGGAGCCCGGTCCTCGGGCGGCAGGTCGAGCGACGGCACGCTCGGCGTCGTCGCCTCCTCCACACCCGGCAGGGTCGGCTGGCTGCGCTCCCCCACCGTCAGGATCCCCATCGCCTCACGCCGGTCGTAGGTGAGGTACTCCACGGCGAGGCGCCGGAAGATGTAGTCGACGAGGCTCGTGGCGAACCGGATATCGGGGTCGTCGGTCATGCCCGCGGGCTCGAAGCGCATGTTGGTGAACATGTCGACGAAGGCCTCGAGCGGCACGCCGTACTGGAGCCCGTGGCTGACCGAGATGGCGAAGGCGTCCATGATGCCCGCGAGGGTCGAACCCTGCTTGGCGACCTTCATGAACACCTCGCCCGGACGGCCGTCCTCGTACTCGCCGACCGTGACGTAGCCGTGGCAGTCGGCCACCCGGAACGAGAACGTGCGGCTCCGTCGGGTGCGGGGCAGCTTCTGCCGCACCGGCTCCTGGACGATCACCGTCTCGACGATGCGCTCGATCTCCTTCGCGACCACGTCATCCGAGGCCTCGTCACCCGCCTTCTTCTGCGTCGACAAGGGTTGGCCGACCTTGCAGTTGTCGCGGTAGATCGCCACCGCCTTGAGGCCGAGCCGCCACGACTCCATGTAGAGCTGCTCGACGTCTTCGACGGACACGTCTTCGGGCATGTTGACCGTCTTCGAGATCGCCCCGCTGATCCACGGCTGAGCCGCCGCCATCATCCGGATGTGACCCATGTAGTGGATGGTGTTGTCGCCCATCGAGCAGGCGAACACCGGCAGGTGCTCGGCCTTGAACACCGGAGCCCCGACGATCGTCTTGTGCTCGTCGATGTACCCGACGATCCGGTCGACGTCGTCGCCTCCGTAACCGAGGTTGCGCAGGGCCCGCGGGATCGTCTGGTTGACGATGAACATCGTTCCGCCGCCGACGAGCTTCTTGGCCTTGGTCAGGGCCAGGTCGGGCTCGATCCCGGTGGTGTCGCAGTCCATCATCAGCGCGATCGTGCCGGTCGGGGCGATCACCGTCGCCTGCGAGTTGCGCACACCGTGCACCTCGCCGAGCGACACCGCCTCGTCCCACGCCGTGCGAGCGGCATCGATGAGGGCTGACGGCACGAGCGTCGTGTCGACCCCGTCGAGCTCGTCGCGGTGCATCCGCAGCACGTTCAGCATCGGCTCGGCGTTGTCGGCGAAACCCGCGAACGGACCCATGCGGGCCGCCGTCCGCGCACTCGTCGCGTAGGCGTGACCCGTCATGATCGCCGTGAGAGCGCTCGTCCAGGCCCGGCCCGCGTCGGAGTCGTAGGGCATGCCCTGGGCCATCAGGAGTGCACCGAGGTTGGCGTAGCCGAGGCCGAGCTGGCGGAACTTCCGACTCGTGTCGGCAATGGGCTCGGTCGGGTAGTCGGCGTTACCGACCAGGATCTCCTGAGCGGTGAACATCACCTCGATCGTGTGGAGGTAGCCGTCGACGTCGAACACGTCGTCGTCGCCGAGGTAGGTGAGCAGGTTGATGCTCGAGAGGTTGCACGCCGAGTTGTCGAGGTGCATGTACTCGGAGCAGGGGTTGGAAGCGTTGATACGCCCGGTGTTCGACGCCGTGTGCCAGCGGTTGATCGTGGTGTCGAACTGCATACCCGGGTCGGCGCACTCCCAGGCCGACTGGGCGATCTGACGCATGAGGTCGCGGGCCTTCATCGTCTTCACCGGATCACCGGTGGTGACGGAGTTGAGCGACCAGTCGCCGTCGTCGGCCACCGAGCGCATGAAGGCGTCATTGACCCGAACCGAGTTGTTGGCGTTCTGGTACTGGATCGAGTGGCTGTCCTTGCCGTCGAGGTCCATGTCGAACCCGGCGTCGCGCAGGGCCCGGGCCTTGCGCTCCTCGACCGCCTTGCACCACACGAAGTCCTCGATGTCGGGATGATCGACGTCGAGGATGACCATCTTCGCGGCCCGCCGGGTCTTGCCCCCCGACTTGATCGTGCCGGCCGAGGCGTCGGCGCCCCGCATGAAGCTGACCGGGCCGGAGGCCGTGCCGCCACCCTTCAGGTGCTCGCGCGAGGAACGGATCCGGGAGAGGTTGACACCGGCGCCGGAGCCACCCTTGAAGATCACACCCTCCTCTCGGTACCAGTTGAGGATCGAATCCATGGTGTCGTCGACGGCGAGGATGAAGCAGGCGCTGGCCTGGGCGGGCACGCCCTTGACGCCGATGTTGAACCACACCGGCGAGTTGAAGGCGGCCCGCTGGTTGACGAGGATGAACTTCAACTCGTCGCGGAAGGCAGCGGCCTCCTCGTCGTCGACGAAGTAGCCGTCCTTCACGCCCCAGTCGGCGATCGTGTCGGCGACCCGGTCGATCACCTGGCGCAGCGACTGCTCCCGCTCGGCCGTACCGAGCGTGCCGCGGAAGTACTTCTGGGCGACGATGTTGCTGGCGTTGAGCGACCACGTCGCCGGGAACTCGACATCCCCCTGGAAGAACGCGTCGCCGCCCTCTTTGAAGTTGGGAATGCGGGCGTCGCGCCGCTCCCAGGTGACCGATGCGTACGGATCGACGCCCGGACGGGTGAACCGCCGGGTGATCCCGATGCCGAGCTTCTGCGGTGCCATGGCCATGTGAGTGTTCCCTCCCCCTATGTCGGACCGACCCGCCTGCCGGGCCCGGTCCGACTCCCCGGATGTTGTTCGTGCTTTCGATCTGGCTGTCTGGTCGATCCGGCTGCCTCGTCGAGCCGGTGCGGTCGTGTTCTCGGCCCGCTGGGCCGTTCGGCCCCGGACCACAAGATGTTGTGGTTCGTTGACATCCCGACCGCGAGATGGGGGCGCATTACATCACTGTGGTTTGGTCGTGTCAACGATTTCCGGGGGTCGATTCCGCGGAAATGTGCAGGAGTTCACACGGGCGACACACACCCCACTGGCCACGCAACGGGGCGGACCCGAACCCGCCCCTCCGGGCCGCCGCCGAGGACGTCAGTCGACGGGCCGACGACGCTTCGGCTCGGTGGTCTTCTGGAGTTCGCCGACCTCGCGCTCGAAGTCGGCGATGTCCTCGAAGCCCTTGTACACCGAGGCGAAGCGCAGGTAGGCCACCGGGTCGGCCGTGCGGAGCCGTTCGAGCACGGCAACCCCCACCCGATCGCTCGGGACCTCGCCGCCGGCCGCCCGGAGGTCTTCTTCGACCCCGGCGACGACGGCATCGATCGCCACCTCGTCGAGCCTCCCGCTGGCCGCCCGCTCCACCCCGGCCCGGAGCTTGACCCGATCGAAGGGCTCGGTCGCCCCGGACCGCTTGCGAATGAGCACGGGCACGTCCTCGACCCGCTCGTAGGTGGTGTACCTGCGCCCGCACGCCAGGCACTCCCGGCGCCGACGAATGGCCGATGCCTCGTCGGCCGGCCGGGAGTCGACGACCTTGTCGTCATCCACCAGACAGAACGGGCAACGCACGACTTCACGGTACCGCCCACCGGTCGACTCAGGCGTCGAGCCAGGTGATCTCCTCACCCGGCATGAGGACCGTGGTGCCCCGGGCCTCGGCGATGGCGTCGATCACCTCCCGCCGGTCACGGTCGGGGGCGAGCTCGCCCGCGATCGACCAGAGGGTGTCGCCGGGTTCGACGACCACCGTGCGTTCGTGCGGGAGGAGCTGCGAGGTCGGGACGGACGACCCCGCGAGCGCCACCCCCGCACGCGCCATCGTCAGCAGCAGGCCCAGGCCGACCAGCGCGGCCAGGAGCCGACGCCGTCGGAGGACGGCGGGACTCGGGCGGCGCGCTGCTCGGGGGCGGGTCTGACGATGGGTCCCGGTCGGGTGGAGAACCGGCCGGAGAGGCACTGTGGAGAGGGGGACTGCGGTCATCTGAGGCTCCCGGGGGAGGGTTGCTGCGGATCGGGCCGGTTCGGCCTCGGAAGGATCGAACCAGTGGGGTGGGACACGCATGGTGCCCGAACAGGTGTTCGGATGTCAAGCCGAAATCGAACGGGTGTTTGTAGCGAACGTCTGATCGTGTTACCGTGCCGTCATGGCCGATCGCACCGTCAACTCACCCCCCGCCGACCTGACCCCGCGTCAACGCCAGGTCCTCGACGTCGTGGTCGCCGAGGTCGAGCGCCGGGGGTACCCCCCGAGCGTCCGGGAGATCGGCGAGGCCGTCGGACTCTCGTCCCCCTCGACGGTGTTCGCCCACCTCGCGGCGCTCCAGGAGAAGGGCTACCTGCGTCGCGACCCGAGCAAGCCCCGAGCCATCGAGGTGGCCCTCGAGCCCACCACCGGCTCGGCCGCGGAGCGCCGGCCCGTTCGCCACGTTCCCCTCCTCGGCGACGTCGCCGCGGGAACGGGAGTGCTCGCAGCGGAACACGTCGAGGAGGTCCTGCCGCTCCCGGCCGACCTCACGGGCGACGGCGAGCTGTTCATGCTCCGGGTCCGGGGCGAGTCGATGATCGAGGCCGGAATCTTCGACGGCGACTTCGTGGTCGTCCGCTCGCAACCCACCGCCGACAACGGCGACATCGTCGTGGCCGGGATCCCCGGCGAAGAAGCCACGGTGAAGACCTTCCTGCGGAAGGACGGTCGGGTCATCCTGCGTCCGGCCAACGCCGCCCTCACCGACATCGTCCTCGACCCCGACGAGGTCACGGTGTACGGCCGGGTCGTCACGGTGATGCGCCGCCTCTGAACGGCCCGTCGACCGGCTCCGCGAGTCAGGTCAGCCCGAGGAACGAACCCAGAACCGCCGCACAGCCGTCGAGGTCGGCGCGGTCGACTGCTTCTCCGGCGGTATGCGCCAACTCCGGATCGCCGGGACCGAGATTGCAGGCGGGTGTGCCCGCCGCCGCGAACCGGGCGACGTCGGTCCAACCCAGTTTGGCCCGCACCGGCAGGTTGTAGACCCCGGTGAGTTCCGCGATGAGCGGATCGAACAGGTTGGGCGGAGCCGCCGCCGAAGCGTTCAGAACCTCGATCCGGTCGGCATCCCCGCACCACGACCGCACCTCGGCCACCGCCTCATCGAGAGTGCACACGGGGGCGAAGCGGCGGTTCAGCACCACCGCACAACGATCAGGCACGACGTTGTTGGCCACGCCCCCCTCGATGCGGACCACTTGGAACGCCTCGCGATAAGCGAGACCGTCGACCTCGACCGTGTCGGCGGCGTGCTCCGAGACCCGGGCGATGAGGTCGGACGCCCGGTGGATGGCATTGACACCGGTCCAGGAGCGGGCCGAGTGGGCCCGCACCCCGTCGAACTCGGCCCGGACGGTGATCGAACCCTGGCAGCCCGCCTCCAACCAACCCCCCGTAGGCTCGAGCAGGATCGCCAGGTCGGTCTCGACGAGGTCGGGGCGTTCGGCGAACAAGCGCCGGAGGCCGTTGTGCTCCTCGGCGACCTCCTCGGCCTCGTAGAAGACGAAAGTCGCATCGTGCCGGGGCACCCGCTCGGCCGCAACGGCGGCCAGGTGCAGCATCACGGCCAGACCACCCTTCATGTCGGCGGCCCCGAGTCCGTGGAGGGTGTCTCCCTCGACCCGGGGCTGTTCGTTGCCGTTGGCGGGCACCGTGTCGAGGTGTCCACCGAGCAAGACCCGGCGGGCCGCGCCCGTCATCGTGCGGGCCACCACGTTGTCGCCGACCCGTTCGACCTCGAGGGCACCCGCGGTGGACCGGAGCCGGGCCTCGATCGCATCGGCCATCGCCGTCTCGTCCAGGCTCACCGAGGGAATCGCGCAGAGCTCCCCGGTGAGGGCGAGCAAGTCGGTCACGACACCACGCCGTGCTCGCGCAGGATGGCGTTCAACCGGAGCCGGTCGTGCTCCTCGCCCTCCTCCAGGTAACGCAGAACGAGCGCGCAGGGCAGCCCGAACGTGCCCCCTGCGAACTCCCGGCTGCGCGTGCCCTGCACGACGATCGCCCGCTCGGGGATGACGCCGCGGGCGACCTCGTTGCCGGTCTCGGCTTCGATCACCGGGGTGGTGTCGGTGAGGATCAGCCCGGCTCCGAGCTTGGCCCCGGCCCGGACCCGAGCCCCGTTCACGATCATGCACCGCGAGCCGATGAAGCAGTCGTCCTCCACCACCACCGGCTTCGCTTGCGGCGGCTCCAGTACTCCGCCGATACCGACCCCGCCCGAGAGGTGGACGTTCCTCCCGATCTGGGCGCAGGAGGCCACCGTCGCCCAGGTGTCGACCATCGTGCCCGAATCGACGTAGGCGCCGATGTTGACGTAACTCGGCATCATCACGACCCCGGGCGCGAGGTAAGCACCGAAGCGCGCCGACGCACCCGGCACCACCCTCACCCCGGCGGCCTCGAAACCGGACTTGAGCGGCAACTTGTCGTGGTACTCGAACGGGCCCGCCTCGAGCACCGACATGGCGTTGACCCGGAACCACATCAGGATCGCGTGCTTGGCCCACTCGTGGACGACGACCTCGCCGTCGATCACCTCGGCAACTCGCGCCTCACCCCGATCGAGTATCCCGATCACCTCGGCCACCGCATCATGGGCAGCGTCGGGAGCGAGCACGTCGCGCCAGTCGTCGCCCGCCTCGAAGAGCCGGGTCATCAGCTGCGCACGGTCGTCCACGGTGCTCCTTCCGCAGTAGTGGTTCGAAGGCGGGCACACACCCGCTCGAAGGCATCGTCGGGCTGTACGAGCGCGAGGCGAACGTGCCGGGCGCCCGCCGCACCGTAGAGGTCGCCGGGGGCCACGAGGACACCGCCCGCTTCGGCGAGGCCGGCCGCCAGCGCCCAGCCGTCGACACCGGATGCGCCCTCGGAACCGGCAGCCCGCAGCCAGAGGTAGAAAGACGCGTCACCACCCTCGTGGACGAGTCCGAGTCGCTCCAGGGCCCCGAGCATCGACGCCCGCCGGGCGTGGTACCGCTCCCGTTGCGCAGCGACGTGAGCGTCGTCGGCGAGCGCGGCCGCGGCCGCGGCCTGCACCGGCGACGGAGCCATGAGACCCGCGTGCTTCCGGGTTTCGACGAGGTACTCGACGAGCGCCGCGTCGCCGGCATAGAAGCCGACCCGCATTCCGGCGAGATTCGAGCGCTTCGAGACGCTGTGCACCGCGAGCACACCTTCGGGACCCGAACTCAGGATCGTCCTCGGCTCGGGCGCGAACTCCACGTAACACTCGTCGCTGGCGACCACCACACCGTTGCGACGGCCCCACTCCGCGTACCGGGCGAAGAGCACTCCGTCGGCGGTCTGCCCGGCCGGATTCCCCGGCTCGTTGATCCACAGGAGCAGAGCCCGGGCGGCATCGGCCGGGGCGATCGCATCGAGGTCGAGGTGCCAGTCGGCGTCCACCGGGACCGGGACCGCTCGGAGGCCCGCCAGCGTCGCCCCCATCTCGTAGGTCGGGTACGCGACCGCCGGGTAGAGCACGGTGTCGCGCGACGGGTCGCGGAGTCGGAGCAGATGCGGGAGCGCGGCGACGAACTCCTTGGTCCCGACACAGGCCCCGATCGCGGCCGGCGATACGTCGACTCCGAACCGGCGCCCGATCCAGTCGGCGGCCGCTTCCCGGAGCGCCGCCGTGCCCGCCGACGGCGGGTAGCCGTTCGCTCCGGTCAGGGCTCGGGCGGCCGCCTCGGCCGCGATCGCGGGGACGGGATCACAGGGTGTGCCGATCGAGCAATCGATCATTCCGCCGTCGTGGCTCCCGGCCACGGCCCGGAGAGCCTCGAGTCGGTCGTACGGATACGGGGGCGGAACGAAGCCTGCGGCACCGGCCATCGCCGGACGAGCCTAGGTGACGGTGAACTCGCCGAATCGACCGAGAACCGCACTGGGCACTCGGGCGCGCACCCGGGTGGCATCCTCGTCGTGAACCTCGACCAGGACCTCGGCGTCCCGGTGCAGGGCGGCAAGCACGTCACCACGGTCGTAGGGCACGACGAGTTCGACGACGCGGGCCAACTCGCGCAACCGATCACCGATGGCGGCCAGGAGGGCCGGAATTCCCGCACCGGTCGCCCCGGAGACCGCTACGGAACCGGGAAAAGCCGCGCAGAGCTCGGCCACGGTCTCGGGATCCGCACGATCGACCTTGTTCCAGACCAGGAGAACGGGGAGGTCGTCGGCCCCGATCGAGGCGAGGACGGTTTCCACGGCTGCGATGCGCTCGACGGAGTCGGATGCTCCCGCATCGACGACGTGCAGGAGGAGATCGGCGTGAGCCACCTCCTCGAGGGTCGAGCGGAAGGCTTCGACCAGTTCGTGCGGGAGGCGCCGCACGAAGCCGACCGTGTCTGAGCAGAGCACCACCGCCCCTCCGGGCAGGACCAGACGACGCACGGTCGGATCGAGGGTGGAGAAGAGTTGGTCCTCCACGAGCACATCGGCCCGAGTCAGGCGATTGAGCAGGGTCGACTTGCCGGCGTTGGTGTATCCGACGAGGGCAACCTGCCGGAGGTCGCGCCGGGCCCGGGCCTTGCGCTGGGTTGCTCGGGTCGCCCCGAGATCACGGAGATCGCGCTCGAGTTTCTGCATCCGGCGCAAGAGGCGGCGGCGATCGACCTCGAGTTGGGTCTCACCCGGACCCCGGGTGCCGATACCCGCACCTTGCTGACTGAGTTGGAGTCCGCGCCCTCGCAGACGCGGCAACCGATAACGCAACTGGGCCAGCTCGACCTGTACCGAACCTTCCTGGCTGGTCGCGTGCTGGGCGAAGATGTCGAGGATCAGAGCGACCCGATCGACGACATCGACCGAGAAGATCTTCTCCAGGTTGCGCTGCTGGGCGGGCGACAACTCGTCGTCGAAGACCACGACGTCGATGTCGAGCGCCTCGCCGATCGCGCGCAGCTCTTCGGCCTTGCCGCTACCGATGTACGTGGCCGGGTCGGGTGCCGATCGGCGCTGCAATTCGCGGGCGACCACGTCAGCACCCGCCGTATCGGCGAGGAGAGCCAACTCCTCGAGCGATGTCTCGTCGGTGGTGCCGACGAGGAGCGCCCGCTGCCGAAGCCGGGTGACATCGACCTCGGTTGCCGTCAGCCGGCGGCGCTGCCGGTTGGTGTGTCCCCGCGTCGACGTCACGCGCGACCGAGCCGGGCGGTATCGACCTCGGTCTCGGACATCCGCTCGACCGGGCCCGACAGACGGACGGTCGGACCGAGCGCGACGACGAGCTCACCTCCCGGAACCCGCACCGTCACCACGTCGCCGACGAGACCACGCGCGTGCGCGACGGCCGCCACAGCACAGGCCCCGCTTCCGCAGGAGCGAGTTGCTCCCGCCCCGCGCTCCCAGATGCGCATCGTGATTCGGTCGTCGCCGTCGACTCGGACGAAGTGAACATTGGTGCGACGGGGAAAGGCCGGAGCGTGCTCGATCGCCGGCCCGAGCTCGGCCAGGTCGACGCCTTCGGGATCCTCGACGAAGACGACGAAGTGCGGATTGCCGACGGAAGCGACGTCGCCCGTGACTTCGCCGGTACCCGCCGCCACGGTCAGGTCGGTCGCCTCGATCGTGACCGGGCCCATGTCGACCTCGGCCGCCGTGACGACCCCCGACGGATCGCGAACCAGTCGGATCGTCCTTCGTCCGCTGCCGGCATCGACCACCAGCGTGTCCGCGGTGCCGTAGCCCGCAGCGGCACCGACGAGCGCAACCGCCCGGGCGCCGTTGCCGCTGATCTCGGCTACCCCACCGTCGGCGTTCTGGAGCAGCATCGTGCAGTCGGCACCGGATCGACCGGGACCGATGGTGATGACGCCATCCGCACCCAGCCCGCCCGTTCGGTCGCACAACGCCGCCACGACCGCGACGGGAAGCGCCACGCTCTCGGCCGGATCGGCGACCGTGCGCACGAGGAAGTCGTTACCGGTCGCGTCGACCTTCGTGAACCTCACGGCAATGCTCCCGCCGGGGCGGGTGCACCCCACGCCCGAGCCACGGCGGCGACGATCTCGGCAACAGGGACGTCGCCGTCCACCCAGGTCGTACGCGGATCCCGCCCGAACCACGCCCGCTGGCGCCGTGCGAACTGCCGCGTTCGCACCACCGTACGGGCGAGCGCGTCGTCGAGGCTCGGACCGCCCTCGAGGTGATCGAGGATCTCGCCGTAGCCGATGGCCATCCGCGCCGTTCGGGACCAGCCGCCCGGCCGGGCAGCCAGGCCACGCACCTCGTCGACCAGGCCGGCCGCCCGCATGGCCGACACCCGCGCCTCGACCCGACTCGCCAGCGACTCGGGCGCCAGGGAGATGCCGACGAGGGCGACCGCCAGAGCCGGAGGCCCGTAGTGGTCGAGCCCGGGACCGGCCGCCGAGAACGGCTGCCCCGTCACTGCGATGACCTCGAGGGCCCGGACGATCCGCCGCCGGTTACCGGGCTCGATCCGAGCCGCGGCCACCGGATCGAGTCGTGCCAACCGCTCGCGCGCCGCCGCGAGACCCGCTTCCGTGGCCGTCTCCGCCTCGAGTTCTGCTCGAACCGAAGCGTCACCGCCGGGAACGGCGAGATCGTCGATCACCGCGCGCACGTAGAGACCCGTTCCGCCGCAGAGAATCGCTCGCCGCCCGCGTGACTCGATGTCGGCGATCGCCCTACGCGCCGACTCCTGCGTGAGTCGCACCGACCACTCGTCGGCCGGGTCGGCGACATCGACGAGATGGTGGGGAACTGCTCCCCGCTCCGCGGTTCCGGGCTTGGCCGTGCCGATGTCCATCTCGCGGTAGACCTGAAAGGCATCGAGCGACACGATCTCGCAGTCGCCCCTCGCCTCGGCGAGCCGAAGCGCTACCGCCGTCTTACCGACTGCCGTCGGACCGACGAGAGCGAGGTGTGTCGTCACCCGGCTTCGACCGGGATCCGAATCCGGCGGCGAGGAGCGCCACGAACCTCGCCCACGACGTCGCCGCGGAGCCAGTGCGGAGCCGCGTCGGTGATGCACACCGCGAGAAGAGCACCCGCGGCGACCCCGGCCGGCGGCGCGAAGTGCACCAGTTTGCTCTGCCGGGTACGGCCGGACCACACCGCCGGATCCTTCTTCGACGGACCCTCGACCAGCACCTCTTCGGTGCGACCGATCCGATTGCGGGCCTTGGCCAACGCGTGCCGCTCCACCACTTCGACCAGGCGATCCATCCGATCCCGAACGACCTCGGCGGGAACGAACTCCTCGGTCATGAGCGCAGCCTCGGTACCCGGTCGGGGCGAGAAGATGAACGTATAGGCAGCGTCGTATTCCGCAGCGTCGACGACCTCGAGCGTGGCCTCGAAGTCCTCGTCGGATTCACCCGGGAACCCGACGATGATGTCGGTCGTGACGGCCAAATCGGGAACGGCCGCCCGAGCGGCAGCGAGCCGATCGAGGTAACGCTCGACGGTGTAGCCCCGGTGCATCCGGGCCAGGGTCCGATCACTGCCGGCCTGGAGCGGCAGGTGCAAGTGCTCGCACACCGACGCACACTCCGCCATGGCGGCAATGGTCTCGGGCCGGAGGTCCTTGGGGTGGGGCGAGGTGAAGCGGATTCGCTGGAGGCCCTCGATGGCGTCGAGCGTTCTCAACAGATCGGCGAACTGCGGACGATAGGAACCGGCACCGAGGTCACGTCCGTATGAGTTGACGTTCTGACCGAGCAGGGTGATCTCGACCACTCCATCGGCAACGAGGGCTTCCACCTCGTGCACGATGTCGCCGGTCCGGCGACTCACCTCCCGACCCCGCACCGACGGGACGATGCAGAACGCACAGGAGTTGTCGCAACCGATCTGGATGGTCACCCAGGCCGAATGACCCGACTCGCGGCGAGCAGGCAATGCGGACGGATAGGCCTCGTGCTCCTCGAGGATCTCGAGCACCGGACCTTCCACCCGGGAACGTTCGATCAGGGACGGTGCACTGGCCAGGTTGTGGGTCCCGAACACGACGTCGACGTAGGGCGCCCGAGCCTGGACCTCGGCCCGATCCTTCTGAGCGAGGCAGCCGCCGACCGCGATCTGGAGATCCGGGCGGGCATCCTTGAGGGCCTTGATTCGGCCCAGCTCGCCGTAGAGACGGTTGTCGGCGTTCTCACGGATGCAGCAGGTATTGAGGACGACGACGTCGGCCTCGGCGATGTCGTCGGTCGCCTCGAGCCCATCGGCCTCGAGCAGACCGGCGATCCGCTCCGAGTCGTGCTCGTTCATCTGGCACCCGTAGGTGCGGACCAGGAAACGGCGGGCCATACCCCGCAAAGTCTACGGGCCGTCGGATCCGTGCCGTCCCCGAGCGGCTGCCTGCGCCGTATTCCGGCGCAGGCAGCACGACGGGTCAGGCGTCGACGTCTTCGACCGAGTCCTCAGCCGTGAGGTCGACCGTCTCGGCGTCGCCCTCGGTGATGCCGGCCGCGATCCGGATCCTCTCGCTGATCTCGACCATGAGGTCGACGTTCTCGGAGAGGAACCGCTTGACGTTCTCACGGC